>Ga0247819_10000523_pt1 | contig 22793 bp, 20 predicted proteins | sample 13C_Xylose_Day6_FD_193428 | JGI IMG/M metagenome (GOLD analysis project Ga0247819, IMG submission 193428) | Soil microbial communities from agricultural site in Penn Yan, New York, United States - 13C_Xylose_Day6 | ecosystem: Environmental > Terrestrial > Soil > Agricultural land | place: USA...
CCGATGTACTGACCGGCCGGTAGCTCCTAAAGAACTCGGGGTGATCGCGTCGCAACCGCAATGCGCGAGAGGTGACGAGCAGTTTGACCGCACCGGACTCGTCGACCGGCGGGAGCACCCCGCGGGCAGCGTCCGCGTCGAGTTGGGCAAGTATCCGCGCGCGTGACGAAAAGTCGACGGGGCGGCGGTTGTCGGGATCGACCAGCGAGCGGTCCCACAGTTCGGTGCCCTGGTACACGTCGGGCACACCTGGGCCGGTGAGCTGAATCAGCTTGGCGGACAGCGAGTTCGACCACGCGGCGTCGGCGATCTCTGCGACGAAACGGTCGATGATGGCGGAAGCGGCGCCGTTCGCCGCGTCCGCGAGCGTCCGCAGCCGCGCTTCGAAGTGGGCGTCGGGAGCCCACCAGCTTGTCGACTCGGAGGCCTCGCGCGCGGCCTTCACGGCGTAAGCGTGCAGGCGCTCCGAGGAGATTGGCCACGCTCCGATCGCGGCCTGCCACAGCAGCGAGTCCGTCGGGCCGTGTTCCGTCGTGGCGATCGCGCGCAGCTCGGTCAGCACCGCACGCCATCGTCCGGGCATCTCCGACAGCACCGTCAGCCGGGCGCGCACATCCTCGGAGCGCTTTGTGTCGTGGGTGGACAGCGTCGTCATCGTGTGCGGCCACGCGGCGAGGCGCTTCTGCTGCGCGGTGTGGAACTGCGCGGGCGTTACGGCGAAGATCGACGGGTCGGCGCCTACCTCGGTCAGCGTGCCCAGCCGCGTGTAGCGGTAGAAGGCGGTGTCTTCGACGCCTTTGGCCATCGCCGGGCCGCTGGTCTGCTCGAAGCGGCGGGCGACCTCGAGTCGTGGGTCAGCCAGCATGGGTTCGAGCTGCCCGAACGTTTCCGCCAGCTCGGGTCGACGGCGCGCCGCCTCTGCGACCGCCTCGTGCAGATGGCCGCGTCCGGCAGGCAGGTACGACCGGTAGACGGGGAAGCACGCGAGGATCTCCGCGAGCGCATCGTCGGCGCCGACGACCCCGGCTGGCAGGGAGCGCACCAGCCGCCGCACTTCCGACTGGAGCAGTTCGTCGGCGATCACGCGTTTCGTCGACCGGATGAGCTCGGGCCACGGCATCGACTCTCCCAGCCCGCTCTCAGCACGCAGGTCGTCATCGAGCGCATCGAGATCCTTCTGGCCAGCAGGATCCACGAAGAGACGGTCAACCTCGGCCAGCGCGTCATAGCCTGTGGTTCCGTCGGTCCTCCACCACGAGGGGAGCTCCTCACCGGGTTCGAGGATCTTCTCCACCAGCACGTAGGAGCCGCCCGTCGCATCCGCCAGCCGCTCGAGGTAGCCGCACGGGTCGGTGAGCCCATCCGGGTGGTCGACGCGCAGGCCATCGGCGAGGCCGTCCCGGATCCACCGGACGATCTCACGATGGGATTCGCGGAAGACGTCAGGAAGCTCTACTCGCACGCCGGCGAGCTCGGCGACGCCGAAGAATCGCCGGTAGTTGAGATGGGCCGCCTGGTCGCGCCAGAACCGCAGTTCGTAGTGCTGCGCATCAAGCACGGCACGCAGCTCCGCGCCGTCCGGGGCCGAGCCCGGCGCCAGCGGAAGGAGATGTTCATGGTAGGCGACGGTGCCGTCGGGCGCGTCAGGCGCCGGTGTCCGATCGATGGTCACCTGGCCCTCGGCGATCATGTCATCAAGTGAGCCGCCCAGAAGCGGAAGGCGAACACGGCCGCCGCCGTGCTCCCAGTCGATGTCGAAGCTCACGGCATGCGGCGACTGGCGCCCTCGGCGCAGCACGTCCCACCACCACGGGTTCTCGCGCGGCACGGCGACCCCGACATGGTTGGGGACGATGTCGATGAGGATTCCCAGGCCCGCGGCGCGTGCCGCCCAGGCGAAACGGTCGAGACCTGCGTTTCCGCCCCGCGCGGGGTCGACGCGGGTCGGGTCGACCACGTCATAGCCGTGATCCGACCCTGTCGTCGCCTGAAGGAGGGGGGAAAGGTATGCCCACGAGACGCCGAGGTCTCGGAGATACGTGGTTACCGCCGCGGCGTCGTCGAGGGTGAATCCGGGTCGGATCTGCAAGCGGTAGGTCGAGGACGGGCGCCGCGTCATGGCATCAGAGCTCCGGCTTAGGAGCGGGGGCCGGCACCTCGCCGGCCCGTTCTGTCCGCGCTCGGAGTGAGGCATCCACCGAGCTGTCGACGACCGGCTCCGCCTCGCAGGACTCGCGGAACACCAGGACCGCGCGTCCCTCCATCTTCCGGACACCGCTCGCGTCGATCGGGGGCGATTGCACCTGCTCGCCCGCCGTATCGACGAGCACGTCCCAGCGCGCACCGTAACGCTCGTCCGGCAGGCGAATGTCGAGTTGATCGTCGCTGCTGTTGAAGTACACGAGGAAGTTGTCGTCGGTCACCGGCTGGCCGCGCCGATCCTTCTCGCGGATTCCTTGACCGTTCAGGAACATCCCCACCGCCAGGCCGAACCCGTTGTCCCAGTCATCTGGCTGCATGACGCTGCCGTCCGGACGCAGCCACACGACATCCGGAACCGGCGCACCGTCCTCGACTTTCACCGGACGTCCATTGAAGAAGCGGCTGCGGCGGAAGATGGGGTGCGTGCGCCGCAACGTCGCGACCGCGGCGGTGAACTCGACAAGCGGCAGGTCGGCCGATTCCCAGTCGACCCAGGTGATCTCGTTGTCCTGCGCGTAGCCGTTGTTGTTGCCGCCCTGCGTGCGGCCGAGCTCATCACCGTGGAGCAGCATCGGCACCCCCTGTGAGAGCAGCAGTGTGGCGATGAAGTTGCGCTGCTGCCGTGCCCGCCGCCGAAGGATCTCACCGTCCTCGGTCGGACCTTCGGCGCCCATGTTGTCGGATCGGTTATGCGATTCGCCGTCGTTGTTGTCCTCGCCGTTGGCCTCGTTGTGCTTCTCGTTGTACGACACCAGGTCGCGCAGCGTGAATCCGTCATGGGCGGTCACGAAGTTGATCGAGGCGACCGGGCGGCGGCCGGAGTGTTCGTAGAGGTCCGCCGAGCCGGTCAGCCGGGAGGCGAACTCTCCCAGTGCCTGCGGCTCGCCGCGCCAGAAGTCCCGGACGGTGTCGCGGTACTTCCCGTTCCACTCCGTCCACTGCGGCGGGAAGTTGCCGACCTGGTAGCCGCCGGGACCGACATCCCAGGGCTCGGCGATCAGCTTCACCTGCGAGACCACCGGGTCCTGCTGCACCAGCTCGAAGAACGTCGCCAGCCGGTCCACATCGTAGAACTCTCGGGCAAGCGTCGAGGCGAGGTCGAACCGGAACCCGTCGACGTGCATCTCGGTGACCCAGTAGCGGAGCGAGTCCATGATCAGTTGCAGGGCGTGCGGGTGGCCGGCGTTGAGGCTGTTGCCGGTGCCCGTATAGTCCGTGTAGTACCGCTTGTCGTCATCTTCGAGGCGATAGTAGGCCTCATTGTCGATGCCCTTCATCGAGAGAATGGGCCCGAGATGGTTGCCTTCGGCGGTGTGGTTGTAGACCACATCGAGGATCACCTCGATGCCCGCGCCGTGCAGGGCGCGGACCATCGCCTTGAACTCCTGCACCTGCTGACCGCGGTCACCCATAGACGCGTACCCGTTATGTGGCGCGAAGAACGCGATGGTGTTGTAGCCCCAGTAGTTCGAGAGTCCCTTGTCCTGCAGGGTCGAGTCGTTCACGAACTGGTGCACCGGCATCAGCTCGATCGCGGTCACACCCATGCGCGTGAGGTGCTCGATGATGACGGGGTGCGCAATGCCGGCATACGTCCCCCGGAGATTCTCCGGCACGTCCGGATGGCGCATCGTCAGGCCGCGGACGTGGGCCTCGTAGATGAACGACTGTGCGTAGGGAGTCTTGGGCAGGCGGTCCCCCGCCCACTCGAAGAACGGGTTCACGACCACGGCCTTTGCCGCGTGCGCGGCCGAGTCGTCATCGTTGCGGGAGTCGGGGTTCCCGAAGTCGTAGCCGAACAGGTCCTGTCCCCATTCGAAGTCGCCCTCGACAGCCTTGGCGTACGGGTCGAGGAGGAGCTTGCTCGGGTTGAACTGCTTGCCGGCGGCCGGATCATGTGGGCCGTGTACGCGATACCCGTACTGCTGGCCGGGCTGCCCCGTCGGAAGGTACGCGTGCCATACAAACGCGTCCACGTCCGTCAGCTCGATGCGCGTCTCGGTGCCGTCGTCGTCGAACAGGCACAGCTCGACACGGTCCGCAGCCTCGCTGAACAACGCGAAGTTCGTGCCCTGACCGTCGTAGGTCGCTCCCAGCGGGTACGGGGAACCGGGCCAGACCTCCACGCTCACGCGGCGGACCGCGTCGCATCGGCAGCGCGGCAGACCGCCCCGAGTGCCGTCGCGAAGTGCTGCGCGTGTTTACCCTCAGACCGGTCGGTGAGGTCGTGTGCGCGGGGCGTGGGGATGGTCATGAAGTCTCCTGACGGCAAGGGCTCCAGAGAACATACGGGTCCCAGACGATCGGAGAATCGGGGTTGTCAGCCACGGCTTCGCACAGCTACTATCGCCGCGCCTCGAAGTTCGAAGCGCGAGAACCCGGGAGTACCGCTCCACCCGGCGATGCCGATCGACGTCCAAGGTTCCTCACTGCTCGTCCTGAACCGGTCTGCTCCCCCTGCGGACTGATCGTCAACGTTGGATACGGCTGCGGATGGCCGAACGTTCTGAGTGTTGTCAACCCCCGCCCGTGGTCGGCCCACGTCATCGAGAGTGGACCGCACCACACGACGGGGGTGTTGCTTCGATGGACAGACTGCCGCGACCGGGTCGAACAGTTGGCACGACAACGACTGATCGCCCTCCTGGCCCGCCGGACCGTGGCATGTCGGCGGAGACCGCCGGGCCGGACCTACGCGACCCAGGAGCACACCGGCCTGCGTGGGAACCGGCCCGGGTGCCCTATTCTCGCCACTCTGGCCGTGCCCTATGACGATCAGTCTCGGGATCGAAGAGGAGTTCGTGCTGCTCGATCCGGAGACCTTGCGGGCCGTACCGTTGGCCGACTGCGCCATCGCGGCTCTCGGCGGGCGCGACACGGTTGTGCGTGAGTATTTCCCCTCGCAACTGGAGTTCGCCTCTCCGGTTCTTCACGACGCCGCTGATGCGCTCGCATCGCTTGCGCGATTCCGGTGCGGTCTCGCTGCGTGGGCGGCCGAGGCCGGAGTCGTCGCCGCGGCCACCGGGACACCCCTGCACCCCGAGCCCGCCGGCGGACAGGACTGGGCGGGCAGGTATGCGCAGATCGCCGACGACACCCGCTGGCTGACCTACGACCATCAGATCAACGGGCTCCATGTGCACGTGGGAATCCCAGACCGCGCCACCGGGATCGTGGCGCTCAACCGGCTGCGGCCATGGCTGCCTGTGCTGCTGGCGCTGTCAGCGAACTCGCCGCACTGGTCGGGCGTCGACACCGGGTTCGCGAGCTGGCGATCCCTCCACAGCCGACGCTGGACGACGTACGGCATCCCGCCTCACTTCGCTGACGTGGATGCGTATGAAATGGCCATCGCCCGGCACGCCGGTATCGGTGCAACGTCGGACCCGCGCACCATCAACTGGTGCGCGCGGCTGTCCCCGCGATATCCGACCGTGGAAGTGCGGGTATGCGATTCGCAACTCGGCGCCCACTCCAGCGTCGCTCTCGCCCTCATCATCCGGGCACTGGTCGGCACCGCCGATGATGCGAACGCTGCCAAATCACCCGATGCCGGAGTGTGGGATGCGGCGCTGTGGCACGCCGCGCGACATGGTGTCTCCGCGACGCTCGTCGACCCTGACACCATGACGCTCGCCCCCGCGAGAGCGGTCATCGCGAAGCTTGCCGCAGCGGTCACGACTGGCCTGACCGTGGAGGAGAACGCGGCGGTGTGCGGGTTTCTTCAACGGGTCATTGCGGAAGGTTCCGGCGCTGACCGTCAACGGATCGCTCTCGCTTCGGGCGGACGTGCGGCACTAGGACAACTGCTGCGTGATGCGTTGAGCGATTCCTGGCCCGGTGTCGTGGCGTCAGCGGTCGGAGTGAAATCCGGTGATCTTGTGCGTCCCGTCACACCACGGCTTGATCGCGGAGACCCCACAGCGGCACAGCGCAACGGTTCGCCGTGACGTCTCGACCGGTACACCCTGTTCGTCCACGATCTCGAAATCCCCCCGCACGACCAACGGGCCATCCGGGTACGCGGTGATCCGCGCCGGAGAGGCAGGTTCGCGCATGGTCATCGCGTCGCTCCACCGGCTGCCGGCAACGGCAGGCGCAACGCCGACTCCCCGCCTTGCCAGGCACTGAGCATCCTTTCCCCGGCGATGTCGTCGAGCGCCAGGCATGCTACGGCACCGAACAGGATGTCGCCCAGAAGCTCGGGCTCGTCCTCGGCGAGAGCCCCCGCGAGATCGCGGCCGGCGATCTGTTCGTGGACCGCGTCGGCCTCCACGTGCTCATCGAAGTACCCCGTGACGTCTTCATCGAACCCGGCGCGACGGAAGCCGTCGCCATAGAGCCGGTTGGGGATCGATGAGGTCATCTCGAACGCGGCCAGGTGACCGACCGTCGCGCCGCGCAAGCGACGGTTCAGCCCGAACATCGACATCAGATTCTGCGACGCCAGCGTCACGGCAGGGACCTGGTCCAGGTAGGCGCCGTAGGCGTCACTGAGTCCGACGCCACGCAAAGTCTGGGCGAAGATCGCGGCGTGGATCCGGCTGGCATCTCCGGAGCCGTACTCGTCGAACTGGATTTCCATCAGCGCTGCCTTTGCCCGGCCGGTCAAGCGAGGGATGGCCCACGAGTGCGGATCGGCCTCCCGCAGCGTGTAGATGCTCCGCAACACAAGGAACTCCTGCAGTTGCTCGACACTCGCCTTGCGGGCAACAAAATGGGAGAGACCCTTCTTTCCGGTGGGCGCCGTCAGCCGGAACAACCAACTCGCGACCTCATCCTGAACAGGTTCGGGCGGCTCGGGGATCGTCACGATCCCCCGGAGTTCCTCCTCAAAGGCGGCCTCGATGCGGGCACGCCCTGTGAGTAAGACCGGGTCCCACTCAAGATCGGCGTCGAGACCCGGAAGCGATCCGTAGTGGACCGCGTACAGCAGGAAGAGCGCCAGCTGCAGATCATCATCGTGGATGACGGCATCAGCGCCGGCGACCGCGCTTTCCACCACGGCATCGAGGTCAGCCTCCCACATCTGCTCAACGCGACCGCCTAACGCGTCGATCACTAACTGACTCACTGGACCCCGAGCGTCGATATCTGGTGCGATCGTGGGGGCCGTCCGCGGCCGAGCGAGCAAATCCATGCGCTGATTGTCTTAGGGATCATGCCCCGACTTCGAGGGGTTGACAGCGTCCCCACCCGTGCGACCAAGAAGGGCTGTCGACCGAACGGAGGGTGCATGCTTACCGAAGGTCCGGGCCGAGGTCAACCCCCTCGGCGAGCCACCCTGGCGGTCCGAAGGTGTCAAGACAACACGACGGAGGTGCCGGTTGCCATGACGGTTGAACACATTCCCGGCCACTCGCCGAACCGACCGCAACCGCCGATCGACGCGGAGACGATCAGCGCCCTCCGGAATCTTCCCCCACGGCGGCCCGCCGCACCAGCGGATCCGTCAGCGCATCTCCAGTGGAGACTCGTCGACGTCGACCGGTATGAAGTCGCTCGCGACGACATGGTCTTGGGATTCGTGGAGGTCGTCGGCGCCGTCTATGTCGCTCTGCGCGGACCCCAGGCCGACCGTGCGGTGGAGGTCGCCCAGACTCTGATCTTCGCAGACGCACTGTCGGTGTTGGCCCCGCTTCGCGAGCACCCGTAGCTCCGGGGGCAGCGGAGTGGCGGCGAGGCACGGAACCTGCTCGCCCCCGGCCATCCGAACGGCGCCTCGTCAGCGTTCGCCCGAGTGCCGCACCGGCAGCGACCTCGTCGTCCGTCCGACCGGCGAGATCTCGCTTATGCCGGGATGCGCGTTCCGGATCCCCACGCGGTCGCTTGACGAGTCACGGCGAGAGGTCGGGGCGACTTCGCGTCCCGAACTCGTGGCGAAGCGCGCTGAGGGCCGCCCACCACCCGGCCAGTCCGTGCACCCCCGGGCCTGGTGCAACTGATGCGGACGCGAGATACACACCGGGGATGGGCGTCCGCCACGGATCGGCGCGCAGCACCGGGCGGCGAACCAGCTGATACAGAGATGGGGTGCCTGCGGCGATGTCCCCGCCCACGTAGTTCGGGTTGTGGCGCTCCACGTCGGCGGCGGTGCGGGACGACACCGCGAGGATCGTGTCGCGGAAGCCCGGAGCGAACCGCTCGATCTGCGTGACGACGGCCTCGCGACGGTCCTCACTGCTTCCGGCGGGCACATGCGTGTAGGCCCACAGCACGTGGCGTCCCACCGGCGCACGACTATCGTCGAACACCGACGGCTGCGACACCAGGACGTATGGCCGCTCTGGCGTGCCCCCGCGGTTCACGAGGTTCTCGGCATCCGCGATCTCCCCGCGTGTGCCGCCCAGGTGCAGCGTGCCGGCTCGACGCAGCCGCGAGTCGCGCCACGGCACCGGGTCGCTCAGCGCGAAGTCGACCTTCGCGACCCCGGCGCCGTACCGGAAGCGCTCCAAAGCCCGCCGGTATCGGTCAGGCACGCGGTCACCCGCCATCTGCACGACCGCTGTCGGCGTGACATCGAGCACAGTGACCGCCGCCGGTGGCAGCTCATCGAGCGAGCGGATCTCGACATCTGTGATGACCTCGCCTCCGTGCGCGCCGAGATCCTCGACGAGCGCGTCGACGATCGCCTGGCTCCCTCCGACGGGTATCGGCCACCCGCGCGCATGCGCATAGGCGCCGAGCGCCAGCCCGGCCCCCGCGGCTGCCACGCTCGGATGCGGAAGGATCGAGTGCGCCGCGACGCCGGTCAGCATCGCGGGCGCGAGATCCTCACGGAAGCGCGTGTTCCAGTCGATCGTCCCCTGTTCGAGGGAGCGGATGCCGAACGCCGCGGCCGTGCGGAGGTCACCGGGCACCCTGATCAGGGTCGACCCGGTGAAGTCCGCCACACCGCCCGCGCGACGTGCGAGCGGGCTCATGAGGCGGCGGTACGGGATGCCGTCGCGGCCCAGTTCCTGGGCGGTCCGGGCGAGGTCCCGGTACGCCACGGCCGCGCGACCGCCGTCCAAGGGATGGCCGAACGAGATCTCCGGTGTCACGAACGACACCCGCCGCGTGAGCCCGAACTCGCGGAAGAAGCGGGATTCGAAGGCCATCGGGTGAACCGCCGAGCACACGTCGTGGCGGAAGCCAGGCAGTGTCAAGTCCCTGGTCGCGGCTCCGCCCCCCGGCAGGACGTCGCGCTCGTACACCCGCACCGACAAGCCTGCGCGCGCGAGCGTCACCGCGGCGGCAAGGCCGTTGGGACCCGAGCCGACGACAACGGCATCCAGGTCAGTCATCACGCCCCCTCCTCGGACTCTCCCATCTCGCGCTCGGCGGTGGATGTGGCGCCGGGCCGGTCGGCCATGCCCTCCGCCAGATAAGCCAGCCGATGCAGAGTCTCCGCGTTCCGCCAACGCAGGATGACGTCCTGAATCGCGGTGGGGATCCACCGACCCTCGACGCCATGGACGGCCTCGTGGCCGACGCGAACGACGTGGGCTTGCTCGCGGAGATGATCGATCCCTCCGACGGATCGTTCTGGGGAAACCTGCCGCAAGGGCTCAGCCATCTCGCCCTGGTCACCGCGGCGCTGACGATCGACGAACTGACCTCGACGGAAGGACACTGACATGGATCTCGGCATCGCAGGGCGCATCGCCCTCGTGACCGGCGCGGACTCGGGCATCGGCTGGCACTGCGCCCAGCAGCTGCTCGCCGACGGCGTCACCGTCGTCATGACCGACCGCGATCCCGGCAAGCTGACGGCCGCTGCTGCGGAGCTGCACGCACCGGAGGGACGCCTGCACGCGTTCCCGGCGGACATCACCGACCCCGCGTCGTTGGCCGTTCTGCACGAGTCCGTCGCGGCCGCCGTCGGCAGCATCGACATCCTGGTGCAGTGCGCCGGTGTCACCGGCGCGCAAGGGCTCTTCCACGAGATCGACGATGACGGCTGGACCAGCACGATCGAAACCGATCTGCTCGGCCCGGTACGCCTGGTCCGCGAATTCCTGCCGGATCTTCGCACCGGTGGCTGGGGACGCATCGTGTTCCTCGCCTCGGAGGACGCCCTGCAGCCGTATGACGACGAACTCCCCTATTGCGCCGCGAAGGCGGGCATCCTCGCGCTGTCGAAGGGACTGTCACGCTCGTACGCCTCCGAAGGCGTCCTCGTCAACGCGGTCTCCCCCGCCTTCATCGCCACCCCGATGACCGACGCGATGATGCGCAAGCGCGCGGATGAGAACGGCACGACCGTCGATGAGGCCGTCGCGTCCTTCCTCGACGAGGAGCGCCCCTACATGGAGCTCCACCGCCGCGGCACACCCGCAGAGGTCGCCAGTGTCGTGGTGTTCCTCTGCTCCGAACGAGCCTCGTTCGTCAACGGGTCCAATTACCGCGTCGACTCCGGCTCAGTAGCCACTATCTGACCACCCTCGCCCTGAACAGGAAGAAGTGACGTCATGTCGCAGGACCAGTACACCTTCACCGACCCGGCGCAGCTGTACGCCGACATCGAACCCCGCAAGCAGCACCAGCCCGAGCCCGGGCTCGATGCGGAGCTCGCTCCGAAAGCCGACCTGGGCGAGAAGACCTACCGCGGCACAGGGCGCCTCGAGGGACGTAAGGCGCTGATCACGGGCGCCGATTCGGGCATCGGGGGCGCCGTCGCGATCGCGTTCGCCCGCGAAGGCGCCGACGTCGTCCTGTCCTACCTTCCGGAGGAAGAGGAGGATGCCGCGCGCATCGCCGCGCTGATCGAAGAAGAAGGTCGCACCGCCGTCACCGTCCCCGGGGATCTCCGCGATCCCGCCTACTGCCGCACACTCGTCTCGACAGCCGTAGAGAAGCTCGGGGGTATCGACGTCCTCGTCAACAACGGCGGCAAGCAGATCTTCCACGAGGATCTCGCCACCCTGTCGGACGAGCAGTTCGACGACACCTTCAAGACGAACGTGTACGCCATGTTCTGGATCACGAAGGCGGCGCTCCCCCATCTCCCGGCCGGTGCCACGATCATCAACACGACCTCGATCCAGGCGTACTCGCCCTCTGAGATCCTCGTCGACTACGCCTCGACGAAAGCGACCATCAACGCCTTCACCAAGGGCCTCGCGCAGCAGCTCGCGCCGAAGGGGATCCGCGTGAACGCGGTCGCGCCCGGCCCGATCTGGACGCCGCTGCAGGTCACCGACGGGCAACCGCAGGACAAGATCGCCCACTTCGGCGAGAACACTCCGCTCGGTCGGATGGGTCAGCCCGCCGAACTCGCTCCCGCATTCGTCTTCCTGGCATCTCCCGAGTCCAGTTACGTCATCGGCGAGACGTTGAACGTGAACGGTGGGATGCCGACGCCTTGAACCCCTGAGGCGGTCGATGCCCGGTCGGCATCGACCGTCTCGTCCGGGTTCACCGGTCCGCCGGTCAGTGGAAGGGACAGCGGGATCGTGAATCGACGGCGCGGATGTGTCCACCCGACCGTGGCATCGTGGGCAGACGTCGCCGATTCACCGTGAGCCCTGAGTTCTCGATCGACAGACGGGGATCGCTGAGGGCAGCGATGGCTATGGCGAGGCCGGCGATTGCGAGCTTCTCGCCCGGGCATCGGTGGCCGGTGCGCACGTCTCCTCCACCGTGCGGGATGAACGCCGTGAGCGTTTCGTAGTCGTCGACGCCGCGGAACCGATCTGGGTCGAACGCCGCTGGGTTCGTCCATGACCGGTCGTCCAGATTCGTGCCGAAGATGTCGAGGACAACCCGGCCGCCGCGCGGCAGTGTCCGTCCGTCCAGGTCGACATCCTGGATTGCCCATGCCGGCAGCATCGGCACGAAGGGGGCCGTGCGCCGGATCTCCTGCGCGAACATCGTGGCGATCTGCCCCTCCGCCCATGTTCCGCGCTCGGACGCCTCTTCCGCGATCTGATCGCGCCACACCGGGTGGTCGTGGAGTGCCTTCGCCGCGAACGCCACGAAGCGCGCGACGGCGATCATCGGACGCATGGTGTTCTGCAGCTCGACACCGGCCACGCGCGAGGGCAGGAGTTCCCCGCGCGCATCTCGATGCGACGCCCATATAGCGAGCGCCGTGTCCGCCGCGGGAGCGAGCCGCCCCGACCGTGTGGCGGCGATCAGGTTCTTCGCGTGCTGATCGGACCACCAGCGATTCACCATCGCGAGCGGGAACGCCGGGGAGTACGGCGCACCGAATCCGTCGACGATCTGGGCGAGCCGGCGGGCCCAGCGAGTCTGCGCATCAGGGGTGCCGGGGAGGCCCGCCCACCGCATGATGGAGCGACCGAACGCGCCGACCGCCGCAACGTATGCGCTACGGCGTCCGCCGCTGATCCAGTCGTCCAGTTCGTTCTGCCATTCGCGCTCGAGCAGCGGCACCAGACGTGCCACCTGCGCGTCGTCGTATGCCGCATCGACGAATGCCGCCTTGCGGTGCCGATGCTCCTCGCCGTCGAGGCTGTGGACCGAGCCGTGGCCGAACAGGGTCTCCTGCACGATCGAAGGCATGGCTCCGTGTCGCGCAATCCGCGTCTGGTCGTAGAACAACCTCACCCCCTCCGCCCCACGGACGAGGAGCGCGTCTCCGCCGAGCAGCCGCATCGGCGCGGCACGGGCTCCGGCGGCGACTCGACGCCAGACGCCGGCGCCGAAGTCGTACCCCCGGGTGAGCAGTGCGACCGAGTCGTCTCGGTATGCGGTAGGAGCGGGCGCCGACCGTGGTGCCCCGCCCGAGGAGGTGTCTGTCTTCGGCGGATCGGCATGCGGGCTGGCCATACCTCACAGTCCCAGGTAACGGGCGCGGCGTGCAGGGGGAAGCGGTGTGGCCGTGAATGTGCTACCTGTTGCTCCTCGTGGCGCCGCGCTGAACCGCGGGCTATGCCGGGCAGTCGGGAGCGCAGCATGCAAATGGCTACGATTCCCTTGGGGCCTCTTCTGCCTCGCCAGATGGGACGCCATGACTGACGCCGGGACGATCGACGTTCTGCACCGGAACAACGTGACCGTTTCGGGCAATCCGACGGGTCCGACGCTGGTGTTCGCGCACGGATTCGGCTGCAGTCAGGAGACCTGGAGCCTCGTCGCGCCGCAGTTGGAGCCCGACCACCGCGTCGTGCTCTTCGATCACATCGGCGCCGGCGGCTCCGATGCATCCGGTTACGACGCTAAGAAATACCGCACGCTCGACGGTTACGCGACGGACGTCCTCGAGATCCTCGACGCCCTCGATGCCTCCGAGGTCGTGTTCGTCGGTCATTCCGTAAGCGCGATGATCGGCGTGCTGGCGGCCAACCGGGTCCCCTCTCGATTCGCGGCACTGATCCTGATCGGCCCCTCTCCGCGGTATGTCAACGCCGACGGCTATCGGGGCGGTTTCGAACAGGCCGACATCGATGCCCTGCTCGACTCCCTCGACGCCAACTACGTGGGCTGGTCGCGTCAGACCGCACCGATGATCATGGGAAACCCCGACCGGCCCGAGCTCGGCAGGCGCCTGGCTGACAGCTTCTGTCGACTGGACCCGGTCATCGCCGGCCAGTTCGCGAAAGTGACCTTCCTGTCGGACAACCGCGAGGACCTCGCGCGGGTCACGGTGCCGACGCTGGTGCTGCAATGCCGCACCGACGCGATCGCGCCCACGGAAGTCGGCGACTACGTGCACGCCTCGATCACGGGAAGCCGGCTCGTCGTGCTGGACGCCACCGGTCATGTGCCGATCCTGTCCGCGCCGGATCAGGTCGTCCGCGAGATCCGGGAGTTCCTCTCTTGAGCGGTTCCATCGGTGAGGGCTGGTTCGATCGTGCGCCATGCGGACTAGTGGCGATGTCGCTGGACGGTGTCATCCGCGATGTCAATGACCGATTCCTCACCTGGACCGGCTACCGTCGCGATGACCTGATCGACCTGCCGCTCGCGTCGGTGGTCGACGCGGGAAGCCGCCTGCTGCTGGAGACCCGAGTCGCGCAGCTGATGCACCTGAGGGGCACGGTCGATGAGGTCGCACTCAACCTCGTGCGACCCGATGGCACGCCCATGCCCGCGCTGATCAACGCGGAACGGGACGACGAAACCCCTGTGGTGCGGATGGCCGTGTTCAACGCCACGGAACGCGTGCAGTACGAGCGCGACCTGCTCGCGGCGCGCCGAGCAGCCGAGGCCTCGGGACAGCGCGTGCGCGTTCTTCAGGAGCTGTCGACCGCGTTCGGGCTCACCGCCACCGACGAGGAAGTCGCCCGATCCTTCGCGGAGGCTGCACGGGACGCTTTCGGCGCCGACGAGACAGCCGTCTTTCTTGCCGACGATGACGGCGAGCTTTCTCTGACGGCGGGAGTCAACCCATTGGCAGGGAGAATCGCCCCGGTCCCCTCCCTCCGCGAGACCGAGGAGGTCACGGTCGTGACTGCGGACGATCTCGACCTGCCTCAGCTCGCTGCGGCGCTCGGCGGCGTCGGATTGTCCTCACTGAGTGTGACGCCTCTGCTCGCGGAGAGCGTACGGCTCGGGACGCTCGTGTGCTTCTTCCGTGGGAGCACCGTTTTCGACACCGAGTACTACGAGCTGCAGCAGGCCCTGGGCCGGCAGGCGTCGCAGACTCTCGTGCGCGTGCGGCTGCAACGTCGTCTGGCGGTGCTGGCCCTGCACGATCAGCTCACCGGCGTTGCCAACCGGCAGCTGCTGCAGCTCACCCTCGATGAAGCGATCGTCTCTGCCGTCGAGCGCAGCGAGTCTTTGTCCGTGCTGTTCCTCGACATCGATGAGTTCAAGAACATCAACGACGGTTTCGGCCACGCCGCCGGGGACCTCGTGCTCGTCGAACTGGCGACTCGACTCACGCAGAGCGTTCGCGCCGGTGACGTCGTCGGCCGTATCGGAGGCGACGAGTTCGTCGCCATCTGTGCCGGCGCCGACGGAGATGCCGCTACGGCCGTCGCTGAACGGATCCTCGCGATCTGCCGCACTCCGATTCCGGTGCCGGAAGGCGTCGTGTCCGCATCCGTCAGCGTGGGAGTCTCCGTCTTCCGGCCTGGCGTGGATGAGCAGCCGGCCGCCGAACAGATGCTGAACCGTGCAGACTCCGCTATGTACGACTCGAAACGCGCCGGCAAAGACCGCATGACGATGAGTGTCCCCTCCTGACCTGGCAGTGTCGCCGCACCCGGCGGCGCCCACGTCAACCCGATGGGCGGAATCGGCGACAGCCGGTTGACTGTTCGCGATGAACAGTCCTGACCCCCAAGACCTGACCATCCGCGACATCCGTGAACCGGATGCCGGCGAGGTGCTCACGCTGCAGCGCGCCGCGTTCGTGCAGGAGGCGCTGATCTACGACACCGTCCGCATGCCACCCCTCACGCAGAGCCTCGACGAGCTCAGAGCGGAGCTTGCCGTCAATCTCGGGCAGGTCGCGTTGCAGGGCTCGCGGCTGGTCGGCGCTGTGCGCGCTCGAAGAGAATCGGATCTGCTGCTCATCGGCCGGCTCGCGATCGCACCCGACGTTCAAGGACTCGGGATCGGCTCCCGGCTGCTGGCGGCCGTCGAGGACCGCGGCCGAGGTGCGGGATGCCGTGAAGCGGAGCTCTTCTCGGGATCGCTCAGCGAGGCGAATCTGCGCCTCTACGAGAGTCTCGGGTACCTCGAGACGCAGCGCGTCGACGGCGATGACGGCATCCAGCAGGTCTTCCTCCGCAAGCCCCTGTAGCCGCTCACTTCACTGCGATCAGCACCTGCGGCGCGGCTTGCTTCATGCGGCCGAGCAACCACCGCAACTGCACCCCCGTCTGCTTGTCGCAGTCGGTGACGACCTTCAGCAGCGCTCGGTCCGGAAGCGCCTGTGCGACCTGCTTGATCATGTTCCAGGTGACATCCACGAGGCTCGCGAGGAGATACAGATCCTGCAGGTCACGGAGCAGTCCGAGCGGGCCCTCGCGCGCCTCGTCGAGGCCGTCGGCGTGGAGCCGTTCCGGTTCATCACCCGCGTCGCCTGTGCCGTAGCGATCCAGTGAGGGCTGCAGCATCCGCACATGCGTTTCGCACTGGCCGGCGAGCGTGAGGCAGAGGAAGTGCACATCCGGTTCGTCGCCGTGCGCCTGTGCGACCTGACGGTATCCGCGGGCGAGCGTCCGCTCCGACTCGACGAGCAGCGAGAGATAGACAGGCAGCTTCACGACACACCCCCGGCGCGCACGACCTGCACGGCGGCGGTCTTGAAGACGGGCTGCTTCGACACGGCATCCCATTCGGTGATGGTGAGCTCGTTCGCGGCGGTGGGATGCCTCTGCTCGGCGCCCTCCGGCGCATCCCAGTAGCCGTAATGGAACGGGGCGAAGACGGTGCCCGGCGCGATGTCGGTGAGCCTCACCGGCGCGACGATCCGGCCGCGCCGGGAGCGGACCTCGACGACGTCGCCGTTCGCCAGGTCGCGTGCGGCGGCATCGGACGCCGCGAGCTCGACCCACACCGACGGGGCCGCCTCGACGAGCTCGGGGGTGCGGCCGGTCTTCGTGCGGGTGTGGAAGTGGAACACTGAGCGACCGGTGGTGAACCGCAGCGGGTACTCGTCGTCGGGCGGCTCGTGGGGGCCCGCGTAGGGAGCCGATTTGAGCAGCGCCCGCCCGTCGGGCCGGAGCGCCTTGAATGCCTCGGCGCCCACGGCCGCGCCGGTGAGGAGGTCGTGGCCGAACGTCTCGCAGTAGTCGGCCCGCGACGAGAAAACGCCATCGGCATACAGGCGATCAGTGCTGCGCGATTCTCCGGCCCGGCGGGGCCAGCGGATGCCACTCTCCCGCCGGAGGTCGTCGTACGAGATGCCCGTGTAGTCGCACGGTCGACCACGCGAGCACTCCTGCCAGGCGCGATACGCGTCCTCCGGCCCCGTCCACTCCAGCAGCGGAGAGCCGTCGTCGCGACGGAAGTCCATCCGCTGGGCATAGTCGAGGAAGATGTCGAGATCCGGACGGGCCTCACCGGGTGGGTCGACCGCCTTCTCGGAGAGGTGCACGGTGCGCTCGGCGTTCGTGAACGTCCCGGTCTTCTCGCCCCACCCGGCGGCCGGCAGCACGACGTCGGCGAGCTCGGCGGTCTCGGTGAGGTACAGGTCCTGCACGACGAGGAAGAGACCGTCGGAGGCGAGCATGTCGCGGATGCGGGCGAGCTGGGGCAGGGAGACGGCGGGATTGGTCGCCGAGATCCACAGGAACCGGATGGAGCCCTGCTCCGCGAAGCGGAACAGCTGCATGGCATGCGTGGGGTCCGCCCAGTGCGGGATCTTGAGCGGATCGACACCCCACAGCTCCGCGAGCTCGGCGATGTGCTCCCCGTTCTCCCAGTTGCGGAAACCGGGCAGATCGCCGTCGGCGCCGCATTCGCGGTTGTTCTGTGCCGTGGGCTGCCCGTTCATCTGCAGGAGACCGGCGCCCGGGTGCCCGATCTTTCCGCGCAGCAGATGCAGGTTGTTCACCTGACAGGCGGAGGCCGTCGCCTGCGACGACTGGTAGACGCCCTGCAGCACCGTCGACAGCGGCCGTTCTGCGGTCCCGAAGAGACGGGCGGCCTTCCGGATGTCGCGGGCATCCACACCGCAGACGTCGGCGGCGCGCTCGGGTGTCCACTCCGATGCGTGAGCCCGCAGCTCGTCCACGCCGATCGTGTGAGCGGCGATGAAGTCATCGTCGGTCCAGCCGTTCTCGAGGACCTCGCGGACCAGGGCGAGCATGAGAGCGAGGTTGGTGCCCGGCCGGACCGGCAGGTGGACGTCGGCACGGCGCGCCACCGGCGTCTCCCGAGGATCCACCACCACCAGCCGCGGCGGCCTCGGCCCCTCCAGGCGATCCAGCACGCGCGACCACAGCACCGTCTGCGTCGCCGCCATGTTGTGCCCGTACAGGAAGAGCGCGTCACACTCGTCGATGTCGTCATAGCAGGCCGGCTGACCATCCGCGCCGAAACTCTCCTTCAGCGACGATGCCGCCGTCGCCGTGCACAGCCGGGTGTTGCCGTCCATGTGCGGGGTGCCGACACCCGCCTTTCCGACGACGGCGAGGGCGTAGTACTCCTCGATGAACAACTGGCCGCTGGTGTAGAAGGCGTGGCTCAACGGACCTGTCTCCTCAAGGAGCGCCCGGCTCCTCTGCACGATCCGATCCATGGCGTCGTCCCAGCTGGCGGGCACCAGATCATCCCCTGCTCGGATCAGTGGCGTCGTCAGCCGATCCGGGGCGCTCATCCCCTGCCAGCTCGCGTAGAGCCCTTTGGGGCCCAGACGCCCCCGGTTGACGGCGTCGTCGGCGCGCCCCCGGATGCCGACCATCCGGCCGTCTTTCACCGCGATGTCGCACCCGCAGCCGTTGCTGCACAGCACACAGGCGGAGCGGACCCACCCGTCCACGTCCGCCTCACTGAGTCCCTCGGCGAGCGCGACGTCGACCCGCACGTCCCATTGCCCACCCCGGTCGAAGGGGCTTCGCGAACCCCAGACATCCTTCACCCGGTCAGACTGTTCCCGCGTCATCGGTCCCTACCTCCCACATCGGGCCCCTGAACCCGATGCGAAGGTACGCCGGCAGTCGGCGCGAGTCGGAGGCCCTTTACAGCCGTCCCGCGCAGCGCTAGTCAGTCGGGCGGTGGTGGGCGTCGTGGCCACAGGACCGGGCATGCTCGCATCCGCGTCAGATTCCGTCAACCCACGCGCGGTCGGCGACCCACCCGCATACGTTCGGCGGGTGAGCGAATCAGGCTTCGCGCGCATCGAGACCGACAGGAACTGAGAGGGAGACCGATGAAGGCTGTCACGTGGCAGGGCAAGCGCAAGATCAGCGTCGAGACCGTGCCCGACCCCGAGATCGAGGAGCCCACCGACGCGATCGTGCGGATCACGTCGACGGCTATCTGCGGCTCCGACCTGCACCTGTACGAGCTGTTCGGCCCGTTCCTGGACGCCGGCGACATCCTCGGTCATGAGCCGATGGGCGTGGTAGTGGAGGTGGGTGCGGACGTGACGGGGCTCGCCGTCGGCGACCGTGTCGTGGTGCCCTTCAACATCGCGTGCGGGCACTGTTTCATGTGCCGGTCCGGACTGCAGTCCCAGTGCGAGACGACGCAGGTCCGCGAGCACGACAGCGGCGCTGCGCTCTTCGGCTACACCAAGCTCTACGGTCAGGTCCCTGGCGGTCAGGCAGAGCTGTTGCGAGTGCCGCTCGCCGAGTACAACACGGTCCGGGTCGGCACCGATCTGCCCGACGAGCGGTACCTGTTCCTCAGCGACATCCTGCCCACCGCGTGGCAGGGGGTGGAATTCGCACAGGTCCCCGAGGGCGGCACGCTCGCCGTGATGGGTCTCGGCCCCGTAGGGCAGTTCGCGGCCCGTATCGGCGTCCACCGGGGCTACCGGGTGCTCGCCATCGATCCCGTCCCCGAGCGCCGCGAGATGGCCGAGCGGCACGGCGTCGACACCTTCGACCTCGCCGACGACGTGATCGATCGACTCCGCGACCTCACTGACGGGCGAGGCGCCGACGCCGTCGTGGACGCGGTCGGACTCGAGGCGCACGGCAACCCAGGCACCAAGTTCGCCCAGCAGGCCGTCGGGCTTCTACCGGACCCCCTCGCGCAGAAAGTGATGGACACCGCCGGCATGGATCGGCTCGCCGCACTCCACAGCGCCATCGACCTCGTCCGTCGCGGTGGAACGGTGTCGATCAGCGGCGTCTATGCAGGAGACGCCGACCTGATGCCGATGAAGACGCTGTTCGACAAGCAGATCTCGCTGCGGATGGGACAGTGCAACGTGAAGCGGTGGACCGACACGCTCCTCCCCCTCGTCGAAGACGACGCCGACCCCTTCGGCGTGATGGATCTGGTGACCCACACCGTGTCACTCGACGAGGCGCCGACCCTTTACGAGACGTTCCAGAAGAAGGACGACGGATGCATCAAGGTCGTCCTCAAGCCGTGAGCGTCCGTCACCAATCAGCGATGACTCCCGCGCGGATCATGTCGGCCCGGAGCGCATCTTCGAAGTCATCGGCCTGATCGCGCAGGGACTCGTCGTGGTCATCAAAGGTCCGCCCCGGTGAAACGACCGATCTGCCCATCTCATGACCTCCAAGTTCACGGTGGAACAACCCTCGCTGAAGATGGCGCTCATTCTCCGGGGGTTGACAGCTGCACGCTCGCTGTGGCCCGCGCGCGCAAAGAACGCACTCGCACCCACCACCGCAAGGGTGGAAAGTCGCGCGGCCAATGAATGACCACGGTGTGGAAACCCCGGTGAACGCGTTGCAGAAGGGCCCGGTCCATCTTCAGAGGTCTCGCCGAGATGCCCACCGCTGCCCCGCGGACGTGTCGGATCCGTCTCGTCCTGCCGATATGGAAGGAGAGATCGAGGTCGTCGTGCAGAAGCTCGTCCTCCCGATGCACCTCGGCCGCGACCTGCGACCAGACGTCCCGGCGGAACGCCATGTTCGACCCGAAGAGCGGCGTGTGCCCCAGGGCAGGCAGGAGCATCGCCCGGTAAGCGCCCAGGTACACTGACGCGGCATGACGCGGTACACGCGGTGACGCATGAAGAAACCACGCATCGCCGGTGACGGCGTCTACGGAGGCATCGCCGATCAGCGCCTGGAGGAGCCGCTCGAGCCAGTCGTCCGGAGGGAGCGAGTCCGCATCCAGCCGAGCGATGAGATCACCCCGTGCCACGTCGTAGCCCACGGCGCTGGCGCTGGCGATCCCCTGCGGCGGTTGCTTCACCAGCCTCGCCCCGTGATCGGCGGCGACGTCGCCCGACGCGTCGTCCTGAGAACCGTCATCGACGACGATGACCTCGTCCGGTGGCCACGTCTGACGGCCCAGGGCTTCGAGACATCGGCGCAGCAGCGACGCGTCGTCCCGCACGGGGATGACGACCGTCACCGACGGTCGCGATCCGTTCACATGCGACCGAACGTGGCGTCGATGTCGGCCATCTCCATCTCGGCGGTGGCCTGGATCAGCGCCATCAACTCCGCGTCCGCTCCCGGAGAGAACTCCTCGCGACGCTCGGGGGCGATGGCGATCGGCGCTCCCTCGGGCGCCTGCTGCGAGGCATCGAGCTGCGTTCCGTCGCCCGAGGGCGACAGGCCCTGGAAGATCCTGCCGGCCTCGGACTGATCGTCGAGGTCGAACGAGTACTGCTTGCTCTGCAGCCCGAGATCCAGCAGCCGCTTGACCTCGGGGAACTGCTCGGCGTTCGTCTTCGGGATCGGAAGCGTGCCCTTCCAGTTCACGCCGAGGGTCTCCAGAGCCTTCGCGTACGCGTTCTCGTGCGCCTGATCGCGGACGATGAGGTAAGAGATCGTCGATCGGGCGGTCTTGTTCGCGGTCATCTCGTAGAGCCGGCACTTCTGCAGACGCCCGGTCGACTCGAGCATCAGGTTGTACAGAAGGTCGAGCACCAGATTCCCCGAGTTGTACACGTAGCTGCCGCTCCACGGGTTGCCGACCGCATCCACCGGAAGCGCGCCCTGCGCACCGACGAGATAGTGGTGGATGTTGCCTTCCGACAGTGCGATGTTCAGCGGCACGGCACCGCCAGCACCGGGCCGATCGATCGGGTCGTCGGGCTTGCCCTGGTACCGAGGGGATCCGTCCACGAGGCGGGCAATGGTCGTGCCGATGAGCTCGACATGACTGATCTCCTCGGTCCCAATGCCCTGGATCAGATCCTTGTAGGGTTTGGCCTCGGGCCCGCGGAAGTTGATGCTCTGGAACAGGTACTGCATCATCGTGCGCATCTCGCCGAACTGCCCGCCGAGCCCCTCCTGCAGTGCGTTGGCCGCCGCGGGATCGGGCTCGTCCTGCTCGATCGGATTGATGAGCTGCTGCAGGTGGAAGTACATGATGCTCCTTCGATGGTGACGGTGGAACTCCCACCATCCGCAGAGACCCCGGCGCGCGTCGCGGGGGTCGACGCGATCCCTCTCACCCGCTACCCTGCGCGGCGCCTGCGGACCCCAACGCGCAGCAGGCCTTCTGGATCTGCCCACTTCGCCTGAAGCGGGCAGTCGGCGGCCGACGAGGGGCCCGGCATCGCCGGGGCCTCTCGCCGTCTCAGCGGATGGATGCCTCAGCCCAGCCGATGCCAGCCCTCGGCGTCATCCTGGCGGGGCGTCGCGCGGTCGTCCGGCGACATGTTGTCGGCGACGTTCTCCTTCACCCGCTCCGCGGTATCCTGCGCCTCCTGTTTGACCGTCTCGGCCGAGTCGACGGCGGACTCCTTCACCTGTTCGACGGCGTCCTGCGCCGGACCCTTGAGATTCTCGGCCACCTCCTGCGCAGCATCCTTCGCCTCGCTCACCGCCTTGTCGACGAGCGGCTGCGCGCGGTCGCGCAGCGAGGCGGCGAAACGCGTCTCGGAGTCGGTGGTCGGGATCAGGCTGGCCACGAGGAACCCCACGCCCGCGGCGAGCAGGCCGACGACGATCGGCGCACCCTGCGCCTTCTGCTTCGCCCTGTGCGGCAGGTCCTTCACAGCGTCACCGGCAGCGTCCATCGCACCGCCGACCGAGTGGCCGGCCGACGAGGCGGTGTCTCCGACATCGTCGGCGACACCCATCACA
>Ga0247819_10000534_pt1 | contig 22532 bp, 21 predicted proteins | sample 13C_Xylose_Day6_FD_193428 | JGI IMG/M metagenome (GOLD analysis project Ga0247819, IMG submission 193428) | Soil microbial communities from agricultural site in Penn Yan, New York, United States - 13C_Xylose_Day6 | ecosystem: Environmental > Terrestrial > Soil > Agricultural land | place: USA...
AACTGCCGCCGCTGCCGGGCGACTCGGCCAGCGTGGCGTTCGGGATCAACGGCGCCGGCCAGGCGGTCGGCTTCTCCAGCGGCCCGGGCGGCCAGCGCGCCGTCGTCTGGGACGCAGGCGGCGCGCCTTCCGCCCTGCCGGCCGTGGCCGGCGCCCGCGCCAGCCGGGGCAACGACATCTCGGCGCGCGGCGACGTCGCGGGACTGGTGAACGGCGACGCCGGCGACCGGCCGGTGCTGTGGCCGGCGGGCCAGGCCGCCACCGAACTTCAACTGATCCCCGGCGACGCGACCGGTGAAGCGCGCGCGGTGAACGCCGGCGGCGAAACGGTGGGCTACACCGGGAGCACGTCGGGGGCGGTGCGCCACGCGGCCCGCTGGACGCCCGCCGGTGTCGTGACCGCGCTCGGCGCGCTGCCGGGCGGAGAGTTCAGCGAGGCTTTCAGCATCAACGATTCCGGCGCGGTCGTCGGGACGACGAGCAGCAGCGCCGGCAACCGCGCATTCCTCTGGACCCGCACCGGCGGCATGCAGGACCTCAACACGCTCATCCCGCCCCTGCACGTCATGCTGACCAAGGCGGTGGGCATCAACAACGCGGGCGCCATCGTGGCCGTCGGGCATTCGATGCCGCCCGGCGGCGCCGCCGCGCAAGGTCCCAACGACGACCACGCGTTCCACGACCAGCCGCTGCGCGTGTTCCTGCTGCGACCGGTGGGGGCGCCATGAACGCCGCCCGCGCACTGCGCACCGGGCTGTTCGGGCTGCTCGGTGCCGCTTCCCTGCTGGCCGCGAACGAGGCCTTCGCGCAGGCGAGCAGCGTGGGTCAATGGACCCGGTCCCAGGCGCTCCCGTTCGCGCCCGTCCACAACGTCTACCTGCCCAGCCAGAAGGTGATGCTCTGGGCTCCGGGCGGCGGGCACACGCTCTGGGATCCGGTCACCGGACAGGTGAGCCTCCTCCCCGGCGCCGGCTACGACCAGTTCTGCTCCGGCCACACCGTGCTGCCGGACGGCCGGGTCCTCCTGGCCGGCGGGCACATCGTCAACGACGTCGGCCTGCCGCGCGCGGCCGTCTACGACCCAGCGACCAACAGCTGGTCGGCCGCGCCCGACATGAACGCCGGCCGCTGGTATCCCACGCTGACGACCCTGCCCAACGGCGATGCGCTGGTGGTGTCGGGCTCGATCGACCTGACCGTCGGCGTGAACACGCTGCCGCAGGTCTACCAGCCGGCGACCAACAGCTGGCGCAGCCTCACCGGCGCGCAGCTGGGCCAGGATTACTACCCCCGGATGCTCGTCGCGCCCAACGGCCGCGTGGTCGACGTCGGTCCGGACCGGGTCACGCGCTCGCTCGACACCAGCGGCGCCGGCAGCTGGTCGTTCGTGGCCACGCGCAACGGCGTCTACCGCGACTACGGCACGGCCGCCATGTATGCGGCCGGCAAGGTCCTCGTCGTGGGCGGCGGCGATCCGCCGACGGCCTCGGCCGAGGTGATCGACCTGAACGCCGCGACGCCGGCCTGGCGCACCGTCGGCTCGATGGCCGTCGCGCGCCGGCAGCTCAACGCCACGATCCTGCCGGACGGCAACGTCCTCGTGACCGGCGGGACTTCGGCACCGGGCTTCAACACCGCCTCCGGCGCCGTCTTCTCCGCCGAACTCTGGAACGCCGACACCGAGACCTGGACCACGATGGCCAGCGCGACGGTGCCGCGCCTGTACCACTCGGGCGCGCTGCTGCTCGCCGACGGGCGGGTGGCGGTCACCGGCGGCGACGACCAGCCGGTGCCGGAGATCTTTTCGCCGCCCTACCTGTTCAAGGGCGTCCGGCCCACGCTGGGCGGCGTGCCGGCCCAGGTCGCGTACGGCCAGCGGTTCACGGTGCAGAGCGCGGAGGCCGCGGGCATCCGCAAGGTGACGCTGATCCGGCTGTCGTCGGTCACGCACGCCTTCAACATGGACCAGCGCCTGAACGTCCTGACGTTCACCGCCGGCGCGGGAACGCTGGACATCACCGCGCCCGCCAGCCCGAACGTCGCGCCTCCGGGCATGTACATGGTGTTCGTGGTCGACGGCACGGGCGTGCCCTCGGTCGGCAGCATCGTGCGGCTGGGCGGCACGGCCGCGCCGCAACCCCCGCCTGCGGCGGCCATCAGCTCGCTGTCGCCGGCTTCGACGGCGGCGGGAGGTCCGGCCTTCACGCTCACCATCAACGGCAGCAACTTCGTCTCCGGGGCGGTGGCGCGCTGGAACGGCGCCGCCCGCGCGACCACTTTCGTCAGCGCGACGCGACTGACCGCCGCGATCGCGGCAGCCGACATCGCGTCCTCCGGCTCGGCGCAGGTGACCGTGCTCAACCCGGGCGCGGCCGCGCCGACCGCGGCCGTGACGTTCACCGTCGGAACGGCCCCGGCTCCTGCCCCGGCACCGGCACCGGCCCCCGCGCCAGCGCCAGCGCCGGCACCGGCCCCCGCTCCGGCGCCCTGCGTTCCTCCGCCGCTGTGGAACGGCACCACGCGCTACTTCGGCGGCGACCGCGTCACGCGCAACGGGTCGGTCTACGTGGCGACGATCGCATCGAACAGCACGTGGAACGTGAACAGCCCGCCGGAATGGACGCCGAGCCTGTGGACGAAGACGACGAGTTGCCCTGCTCCGGCTCCGGCTCCGGTGCCGGTGCGGGCGCCGGCACCGGCGCCCGCACCGGCACCCGCTCCGCCGCCGGCCACGTGCAACCCGCCGCTGTGGAACGGCACCACGCGCTACTTCAGCGGCAACCGCGTCACGCGCCTCGGCAAGATCTATGTGGCGACACCGGCGTCGAACAACACGTGGAACGTGAACAGCCCGCCGGAATGGACGCCCAGCCTGTGGGCATTGGGAGGTTGTTGAGCGCCGTCTCAGCCCAGGCCGCAAGCGCGCGCGATCTCGCCGGCGCACTGCTGCAGCCGCGGAAGCAGCTCGAACAGGTCCGGCCCCTGCGGCCCCTTCAACGCGGCGATCGTCAAGGCCGCGCGGGTGCGGCCGCCGGCGCGTCCCAGCGGCACGCCAAGGTCCAGTCCGCCGACGAAGCGCGCGCCTTCCGCGTAGGCCCAGCCGTCCTCGCGCACGCGGGCCAGGCGGGCCTGGAACTCCTGGCGCTCGCCCGCGCTGAGGCGCAGATAGTCGGCCTGGCGCGCCAGCACTTCGGTGCGCTCGGCGCTTTCCAGGTGCGCCAGCAGCAGCTGGCCGGAAACGGTGGCCACCGGCGAATGGAGCGATCCGACCTGCACCGACAGGCGAACGGGCTGCGGGCTCTCGACCTGCGCCAGCACCAGCACCTCGTCGCGGTGCAGCACCGAGAGGTGGCAGGACTGGCGCACGCGATCCACGAGGTCGCGCATCAGCGGCATGGCCACCTCGATCAGCTGCTCGTGCGGCGAATGCGTGCGGCTCAACTCGAAGAGCTTGAGCGTCAGCTGGTAGCCGCCGGCGTCGTCGCGTCGCAAATAGCCGCGCGACTCCAGGCAGGTGAGCATCCGGAACAGCTCGCCGGGCTCGCGTCCCAGCGCGCGCGCCAGCTGCGCCTGGGTGAGCGGCACGGCCTGCTCGGACAGGTGCTCCAGCACGTCCAGCGCCTTCTCCAGCGCGGGGACGGCGTACTTGCTGCGCGGCGTGGACTCGGGTTCGGCGGCGTTCATGGTTCGGGCGGGCATCGGGATCGGAGCGACCGCCTACAGCGGCTGGCGGCGCTCCACGAGATGCAGATGATCGCAGACCAGCACCGTCTCCTCGCGCTGGTTGGTGATCGTCACCGTCTCCACCACGATGCCGTGGCCGTTGCGCTTGGGATGCGGCCGGGCATCGGTGATCTCCACCTGCGAGTAGATCGTGTCGCCGATGAACACCGGCTTGACGAACCGCATCCGGTCGTAGCCGTACGACATCGCGCGGGGATTGATGGTCGAGGCGGTCAGGCCGATGCCGACGCTGAACACCAGCGTGCCGTGCGCGATGCGCTGCTTGAAGTCCTGCGTGGCGCACCACGCGGCGTCCATGTGGTGCGGGAAGAAGTCGCCGGTCTGGCCCGCGTGCAGCACGATGTCGGCCTCGGTGATGGTGCGGCCGGTGGTGCGGCGGCGCGAGCCCAGCACGTACTCTTCGAAATAGCGTTCCTCGGTCATGCGGTCTCCTTCGTGGGTTGCAGGCCCAGCTCCCGCACGATCTCCTGGGTGTGCTCGCCGATGGCCGGCGCGGGGCGCGCGTGGCGCAGCACCTGGCGGTCGATGCGCAGCGGGCAGCGGGTGGTCTTCATGGGGGTGCCGCCGTTGTCCAGCGACTGCACCATGCCGATGGCGGCGAAGCCCGGATGCTCCATCAGGCGCGGCCAGGTCAGCACGTCCGCGCACCAGACGCCGGCCGGCTCCAGCACCTGCAGCCAGTGGGCGGTGCTTTGGGACGGCAGATGCTCCTGCAGCACGCGCTTGAGTTCGTCGCGGTCGCGGTACCAGGCCGTACGGTCCGCGGCCAGGCGGGCCAGCGGTTCGCACTGCACCAGGCGGGCCAGTTCGTCCATCGCGCCCATCGCCAGCGCGAGGAAGCCGTCGGCGGTGCGGTAGATGCCGTAAGGCGCGGCGGCGTGCACGTTGGCATGGTTGACGACGCTGCGCCGGGGCGCGCCGGCCCCGTTCAGGTACGCGGTGAACGGCTCGAACTGCAGGTCCATCGCCGACTCGAGCAGGCTGGCATCGACCCGGCCGCCGCGGCCCGTGACGCCGCGCCGCAGCAGCAGCGCGAGGATGCCCTGCAGCAGGTGGGCGCCGGTCATCATGTCCACGATGGATAGCCCGGCCGGCACCGGTGCGGCGTCCTCGCCGCCCGGCCCGCTCAGCCAGGCCATGCCGGAGAGCGATTGCACCAGCAGGTCCTGCCCCGGCTTGTCGCGCCACGGGCCTTCGTCGCCGTAGCCGGTGACGGCGGCGTAGACGATGCGCGGGTTCAGCGCCTGCACGGCCTCGAAGTCGAGGCCGATGCGCTCCATCACCCCCGGGCGGAAGTTGTGGATCATCACGTCGGCCCGCGCCACCAGTTGCTTCACGAGAGCGAGGTCTTGCGGGCGCTTGAGGTCGGCGGCGAAGCTGCGCTTGTTGCGATTGATCGTATGGAAGAGCGCGCTGTCCTCGCCCACGCGCTGGTCGGCCACGACCAGCTGCCGGCACAGGTCGCCGCCTTGCGGCCGCTCCACCTTGATCACGTCGGCGCCGAGGTCGGCCATGCGCAGCGCGCAGGAGGGGCCGGCCAGGAACTGGCTGAAGTCCAGCACCCGCAGCCCGGCCAGCGGCAGGTCGGCGCCGGAATCGGATCTTTCACTCATAGATAAATTCATGATTCATTAACGAGTGATTGTCCGGTCTGCGCAATGCGGAATGTCACGGGTAAACCCCTAGGGCATCGGATTACATCCGTTCGTACCATTCATTTGCGAACACGCCGTTTGCCAAAGAACCGTCCGCCGACAACCAGGAGACAGCATGAGCTTCCGTCGCCACCTTCTCGCCGCCGCCGCCCTGGCCGGCCTCCTCGGCTCCGCCGCCCTCGCTCCCGCGCAGGCGCAGGAGACCTATGCCCTGCGCTTCTCGACCTCGCAGGCCAACCCCAACGAGCCGGTCGTGAAGGTGATGCACAGCTTCGCCGACCGCGTGAAGGAGCGCTCCAAGGGCCGCCTGGCCGTGACCATCTTCACCGGCGACCAGCTCGGCCCGCAGAAGAAGGTCAACGAGATGATCAAGAGCGGCGCCCGCATGCTCAGCGTCACCGACTACGGCCAGCTGTCGCAGTTCGTGCCGGACATGGCGGTGGTCGCCGGCCCCTACATGTTCGCCAGCCCCGACGAAGCGAAGAAGCTGTTCGCCTCGCCGGTGTTCAAGGATCTCTCCACGCGCCTGGAGCAGCAGGGCCTGAAGCTGATCATGGCCGACGGCCTGTTCGGCGTTCGCCACCTGCTGTCCGGCAAGCCGGTTCGCACCCCCGCCGATATCGCCGGCGTGACGCTGCGCGTGCCGCCGTCGCCCATCATGCTGGAGACGTTCACCGCCCTCGGCGCCCGCCCGCAGGCGCTGCCCTGGGGCGAGGTCTACAACGCGCTGCAGACCGGCGTGGTCGATGCCGCCGAAGCCAACTACGGCTCGCTGGCCGGCTCCAAGCTGTACGAGGTGCGCAAAGTGGTCTCCAACACCGCGCACCAGATGATGTTCGCCGCCTTCGTCACCAGCACCAGCTTCTTCAACAGCCTGCCGGCCGACCTCAAGACCATCCTGCTCGAGGAAGGCCGCAAGGCGGGCGAGGAACTGACCGCCGCGACCGTGGCTTCCGACAAGGCGTACGCCGAGGAGCTGAAGAAGAACGGCGTCCAGATCGTCGAGAACGTGGACGTCAAGGCCTTCGCCGAGAAGGCCAAGGTCGCCTACTCCAAGGTGCCCGGCCTCACGCCCGGCATCTACGAGAAGGCCCGCGCCACCATGGCGCACTGAAGCACCGGGGCACGAGTGGATTCCACGCGACCCATGGCCGCGCCCGCGGGCGCGGCCCGGCCGGATGCCGGGCCGGCCGACCTCGATCCCGGCGCCCCGCGCGCCGGCCTGCTGAGCCTGCGCCGCATCGACGAGGCGATCGCCGTCGCCTGCATGCTGGCGATCGTCTTCTCCATCGCCTGGGGCGTGGTCACGCGCTACCTGTTGCCGCAACCCGCCGCCTGGACCTTCGAGGCCGCCGTCATCGCCTTCGGCTGGCTGGTGTTCTTCGGCTCCGCGGCCTGCATCCGCTGGCGCATGCACGCCGACGTGGACGCGCTCGTCGCGATGTTCCCGCCGCCCGTGCGCCGCGCCGTCTTCATCTTCAACTGGTTCCTGCTGGCCGGCCTCTTCGTCGTGCTGGCGGCGATGTTCGCCTGGCAGGCGGTGCTGGCCCACGAGATCCGGGTGGTGTCGCTCGACATCCCGCGCTCGGTGGTCTACGCGCCCATGGCCGTGGCCTCTCTCATGATGCTGCTGCAGCACGTGCTGCTCGCGCCGTGGCGCGACGGCTGGCAGTGGCGTCCTTCCGCGGAGCTGACGGCATGAGCATGGTCCAGTTGTGGCTGCCCTCGCTGCTGATGGTGGCCTTGCTCGCGCTGCAGACGCCGGTGACCTGGTCCATGGCCATCGCGGCGCTCGGCTTCTTCCTCATGAACACCGGCGAGATCCCGCTGGCCAACTTCGCCCAGCAGATGGCCGAGGGCACCGAGTCGGTGTCGCTGCTCGCCCTGCCGCTGTTCGTGCTGGCCGGCTGCGTGATGAATGCAGCGGGCATCACGCGCCGGCTGCTGCACCTGGCCGAGGTGCTGGTGGGCCACGTGAGCGGCGCCCTGGCGCAGATGTGCACGGTGCTCGCCACCCTGCTCGGCGGCCTGACGGCCTCGGCCAACGCCGACGCGGCCATGCTCGCCAAGACCATCGGCAACCAGATGGTGGAGCGCGGCTACGGCCGGCCTTTCGCCGCGGTGATCACCTCGTCGGCGGCGATCATCACGGCGCTCATCCCGCCGTCGATCGGCCTCATCGTCTACGGCTTCCTGGCCGAGGCGTCGATCGGCCGCCTGTTCGCCGCCGGCATCGTGCCGGGCCTGCTGCTCGCGGTGGCGCTGATGCTGACCACGCACGTGCTGGCGATCAAGCGCGACTACAAGCCGCAGCGCGAACGCCGCGCCGGCGCGGGCGAGATCGGCAAGGCGCTGGTGGACGGCCTGTGGGCGCTGTCGATCCCGGTCGTGATCCTGGCCGGCACCCGCTACGGGGTGTTCACCACCACCGAGTCGGGCGCCATCGTCGTGCTCTACGTGCTGGCCATCGCCATCTTCGGCTACCGCGACATGCGCTGGCGCGACCTGCCGGAAGTGCTGGCCGAGTCGGTGCGCGATTCCGCCAGCGTGATGATGATGATCTGCGCCGCCGCCGCGTTCGGCTTCTACCTGTCGTGGATGCAGGTGCCGCAGGCGATGTCGGGCTGGCTGCAGGGTTCGACCTCCAACCCGGTCATGCTGCTGCTGCTGATCAACCTGGTGCTGATCGTGCTGGGCACGGCGATCGAAGGCTCGGCCGCGCTCATCATCCTCACGCCGATGCTGCTGCCGCTGGTGGAAGGCGCGCACATCGACAAGGTGCACTTCGGCATCGTGCTGATCACCAACCTCACCATCGCCGGCGTCACGCCGCCGGTCGGCGGGTTGATGTACATCTCCTCGCAGACCCTCAGGGTGTCGATGGCGGACTACTCGCGCGAGGTCGCGCCCTACCTGGCCGTGATGATGGGCCTGCTGGTGGTGCTCTCCCTGTTCCCGCAGCTGTCCCTCTGGCTGCCCAACCTGATCTACGGCACCGGAGCCGTCCAATGACCGACAAGACTGGGCCGACCCTGCGCGGCATGACCTGGAACCATCCGCGCGGCTGGCAGCCGCTGGAAGCCTGCTCGGCGCTCTGGCGCGAGCGCACCGGCGTCTCGATCACCTGGGACCGCCGCTCGCTGCAGGACTTCGAGTCCTTTCCGGTGGACGAGCTGGCGCGCGAGTACGACCTGATCGTGATCGACCATCCCCACGTGGGCCAGGTCGCGCGCGAGAACTGCCTGCTGCCGCTGCAGGACGCGCGGCTCGCCGCCATCGCCGAAGCCAGCGTGGGCGCCTCCTATCCCAGCTACCACTGGCAGGGGCACCAGTGGGCGCTGCCGATCGATGCCGCCACCCAGGTGCAGGCCTCGCGGCCCGACCGGCTGGGCGCGCCCGCGCAGGACTGGAACGAAGTGATGGCCCTGGCGAAGGCCGGCCGCGTCGCGCTGCCCCTGCGTCCGCCGCATTCGCTGATGTGCCTCTACACGCTCTCCGCCCAGCTCGGCGCGCCGGGGCGGGTGCAGGGACCGGAGCTGTTCGAACCCGCCGTGGCCGCCGAGGCCATCGGGCTGCTGCGCTCCCTGCTCCCCTACCTGGACGCACGCGATTTCGAGGAAGACCCGATCGCGGTGTTCGAGCGCATGGCGCAGCCCGACTCGAAGATCCACTGCGTGCCGCTGATCTACGGCTACGTGAGCTACGCGATGGACGGCTTCCGTCCCGCTCGCATCGGATTCGCCGACATGCCGTCGCTCCAGGGTCGCGGTCCCGTGGGGTCGGCTCTTGGCGGGACCGGCATCGCCGTGTCGGCGCGCAGCGCGCATCCGCAACAGGCGCTGGATTTCGCGCTGTGGGTCGCCGGTCCCGAAGCGCAGGCCGGCCCGTACGCCGCTTCCGGCGGCCAGCCCGGCCACGCCACCGCATGGGAGCACGGCAAGGTGAACGCCGCCACGCATGACTTCTACCGCGCGACGCGCCGCACGCTGGAAGGCGCCTGGGTGCGTCCGCGCCATGACGGCTACATGGCCTACCAGGAGGCGGGCTCGCAACGCCTGCTGGCCGGCCTGCGCGGCGACGAACCGGCGCGCGCCATCGTGGACGACCTCAACCGGATGTTCCGGGAGAGCCTGCCGCGATGACGGTCCCCTCCCCCGCCGACGGCCTGCCCCTGCAGGGTCTGCTGGTCGTCGACCTGAGCCAGTTCCTCTCCGGCCCCTCGGCCGCGCTCCGCCTGGCCGACCTGGGCGCCCGCGTGATCAAGGTGGAACGCGCGGGCAGCGGCGACATCTGCCGCAGCCTGTACCTGACCGACACCGACGTCGGCGGCGACTCCACGCTGTTCCATGCGATCAACCGCAGCAAGGAAAGCCTGGCGCTGGACCTCAAGGACGAGCGCGACCTCGCGGTGCTGCGGCGCCTGCTGCAGCGCGCCGACGTGCTGATCCAGAACTTCCGCCCCGGCGTGATCGAGCGCCTGGGCCTGGGCTGGGACGCCGTGCATGCCCTCAATCCGCGGCTGGTGTACGCCGGCGTCTCGGGCTACGGCGAAGGCGGGCCCTGGGCCGGGCTGCCCGGGCAGGACCTGCTGGCGCAGTCGGTCTCCGGCGTGACCTGGCTCAACGGCCATGAAGGCGACGGCCCGGTGCCGCTGGGCCTGTCGGTGGCCGACATGCTGGCCGGCCACGTGCTCACGGAAGGCATCCTGGCCGCGCTGGTTCGGCGCGGCATCACCGGCCGGGGCGCGCTGGTCCAGACCAGCCTGCTCGAAGCCATGATCGACCTGCAGTTCGAGCTGCTCACCACGCACCTCAACGACGGCGGCCGCAAGCCACAACGCGCGGGATTCCGCAACGCCAACGCCTACCTGGCCGCGCCGTACGGCATCTACCCCACGCGCGACGGCTACCTCGCGCTGGCCATGATGCCGCTTGCGCGCCTGGCCGACACCCTGCCGCTGCCCGAACTGCGCCGCTACTCGCCCGCCGACGCCTTCGGCAAGCGCGACGAGATCAAGCGCCTCATCGCCGCGACGCTCGCGCGGCACGACAGCGCGCACTGGCTGGCCCGCCTGCAGCCCGAGGACATCTGGTGCGCCGAAGTGCTGGACTGGCCGCGCCTGCTGGAGACCGAGGCCTTCCGCCGCCTGGAGATGCTGCAGACCGTGCGGCGCGGCGACGGCACCTCGGTGCACACGACGCGCGGCCCGCTGCGCATCGACGGCCGGCGCGCCCGCACCGCCCGCGCCGCCCCGCGCGTGGGCGAACACAGCGCGGCGCTGCGCGCCGAATTCGAACTCGATCCCATCCCGACTGGAGAAACCGCCGCATGAACCTCGCCGGCAAGACCGTCCTCATCACCGCCGCCGCGCAAGGCATCGGCCGCGCCAGCGTCGAAGCCTTCTCGCGCGCCGGCGCCCGCGTGTGGGCCACCGACATCAACGAGCCGGCGCTGGCCGCCGTGCGCGAGCTGCCCGGCGTGGCCGCGCGCCGCCTCGACGTGCTGGACGAATCGGCGGTGCGTGATCTCGTGAAGGAGATCGGCGCCGTGGACGTGCTGTTCAACTGCGCGGGCGTGGTGCACGCCGGCGGCGTGCTGCAGGCCAGCGACAAGGACCTGGACTTCGCCTGGGACCTCAACGTCAAGGCCATGGTGCGCACCATCCGCGCCGTGCTGCCGGGCATGCTGGAGCGGCGCGACGGCTCCATCATCAACATGGCCTCGGTGGCCAGCAGCGTGAAGGGCGTGCCCAACCGCTTCGCCTACGGCGTCACCAAGGCCGCCGTGATCGGCCTGACCAAGTCGGTGGCGGCCGACCACGTCACCCAGGGCGTGCGCTGCAACGCGATCTGCCCCGGCACCGTGGAGTCGCCTTCGCTGCAGGACCGGCTGCGGGCCACCGGCGATTTCGAGAAGGCGCGCTCCGAATTCATCGCGCGCCAGCCCATGGGCCGCATCGGCGCGCCCGGCGAGATCGCCGACCTGGTGGTCTACCTGGCCGGCGCCACCTACACCACCGGCCAGATCCACGTCATCGACGGCGGCTGGGCGAACTGAACGAGAGAACTTCGAGAGGAACAGGAATGAAGCTGCTGCGATACGGCCCGGTGGGCCAGGAAAAACCGGGCCTGCTGGATGCGCAGGGCCGCATCCGCGACCTGTCCGCCCACGTGGGCGACATCGCCGGCGACGCGCTGCTGCCCGAGGGGCTGGCGCGCATCGCCGCGCTCGACCTGCAAGGCCTGCCCGTGGTGACCGGCAACCCGCGCCTGGGCGCCTGCGTGGCGGGCACCGGCAAGTTCATCTGCATCGGCCTGAACTACTCCGACCACGCGGCGGAAACGGGCGCCCAGGTGCCCAGCGAGCCGATCATCTTCATGAAGGCGACGTCGGCGATCGTCGGGCCGAACGACGTGGTGGAGATCCCGCGCAAGTCGGTCAAGACCGACTGGGAAGTGGAACTGGGCGTGGTCATCGGCAAGACCGCCAAGTACGTGGGCGAGCAGGACGCCCTGCAGCACGTGGCCGGCTACTGCGTCATCAACGACCTGTCCGAGCGCGAGTTCCAGCTGGAGCGCCAGGGCCAGTGGACCAAGGGCAAGTCGGCCGACACCTTCGGGCCGACCGGCCCCTGGCTGGTGACGCGCGACGAGATCCCGGATCCGCAGCACCTGCCCATGTGGCTCGAGGTCAACGGCGTGCGCCGCCAGAACGGATCGACGGCCACCATGGTGTTCGGCGTCGCGAAGCTCGTGTCCTACCTCTCGCAGTTCATGAGCCTGCGCCCCGGCGACATCATCTCCACCGGAACGCCGCCCGGTGTCGGCCTGGGCCTGAAGCCGCCCGTGTTCCTGAAGCCGGGCGACGTGATGACGCTCGGGATCGAAGGACTGGGACAGCAGCGGCAGGAAGTCGTCGCAGCGTAGCGACCGCCCCTGCCTGAGCTTCGCGCGGCTCCTGATGGTTTTCCACGGGGGCCGAGGCACTCGGCGCCTGACAGAATCGGCGGGCTTCCCAGAAAACCCGCAGGAGACTTTCCATGGCGCTTTCCCGCCGCACTTTCGTCCAGGCCGGCTCGGCCTCGGCGCTGCTCGCCACGCTCGGCCGCGACGCCTTCGCCCAGGCCGGCATGGTCGACAACCTGAAGATCATCACCGGCTTCGCGGCCGGCGGCACGTCCGACACCACCTGCCGCCGCGTGGCGCAGGCCGTGACCGGCACCTACGCGCGCACCGCCGTGGTGGAGAACCGCACCGGCGCCGGCGGCCAGATCGCCATCCAGTCGGTGAAGGCGCTGCCGCCCGACGGAGCCACGCTGCTGCAGTCGCCCACGTCGATGTTCACGATCTACCCGCACATCTACAAGCGCCTGCCGTACGACCCGGTGGCCGACGTGACGCCGGTGACGCTGGCCTGCGTGTTCGACTTCGGCTTCGCCGTCGGACCGATGGTCCCCGCCAGCGTGACGGACGTGAAGTCGTTCCTCGCCTGGGCCAAGGCCAACCCGCAGCAGGCCAACTACGGTTCGCCCGCCGCCGGCTCGACGCCGCACTTCATCCCGGCGCTGATGGGCGTGACGCAGCACGTGGACATCAAGCACGCGCCGTACCGCGGCACGCAGCCGGCCATGCAGGACCTGCTGGGCGGCCAGATCGCGGCGGTGAGCGGCCCGATCGGCGACATCACGCAGCACCTGGCCAGCGGCCGCGTGCGCATCCTGGCGACGTCCGGCGCCAAGCGCAGCCGCTTCGCGCCGAACGTGCCGACCTACACCGAGCAGGGCTTCCCCGAGCTGCAGCACAGCGAGTGGTTCGGCTTCTTCCTGCCGCCCAAGGCCGCGCCGGAGCTGGTCACCCGCCTCAACGCGGCGCTGAAGACCGCGCTGGCCTCGAAGGACGTCGTGGACGGCCTGGCCACCTTCGGCCTGGAAGCGATGTCGAGCTCGCCGGCGGAATTCAGCGACCTGCTGGCCAAGGACCGCGCCAAGTGGGCGCCGATCGTCAAGCAGGTGGGCTTCACCGCGGACACCTGACCGTCGCGGCGGGACGCCGGTCTCACGGCGTCTCGGCCCGGTAGTCGCTTCCGGCTCCCTCCAGGGAGCCGCTGTTTTTTTCGCGCAGCGCCGCCGCCTCGTCGTCGTACATGAACGGCAGGAACGCATAGCGGCGTCCTGCCGTGACACGCGAGACCGCGTGCAGCAACGAGCAGGAGAAGACGATCGCGGCGCCCGGCGGCGGCTTGTAGCCGCGCGGCCCGTACTCCGGGAACACGAGCTCGCCGCCCTCGAACGCGTCATTGAGGTTGATCGTCACGGCGAACCGGCGGTGCGCCGTGCCCGGCGTGGTGTTGTCCCGGTGCGGCCGGAAATGGCCGCCCTCTTCCTCGGAGTAGCAGGAGACGATGTAGCGCTCCATGCGAGTCGCCCGGAAGTAGTGGACGCGCTCGATCTCCGGCCTGACGCGGCGGAAGAACCGGCCCTGCACGGCCTCCATCACGCTCCGGTCCTCGATGACGCAGTCCCTGCGGACCTTGTGGCGGTGATCGTTGACCACCACCGTCCGGCCCTGCACGTTGCGCATGAATCCGCTGTCCTCGCCCCCGTTGCGCTCGTAGAGCTCGATCAGGTTCCGGCACAGCTCCGGTTCGAGCACATTGGCGATGGTGAGGATCGGTGGCGGCGCCTCGAAGCCGAGGTAGGCCGAGACGGGCGGCAGGGCGCGCAGGTAATCGAAGACCTTGGCCCGATCGGCGCCGTCGTCCTCGAAAGGAAACACCGCCCGCACGCGCAGGTTCGGATCGAGCACGAACCAGAGACGCCGGAAGTGCAACCGCGGGTTGTCGACATCTTCGGGCACGGCACCGAAGAGCCGGGCGACGTGGAACTTGAAGTCCCAGAAATGGCGGACGCCCGGAAGTTCTCCCACGGCCCGTCCCGCGGTCCGGTCCTCCGGATCGGCACTGACGCCGAAGAAGGACGCGCGCGTGTCGTCGAACCATTCGCGATGGGCCTGGACGGCTTCGAGGGCGGCGCGGCCCGCGGCGTCGCGAGCGGTTCCGTAGAAGCACAACAGGAGGTAGCGGCCCGCCGCCGTGTCGAACGTGTACCGGGGGTTGCTGGTGCAAGCCTGCTGGAACCAGGGCGCCGCATCGCCCGGCTGCAGGTTCCGGTAGCGCAGCTGGGCGGATTCCGATCGCGACGACGGGGACATGCGCTGCTCCTCACGACACGTTCAAGCCGCGTCGGCCTGGGCCAGCGGTTGCGAATCGATGCTACCCGAGCTCGGCTGAGCGCGGTGCCCGCGCGGCAGCTCAGCCGGGATGCGCCGGAAGCTCCCGCTTGTGATGGCTCGCCGCGTAGAAGCGCCGGATCACCTCCACCGCTTCCGGCGCGACGGGCTTGCCCTCGAGGAAGTCGTCGATCTGCTCGTACGTGACGCCGTAGGCCGCCTCGTCCGGCAGCTGCGGCCGCAACTCCTCGAGGTCGGCGGTCGGAACCTTGCGGACGAGCTCCGGCGGCGCGCCCAGGTGGGCTCCGATCGCCCGCACCCGGCGCTTGACCAGGCCGGCCAGGGGCGCCAGGTCGCAGGCGCCGTCGCCGAACTTGGTGAAGAACCCCATCACCGCCTCCGCGGCGTGGTCCGTGCCCACGACCAGTCCGCGGCGGGCGCCCGCCACCGCGTACTGCGCGATCATCCGCTGGCGGGCCTTGATGTTGCCGAACACGAAGTCCTGCTGGGCCGCGCTCTCGAACGCCAGGCCGCTCTTCAGGGCGGCCAGCATGCCTTGCGCGGCGGGACGGATGTCGGCGGTCAGCGTCTCGTCGGGGCGGATGAAGCGCAGCGCCGCCTGCGCGTCCGCCTCGTCGAGTTGCGCGCCGTACGGCAACCGCATCGCGATGAAGCGGGCCGGCCGCCCGGCCGCGCGCAGGCGCTCCACCGCCAGCTGGCACAGGCGCCCCGCCACCGTCGAATCCACGCCGCCGCTGATGCCCAGCACCAGGCTCTCCAGTCCGGACCCGCCGAGGTAGTCGGCGATGAAGCCGATGCGGCGCTCAGCCTCGGCGGCGGCGTCGAATCGAGGCGCCACGAACAGAGCGGCGGCGATGGCCTGGGCGGAGAAGTTCTCGGTCATGCCGGAAAGACTAACCGCACCGCGGTCGCCGGCCCTTCGCGTCCTTCTGCACCTCGTGCGAGATCGACGACACGATGCGCGACCACTCCTGCGAGGTCAGCAACCGGGCCGTGTACGAACGCAGGGCAGCGTCTTCCTGGTCCAGCTGCCACGGCCTCGGCCAGCCTGCCCAGCGATGAGCTTCGGGCCATTCCGCGCCGTCCGCCGCGGCTACAGGCCGGTGAGCGCCTTGCCCAGCTTGCCGAGACCGGAGAGCAAGGCGCGCGAGTTCCCGAACAGCTCCGCGATCTGGTAGGTGACGAGGAAGAGCGCCGGATAGAAATACTGCGGCGCGGATTCCGCCCAGCCTCGAACGCGGGCCGCCAGGCGTCCGCCCACGAGCAGCCGGTTCCCTGCCGCGCTCATCGCACCGCCGATCAGGCCGCCGACCACGAGATCGCTCATGAAGTGCAACCCCAGGTAGAGGCGGGGCAAGGCGATGGCCACCGTCGCGTAGCCGAACACGAGCATCCCCAGCCGCCGGCTCACGAAGGCCAGTCCCACGGCCAGCGCGAAGAACAGGGTCGCATGGTCGCTGGGAAAGGAGCTGAGCCCGTCGAGCGCCGTCACCGCCACCCCGTAGGGCAATGTCCAGTGGAGCGCCGCGGTGTGCAGCGGGCGCTCGCGGAAGGGCAGCAGCAGGATCATCAGGCGCGCCACGAACAGGGCGGCGCCGCAGCTGGCGAGGGTGGCGATCACGTGGTCCCGCGCGGCGTCGCCCACGGCGCGCGTCCCGGCCCGGAACCATGCCCACCAGAGCAGGACCATCAGCGCGCCGCCCTTGAAAAGATCGTTGACCGACAGGAAGGCGACCGCCTCGTCGAACGCCCAGGAGCGCCGTGCGAACCCGTTCAGGAAGGTCGAAACGGGGAAGTCGAGCGCGTTGAGCGTGTACAGCACGGCCATCGGATTCCCCTTTCGGCGAATTCATACCAGCGACGCGATTGCGTAACACGCGGATGAGCCTCGCATCCATTGCAACAAGCGCAACAAGAGCCACGGTCGGGGCGCAATCTCGGCAGTGCCATACGCGACAATGGCGGCCTCCACGCGAACGCCATGCAAATCAAGAGCTTCACCCTCCTCCCGATCGCCTTCGCCATCGCTGCGGGCGCCCTGGCTCCGGCCTCCGTGTCCCTCGCCGCCCCGCACCGCGCCGCCAAGTCCGCCGCCCAGAAGCAGGCCGCCTCCTCCGCGCCCGATCTGGCGCCGTTGCAGGGTCAGTCGGCCGTCGCCGGCGGAGCGCCGGCCCTCGCCGCCAAGGCCTGGCTGGTGATGGATTTCGACTCCGGCGAGGTGCTCGCCTCGGCCAACCCCGACGAGGCGCTGCCGCCCGCTTCGCTGACCAAGATGATGACCAGCTTCCTGGTCGAGCAGGCGCTGCGCTCCGGCAAGCTCAAGGAAACCGACCTGGTCACCGTCAGCGAGAACGCCTGGTGCCGCGGCTCCAGCACCGAGTCGTGCATGTACCTGCCGCTGAACAGCCAGGCCAAGGTGATCGACATCCTGCGCGGCATCATCATCCAGTCGGGCAACGACGCGTCCAAGGCGATCGCCGAGCACATGGCCGGGTCCGAGGAGGGCTTCGCCAAGCTGATGAACGCCGAAGCGAAGCGCCTCGGGATGACGAATACGAACTTCGTCAACCCCACGGGCCTGCCCGATCCGGCGCACAAGGCGTCCGCGCGCGATCTCGCCATCCTGGCGCGCGCGATCATCCGCGACAGCTCGCAGTACTACCCGATCTACGCGGAACGCGAGTTCACCTACCACGGCATCAAGCAGGGCAACCGCAACGCGCTGCTCTACACCGACCCGACGGTCGACGGCCTGAAGACGGGGCATACCGCGGATGCCGGCTTCTGCCTGGTCACGTCGTCCAAGCGCAACGGGATGCGCCTCATCACGGTCATCCTCAACACGCGGAGCATGCAGGCGCGTGCCGACCAGACCCGCACGCTGCTGGGCTGGGGCTTCGGCAACTTCGAGAAGGCCACGCCCATCCAGCCGAACACCGTGGTGGGGACCGCCAAGGTCAACTTCGGCAAGGCCGACACCGTCGCCGCCGGCCTTGCCTCGCCCTGGTCCGTGACGGTGCCGCGCGGCCAGCAGGTCCAGACCTCCGTGCAGCTCAATACCGAGGTGGAAGCGCCCGTGGCCAAGGGCGCGGTGATCGGCAAGGTGGTCGTGAGCTCCAACGGCAAGCCGATGGGCGAAGCGCCGCTGGTCGCGCAGGCCGACGTGGAGCGCGCGGGCTTCTTCCTGCGGATGTGGCAGCGCGCGATGCGCCTCTTCGGCAAGTAAGCAACGGCGCCGCGCGGATCACCCGTTCTCAGGATTGCGGCATCGCAACGGAATCCTGAGACTGGGAGCCAGGGCCTTCGAACGGGCCCCCAGGAGAGGGAGGTGGTCCATGGAAACGATCCGTGAAGCGCGCGCCAGGCAGGTGCCCGCTGATCTCCCGGTGGACGTCATCCGGCTGGCGATCAACGTCGCCCAATCCGAGTGCGTCTGCCATCTGCATCTCAGCGTCTGCCTGCTGACGGACTCAGGCGAACCCGCCGGCTTCCAGCCGTTCCTGTACGAGTCGGAAATGCCGGCCTGAGCCCGCCTGCGTGGCGGTCTTCAGAGCGTCCGCGCCGTCCGGAACCCCGCGAAGACGTCGTGGCGCCGCGCCTGGAAGAAGTTGCGGTAACGCACGTCGTGCATCCGCTCGTGCGTCGCGAACGCGCCGCCCCGCAGCTCGCGGTGATCACCGAACCAGGGTGCCGAGTAGTCCCGGTAGGGCCCCGGCGCGAAGCCGGGGTACGGCGCGAAGTCGCTCGCGGTCCATTCCCAGACGCTGCGCCCCCACTCGAACGAAGCTTCGGAGCAGGCCGCATGCTCCCATTCCGCCGCGCTCGGCAGGCGCCGCCCCGACCAGAGCGCGTACGCCTCGGCCTCCCAGGCGCTCAAGTGGATGGCGGGCTGGTCCGGGTCCAGCGGAAGCCACTGGTCGAACCATCTCGTCTGCCATCCCATGGGCGTGCGGCGCCAGCGTGCCGGGTGCGACATTCCGGTGGACTTGCGCCAGCGTCCGGCCTCCCCGGGCCACCACGCGGGCTCGTCGTAGCCCCCGCTCTCCACGAACTTCAGGAAATCGCCGGCGCTGACGGGCGTCGAGTCGATCTCGTAGGCCTCCAGGCGAACGAAGCTCGCGTCGCGCTCGTTGTCGAAGAAGAACCCCCGACGTTCTTCCGGCCATCCGATGCGCACGTCGGCGGCGGCCACCGGGATGGAGGTCCGCGCGCCGGCCAGCCTGGGCAGCGCGAGGCCTCCGGGCGCGGGATAGCCGAGCGTGGACCGCATCCAGGCGAAGGCCTCCGCGTGCATGTCCTCGTGGAACAGGGCCAGGCGGTGGAAGTACAAGGCGTCGTCGCTCCCCTCGGCCGCCGTCAGGTGGGTCACGACCGCCTCGAGCTGCGCGTCCAGCTGGTCCGCAAGCTGGGCGCGGGAAGGCAACGCTTCGGTCCACCTTGCGGCGTGCCCGAGGCGCGCGGAATCGAAGACCGGATCGGGACCGCTGATCCGCGGCGGCAACGCCGCCCTGACGAAGCCCTGGTCATCCAGGGCGTGCGGGCCGCGGAGCACCCAGAACTCGCCGAACCAGACGATGTGGGCGAGTTCCCACGCCGGCAGGTTCACCCCCGCCTGCTGCGGCACGCGCCATTGCGAATCACCGAGGTCGAAGGTCCATGCGCGGCTGCGCGCGCGGGCGTCGCGCAGCGCGTCTTCCAGCGCCTTGCCGGCGAGGGATCGGGCGTCGGCGGCAGCGCTCATGCCGCTCGCCCTGCGAGAATCTTCGCGTGAGCAAACCGCGCGTTCTCATCGTCTCGCCCGCCGTCGCCCAGGACAACAACGGCAACTGGCGCACGGCGGCACGCTGGCAGCGCTTCCTGTCGGGCGTGGCGCAAGTGCGGATCGCGCCGACGTGGGATGGCGGGCCGTACGACGCGATGATCGCGCTGCACGCGCGCCGCTCGGCGGAACCGATCGCCCGCATGGCCGACGCGCAGCCCAGGATCCCGATCGCACTGGTCCTGACCGGCACCGACGTCTACCGGGATATCGAGGTCAGTGCGGCGGCCAGGCATTCCCTGGAGTGTGCCAGCCGGCTCGTCGTGCTGCAGTCCGATGCGCTGAGCCGCCTTCAGCCGGCACACCGAAGCAAGGCCCGGGTGATCGTGCAGTCGGCAACCGCCCGGCAACCTCGGCCGTCCACGCAGTCCATCGACCTGGTGGCGGTGGGGCATCTGCGTGAGGAAAAGGACCCGCGCGCGCTGATGGACGCGGCGCGGCGGCTGCCTGCGGACACCCGCATCCGCATCGTCCACGTGGGCCACGCCCTGGATCCCGCGCTGGGCGACGAAGCGCGAGCCACCATGGCCGCCTGTCCGCACTACCGGTGGGTCGGCGGCGCGTCCCATGAAAGTTCACGCCGCTGGATCGCCCGTGCGAACGCGCTCGTGCACATGAGCCGGATGGAGGGCGGCGCGCAGGTGATCATCGAAGCGGTGCGCTCCGGCGTGCCCGTGCTCGCCAGCCGCATCGGCGGGAATACCGGGCTGCTGGGTGAGAGCTATGCCGGCTATTTCGAGGTGGGCGACGGTCTTGCGATGGCGAAGGCGATGGAGCGCTTCGCAACGGAGCCCGGGTTCGCGAACCTGCTCGCGGAACAATGTTCACTCAGGGAGCCGGCGTTCAGGCCGGAGGTGGAACGGAGGCTGGTGCGCCAGTTGCTGGCTGACCTCGTCGAACACTGATCCGTATCAGTGTGCTGGTGCCCAGGAAGGGACTCGAACCCCCACGATGTTACTCGCTAGTACCTGAAACTAGTGCGTCTACCAATTCCGCCACCTGGGCATTTCAGGAAGAGCTGGATTCTATATTGGCCGCGATGGGACTTCGGGCCTGCGCTCAAGAAATTCCATCGATCCCCAGCTCGGAACAGACGCGGCCCAGGAGCGACTTCAGGTCCGCGAGCTCGGACTCGAGTCGCGCCACGCGGGCCTTCAAGGCCGCGACCTCGCCCAGCGAGAGGTCTTCGTTGCCGGCATCGATGACGCCCGAAGCTGCGTCGCCCGCTGGCTCGCCGCCCAGCAGGTGCGTCCATCGGCTTTCCCGTGCGCCGGGAAGTCTCGGAAGCTTGCGAACGAGTGCTCCCGCGGCACGCTCGGACAACTCGTCCAGGAAGGCTTCGACCGAAGAGATGTCGGCGAAGTTGTGCATGCGCTCCGACGCGATCCGGAGTTCGCCCGAGGTTTGCGGCCCCCGAAGCATCAACACGGTGAGCAGGATGATCGACTGCGAGGGGATCTTCAGAACACCGTCAAGGTTGTGCCCGTAGCGATAGACGCGCCCGCCGCTCGACTCGGTCACCAGGCTCAGGGCCTTGAGGCTGTCCAGGGCGGACTGCGCCTCGGCTTCGGAGATCTCGAGGATCGGGTTGCGGCTCGTCTTCTGGTTGCATCCGGAGACGAGCGAGTTGAGCGTCAGCGGATAGCTGTCGGGGACCGTGCGTTGCTTCTCGGACAGCACGCCGAGAACGCGAATCTCGAGCAGGGAGAGCGCGCGAATGCTGGACATCGTGTTTCGTGGGAGGAACACGCTCAATGTACCTCGCGTACGATGCCCCGAATGACAGACGCCCCCACGCTCGAACTCCTGCCCCGCGACCTGGCCCCGTACAAGGCCGGCAACACCGGCATCCCCTACGTGCATCGTTTCGACTCGGGACGTCCCGGGCCGCACGTGCTGGTCAACGCGCTCACGCACGGCAACGAGTTCTGCGGGATGGTCGCCGCGACGCACCTGCTCGACCGCGATGTGCGGCCGCTGCGCGGCGTGCTCACCGTGAGCTTCGCGAACGTCGAGGCGTACGAATCGTTCACGCATGACGACCCGTTCGCGAGCCGGCAGCTGGTGCACAACCTGAACCGCATCTGGTCGCCGGACTGGCTCGAAGGCGGCGAGGACAGCCCCGAACTGCGCCGCGCGCGCGAACTCCGCCCGGTGCTCGCGGCGGCGGACCACATCCTCGACCTGCATTCGACCTCGCAGGCGGTCGAACCCTTCTGGGTCTATCCGGCCTTCGACCGCAACGCGCGCGCCGCCGCCGCCATCGGCGTGCCGGCGATCCATCTCGTGATGCCGGACGGCCTCGGCACGGGCACGCCCGTCATCCTCCACGGCAGACATGGCGATCCGCATTCGGACGGCGTCGCGCTCGTGGCGGAATGCGGTCAGCACTTCCTGCAAGCCACCGGTGAGCTCGCTGTCGAGGTCACCCTCCGATTCCTCGCGCACTTCGGGCTGATCGACGCGGACCCGCGATGGGCGCCCGCCGCGCCTCCACGGCGCTTCGAGATGCTGTCGACCGAAGTCGTGCAGGACGGCCGCGTGCGGTTCTCGCGTCCGGTCGTCGGCATGGAATCGTTCGCGCGCGGCGAATTGATCGCCACCGATGGCGAACGCGAGATCCGCTCGCCTTGCGACGGCTGCACGATCTTCATGCCGACGCGCAAGGCCATCGTCGGTCGCGAACTCGTCTATCTCACGCGTCCGCTGCCCTGAGGGCGCTGGGCCCCGGCTGAACAAAGGACCGGGCGGTGGCCGACACCGCCTGCTGAGGTTGCATCTTCTGTATGTTGGTATACCATCGGACAGGAAGACGACTTAGGAGACCTCAGATGCTGGCTTCACGGCGCTCCGGCGCAACCCTCGTTTCGCGTGCCATCCGCGGCTTCGCGCTGGCCGGCTTGGCCGGCTTGGCCGTCGCGGCCGGCCTGGCCCATGCGGCATATCCGGACAAGCCGATCACGCTGGTGGTCCCGTTCGCGCCGGGCGGCAGTTCCGACAACGTGGCCCGCACCATCGCGCCGCTGCTCGGCGAGAAGCTGGGCCAGGCCATCGTGATCGAGAACG
>Ga0247819_10000535_pt1 | contig 22481 bp, 23 predicted proteins | sample 13C_Xylose_Day6_FD_193428 | JGI IMG/M metagenome (GOLD analysis project Ga0247819, IMG submission 193428) | Soil microbial communities from agricultural site in Penn Yan, New York, United States - 13C_Xylose_Day6 | ecosystem: Environmental > Terrestrial > Soil > Agricultural land | place: USA...
CCGGCGCCTGCTTGCCTCCGCGGAGGCGCTGCGCCCGCTCGCGCAATCGCTCGCGCGGGGCGAGGCGGGCGTGCTGTCGCTCGCGTTCGTTTCCACCGCCGATTACGGGCTGCTGCCGTCGCTCCTGCGCGATTTCGGCGCGCGCTATCCGGGCGTGCGCCTGCAACTGACCGAGGCGACCAGCGACGTGCAGATCGAGGAACTCGTCGCCGGGCGCATCGATGCGGGGCTCGTGATTCCGCCGCTGCCACCGCGCCATGCGGTGGCGCTCTCGTATCTGCCGATCGCGCGCGAGCCGCTCGTCGCGGCGCTCCCCGCCGACATGACGGCGCAACTGGGCCAGGGCGCCGCGGAGTGGGCCGACACGCCCGTGAGCCTGCACGAACTGGCCGGCGCGCCGCTCGTCGTCTTCCCAAGACGTCTCGCGCCCGGTTTCTATGACATCATTATGGGTTGCTACGGCGCGGCCGGCCTCACGCCGCGCATCGGGCAGGAGGCGATCCAGATGCAGACCATCGTGAGCCTCGTGTCCGCCGGCATGGGTGTCGCGCTCGTGCCGCAGTCGCTCAGGAACCTGCGGCGCACGGGCGTCGTATACAGGCCGCTTGCCGAATCGGGGCAGAGGACGGGGCCGGTCGTGGAGACCGGGCTCGTGTGGCGCGCGGCGGAGGTGAGCCCCGTGCTCGCCGGCTTTATCGACATCGTTCGCGCCCATGGCGCGGCGATGCCTGCTTTATAGTTCGCGTCTTGTCGAACCGCTAAAAAACTTACGATGCTCATTCATCCCAATTTCGATCCCGTCGCGATTCACTTAGGCCCGCTCGCGGTGCGCTGGTACGGCCTCATGTATCTGGTCGCGTTCGTGTCGGCGGTGGTCGTCGGCCGGCTGCGGCTGCGCCTGCCCCACGTCGCGGCGCAAGGCTGGACGGCGAAGGATATCGACGACATGCTGTTCTACGGCGTGCTCGGCACGATTCTCGGCGGGCGGCTCGGCTACGTGATCTTCTACAAGGCGAGCTTCTACGCCGCGCATCCGCTCGACATCTTCAAGGTCTGGGAAGGCGGCATGTCGTTTCATGGCGGCTTTCTCGGCGTGACGCTCGCGATGGTCCTGTTCGCGTACCAGCGCAAGCGCACGTGGCTGCAGGTCACCGATTTCGTCGCGCCGATGGTGCCGCTCGGACTGGCGGCGGGGCGGCTCGGCAATTTCATCAATGGCGAACTGTGGGGCCGCGTGACCGATCCGAATGCGCCGTGGGCCATGTTGTTCCCGGGCGCGTCCAACGACGACGCGATCTGGCTCGCGAAGCATCCGCAACTGGACACGCGGTGGCACCTCGCCGAAATCTTCGAGCGCTATCACATGCTGCCGCGCCATCCGTCGCAGCTGTACGAGATCGCGCTCGAGGGGCTCGTGCTCTTCATCGTGATGTGGACGTTCTCGCGCAAGGCGCGGCCGGTGGGCGCGGGGTCGGCGCTCTTCCTGATCGGCTATGGCGTCGCGCGCTTCACGGTGGAATTCGCGCGCGAACCGGATGACTATCTCGGCCTGCTCGCGCTCGGCCTTTCGATGGGCCAGTGGCTTTCGCTGCCGATGATCCTCGCCGGCATCGCGATGATGGTGTGGGCGTACCGGCGCGACCGGCGGCTGCCTCCCAAGCCCGCGAACGCGGCCTGAGCTTCTCCCGACAAGCTTCTCCCCAATGAAAAACGCCTCGCGATCGCGGATCGCGAGGCGTTTTTCCATGCGGCGCCTTAACGCCCCATCTGCACCGAACCGGAGACGCTCACCGTAACCGTGGACGTGCCCGCCTCGAACGCCATCGGGGCCGCCATCTTCGCGTCTGCGGCCATGCCGCGCGCCTGCATCATCATGACGGGCCGCGGCGGCGAGCCTTCGTGGCCGACATTGACCTCGCGGATCGCGTAGTTGCTGTAGCCGAACGCCTGGGCCGCTGCCTGCGCCTGCTGGCGGAACGAATCGATGGCCTGCGTGGAGAGCTTCTGCGCGGCTGCGCGCTGCGCCTGCGGCGACAGCGAGAACGCGATGTTGCCGACCTGCATCGACGAACTCATCTTGCCCGCGAGCTTCGATGCCGCCGCGAAGTCGTGCGATTCGAGCACGACCTCCGTGCGGCCGCGCCACGCGGAGATTCGGCCGTCACGGTCCGTCGACGGATACACGGTGAATGCGCCGCTGCGTGCCGTCACGCCTTCCACGCCTTTCGCCTCGCGCAACGCGGCATCGGCGCGCTGGTTCAAGGTGGTCGTGAGCGACGACGCGTCCTTCGCTTCCTGCTCGTAGAAGAGGGTGATATTGACGGTGTCCTGCGGCACTTCGGCGCTGGCTTGCGCAGCGAGCGACAGCACGCCCGACGGCTGCGGCTGCGTGACGACGGTTTGTGCGACGGCCGCTGCCGACATCGTCAGCGCCGCACCCGAAATGGCGGCGGCTGCGAGTGCGAAAGCGGTTTTCTTCTTGATCATTGTTGAACTCCGGAAGCATGAATTCGCGCGATTCGCGACGCCACTTAGTTGGCCTTCGCGCTCCAGAAGTTCCCTTCAACTTGCTTGCGGAAACTAGACGAGATGCTCGGTGATGAAGCGCCACTGCGCCTCGGTAACGGGCGTGATCGACAGGCGATTGCCCTTCGCGAGCACCTGCATGTCCGCGAGTTCCTGGTGTTCGCGCAGCGTGGCAAGCGGCACGAGCGGCGTCTTCTTCACGAAGCGCACATCGACGAGCAGCCACCGCGGCGTTTCCTGCGTCGACTTCGGATCGTAGTAGTCGCTCTTCGGATCGAACTGGGTGGGATCGGGGTAGGCCGTCGACGAGACTTTGGCAATCCCCGCGATGCCGGGCTGCGGACAGCTCGAATGATAGAAGAGCACGCCGTCGCCGACCTGCATGGCATCGCGCATGAAATTGCGTGCCTGATAGTTGCGCACGCCGGTCCAGGGCAAGGTTTTCTTCGGCGCGTGAGCGAGATGATCGATGCTTGCTTCGTCGGGTTCGGACTTCATCAGCCAGTAACGCATGATCGATGTAGATGGCGTGGGCGAAGTGCAAGGAAAAGAGGCAAAGGGACAGCCTCAAACAAAAACGGCATCGGAAAAACCGATGCCGTTGAATAAGGTCCCCGCCTCAGCCGCTAGGCCGGCATCCTGAACCTGGGTTCAAGATTGGTCGCAGTAGGCAGCACTTCGGGTACATCAGACAGAGTGACGCGCGCGCCCGTGCTACAAATTTCCGCAACCGTGCACAATGGCATTGGTTCAAGGAATATATGACCTTGGCGAACCAGGCAGGGAGTACTAACTCTACACCAATCGTTTGCCGGATGCAGCAACGACTTTGTTTCTTTCGCGTGATCAGCGCGGCGATGCACGCCGGGCGAGCAGGCTCGCGTTATTGAGTTTCATACTGGGCAATGACCGCGCCCAGCTGTTCGTTCATCTGGTGCATCGTGCGGCGGATTTCCTCGGCGGGGAACGCTTCGCCGTGGCGCACGCTCTCCTGCAGCTTAAGCAATTCCGACGCCAGCGAGAGCGCCGCCATCACCGCGATGCGATCGGTGCCGCGCACGCTGCTCGCCGTGCGCACCTTCGTCATTTCCGCATCCACGCGCGCAACCGCCTCGCGCAGCGCGCCTTCGGTCTCGGGCGAACAGGCGAGCCGGTAGGGCTGGCCGAGGATGGAGACTTCGATCTGTTTGCTCGTCATGCCTTTTCTCCTTGACTGTGCTCACCGTGCATCTCGCCTGCGTGCGCATGTTCCTGCTGCGCTTCGTCGTGCGAGGCATCCGTGGCAAGGAGATCGAGCTGGTTGTCGGGCTCGGGCGCGGCCTTTGCTCGCGGCAGCTTTTCGAGGATCGCGTTCAGGCGCACCTGTGCGTCGTCGATTTTCGCCGACAGCGTATCGCGTTCCGTTTGCAGCGTGTCGCGTTCCTCGCGCATTTGCGCGAGTTCGCCCTGCACCGCTGCATAGTCGGCACGCAACTGTTCGAGCTGCTCTTCGAGCGCGTGGCGCGCGTGATGATGGCGCTCGCTGATCTTGATCAGCCGGCCAATGTTCTGTGAAAGTGATTCGAGTTCGTTGAGCATGTGCTGCGTCCTCTAAAGACCTCGCATTTTAGCGCGGATCAACGGGGCCACCGGGTTTTGTCTCGTTTCGAGACGTAACAGCGCGCGTTTCGTGCGTGCAACCCCGTTTTTCCGCCAGAATTCGTGTGTTGAATGGTCGCCGCCGGGTAAGGTCGCGACGGCTTCGCTGCTCCCTTTGAACGCCGCCTCGACGCGCTCGCGCACGCCGCTTGCGCGGTGCGCGCAGTGGTCTGCGGACATGCGGGGTGTGACCATCCGCTTGCTTGACGCGCTGCGGTGCCGCTCCTAGACTTGCCGCACTTTTGGTGCTCGCGCCCGCATTCGAGCGGGCGCAGTCAAACGGGAAACAGGGAGCGAAGCCGCGCCGCGGCGAGCCAACCTGTGCTGCCCCCGCAACGGTAAGCGACCGCAACGCAAGTTGCAAGTCGTCCCGGACGCGTTCCGCCCGCCAATGCGCTTCATATTTCATCACCTGAAATCTGGCGCGCGGCGAACGTGTCGATGCCACTGCGCGAATGCGCGGGAAGGCGGGGCGATCTGTCGCCAGCCCGGATACCGGCCAATGGTAGCGCGCGTCGCACATCGCGCCGCGCCGTTTGCGCAATCGCCTTGCGGGGAGCGGGGCGGCGCCTGCCATCGACAGGAAACGCTTCACACGTGTGTTACCCCGTTATGTCTTACCCGGTTGCCCGCGCGGCCGCATCGGTGCTGCTCGCCGCGGGCGGCGTGCCGCTTGCCGCGCTCGGCCAGACCACGGACGGCGCCGATGCGCCGCGGCTCGCGCCCGCGTCCACGCTCGCGCCCGTCGTCGTGACCGCGACGCGCACGCCCGAGGCTCTCGCCGACGCCATCGCGCAAACCACGCTCTTCGATTCACAGGACATCGCCGATGCGAGTTCACGCGATGCGCTCGGCCTCATCGCGCTCGCGCCGGGCGTGCAGGTCACGCGCAACGGCGGGCCGGGGGCGTCGTCGGGGGTGTATTTGCGCGGCGCGTCGTCGGCGCAGTCGCTCGTTCTGGTCGACGGCGTGCGCGTGGAATCGGCGGGGCTCGGCGCCGCGCAGCTCTCGCAGCTGATGCTCGACGACCTCGATCGCATCGAAGTGGTGAACGGCAACGTCTCGGCGCTCTACGGGTCGGGCGCGATCGGCGGTGTGGTGCAGATCTTCACGAAGGACGGGGGCAGGCACGCGCCCCGCTTCAGTGCCGAAGCGGAGTACGGCAGCTATCACACGCAGCGCCAGCAGTTCGGCGCAAACGGCGCGCTCGACGCGGATGCGCGCACCACGTTCAATGTCACCGTCTCGCGCGAGAAGACCGACGGCTTTTCTGCGATCGATCCGGCCATCGCGCCCAACGCGAATCCGGACGCGAACGGTTATCTGAACGAGAGCGTCGCGGCCACGCTGCGCCATGCGTTCACGCAGGACTGGGACGGGGGCGTACGTTTCTTGCAGTCGAATGGCGTCACGAGTTTCGACGATGCCTACGGCGCGCCCGCCGATCTCAACGATTCGCACAATCGCGTGCGTTCGGCATCCGTGTTCGCGAACGGCCGGCTGACCGGGCGCTGGACCACGCATTTCCTGGTCGCCGAGGGGCAGGACCGCGCGAACATCGAGCACAACGGCGTCTACACGAGCCGCTTCAATTCCGCGAACCGCCAGTACGCCTGGCAGAACGATATCCGTCTCGCCGCCGGGCACAAGCTCCTCTTCGGCTACGAACACCTCGACCAGTTGCTCGATTCCGATCAGTTCGACGCCCCCGACCGCCATGTGAACTCGGTGTTCGCGGGCTATGTCGGGCGTGCCGGCGGCCACGAGCTGCAGGCGAACGTGCGGCGCGACCAGTACTCCGACTTCGGCGGCGCGAACAGCTACTATCTCGGCTATGGCTACAACGTCGATGCGCACTGGAAGGTCGTCGCAAGCTATGCGGAGTCGTTTCGCGCGCCGAGCTTCGACGATCTGTACTATCCGTTCAGCGGCAATCCGTCGATCCAGCCCGAGCGCAGCCATTCCGCGGAAGCGGCGATTCAGTACGCATCGGGCGGGCTCGGCGTGCTGCGCCTCACGGCATTCGACACGCGCTATTCGAACCTGATCGACTACGTCGCCGATGGCGGCGGCTTCTATGTCGCGCAGAACGTCGGGCGCGCGAAGGTGCAGGGCGTCGAGGGATCGTGGGCGGGCCAGGTGGGCGCAACCGGGGTGCGCGCGAGCTTCACGTTCCAGAATCCCGTCGATGAAACGAATCACCAGGACCTCACGCGGCGCGCGCGACGGTTCGCGTCGCTGTCGGTGCACCGGTCGATCCGCGCGTGGCGCGTGGGCGGCGAGTGGATCGTGAGCGGCGCGCGCAGCGACTACGATTCGACGCTCGCGGGCTATGGCGTGGTGAATCTCTCGGCGCGTTACGCGATCACGAAGTCGTGGTACGTCGACGCTCGCATCGACAATCTCTTCAACAAGGACTATGAGCTCGCGTATTCCTACAACACGCCGCGGCGCGGCGCGTATATCACGCTCGGGTGGCGGCAGCTTTGAGCGCTGAACGCACGTTCGCGCGAGGCATGAGCCTCACGCGCGCCACGGCGATCTGGGTCGCGCTCGCGGCGGCGGCGCTCGCGGTGTTCGTCGCCTCGCTCGCGCTCGGCAGCATCGCGCTCTCGCCGCTCCGAGTAGTCGATGCGCTGCTGCATGGCCGCGCGTCGTCGCCGGATGTGATCGACGAGATCGTGCTCAGCCTGCGCCTGCCGCGCGCGCTCGGCGGTTTTGCTGCGGGCGCGCTGCTCGCGGTGGCCGGTGCGCTCCTGCAGGTGCTGCTGCGCAATCCGCTTGCCGAGCCGTACGTGCTCGGCGTATCGGGCGGCGCTGCAACGTTTGCGCTTGCCGCGATGCTCGCCGCGCTGCCGTGGTGGAGCGTCGACGCCGCCGCGTTCGCCGGCGCGTTCCTGTCCATCGTGCTCGTGCTCGGCCTCGCCAGGCGGGAGCTGTGGCGCGGCGAGCCGCAGGACGCATCGCCGCGCCTGCTGCTCACGGGCGCGGTGATCGCGGCGGGCTGGGGCGCGCTGATCACGCTGATGCTCGCCGTCGCGCCGGAGAACCGGCTGCGCGGCATGGTGTTCTGGCTGACGGGCGACCTGAACGGTGTCGCGACGCCCTGGGCCGCGCTGATCGCGCTCGTCGTCGTGCTCGCCGGCATCGTGCCGGCGGCGCCGCAACTGAACGTGATGCTTCGCGGCGATGCGGCCGCGCAGGCGCTCGGCGTGCCCGTCGTGCGCCTGCGCCTCTCCGTGTATCTCGCGGCGTCGCTCGCGGCGGCCGCCGCCGTGACGACCGCAGGGACGATCGGTTTCGTCGGGCTCGTCGTGCCGCACGTGCTGCGGCTCGCGTTCGGCAACGACCAGCGCATGCTGCTGCCGGCCGCCGCGCTCGCGGGCGGCGTCGCGGTGATGGGCGCGGACCTGATCGCGCGCACGGTCATCGCGCCGGCGCAGTTGCCGGTCGGCGTGATGACGGCGCTCGTCGGCGTGCCGGTGTTCCTGTGGATGCTGCTGCGGAGGTCGCCGTGAACGCGAAGCTTCGTGCGAGCCTGCACGTGAGCGCGCTCGCGCTGCGCGCGGGCGGCCGCACGCTGATCGACGACCTGACGCTGACGTTCTCACCCGGCGAAGCGTGGTGCATCGCGGGTCCGAACGGCGCGGGCAAGACCACGCTCCTCAACGTGCTGGCGGGCCTCTCGAAGCCCGCGGCGGGCGCGGTGTCGCTCGACGGCGTCGATCTGAACGACTGGCGCGCCGCCGGTCTCGCACGCCGCCGCGCATGGATGCCGCAAAGCACGCACGACGCGTTCAGCGCGACCGTGCTCGATGTCGTGATGCTCAACCGGTTTCCGCACCTGAGCGGCTGGGGCTGGGAAAGCGACGCGGACCGCCGCGCGGCGCACGCGGCGCTCGATGCGCTCGGGCTCGCTGCCTTCGCGTCGCGCGACGTGCTGTCGCTTTCTGGCGGCGAGCGGCAGCGCGTGGCGCTGGCCGCGACGCTGTGCCAGGGCGCGCCGCTGCTCCTGCTCGACGAACCGCTGTCGCATCTCGATCTGCATCATCAGATCGAGTGTCTCGAAGCGCTGGGCGACTGGGTGCGCGATCCGGCCGCACAGCGCACTCTGATCTTCTCGTGCCATGACCTGAATCTCGCGCGCCGCTTCGCGACGCATGCGCTTCTCATCGACGGCGCGGGGCGTGCGCACGCGGGCCCGGTGCGCCACGTGCTGAGCGCGGAGCGGGCGAGCGCCGCGTTCGGCTATGCGCTCACGCTGATTCGCGAGGGTGCTCACGAGGCGCTCGTGCCCGTGATGCGCGCACCTCATCCCTAGCTCTTCAACAGGACGACCGATTCCATGATTCACGACGTACCTCGCCCGCTGCCTCTCGACCGCGCGCTCGAAGCCGAGTTGCAGCACGTCATCGATACGAAGACGAAGCCGCCCGGCAGCCTCGGCCGGCTCGAAGCGCTCGCGCTGCAAATGGGTTTGATCCAGCAGACGGCCAGGCCGCGCATCGAACGCCCGGCGATGATCGTGTTCGCGGGCGACCACGGCATCGCAGCGGAGGGCGTCAGTTCGTATCCGCAGGAAGTGACTGCCCAGATGGTCGCGAACTTCATGGCCGGCGGCGCCGCGATCAACGCGCTGTCGCGCTCGGCGGGCATGACGCTCGAAGTGGTCGACGCGGGCGTCGCGGGCGCGCTTCCCGCATCGGAAGGACTGGTCGACGCCGCGATCAGGCGCGGCGGCACGCGCAACTTCGCGCACGAACCCGCGATGACGCGCGACGAAGCGTTGCTCGCGATCGCGCGGGGCGCTGCGCGCGTGCGGCATCATGCGTCGCTCGGGACGAACGTGATCGGCTTCGGCGAGATGGGCATCGCGAACACATCGGCGGCGGCGTGCCTGATGAGCCGCATCTGCGGGTTGCCGCTCGACGCGTGCGTCGGGCGCGGCACGGGCATCTCGGGCGACGGCATGAACCGCAAGCGCGCGGTGCTCGCCGCCGCGCTCGAACGCCATCGTGAAAGCGCGGACCCGATCGACACGCTCGCCACGTTCGGCGGCTTCGAGATCGCGATGATGGCGGGCGCGTTTCTCGCGGCGGCCGAGGCGCGCATGACGATTCTCGTCGACGGCTTCATCGCGACGTCCGCGCTGCTCATCGCGCAGGCGATCTCGCGCGACGTGCTCGACTACTGCGTGTTCGCTCATGCGTCGGATGAAGCGGGGCACAGGCGCATGCTCGACTATCTCGGCGCCGCGCCGCTGCTGCAACTGGACCTGCGTCTGGGCGAAGGCACGGGCGCCGCGCTCGCGCTGCCGCTCCTGCGCGCGGCGGTTGCGTTCATCGGCGAGATGGCGAGCTTCGAGTCCGCCGGCGTCTCGACGAAAGGGACTTGAGCGATGACCCGCCCGGCCGACGAACTGCGCTATTTCCTCACCGCGCTCGGTTATTTCACGCGCGTGCCGGTGCCGCGCTGGGTCGGGTTCGAGCCGCACTATCTCAGCGCGGCGGCGCGCTACTTTCCGCTCGTCGGGCTGATGGTGGGCGGGATCGGCGCGCTCGTGTATCTGGCGGCGCTGCATGTGTTTCCGGCGGGTGTCGCGGTGCTGCTCTCGATGGCCGCGACGCTCGTCGTGACGGGCGCCTTCCACGAGGACGGCCTTGCCGATTGCGCCGACGCCTTCGGCGGCGCGTACACGCGCGACGATGCGTTGCGAATCATGCGCGACTCGCGCATCGGCGCCTTCGGTGCGATTGCGCTCATCATCGCGCTCGCGCTGAAGTGGCAGACGCTCGCCGCGTTGCCGCCGATGCGCGCCGTCGCGCTCATGATCGCCGCGCATGCCGCGAGCCGGACATTCGCCATCAGCTATCTGCTCACGCTCGACTATGTCCGCGCCGAAGGCAAGGCGAAGCCGGTTGCGCAGCGCATGAGCATCGCGTCGTTCGCGCTCGCCGCTCTATGCGGGCTGCCGTGGCTGTTCTGGCCGGACTGGCGGCTGGGCTGCGTGGCGGTCGCCGTGCTCGTCGTCATGCGCCTCGCTATCGGGCGATACTTCGTGCGCCGCATCGGCGGCTATACGGGCGACTGCCTCGGCTTCGCGCAGCAGCTTTTCGAACTCGCGATCTACCTCACCGGACTCGGATGGATCTCCTCCTGATACGCCATCCCGCCGTCGCCATCGACGCAGGCATCTGCTACGGCCAGACCGACGTGCCGCTTGCGGCCGACGCGGGCGCTTCGGCACGCGCGCTGATCGAACGGATGCGCGCGCTGAACGTGCCCGAATGCGAGGGCGTCTGGCTCACGAGCCCGCTTGCGCGCTGCGCGCGGGTCGCGCAGGCGCTGGGCCGCGCGCACGCCGATGCGCGCCTCATGGAGCTCGACTTCGGCGCGTGGGAAGCGTGCAAGTGGGACGGCATCGACCGCGCGCTGCTCGACGCCTGGGCCGCCGATCTCGATCATGCGCGCGCGCATGGCGGCGAGAGCGTGGCCCAGTTCTCGCAGCGCGTGGGCGAGTGGTTCGACGAAACGTGCGGCGCGCGCGATACCCCCGTTCACGCGATCACGCATGCGGGCGTGATCCGCGTGCTTGCCGCGCGGCTCCTGAATGTGCCGCATGCAAGCGCCATGCGATGGCCGCTCGACTTCGGCGCGATCGTGTGGCTCAGGCGCGTGCGCGGCGAATGGCTGCTCGTGCGCTGGAACGCCTGATCACTTCGGCCGGCGTGCGCGCGCCGCTTCGAGGTCCTCGCACAGGCGCGCGGCGCCGAGCGCGAGACGCGGTGTCGGACGGCTGATCAGGTCGCCGTCGATGCCGAACAGATTGCCGCGCGCGACCGCCGTCACGGACGTCCACTGCTTCCACTTGTCGAGCGCCGGCAGCGGATGATCGGAGCGCGTCGCACCGGCCGTCGCGGCGACGATCGCCTCGGGATTCGCCGCGAGCACGGCTTCGGTCGAGACGGTCGGCACGAGCGGCTTCAGGTCCGCGAACACGTTGCGCCCGCCGCACAGCGCGATCACTTCGCTGAACACGTGCTCGCCGTTGAGCGTCATCAGCGGATCGTCCCACACCTGATAGAACACGCCGACGGCAGGCCGGCTCGCATAGCGCGTGCGCAACTGCGATATGCCGCGGCGAAACGCGTTCGATGCATCGGCGGCGATGCGCTTCGTGCCGAGCAGCGTGCCGAGCTTGTCGATGGTCGCGGGGATATCGTCGAGATGGCGCGGTTCGCTGAAGTAGAGCGGCACGTGCAACTCGCGCAGGCGCTCGATCTGGCGCGTCGCATTGCCGTGCCTCCACACGACGATGAGGTCCGGCTTCAGCGCGACGATGCGCTCGAGGTCGAGCGCCTTGTTGTCGCCGACGCGCGGGATCGCCTGCGCTTCGCGCGGGTAGTCGCTGTAGGTCACCGCGCCGACGATGCGCGCCCCGCCGCCCGCCGCGAAGAGCAGTTCGGTGACGTGCGGCGCGAGGCTCACGACGCGCTCTGCGGGCGCGGCGAGCGTGACGGTCGCGCCGGTGTCGTCGGTGACGGTGAGCGCGGCTTGCGCCTGATCTGTCGTGATGAGCGCGATCGTTATGAACGCCAGCGTGGCCAGCAGGCGGCGCACGTTCACGCGACGCTCTCCGCGAGCGCGCGCGCAAGCCGCGCCCAGTCGCCCTCCGAACCCGGCAAGCCGATGCGCAGGCTCGGCGTCATGTCCGCGCGATCGAAAAGCCGCGTCCAGATGCCGCGCTTCGCAAGCGCGTCCTGCAGCGCCGCCGCGTCGGGCGTGCGAAACCATGCGAAGAGCGGCGTCGCATGCGCATCGAAGCCGTGGCTTTCGATCAGCGCCGCGAGACGCTCGCTGTCGAGCCGCAGTTGCGCGCGTGCCGCGAGCTGCCAGTCGCGATCGTCGAAGGCGGCCTGCACCGCATGGCGCGCCGGTCCGCTGACCGTCCACGCGCCGAGCGCGTCCGCTAGCGCATCGCGCAGCGGCGCGGCCGCAAGCACGAAGCCCGCGCGAATGCCCGCAAGGCCGAAGAACTTGCCGACCGAGCGCAGCACGACGAGCCCTTCGCGCGCCGTTTCGCCGGCAAGCGACGTGCCGGGGTCGGAGTCGGCGTCGGCAAATGCTTCGTCGATGACGAGCGTCCCGCCGCGCGCCGCGAGCTGCGCATGCCAGTGAAGGAGCACGACGCGCGCGATGCGCTCGGCCGTCGGGTTGTTCGGGTTCGCGACCATCACGTGATCGAGCCCGGCGGGCAACTCGCGCATCGAAACGTCGAGCGGCATCACCCGGTGTCCGGCGCGCTCGAACGCGGGTGCGTATTCCGCGTAAGTGAGCGGCGCGACGCCGACGGCGCCGCGGCGCAACAGCGGCGGCAATGCGCGGATCGCCGCCTGGCTTCCCGCAACCGGCAGCGCCGCCGGCGCGCCGTAGTAGCGCGCGGCGCATTCGGCGAGGCCGTCGCCGTCTTCGGGCAGGCGCCGCCACGCATCGGGCGGCACGGGCGGCACCGGGTAGCCGCGCGGGTTGATGCCGGTCGACAGGTCGAGCCAGTCGCCAGGCGCTATCGAATAGCGGCGCGCGGCTTCGCGCAGATTGCCGCCGTGACGGATCGGTTCAGCCATGCGAGCCCACGCTGATAAAGGCAAGAACGAGGAAGAGGGCGAGCCACAAGAGCGTCGTGCGCTCGACGAGCCTGAGCGCCGCCACCACGTGCGCGGGCATCGCGGGCATGCCCTCGCCGAGCACCGGACGCGTTTCCAGCGTGCCGTGATAGACCGCCGGGCCGCCGATCAGCACATTGAGGCTGCCCGCGCCCGAGGCCATCACCGGTCCCGCGTTCGGGCTGTCCCACGATGCCGCCTGCGTGCGCCAGCAGTGCCATGCGGTGCGGGTGTCGCCGAGCAATGCGTAGCTCGCCGCCGTGAGGCGGGCGGGGACGTAGTTCAGGACGTCGTCGAAGCGCGCGGCCGCCCAGCCGAAGCGCAGGTAGCGCGGCGTGCGGTAGCCCCACATCGCGTCGAGCGTGTTCGCGAGGCGGAACAGGAGCGCGCCCGGACCGCCCGCGACCGCGAACCAGAAGAGCGCGCCGAAGATCGCGTCATTGCCGTTTTCGAGCGCCGACTCCACCGCCGCCCGCGAGAGCGCGTTTTCGTCGGCGTCGGCGGTGTCGCGCGACACGATCCGCGCCGTGAGCTTGCGCGCGCCTTCGAGGTCGCCGCTGCCGAGCGCGCGGGCGATCGGCGCGATGTGCTCGCGCAGGCTCTTGGCGCCAAGCGCGAACCACAGGAGCGCGACGTGCACGATGCACGCGTACGCAAACGGCAGCACGCTCACGAGCAGGCACGCGATCGCGACGGGCGGCACGACCGCCGCGAGCCACGCGAGAATGCCCGCGGGCCGGGCGCGATGCCCGGTGTTCATGCGCGCTTCGAGCTGTGTCGCGAGCTTGCCGAAACCGACGAGCGGATGGCGCGTGCGCGGCTCGCCGACGATCCGGTCGATCACCACGCCGAACACCGCGAGCAGCGCGATCGCATAGAAGGAGAGGAGGAGCATGGGCGCTCAGCCCTTGAGCGCGAGCGGCAGGCCCGCGACCATCATCGTCGCGCGCGTGCTCGCGGCGGCGACCCGCTGGTTGAGCCGCCCGAGCTCGTCGACGTAGAGACGCGTCACCGAGCCGAGCGGCACGACGCCGAGGCCGATCTCGTTGCTCACCACGATGATCTTGCCGCGCGTCTCGCCGAGCGCGGCGAGAAAGGCACCGAGCGCTTCGTACGGGGCGGCGGGCGGTGCGCTGCCGTCGGCGGGGCACAGCAGGTTCGCGAGCCACAGCGTGAGGCAGTCGATCAGCACGCAATGGCCCTCGCGATCCACCGAGCGCAGCGCGCCCGCGAGGTCGAGCGGTGCTTCGAGAAGCGACCAGCCGACCGGGCGCCGCGCCCGGTGGTGCGCCACGCGTTCGGCGAATTCGGGGTCGCCGATGCGCGCGGTCGCGACATAGGTGACGGCCATGCCGCTTGCGGCGGCGAGTTGCTCGGCGTGCGCGCTCTTGCCCGAGCGCGCGCCGCCGAGAATGAAGGTGAGGTCCCGCGATGAAGCGTATGAGGTCATCGCGATATTGTACCGGCGCGGGCTAAGATGACGCCTCATGCGCGCCTTGCGCGCCGCCCCACACAAGGAATCGACACTCATGCACTTCGCACCGCGCGGCACGCTGATGATCCAGGGCACGACGTCCGACGCCGGCAAGAGCACGCTCGTCGCGGGCCTGTGCCGGCTTGCGCGTCGCGGCGGCGTGCGGGTCGCGCCGTTCAAGCCGCAGAACATGGCGCTCAACAGCGCGGTGACCGTCGACGGCGGCGAGATCGGCCGCGCGCAGGCGCTGCAGGCGCTCGCGGCGGGCGTCGATGCGCAGATCGACTTCAATCCCGTGCTCCTCAAGCCGACGAGCGACCGCGGCGCGCAGGTGATCATCCACGGCCACGCGCACGCCAATCTCGACGCCCGCGCCTATCACGAGTACAAGTCGGTCGCGTTCGAGGCCGTGCTGGCCTCCTACGCGCGGTTGCAGGCCCGTTTCGACTCGGTGATCGTCGAAGGGGCGGGCAGCCCGGCCGAAGTGAACCTGCGCGATCGCGACATCGCGAACATGGGATTCGCCGAGCGCGTCGACTGCCCGGTGGTGCTCGTCGCCGACATCGATCGCGGAGGCGTGTTCGCGCATCTGACCGGCACGCTCGCGTGCCTGTCCGAAAGCGAGCAGGCGCGCATCCGCGGATTCGTGATCAACCGGTTTCGCGGCGACATCGGCCTGCTGCAGCCGGGCCTCGACTGGCTCGAAGAACGCACGTGCAAGCCCGTTTTCGGCGTCGTGCCGTACCTGCACGGCCTCACGCTGGACGCCGAGGACATGCTGCCCGGCGAGATGCGCACGCGCGGTGCGCGCGACGCGCTGAAGGTGATCGTGCCTGCGCTGCCGCGCATCAGCAATCACACCGACTTCGACGCGCTGCGCGCGCATCCGCAGGTCGATTTTCAGTACGTGAAGTCGGGGGTGGCGCCGCCGCCCGCCGATCTGATCGTGCTGCCGGGGTCGAAAAGCGTGCAGCGCGACCTCGCGTGGCTGCGCGAGCACGGCTGGGATCGCGCGATCGAACGGCATCTGCGGTATGGCGGGAAGGTGCTCGGCATTTGCGGCGGCATGCAGATGCTCGGGCGCGACATCGACGATCCGGATGGCGTCGAAGGCCCGGCGGGCCGCGTGGACGGGCTCGGGCTGCTCGACCTGTCGACGGCGCTCACGCCGCACAAGCTGCTCGACAACGTGACCGGCAGGCTCGCGCTCGGCGGGGGCCGTGCGAGCTTGCGCGGCTACGAGATCCACATGGGACGCACGAGCGGCGCCGCGCTCGCGCGGCCCGCGGTGCTCTTCGACGACGGGCGCCCGGACGGGGCGGTGTCGGCGGACAACCAGATCGCCGCGACCTATCTGCACGGCATTTTCGACACGCCCGAGGCTTGCGCCGCGCTGCTCGAATGGGCAGGGCTGGAACGGGCCGAGGCGCTCGACTATCCGGCGCTGCGGGAGGCGTCGCTCGAGCGGCTCGCCGATACGCTCGCGCAGTCGCTGGATCTGGAGGCCATTGCCGCGGCGTTCGGCCGCGACGGCGCGTCAATTGTGTGAGCAAATGCCGGTGTTGGACGCGTGTGGAAACCGTGTAGGACCTCAGATCGCCCGCCACGGGCTGTCTCCGGCTCAATACAGAATCATCTGCGTGCAGCGAAAGAGCGCGACGAGCTTGCCGTCCGCGTTCGTCACCGTCGCGTCCCAGACGTGCGTACTGCGCCCGAGATGCACCGCGCTCGCCTTCGCGATGATCTTCCCCTCGCGCGCCGTGCCGACGTGGTTGCTCTTCAGTTCGACCGTCGTGAAGTTTTTCGCGCCCTCGGGCAGGTGCGCGATGCACGCGTAGCCGCAGCACGTATCGGCGAGGCCGACCACACTCGCGGCGTGCAGGAAGCCGTTCGGCGCGAGGAGTTCGGGCCGGATCGGGAGTTCGCCGACAAGCGAGCCGCTTTCGAGCGACACCAGCTCCACGCCGAGCAGGTCCGGCAGGCGGCCGCGCTGGCGGTTGCGCAGATAATCGAGGGTGACGTCGGGGCGGAGGGTCGTCATGGGCGGGGGAGCGGCTCGGTCGATTGGGGGATGTGCCGGCAATGCCGGTTTTGCCGATAATATCAACGGCTCGGACAATTGCACTTTTTCATAACAACGAACCGGCCGGCGGGATGTGGCAGTCCGGCCGCCGGGCAGCACATTTTCGGGAATCTTTCATGACCGTGATCGTGGTGGCGAATCCGAAGGGCGGGGTCGGCAAGAGTACGCTCGCGACCAATCTGGCGGGATATTTCGCGGCACAGGGCGAATGGGTCGCGCTCGCGGATCTCGACAAGCAGCACTCGGCGCACGCGTGGCTGGGCATCCGGCCGGATACCTTGCCGAAAGTGGAACGCTGGCAACTGGACGTCGATTCGCCCGCGAAGCCGCCCAAGGGGCTCGAGAGGGCCGTCATCGATACGCCCGCGGCCGTGCACGGCAACCGGCTCGCGCTCGCGCTGGAACTGGCGGACAAGGTGATCGTGCCGCTCCAGCCGTCGATTTTCGATATTCTCGCGACGCAGGAATTCCTGCAGAGGCTGGCGAAGGAAAAGGCGGTGAGGAAGGGATCGATCGAAATCGGGATCGTCGGGATGCGCGTGGATGCCCGCACGCGCTCGGCGGACCAGTTGCACCGGTTCGTCGAGGGGCTCGATCTGCCGGTGCTCGGTTTTTTGCGCGACACGCAGAATTACGTGCAGATGGCGGCGCACGGTCTCACGCTGTGGGATGTCGCCCGCACGCGCGTGGAGAAGGATCTGGAGCAGTGGCAGCCCATCGTGGAGTGGGCCGCAAGGAAGTGAAGTGACCGGGCTCGAGCGGTGGGACGGCCGTGGATAACGCCCGCCGCCCGCCGCTCGCCGTTGTGCGGCGGCTCAGGTCCAGTTCTGCGTCGGCACGTGGTCGCGGCTGCCCTTGATGCGATTCTTCTCGTCGACGAACACCAGGTCGGGCTTCCAGCCCGCCTTCAGTTCCGCCTCGTCCACCTGCGCGAACGCCGCGATGATCACGAGATCGCCCAGCTGCGCGCGCCGTGCCGCCGAGCCGTTCAGCGAAATCATGCCGCTGCCGCGCTCGCCCTTGATCGCGTAGGTCGTCAGACGCTCGCCGTTGTTCACGTTCCAGATGTCGATCTGCTCGTTTTCGACGAGATTGGCCGCTTCGAGCAGATCTTCGTCGATCGCGCACGAACCCTCGTAGTGCAGTTCGCAATGCGTGACGGTCGCGCGGTGGATCTTCGATTTCAGCATGGTGCGGTGCATGGTCTGGCTCTCTCAGATTTCAAGGTTGTCGATCAGGCGCGTCGTGCCGAGCTTCGCCGCCGCGAGTACGACGAGCGGTGCGCCGGCGTCGGCGGGGCCCGGCGGCAGCAGGTTCGAGCGCTTGCGCACGGCGATGTAGTCGGGCTGCCAGCCGCGCTGCGCGAGCGCATCCATCGCGTCCTTTTCGATCGCGGCGAAATCGCGGCTGCCGGCGAGCACCGCCTCGCGCACGCGGTGGAGCGTCGCGGCGAGCACGGGCGCCTCGGCCCGCTCGGCCGCCGCGAGGAAGCGGTTGCGCGAACTGAGCGCGAGGCCGTCGGCGTCGCGCACGGTTTCGGCGGCGATCACTTCCGTCGGCAGCGCGAACTGGTCGCACATCTGCCGCACGATCATCAACTGCTGGTAATCCTTCTTGCCGAACACGGCGACGCGCGGCTGCACGCACGACATCAGCTTCATCACGACCGTGCACACGCCCTGGAAGAAGCCGGGGCGGAATTCGCCCTCGAGAATGTCGCCGAGATCGTGCGGCGGATGCACGCGATACTCCTGCGGCTGCGGATACAGGTCCCGCTCGGTCGGCGCGAAGAGCACGTAGACGTTTTCCTTCTGCAGCTTCTCGATGTCGTCCTGCAGCGTGCGCGGATATTTGTCGAAGTCCTCGTTCGGGCCGAACTGCAGTCGGTTCACGAAAATGCTCGCGACCACCGGATCGCCGTGCTGGCGCGCAAGGCGCATCAGCGAGAGATGGCCCTCGTGGAGATTGCCCATCGTCGGGACGAAGGCGGTGCGGTTCTGGCCGCGCAACTGATCGCGCAGTTCATGGATCGAGCTGATGACTTTCATCGAGCGGGTGTCTCCGGGCGGGCAGCCGTTTCTCGCTGCTCCGAGGCAAGGGTGGGAAAGTGGATTTTCGCCTCAAGCGGGCGAATACGCGAGTCTCACGTAGATCGGCGCGTACGGTTCGGCCTGCGTGATCTCGATGAGCGTTTCCCTCGACAGCTCGAGCATCGCGATGAAATTCACGATGACGACCGCCACGCCGCGCGACGTATCGAAAAGCTCGGAGAATTCCATGAACCGCGCCGTCTGCAGGCGGCGCAGCATGACGCTCATGTGCTCGCGCACCGACAGCTCCTCGCGCGAGATCTTGTGATGCTGCACGAGCTTCGCGCGCTTGAGCACGTCGGCCCAGGCGGCGCGCAGGTCGTTCGCGTCGACGTCCGGAAAGCGCTGCGTCGGGGCCTGCTCGATATAGACGTCGGCGCGCAGGAAATCACGCCCGAGCTGCGGCAGGTGGTCGAGCCTCTGCGCGGCGAGTTTCATCTGCTCGTATTCCAGCAGCCGGCGCACGAGTTCGGCGCGCGGGTCTTCGGCATCCTCGCCGGTGTCGGCCTTCCTGACCGGCAGCAGCATGCGCGACTTGATCTCGATCAGCATCGCGGCCATCAGCAGATACTCGCCGGCGAGTTCGAGATTCGACTCGCGGATCTGGTCGACGTAACCGAGATACTGCGCGGTCACATCGGCCATCGGAATGTCGAGGACGTTGAAATTCTGCTTGCGGATCAGGTAGAGCAGAAGGTCGAGCGGGCCTTCGAAAGCTTCCAGAAAGATTTCGAGCGCGTCCGGCGGGATGTAGAGGTCCGTCGGCAGCTTCCAGAGCGGCTCGCCGTAGAGATGCGCGTACGCGACGCCGTCGATGGTATCGGGCGTGGAATCGGTCGCGGGCGCCGCGAGCGCGGCGGCCGGGTTGTCCCGTGCGTCCTGTTGAGGCTGCTGGTCCGGAGCCGGAAGCGCCTCGCGGGGGGCGCTCACGTTCAGAAGTTCTGGTAGTAGACGTACGGCGTCTGCTGCACGCGCGACGATTGCTGCTTTGAGCGCTCGTCGAGGTCGATCGGCTGCTTGTCCCACAACAGCGCGCGCCCGTGCCGCTGTTCTTCTTCCAGTGACGGCTTCTGTGCTTTCAACTGATTGATGAACTGGGTGATGTCCGACTGATACATGATTCGTTTTTCCGTTGGGCTCGAAGCAACTCGGTAGGGGGATGCGGCGGCTCGGGTCGTCCGGCCACTTGCGCAGGCCGGGTCGGCCCGCCAGCCGTCTTCGGCGGCAGCGCCGCGAACTCGTCGCAATTTTACCGCAAGCGCAACCGGGCGGATCGACAACCGGCGGCGATTCCCTGGCCGGGCCTCCGGACGGCCCGCCTGAAAGGAATGTCGGCGAGGGCCGGTCAAATGGGCGGAACAAGCGGCCGGGGAGGCCGTCCAAGGCGCACGGCCGGTGATCGACCCGACGTTTCCCGCGCGGCGCAAGCCTGAGCGCGCATGTCGCGGCCACTGCGGCTACTGCGGCGGCCATCGCGGCCATCGGCGCCTTGCGCTTTTTTAAGATGGCGCGGCATACCGATGTGGTGAAATAGCGCCTGCGATATCAACCAGACCGTACCCGACGTCCGCCGGGCCCGCCACCGATTCACCTGCTGTTTCGCAAACCGATACGCAACTGGCCGGGCCGCCGGGCCGCCGAGAAGCGGCACGAATCCATTTTCAACAACAATACCAATGCCGGAGGTCACGTTTGGCGGGGCGCCTGTCTGATCCGCTCTTCAGGATACGCGAGCACGCCGATACGGGGCGGCCCGGCGCGCCGGCGCTCGTTGGCCGGGCCGCGCGCATGCTGGGCGCGCCGTTCGTGCTTTTCGTGCTCATGGCGCTCGTGGCCGCCCGGCCCGCGTTCGCGAAGTACGACGTGGACATCGAAGCACCCCGCAGCGTGCGCTCCCTGCTCAAGGATCATCTGAACCTGTCGCGCTTTGCGAAGCGCGACGACGTGAGCGACGAGCAGTTCGAATTCCTCGTCACGGCGACGCCGCAGGAAGTGCGCGATCTGGTCGCGACCGACGGCTATTTCACGCCGGTCGTGCGCACCGACGTGAAGACCGTCGACGACCGCAAGAACGTCACGGTGAGCGTCGATCCGGGCCCGCGCACGATGGTCGCGTCGGTGTCGCTGAACTTCAAGGGCGCCGTGACCACCGAGGACCGCACGCAGGAAAACGCCGCGCGCTTCGCGTTCTCGGTCAAGGAAGGCGACCCGTTCACCGAAAGCGCCTGGGACGACGCCAAGAACGCCGCGCTCAAGGCGCTCCGCTCGCGCCGCTATCTCGGCGCGAAAATCGAGCGTTCGCAGGCACGGGTGAATCCGCGCACGCATATCGCGGATCTGTCGGTGACGTTCGACAGCGGCCCGACCTTCACCTTCGGCGACCTCGACGTGAGCGGCGTGCGCCGCTATCCGGAGCGGATCATCCGCAACGTGAACCCGATCCACCCGGGCGACATCTACGACATCGCGCGGGTCAACGAACTGCAGCGGCAACTGCAGAACACGCCGTACTACGCGAGCGTCGCGATCGACGCCGACAACGACGTCGCGAAGCCCCTCGAAACGCCGATCCATCTGAAGGTGAGCGAGTATCCGTACAACAGCGTGCGCTACGGCGTCGGCTACGCGACGGACACCGGCGCGCACATCCAGGGCGCGTACAGCTACCTCGACACCTTCGGCAAGGCTTATCCGTTCACGGTTTCCGGGCGCCTCGACGAGACCCAGCAGTACGGCCAGGTGCAGCTCGCGATGCCCCCGGGCGCGCGCGGCTGGGTGAACAGCGTGATGGCGTCGTACACGAACACCAACGTGTCGGATACGCGCATCTACAGCGCGCGCGTCGGCGTGCAGCGCTCGCGTTCGCTGCAGAACATCGACACGACGTACTCGATCATCTTCTACGACGACCGCCTCACGCAGAACGCGCCAAACCCGTCGAACAGCCGCGCGCTGGTGCCGGCGTGGAGCTGGGTGCGCCGCAACGTCGACGATCCGCTGTTCCCGCGACAGGGCAACCTGATCCGCGCGGAAGTCGGGTTCGCGGTGAAGGGCATCCTGACCGACCAGACGTTCGGCCGGATCTACACGAACATGCTGCAATACCTGCCGCTCGGCAAGCGCGACCTGTTCGTGTTCCGCGCGGAGCTGGGCGGCGTGTTCACGAGCGGCCCCTCGAACGGCGTGCCGGCGTCGCTCCTCTTTCGCGCGGGCGGCTCGAATTCGGTGCGCGGCTACAGCTACCAGAGCATCGGTAACAACGTGCAGGGCTCGATTCTTCCGACCAAATACCTGGTGACGGGCAGCTCCGAATATCAGCACTGGTTCACGCACGACTGGGGCGGCGCGGCCTTCTTCGACATCGGCACCGCCACCGACACCTGGAGCGAGCGCGTCTTTGAGCCTGGCGCGGGCCTCGGCGTGCGCTGGCGCAGCCCGGTGGGGCCGGTCAACATCGACGTGGCCTATGGTTTCAAGAACAAGAGCATCAAGCCGTACCTGACGCTCGGCATCGCATTCTGACTTTTCGACGGCACCTCACCTGACGACGCAACAAGACGCATGACGGACCCGACAGCCAACCCGAGCGCAGACGAAGCCGACGACGGCGGCCGCGGCGCACCCGACGCGAAGCCGCCCCGCCGGCGCGGCGGCTGGCGGCGTTTCGCCAGGTGGCTCGGCGGGCTCGTCCTCGTGCTCGTGCTGCTTGTCGCGCTCGCCGTGGCGGCGGTCTTCTACGCGCTCACGAGCGAGCGCGGCACCCGCTATGTCTGGCAGGCGGCGACCTCGCTGCTTGCGGGACGCCTCACCGGCACGCTCGACGGCGGCGCGATCGCCACCGGCGTGGCGCTGCGCGACGTCCACTGGAAGAGCCTCGACCGCAACGGCACCGATATCGCGGTGGACCGCGTGTCCTGCCGCTGGGAACTGACCCGCGAGCCGCTGCGCTTCACGATCGACTACCTGCATGTCGGCACGATCGACGCGCGCATCGCGCCGTCCCCGAA
>Ga0247819_10000541_pt1 | contig 22306 bp, 19 predicted proteins | sample 13C_Xylose_Day6_FD_193428 | JGI IMG/M metagenome (GOLD analysis project Ga0247819, IMG submission 193428) | Soil microbial communities from agricultural site in Penn Yan, New York, United States - 13C_Xylose_Day6 | ecosystem: Environmental > Terrestrial > Soil > Agricultural land | place: USA...
TCCAGATCGTCGAGCACGACGTCCGCAAACCTTTCCTTTTTGACGTGGACGTCATCTTCAACTTTGCTTCACCGGCATCTCCGCCGGACTATCAGGCCGACCCGGTGGGAACGTTGATGACCAACGTGCTCGGCGCCATGAATGCGCTGGAAAACGCCCGCGCCACCGGGGCCACGGTCGTGCAATCCTCCACATCGGAGGTCTACGGCGATCCGCTGCACAGCCCGCAGCGCGAAAGCTACTTCGGCAACGTCAACCCGATCGGGCCGCGCGCCTGCTATGATGAGGGCAAGCGATCGGCCGAGACATTGTTCTTCGACTATCACCGCACCTACGGAGTAAAGACGAAGGTCGCGCGGATCTTCAACACCTATGGGCCGCGGATGCGCCCCGACGATGGACGCGTCATCTCGAATTTCGTGGTGCAGGCGCTGCTCGGCAAGGACCTCACAATCTATGGCGATGGCCATCAGACGCGGTCGTTCTGCTATGTCGACGATCTCATCGAGGGCTTCATACGGTTATCGATCTCGGATGACGGCTGCATCGGCCCGATCAACCTTGGAAACCCAGGCGAGTTCACGGTTCTCGAACTTGCCGAGATGATCCGCACGATGACCGGCTCACGCTCGCGCATCGTGCACCGTGCGGCAGCCGTCGACGATCCGCGTCAGCGCCGGCCGGATATTTCCCAGGCCATGGCGGAGCTCGGCTGGGAGCCCAAGGTCGCGCTACGCGAAGGGCTTCAACGCGCCATTGCCTATTTCGATCGCCGCCTGGGCGCGTCAGATCTCGCCGTGGCGGGAGAGGCGGTATGATATGTCGCGCGTCGTTCTTGTCACCGGCGGAGCCGGCTTCATAGGCAGCCATACCTGCAAACGCCTCGATGAGGCCGGCTTCCTGCCTGTTGTCTACGACAATCTGTCGACGGGGCACCGGACCAATGTCCGCTGGGGACCATTGGTCGAAGGAGGGCTCGAAGACACGGATCGGATCGTCGAGGCTATACGGACCTTCAAACCCGAATGCCTGATCCACTTCGCGGCCTCCGCCTACGTCGGAGAATCGGTCGAGGATCCCGGAAAGTATTATCGCAACAATGTCGCCGGCAGCGTTTCGCTGCTCGAGGCCTGCCGTCAAGCGGGGCTGGCGCGTGTCGTCTTTTCCAGCACCTGCGCGACCTATGGCGTGCCGCCGCGTTTGCCGATCACCGAGGACACGATCCAGCTTCCGGTCAATCCTTACGGTCGCACGAAGCTGATGATCGAATTGATGCTCGGCGACTATGCCCGGGCCTACGGGTTCCGGTCGGTTGCATTGCGTTATTTCAATGCCGCCGGCGCCGATCCCGATGGGCAGCTGACCGAGCGGCACGATCCCGAGACCCACCTGATCCCGCGGGCATTGATGGCCGCAGCCGGCCGCCTCGATAGGCTCGATGTCTTCGGCGACGACTACGATACGCCCGACGGCACCTGCATCCGCGACTACATTCACGTCATGGACCTGGCCGAGGCGCATGTTGCCGCCGTTGACTACCTGCGCAACGGCGGCGAGCCGCTCAAGGCCAATCTCGGTTCGGGCCACGGCACATCGGTCCGGCAGGTGATCGACGCCATCCATCAGGTGACCCGCAGACGGGTTCCCGTGCAGCTTCTGGCGCGTCGCGCCGGCGACCCGCCGGTGCTGTATGCCGACACCACCTGGGCACGCCGGACGCTCGGCTTCCGGCCGTCGCTGTCCAATATCGAAACCATCATCCGAACGGCTGCCCCCGGTTTCGGGCTGGAGGTACGGTCATGACAGGCAAGATGTCATTCGCCCCATCCGCCAGGTCCGCTGCCTTGACGGCGGCGCCGGCCGGCGATGCTTCGGCGATGCTCGTGGCGCTTTTTTCGACACGCATGCGGATTGCGAACGGCTTCGGCATCGCAGCCTGGATTGTCGCATTCCTGTTCTTCTGGGCGTGGTGGCTTGATCCCGCCCATGTCACCCATTGGCCATCCTACGTCATGATTACGATCGTGGTCGGCTGGATCACACTACTGCCTGCCTATTTCATCTTCATCTTCGCAGGCGCCAAGGTCGCGGGAAAGAACGGCCGGGCCGTCCCGAACGGCCGGATCGCCATGGTCGTGACCAAGGCGCCGTCAGAACCTTTCACTGTTGTCCGCAAGACGCTGCTGGCAATGCTCGATCAGATCGGCTGCGATTACGACGTATGGCTGGCGGACGAGGATCCGTCGCCTGAGACGATCGATTGGTGCGCGCGGCAGGGTGTGCTCGTTTCGACGCGCAAGGGGGTTGCTGACTACCACCGCGCCACCTGGCCGCGGCGCACCCGCTGCAAGGAGGGAAACCTCGCCTATTTCTACGATCATTATGGCTATGAACGCTATGATTTCGTCGCCCAGTTCGATGCCGATCACGTGCCGGAGCCGACCTATCTCGTCGAGGTGCTGCGCCCGTTCAACGACCCGAAGGTCGGCTACGTCTCGGCGCCAAGCATCTGCGATGCCAATGCGGCGCGCAGCTGGTCGGCGCGCGGTCGCCTTCACGCCGAAGCGAGCCTGCACGGCTCGTTGCAGGCGGGCTACAACAACGGCTGGGCGCCGCTTTGCATCGGCTCGCATTATGCCGTTCGCACCAAGGCGCTGAGAGAGGTCGGCGGTCTCGGGCCAGAGCTTGCCGAAGATCATTCGACCACGCTCCTGATGAACGCCGGCGGCTGGAAGGGCGTGCATGCCCTGCATGCGATCGCCCATGGGGATGGGCCCGCGACCTTTGCCGATCTCGTTATCCAGGAATTCCAGTGGTCGCGCAGCCTGGTAACGATCCTGCTCAAATATTCGCCGGTCTATGTGCCCAGGCTGCCGATGCGGCTGAAGTTCCAGTTCGTCTTCTCGCAGCTCTGGTACCCGCTGTTTTCCCTGTTCATGGCGTTGATGTTCGTCATGCCGATCATGGCGCTGGTCATGGGGCGGAGCTTCGTCGCCGCCACCTATCCCGACTTCCTGCTGCACTTCGCGCCGCTGTCGCTGGTTCTGATCGGGCTTGCCTATTTCTGGCGCTCGACCGGCACGTTCCGTCCTTTTGATGCGCGGGTTCTCAGCTGGGAAGGCATGCTGTTTCTCTTTGCCCGCTGGCCTTGGTCGCTGCTCGGCTGCGCCGCGGCTGTGCGCGATCACGTCAGCGGCTCCTTTGTCGATTTCCGCATCACGCCCAAGGGCGCAGGACCGGCAGCCCCCCTGCCGCTGCGCGTCATGATGCCCTACCTCCTGCTATCGCTCGGCTCAGCGCTTGCGCTTTGGCTCGTCTCCGACGCCGGCACGGCGCGCGGCTTCTACATCTTTACCGGCATCAATGCCCTTGTTTACGCCGGGCTGGCTGCCACCATCCACGTCCAGCATGCGCGGGAGAACCGCCTTGCCCTCGTTCCCCGTACGGCCATGACGGCGCTGACCGCTGGCTGTCTCGTGGTCATTTCGGTGCTGTCGGGACAGTCGGCCATCCGCCATGGCGCGGAGGCCACCGAGGCGCTCTCGCAGGGACTCGGTTTCGTCGGGCTCACCGAAGCGAAGTTTTCGGTCGCCGGTGCCGGGCAGGGTGGATCGGACCTCAGGGTCGTTCGTTTTCGCCTGAAATGGAAAGGGTTTTCGTCGTCCGCGACAGACGGGCTGCGGAAAGGCTCCGGCTTGCCGGAGGTGCGTGAGACGAGGGTGACAGGCAAGGTCGGGCGGCTTCAGGCATCGCTGTAGCGCAGCGTGCCGCAGGCCTCTCGCACCGCAAAAGGCCCTCAAGCGAGGAGAAAAAATGATGAAACGGTCCATGAATGTATTGTTTTTGCCGCTTCTGCTGCCTCTCGCAGCCTTTGCGGTCTATACCGGCGCGCAACCCGCCAGGGCGAAGACGGAGATCAAGCCGATCCCCTTGAGCGCCTACGAGGTCTATTCTCTCTACCGGAACAAGACCTGGCAATGGCCGACGGGCGGCGCCCGCTTCACCGCGCATGACAGGAAGCTGGTCGCCTTCGTGAACGACAAGGGCAAACGCTCGTTTGCGGAAGGCAACTGGTACGTCAGTGATCTCGGTATGATGTGCATGCAGGCGAAATGGACGGCGCTCGATGGCTCCGGTCCGGCCCGCACCTGTTTCGGGCACAGCAAGATTGGCGACACGATTTATCAGCGGCGCGTGCCGAATGGCGAGTGGTACGTCTTCAAACATGCCAAGCCCAAGCCCGGCGACGAATACAGGAAACTCGTTGCTTCCGACGCAATCACGGAAAAGGCGTTACGCCTGAAGGACCAATACCTGGTCAAGAAGAGCGGTCGAACCGCCACAGGAGGATGACATGAAACGCAAATTGGCATTCGCCCTATGCACTGCGCTCGCCTTCAATCTGGGGTCCGGCGCGGGCCTGGTATCAGCGTTGGCACAGGAGAAGGCCGATCTTGCCGCCAATGGTAATGCAGGTCAGACACAGACAATGGCCGACAAGCGCCCCGTCATCCACCCCGGCGGAACGCGGCTCGGTGCCTATGATCCGCATGGCGATTTCGGCGACCAGACCGATGTCTCGACAGAGCATCTGTTCCTGCCATGGGAAGACGTGGATCTGGAATCGTTGCGCCTGGCTGACGCCTACGCGCTTCAGCGCAAGCGCAAGCTGCTGGTTACCATCGAGCCGTGGTCATGGTCGCTCGACTGGAAGCTGACGCCTGACCAGTTGCGCGACCGGACACTCAGGGGCGACTACGACGCCAACATGGAAGCGATCGCCAGCATGCTTGCCGAGCTGAAGAGCCCGGTCATCGTGCGCTGGGGGCAGGAGATGGAGGACACATCGGGACGGTTCTCCTGGGCCGGATGGGCGCCGCAGGACTACGTCAAAGCCTACAAGCACGCGATGGATATCGTGCGCAAACGAGTACCCAATGTCCAGCTGATGTGGTCGCCCAAGGGCATGCCGAACCTCGGCGAGTACTATCCGGGCGACGACTATGTCGATCTCGTCGGTCTTTCGGTGTTCGGTCTCGAACAGTTCGACGCGATCGAATACGGCGGGCCTCACACCTTCAAGCAGGCGCTGAAACCCGGCTACGGTCTTGTCGCCAAATACAACAAGCCGATCTGGGTCGCCGAGCTCGGTTGGCAGGGCGGCGCGCCCTACATGCAGTCCTGGATCGACACCGCCACACAGCCCGACCCGGATTTCCCAAACCTAGCCGAGGTCGTCTATTTCAACGATCGGGACGTGCATGAATGGCCGCATGAACTCGGTCGGCCGAACTGGCGCGTGGTCAACGACGCCACGAACTGAGTGCGGCGACAGTGCCGGAACCAAAAAAGCCCCTCGCCAGCGGGCGAGAGGCTTTTGTAAGACTCGAGAATAGCGCCACCACAAGAGAATGGAGGCGCTGTCCGTGCTACTCGGCCGCCTGCGGCCCGAGTTCGCCACGGCGGATCTGGTCGGCCTCGATCGATTCGAACAGGGCACGGAAATTGCCCTCGCCGAAACCTTCGTCACCCTTACGCTGGATGAACTCGAAGAAGATCGGTCCGATGACGGTCTTCGAGAAGATCTGCAGCAGGATCTTCGTCATGCCGCCGTTCACCACGCCTTCGCCATCGATCAGGATACCGTGCTTCTTCATCCGGTCGATCGGTTCGTCATGGCCGTGTACACGGTCATGCGACATGTCGTAGTAGGTTTCCGGCGGGCCTGGCATGAACTTCAGGCCATTGTCCGCCAGCTTGTCGGTGGCGTCGTAGATGCCTTCGGTGCCGACGGCGATGTGCTGGATGCCTTCGCCCTTGTATTTGCGCAGATATTCCTCGATCTGGCTGGTATCGTCCTTGGACTCGTTCAGCGGAATGCGAATCTTGCCGCAGGGCGAGGTGATCGCCCGGCTGACGAGGCCGGTGATGCGGCCGTCGATGTCGAAGAAATGGATCTGGGTGAAGTTGAACAGCTCGCGGTAGAAGGCCCACCACTTGTCCATGTTGCCGCGATAGACGTTGTGCGTCAGGTGGTCGAGATAATAGAAGCCGACGCCTTCCGGCTTCGGATTGCGCTCGCCGGTCCATTCGAATTCGGCCTCATAGGCCGAGCCCTTGGCGCCGTAGGTATCGACGAAATAGAGCAGCGACCCGCCGATGCCGACGATCGCAGGAACATCGAGACATTTGTCGGTGCCTTCGTAGGGGATGGCTCCCTTGGAGACCGCGTGGTCGAAGGTGTGCTTGGCGTCGACGACGCGCCAGGCCATCGACGGGGCGCAGGGGCCGTGCTCGTCGACGAAGCGCATGGCATGCGAGCCCGGCTCGGCATTCAGGATGTAATTGATATCGCCCTGTCGCCAGACGGTAATGTTCTTGCTCTTGTGTCTCGCGACAGGGCTGTAGCCCATGCGGGTAAAGAGCTCGGCGAGCTTCTCCGGCTCCGGATGGGCGAATTCGACGAATTCGAAGCCATCCGTACCAGCCGGGTTCTCCGCGGTAATCGTTGCGGGCGGGGCGTCATGCGGGAACGGGCCCATCGGAAGTCTCCTCTTTAAGTTCTCCAGATTTCTCTGGCCTCCAAACTTTGCTGGAGTATGACGCAAATTCGATGCATGATGCTTGTATTCTTGTGCGTTTTGAGCAGGATGCCGCACAAAACGTGCGAAATACTGTATAAGGATGCATGAATGGAGCAGCTTGACGGGTTCGATCTCAAGATCCTCAGCGAACTGCAGCGCGACGGACATCTCACCAACAACGAGCTATCGGAGCGCATCGCCCTTTCGCCCTCGCAATGCTCGCGCCGCCGCACCCGCCTGGAGGCGGAAGGCTTCATCACGGGCTATCAGGCGCAGATCGACCGGCAGAAGCTCGGACTCGATCTGATGGTGGTGATTTCGGTGACGCTCGCCACCCACAACCGCGACAACGCCAAGCGCTTCGGCAAGCTGATCTCGGCTCTGCCCGAGGTTCTGGAGGCTTACGCGCTGACCGGCGAAATGGATTATCACCTGCGGGTGGTGACGCCGGACCTCGCCGGCCTCTCGCGCTTCGTCAACGATGTGCTGCTGCCGCATGACAGCGTGCAGCACGTCAAGACGTCGATCGTGCTCGACACCTTGAAGAGTTTCCAGGGCGTGCCGATCCCGGAACGCATGAAAGGCTGATATCAGCGCCGGCTGGTACAAGGCTCATTTGCGGGAAGGGCGCTTCTCGGCCCTGTCGATCGCCCGTTCGATCGCTTCAAGGCCGGCGCATAGCGCCTTCAAGCCGCCGGCGCCGATCAGTTCGTTGAGGTGCGCCTGGTAGACGCTCGCAAGTCCTGTGAGTTCGCCATAGGCCAGCCGGCCGGCCCTGGTCAGTTCCAGATGTTCCAACCGGCGGTCGTCTTCGTCCTCGCTGCGCTTCAGCCAGCGCCGCTCCTCAAGCGCCGAGACGGCGCGGCTGACCTTGGTCTTGTGCATGGCCGAATGGGTGCCGACTTCCGTCGCCGTCATCGCACGGGCCGAGCTTCCAAGCGCCGCCAGCGTGCGCCACTCGGGGCGCGTCAACTGATAGCGCGCCTTGTATTCGGCTGCGAAGCGCACGGCGACGAACTCGGCGGCGCGGTTCAGTCGGTAGGGCAGGAATGCGTTGAGCTCGAAGCCATCGGCCGCCATCTGTGGCATCCTTGATAGTTACAAAATCGATAGTTACGATTGCAACTAATAGGGCGGCAGCGCGCCACCGTCCATTCGGATTTGGGGCGGCGCCCATATGTATAGAACGTGCCGTGGACTTCCGGGATCAGCCGTGATCCTCGATGGGCAGGCACCAGAGGAGGAGGTTGAGGTCATGTTGGACAAGGCACAGAAGCAGGCGGGCGCCGGGTCGACTGCTGATCAGTCGCTTGATTACATGCCGGGGTTCGGCAACGATTTCGAGACCGAAAGCCTGCCGGGCGCCTTGCCGCAGGGCCAGAACAGTCCGCAGAAATGCGCCTACGGTCTTTATGCCGAACAGCTCTCCGGTTCGCCCTTCACCGCGCCGCGCGGCACCAATGAGCGCTCCTGGCTCTACCGTATTCGCCCGAGCGTGCGTCACACCGGGCGGTTCCAGAAAATCGACTATCCGTACTGGAAGACCGGGCCGCATGTGGCCGATCATTCGCTGGCTCTTGGCCAGTTGCGCTGGGGGCCGCTGCCGGCGCCGTCGGAAAAATTGAACTTCCTCGAAGGCATCCGCACCATGACGACGGCCGGCGACGCGCTGACGCAGGGCGGCATGGCAGCCCACGCCTATGCCTTCAACGCCGATATGGTCGACGACTATTTCTTCAACGCCGACGGCGAGCTTTTGATCGTGCCGGAATGCGGCGCCATCCAGGTGTTCACCGAACTCGGCAAGATGGATGTCGAGCCTTCGGAGATCTGCCTGGTGCCGCGCGGCACCATGTTCAAGGTGACCAGGCTTGGCGACGAAAAGGTCTGGCGCGGTTACATCTGCGAAAACTACGGCGCCAAGTTCACACTGCCGGATCGCGGTCCGATCGGCGCCAACTGCCTTGCCAATCCGCGCGACTTCAAGACGCCGGTAGCTGCATATGAAGAAAAGGAAACGCCCTGCCGCGTGCATGTGAAGTGGTGCGGCGCCTTCCACGTCACCGAGATCGGCCATTCGCCACTCGACGTCATCGCCTGGCATGGCAATTACGCGCCCTATAAATACGATCTCAGGACCTTTTCGCCTGTTGGAGCGATCCTGTTCGATCATCCTGATCCGTCGATCTTCACCGTGCTCACCGCGCCGTCGGGCGAGGAGGGAACGGCGAATGTCGATTTCGTCATCTTCCCGCCGCGCTGGCTGGTGGCCGAACACACCTTCCGGCCGCCCTGGTATCACCGCAACATCATGAGCGAGTTCATGGGCCTGATCTATGGTCGCTATGATGCCAAGGAGGAGGGCTTCGTGCCCGGCGGCATGAGCCTGCACAACATGATGCTGGCCCACGGGCCGGACGCATCAGGTTACGACAAGGCGACAAACAGCGAGTTGAAACCGGTGAAGCTCGATCATACGATGGCCTTCATGTTCGAAACCCGCTTTCCGCAGCAATTGACCCGCTTCGCCGCCGAACTGGAGACGTTGCAGGACAACTACATCGATTGCTGGACCGATCTGAAAAAGCGCTTCAACGGCACGCCGGAAGGCGACTGGTCTTGAGAGCACGCCTGGTTCTGCTCGGCAGCAAGGGTGGCCCGGCAATCCGTCCGGGCGGCCCTTCGCCGACCTCGTCCTTGCTTGAAATCGGCGGCCGCACTGTGGTTGTCGACTGCGGCCTCGGCGTCACCCGCGGCCTCACCGATGCCGGCGTCAGCCTCAAAGCGCTGGATTTGATCTTCATCACCCATCTGCATTCCGATCACGTGCTCGAGCTCGGGCCCTTGATCCACACCGCTTGGACCGCCGGTCTCGCAACGACCGTGCGCGTCTTCGGCCCGCCGGGAACCCGCGACTACTGGCACGGCTTTCTGCAGGCGATGAAATTCGACATCGTTATCCGCGTCATCGACGAGGGCCGGCCCGATCTGCGCCAACTCGTCGACATCGTCGAATTTGCCGAGGGCCCGGTCCTGGCCGAAGGCGACCTGGCGGTGTCGGCGCTGCGCGTCGATCATCCGCCGGTGACCGATTGCTTCGCGCTGCGGTTCGACCATGCGGAGGCGAGCGTGGTATTTTCGGCCGACACGGCCTATTTCCCGCCGCTCGCCGATTTCGCTGATCGTGCCGACATTCTGGTGCATGAGGCAATGCTGACAGAGGGCGTCGATCGGCTGGTGGCGCGCACCGGCAACGGCGCGCGGCTGAAGGAGCACCTGCTGGCAAGCCACAGTTTTGCCGGAGAGGCCGGTGCGATTGCCACGGCGGCCGGCGTCGGGCGGTTGGTGCTGCATCATCTCATCCCGGCCGACGATCCTGAAATCACGCACGCTCATTGGACGGCTGCCACGCGCAAAAGCTGGACCGGTGCCTTGACGATCGCGTCTGACGGCCTTGTTGTGGAACTTGCGGACGAATCGTCTGCGTAGAGGGAGGATTGCATGAAACTGGCGACACTCAAGGATGGCTCGCGTGACGGAAAACTCGCGGTCGTCTCCCGCGATCTCACCCGCTGCTCGGAGGTCGGGCACATTGCCCGCACGATGCAGGCCGCACTCGACGACTGGGCACATACAGGGCCGCGGCTCGAGCGCGTTGCCGAAGGCATCGAAACCGGTGCGCAGCCAACGGTCCGCTTCCACGAGCACGATGCGCTTTCGCCGTTGCCGCGCGCCTATCAGTGGGCGGACGGTTCAGCCTACGTCAATCACGTCGAGCTGGTGCGAAAAGCCCGCAACGCCGAGATGCCGGCGAGCTTCTGGACCGATCCGCTGATCTACCAGGGCGGCTCGGACAGCTTCATTGCGCCGCGCGATCCGATCCTGATGACGGATGAAAGCTGGGGCGTCGACATGGAAGGCGAGATCGCCGTCGTCGTCGACGACGTGGCGATGGGTGCCTCGATCGAAGAGGCGCGCGCCGCCATTCGGCTGGTGATGCTGGTCAACGACGTGTCGCTGCGCGGTCTTATCCCGGCCGAACTCGCCAAGGGTTTCGGTTTCTATCAGTCGAAGCCGTCGTCTGCCTTCTCGCCGGTCGCCGTCACGCCGGATGAATTGGGCGACGCCTGGGATGGCGGCAAGCTGCATCTGCCGCTTCATGTCGACCTCAACGGCAAGCCTTTCGGCCGCGCGGACGCCGGCGTCGACATGACCTTCGATTTCGGCCAACTGATTGCGCACGCGGCCAAGACGCGGCCGCTTGCATCGGGCACGATCATCGGTTCGGGCACCGTCTCCAACAAGCTCGACCGTGGTCCCGGAAAACCGGTCTCCGAAGGTGGCGCCGGCTACTCCTGCATTGCCGAGCTGCGCATGATCGAGACCATCGTTGGCGGCGCGCCCAAGACGCACTTCCTGCGCTTCGGCGACATCGTGCGCATCGAGATGAAGGACAAGGCGGGCCATTCGATCTTCGGTGCGATCGAGCAGTCGGTCGGGCCTTACGAAAAGGCCTGATTGTGGGCAGCGCACGCGACGAGGATAGCAGCATGGCCGAGACCGATCTCTATGACTATTGGCGGTCCTCGGCGAGCTACCGTGTCCGCATCGCGCTGAACAGTCTCGGCGAGACCTATCGATCGGTGCCGGTGGACCTGCTTGCCAGGGGCCATCGGCAAGCGGAACATCTCGACCGCAATCCGCAGGGGCTCTTGCCCGTGCTCGACATCGATGGCGAGCGGTTCACGCAATCGCTCGCCATCATCGAGTATCTGGCGGAAACGCGGGAAGCGGCCGGCTTCCTGCCTGATGATGCGGTGGGGCGGCAGCGCGTGCGCGCGCTGTCCTACGCGATCGCGATGGACATCCATCCCGTCTGCAATCTCGGCGTCGTATCCTTCGTCATGGCCAATGCTGCAGACGGCGAGGCCGCGCGCCGCGACTGGATGCGCAAGTTCATCGGCGAGGGCTTGGCGGCGTTCGAGCGCCTGCTCGACCACCCGTCAACCGGGAGCTTCTGCCACGGCGACAGCCCCGGCATGGCCGATTTCTGCCTGGTGCCGCAGGTCTACAATGCCCGTCGCTGGGACGTCGATCTTTCCGCCTGCCCGAAACTTGTCGCCATCGACCAGCGCTGCGCCGAGATCGACGCGTTTGCCCGCGCCCATCCCGATCGCACCCCGCGCTAGCCAATCCAGGCGCCATTCACAAAGCCGCACCGGTGCCGGCTGGCCGGTTCCGTCCAGCCGATGTCGCGAATGGATCGACAGCCGGGCGAAGGCCGCGCTAGTTTTCGCGGTGACTGGCCGTATAAGGGGGGCCGGAAAAACCTCTGGAGCGAGAGACAGATACCGATGAAAAGCTATGTGCTGACCGTCACCTGCAAGTCCACCCGCGGCATCGTTGCCGCCATTACCGGTTATCTCGCGGAAAAAGGCTGTTATATCACCGACAGTTCGCAGTTCGACGACCTGCAGACGGGCCTGTTCTTCATGCGCCTGACCTTCATCAGCCAGGACGGCGTCAAGCTCGACGAGCTGAAGGAAGGCTTTGCGCCTGTTGTCAAGCGGTTCGACATGACCTGCGAGATCCGCGACAGCGAAGAGCGCATGAAAGTGCTGCTGATGGTGTCGCGTTTCGGCCATTGCCTCAACGACCTGCTCTACCGCTGGAAGATCGGCGCCTTGCCGATCGATATCGTCGGCGTCATCTCCAACCACTTCGATTACCAGAAGGTGGTCGTCAACCACGACATCCCCTTCCACCACATCAAGGTGACCAAGGAGAACAAGCCGCAGGCCGAAGCACGCATGCTGGAGATCGTCGAGCAGACGGACGCCGATCTGGTCGTGCTCGCCCGCTACATGCAGGTTCTGTCCGACCAACTCTGCAAGAAGATGTCCGGCCGGATCATCAATATCCACCATTCCTTCCTGCCGTCGTTCAAGGGCGCGAACCCCTACAAGCAGGCCTATGAGCGCGGCGTGAAGCTGATCGGTGCGACGGCGCACTATGTCACCGCGGATCTCGACGAGGGTCCGATCATCGAGCAGGACATCGCCCGCATCACCCATGCCCAGAGCGCCGAGGACTATGTCTCGATCGGCCGCGACGTCGAAAGTCAGGTGCTGGCGCGCGCCGTACACGCCCATATCCATCATCGCTGCTTCATCAACGGCAACCGCGTCGTCGTCTTCCCGGCGAGCCCCGGCAGCTATGCTTCCGAGCGCATGGGCTGATTGCCGGCCGGCAGCCCGACCTGCCATCGCCGGGCGTTGTCCCGGCGGTGGAACACGTGAAAATCCGATCCGGTCGCTGGCGCCAACAAGTCGCGTTGCACTGCACAATCGCTGCGCTATAGTCGCTTCCAACCGCGAGAGAGGCGGTGCAGGAGGAAGACATGGACAAGCTTGACCCGGTCGTCATCGTTTCGGCGGCACGCACACCGATGGGCGCCTTTCAGGGCGGCCTCAAGGATTTGACGGCGCCGGAGATCGGCGCCATCGCGCTGAAGGCGGCGCTTGCGCGCGCCGGCCTCGATGCCGTCGACGAAGTGCTGATGGGCAATGTACTGCCCGCGGGCGTCGGCCAGAACCCGGCGCGCCAGGCGGCACTCGGCGCCGGCCTCGGCATGGAAACGCCGTCGACCACGATTTCGAAAGTTTGCGGTTCGGGCATGAAGGCGCTGATGCTCGGCCATGACACGCTGCTTTCCGGCGGCGCCACGGCGCTTGCGGTCGGCGGCATGGAGTCGATGACCAATGCGCCCTATCTACTGCCCAAGGCACGCGGCGGTTTTCGCCTCGGCCACGGCGAAGTCAAGGATCACATGTTCCTCGACGGTCTCGAGGATGCCTATTCCGGTCGGCTGATGGGCACCTATGCCGAAGATACGGCCGAGCACTACCAGTTCTCCCGCGAGGATCAGGATGCCTTTGCCCTGCGTTCGCTGGAACGCGCCGTGAAGGCATTGGAGGATGGTTCGTTTGCCGAGGAGACGGTTGCGATCAACGGCGCCGGCAAGCGACAGACCGTAACGCTTGACCACGATGAGCAGCCCGGAAAGGCGGACCCGGCAAAAATCCCGAAGCTGAAGCCGGCGTTCCGTGAAAACGGCAGCGTGACGGCCGCCAACTCCTCCTCGATCTCAGACGGTGCGGCAGCGCTCATCCTGATGCGCGCAAGCGAGGCGGAGAAGCGTGGGCTGACGCCGCTTGCGATCGTTGCCGGCCATGCCGGTCATGCGCAGGAGCCAGCCTGGTTCACCACCGCGCCGATCGGAGCCATTGAGAAGCTGCTGTCAAAGCTCGATTGGGAAAAGAACAGCGTCGGGCTCTATGAAATCAACGAAGCCTTCGCCGTGGTTGCCATGGCTGCGGTCCGCGACCTCGGCCTTTCCGATGACATCGTCAACATCCACGGCGGCGCCTGCGCGCTCGGCCACCCGATCGGCGCTTCCGGCGCCCGGATCATCGTGACGCTTCTGCACGCGATGCGCGCCAAGGGCGTCAGGCGCGGCATCGCCTCCCTCTGCATCGGCGGCGGCGAGGCGACGGCGGTGGGGCTGGAGTTGTTGCAGTAAGGGGGGCATTGTCGCCGCCCTCATTCCTGTGCTTGTCACAGGAATCCAGCAGCGCCGCGTCTGCGGCGCTGAAGGGCTTCTTTCCTCCGAAGAGCTGAATGCGCGATGACGATTCATTCACGGCGCCGACGCGCCGTAGCTGGATTCCTGTGACAAGCACAGGGATGAGGTGAGAGGAGATCGTCTCTCGCCGTTCAGATATGCAGCGCGTGGCCCAAAGCCTTGAGGGCCGCCTCCTGGAACGCTTCCGATTGCGTTGGGTGAGCATGGATCGTGCCGGCGATGTCTTCTAGGCGCGCGCCCATCTCAATCGCAAGTCCGAAGCTTGCCGAAAGCTCGGACACGCCGTGGCCAACGGCCTGGATGCCGAGGACCAGATGGTTGTCGGCGCGCGCGACGACGCGCACGAAACCGTCCTCCGACAGCGTCGTCATGGCGCGGCCGTTCGCCTGGAAGGGAAACTGGCCGATCTTGATCTCGATGCCGCTGGCACGGGCTTCTTCCGGCGATAGTCCTGATGTCACGATCTCCGGGTCGGTGAAGCAGACGGCGGGAATGCAGCGCTTGTCCCAGGCGCGTTTGTTGCCGGCGACGATCTCCGCGACCATTTCCCCTTGCGCCATGGCGCGGTGGGCCAGCATCGGCTCGCCGGTGACGTCGCCGATCGCATAGATGCCGCGCATCGACGTGCGGCACTGGTCGTCGATGCGGATGAATTTTCCGGCGCGGTCGAGATCGATTTCTTCAAGCCCAAAACCTTCGGTCACGGGTTTGCGGCCGACCGTCACCAGAACCTTTTCCGCCGGTACCTCGATCGGCCGACCATTGTGCTCGGCAAGCAGGCTCTTGCCGTCGGCGGAGAGCCCCTTGGCAACTGTCTGGGTGAACACTTCGATGCCGAGTTCGCCGAGCCGCTTGGCAATCGGCTTCGACAGATCGGCGTCATATTGCGGCAGGATGCGCGTCTGCGCCTCGAGCACGGTGACGTGAGCGCCGAGCTTGGCAAAGGCGGTGCCGAGTTCCAGTCCGATGTAACCGCCACCGATGACGGCAACGCTGGCCGGCACGCTTTTCAACGACAGCGCCTCGGTCGACGAAATGATCGAGCCGCCGAACGGCATGTCGGGAAGCTCGATCGGCGCCGAGCCGGTGGCAATCACGATCGCGTCGGCGCGAATGCGCTGCAGGCCGATCTCGGTCTCGACATCGACCGTCTTGCCGTCGACGAAACGGGCGACGCCGATGACGGCCTTAACGCCTGCCTTCTTCAGAAGGCCGGTGACACCGCCGTTCAGCCGGCCGACGATGCCGTCCTTCCAGGCAACGGTGCGGGCGAGATCGATCGTCGGGTTGGCGAGCGACAGGCCGAGCGGACTGCGGCCGGAGGCAGCCGAGCGCAACTTATGGAATTCGTCGGCGGCGTGGATGAGCGCCTTGGACGGGATGCAGCCGACATTGAGGCAGGTACCGCCGGCCTTCGCCTTCTCGACGATGACGGTGTCGACGCCGAGCTGGCCAGCGCGGATGGCGCAGATGTAGCCGCCGGGGCCGGCACCGATGACGAGCAGCTTGCAGGAAATTTCCTTCATGATCGCCTCATGCCTCCACGAAAATCAGCGCTGGCGTTTCGAGCAGAGCCTTCAGCCGCTGCACGAAGGTGGCCGCATCCCAGCCATCGATGACGCGATGGTCGAAGCTCGACGACAGGTTCATGATCTTGCGCGGTACGAATTGCGCACCGTCCCAGACCGGGCGAACCGCCAGCTTGTTGACGCCAACGATCGCGACCTCGGGGTGGTTGATAACAGGGGTCGTGACGATGCCGCCGAGTGCGCCGAGCGAGGAGATGGTGATGGTCGAGCCGGTGAGCTCGTCGCGGGTCGCGGTGCCAGTACGGGCCGCTTCCGCCAGCCGGTTGAGCTCGACGGCGCAATCCCAGATGCCGCGCGCTTCGGCGTGGCGCACGACCGGCACGGTCAGGCCCGCCGGCGTCTGCGTGGCGATGCCGATATGTACCGCGTGGTGACGGTTGATGATGCCGGCGCCATCGTCGAAGGTGGAGTTCACACCCGGCAGATCGGCGATCGCCCGCACAAGCGCGCGCATCAGATAGGGCAGGATCGTCAGCTTCGGCTGATCCGGCTTGCGATCGCGGTTCATCATGGTGCGCAGGTCTTCGAGTGCTGTCATGTCGACCTCCTCCACATAGGTGATGTGGGGGATGCGCGAGGTCGACAGCGTCATCTTCTCGGCGATGCGGCGGCGTAGACCGGTCACCTTGATCTCGTCGATGGCGGTCTTGCGCACGAGCCCGGCAGGGACTGCCACCGGCTGCGCGCCACGGGCAAGAAACTGGTCGAGATCATCATGGGTGATGCGCCCGGCAGGCCCGGTGCCGGTCACCTGGCGCAGGTCGACTCCGCTTTCGCGGGCGCGCAGGCGCACGGCGGGGGAGGCCAGTGCCTTCTCCAGGCGCTCGGATGAAACATGCACGCCGTTCTTGGCCGGGGCCGCCGTCTTCGCCTCGACCTTTGCCGGTTGGCTCGGTGTTGCGGCCGGGGCTTCGGTCTTCGGCACCGGTTTTTCCTCCGCCTTGGCCGCTGGCTTTTCTTCGGCCGCAAGAGCCTCCGTGCCTTCGCCGGCGATTTCGATGCGAACGAGAGGGGCCTTGACCGCCACCGTGTCGCCGATCTCGGCACCGAGCCAGAGCACCGTGCCGTTGACCGGTGAGGGGATCTCGACCGTCGCCTTGTCGGTCATGACGGCGGCGAGGATCATGTCCTCGCGCACGGGATCACCGGGTTTCACATGCCATTCGACCAGTTCGGCCTCGGCCACGCCTTCGCCGACATCCGGCATCTTGATTACGAATTCGCCCATGCTCAGGCCTCCATCACTTCGACGAGCGCGCGTCCGACGCGCGCCGGGCCGGGGAAATAGTCCCACTCCTGGGCATGCGGGTAGGGTGTGTCCCAGCCGGCGACGCGCACGACGGGGGCTTCCAGATGGTAGAAGCAATACTCCTGGACGAGGGAGGCGATTTCGCCGCCGAAGCCCGATGTCAGCGTCGCCTCATGCACGACGACGCAGCGGCCGGTCTTTTCGACCGACTGGACGATGGCGTCGAGATCGAGCGGCAGCAGGCTGCGCAGGTCGATCACCTCGGCGTCGATGCCGGTTTCTTCCACTGCTGCCAGCGCCACATGCACCATGGTGCCATAGGCGACGACGGTGACGGCCGAGCCCTTGCGACGCACTTCCGCCTTGCCGATCGGGATCGTGTAATGCCCCTCCGGCACCTCGCCGAGATCGTGTTTCGACCAGGGGATGACGGGCCGGTCGTGATGGCCGTCGAAGGGACCGTTATAGAGCCGCTTCGGCTCCAGGAACATCACCGGATCGGGGTCTTCGATCGAGGCGATCAGCAGGCCCTTGGCGTCATAGGGATTGGACGGCACCACGACCTTGAGGCCGCAGACATGGGTGAACAGCGCTTCCGGGCTCTGGCTGTGCGTCTGGCCGCCGAAGATGCCGCCGCCGGTCGGCATGCGCAGCACGATCGGGCAGGTGAAGTCGCCGTTGGAGCGATAGCGGATGCGGGCTGCTTCCTGGGTGATCTGGTCGTAGGCGGGGTACATGTAGTCGGCAAACTGGATCTCGACGCAGGGTTTCAGCCCGTAGGCCGCCATGCCGATTGCCGTGCCGACGATGCCGCTTTCGCTGATCGGCGCGTCGAAGCAGCGGGTCTTGCCATATTTCGCCTGAAGCCCTTGCGTGCAGCGGAAGACGCCGCCGAAGTAACCGACGTCCTCGCCGAAGACGACGACATTGTCATCGCGCCCCATGGAGACGTCCATGGCGCTGCGCACGGCCTCGATCATTGTCATTCTGGCCATATCAGTATCCTGCCTTCTGGCGCTGGCGGCGAATATGTGGCGGCATCTCGGCGTAGACGCCTTCGAAGATGTCGCGCACCGATGGCTTGCCGCCGGCATGCAAGGTGCCGTGGCCTTCTGCCTGCTTTTGCGCCTGGATCACCGCGTCGACGATCTCGGCTTCCGCCTGGGTGTGGCGCTCTTCCGACCAGGCGCCACGCAGGATCAGGTGCTTTTTCAGCCGGAGGACCGGGTCGCCGAGTGGCCAGGCTTCCGATTCCGTCTTCGGCCGGTAGGCGCTCGGATCGTCGGAGGTGGAATGTGCTCCGACCCGGTAGGTGACATATTCGATCACCGTCGGGCCGAGGTTGCGCCGGGCGCGCTCCGCCGCCCATTTGGCGACCGCATAGACGGCGAGATAGTCGTTGCCGTCGACGCGCAGTGCCGGGATGCCGAAGCCGAGGCCGCGGGCGGCAAAGGTGCCGGAGCCGCCGCGGGCGATGCCCTGGAAGGTCGAGATCGCCCACTGATTGTTGACGATGTTGAGGATAACAGGCGCCTTGTAGGTGGAGGCGAAGACGAGCGCTGAGTGGAAGTCGGATTCCGCCGTCGAGCCGTCGCCGATCCAAGCGGCCGCGATCTTGGTGTCGTTCTTGATCGCCGAGGCCATGGCCCAGCCGACAGCCTGGACATATTGCGTGGCGAGGTTGCCGGAGATGGTGAAGAAGCCATGTTCCTTGGAGGAATACATGATCGGCAACTGGCGGCCGCGCAACGGATCGCTCTCGTTCGAGAAGATCTGGTTCATCATCTCGACCATCGGGTATTCGTCGGCGATCAATAGGCCCGCCTGGCGATAGGTCGGGAAGTTCATGTCGCCCTTGTTCAGCGCCTTGCGGAAGGCGCAGCTGACCGCCTCTTCGCCCAGATGCTGCATGTAGAACGAGGTCTTGCCCTGCCGCTGCGCCATGACCATGCGCGCATCGAAGGCGCGCAGCGTCATCATGTGCTTGAGGCCGGCCAAGAGTTCGTCGTCCGACAACAGCCCGGCCCAGGGGCCGACCGCCTCACCGTCGCGGTTGAGTACGCGGATGATCGAATAGGCGAGGTCGCGGATCTCTTCCGGGGCGACATCGATTTCCGGCCTCGGAACGGAGCCCGCCTTCGGAATCTTGACGTTGGAAAAGTCCGGCTCGCCACCCGGCCGGACGGCCGGTTCGGGGACATGCAGGCTAAGTCGATCGGGATCGCTCATGCGGTTTCCGGCCTCCCTCCGGAGTGCGCGACGCGCACCAGTCAGCATCGGGGAAAACGGGATGTCGCCGCATGGCAAAAGTGGGCGGGACCACCTGCGGGCTCCTCCGCCCCAGATCGTCACGCCTTCCTCCTCAGCCCGTTCTCCCGACGGGAATGCACACAGACTGCCATGAGTTCAGGGGCTTATGAAGGCCTTTCGGCCGCCCGGGCTGCTTGCAGCAGAAGAAAGACAGATTCCTGCCATCGCCATGCCAGCGGCAGATGCGGCTGCGATTCCAGGTCCGGCTCACGCGTAATTTTCTTGCGCGACCACTTGCCGTTCGGATGATCAAACCGGCGGAGCGATGGTGATCGGGGTGCCGTCGGAGAAACGTGAGAGGCGAAAAGGTGTGGGGTCGACGATCGGTTTTTGACCGGTAACGAGGTCGGCGACCAGATGTCCGGCCCCTGGGCCGATGCCGAAGCCATGGCCGGAAAATCCTGCGGCGACGACCAGGCCGGGCAGGCTTTCGACCGTAGAAATCACCGGCACGGCGTCGGGCGTGACGTCGATCAGGCCGGCCCAGACCTGCTGTACGCGAGCGTCGCGGAGGGACGGCAATGCCTTTTTTGCTTCATCGAATGCGCGCAGCGCGGAATGCTGATCGGGTTGCGGATCCAGCACCCGGTGCCGCTCGAAGGCGCCTGGGCGGTTGAGTGGAACGGAACCGATCTCGAAGAGTTCGCGCCAGCTCTGGGCACTGAGGCCGACCTGGACGGAATCGCCCTCGGCCTTCCGCGCCGGTTGGAAATCGCGGAAAAAGGCGACACTATCAGGCACAACGGGGTGCAGATTGGCGCCACCGTCGGCAATCGTGTAGCCGCCGTCGAGGCGTTTGCGATAGGCGTAGCTGCCCGTCGCGCCCGCGCCCTCGGGGCCGCCCGATACCGCACTGGTCCGGAGCACTGTGTTGCGCACTTTCAGTTGCGGCAGCCGGATGCCGAGCCCCTTGAGGAAGAGGCGTGACCAGGCGCCCCCGGCCACGACCACGGTCGCGGTTTCGATCCGGCCCTTCTCGGTGACGACGGCACTGATCCGGCCGGCCGTCCTCTCGACACCGCGGACGGCACAGCCGGACAGAACGCGGGCGCCGGCGCGCCTGGCTCCGGCAACGATTGCCGGTACCGCCTTTTGCGGTTCGGCCCTGCCGTCGCTCGGCGTGTGCAGCGCGCCCCAGTAGCGGATGCCTGCGCCCGGCATCAGGTCTTGTGTTTCTTCGGCCCCGATCTGCCGGCTGTCGACGCCATAGGGTCTTGCCATGGCAAGCCACGCATCGCGGTTGGCGATATCGGCATCGTTTTCGGAGATGTAGAGGATGCCGCTGCGGCGAAAGCCGGTTTCGCCTGCAACGCGGGCATCGAGCGTATCCCAGATCTTCAGCGCTTCGATCGCCAGCGGTATCTCCCGTTCGTCACGGCCCATGACGCGCACCCAACCCCAGTTGCGGCTCGACTGTTCCGCTCCGGGCACACCCTTTTCGCAGAGCACAACATCGATGCCGCGTTCGGCGAGAAACAGTGCGGTGCTGGCACCGATGATGCCGCCACCGACGATGACGACATCGGCTTTCGCCGGTTGGATCTGATCGGTTTCGACGGCATCGAGAGGGGGACCGGGCATGAGGGCAAGCTTTCAGGCGGGGTTTTGCGGACGCGCCATCGGTACATGCCGGCATCGCCAGATCAAGGCCCGGATTCTAGCCTTTCTGCACCCTTGATGTTTTGCCCGGTTCGGCCGATGTGAAATCGGCCGGGCCTGGCTTCAGACCGACTTTCGATTTGGCGCGCAAACTTCTATGTTTCGCGCATGAGTGACCGACCCGACGACCTTCGCCCTATTCTGCGCATCGACTTTCCGCCAGGGGACCGACTTGGGCGCGGCAAGATCATGCTTTTGGAACTCATCCGCGAGACCGGATCGATCTCGGCTGCCGGCCGCGCTATGGACATGTCCTACCGCCGGGCGTGGCTTTTGGTCGATGCGCTGAACCGGATGTTCCGGGAACCGTCGGTCGAAAGCCAGCGTGGCGGCAAACAGGGTGGTGGTGCGATGCTGACACCGTTCGGCGAAACGCTGATCCGCCGTTATCGCGAAATGGAGGCGAAGGCGAAGGCCGCCATCGCCGATGATCTCGCCTGGCTGGAGGCCGTCCGCGATCGGGAGCAGGCGAGTGCGCCTGTCAGTGATCGATCGCCACGGACTTGATGATCGCGTGGACCGGCTTGCCCTGATAAAGCTGGAGCGCATCGCGTGAAAAGGTGGTGATGCGGGCGGCGATCGTCGCGCTTCCGCAGTCCACCCGCACATCGACACTGCCGTTTTCGCCCACTGTCAGGTCGACGATCGTTCCCTCCAGCACGTTTAGAGCGCTGATGCCTTCAGGACGAACCGTCGCCAGCATGACGTCGCGTGCGGCAATATGCAGGCGCAGCGCGTGCCCCGGCGCCACGTCGATCCTTTGCACCCGGATCAGCCGGTCGCCGACCCGGACGGTTGTCAGATCGTGGGTGGCGTCGTGCATCTCGACCACGCCTTCGAGCAACACGCCCGCTTCGCGCCGGCCGGTTGCCAGTGCCGCCGCCGGCGCGCTCAACACTTCGGCGGCGGCGCCCGATGCCTTTACGCGGCCGTTCTCCAGCACGACGACCCGTTGCGCCAGGCGCGCGACCTCACTCACGGAGTGGCTGACATAGACGATCGGCACGCCCGCATCGTCGCGCAATCGCTCGAGATAAGGCAGGATCTCGGCCTTACGCGCATCGTCGAGCGCGGCAAGCGGCTCGTCCATGAGCAGCAGGCGGGGGGCGGCAAGCAAAGCGCGGCCGATGGCGACGCGCTGCCGCTCGCCGCCCGAGAGCGCCGAGGGGTTGCGCTCGAGCAGATGGCCGATGCCGAGCATGTCGACGACACGCGCCATGTCGGCCGCCTTTCCTGACCTGCCGGCAAACCAGCGGCCATAGGCAAGGTT
>Ga0247819_10000542_pt1 | contig 22273 bp, 18 predicted proteins | sample 13C_Xylose_Day6_FD_193428 | JGI IMG/M metagenome (GOLD analysis project Ga0247819, IMG submission 193428) | Soil microbial communities from agricultural site in Penn Yan, New York, United States - 13C_Xylose_Day6 | ecosystem: Environmental > Terrestrial > Soil > Agricultural land | place: USA...
GCGAGCCGAAGACCCACCCTTGCCGGTACGCAGCTTTGAATTGCACATGGCGTGGCGTGGGTCGCAGGATAACGACCCAGGGGAGCGCTGGTTGCGGTCGCGGATTCAGATGTTTTTTGGGGATCCTGAGAGTCTTTAGGCGTCGCCGGATAGGCTGTTTATCTGATCATTTCTGCCTTTCCACAAACCATGGAGCTCCATTCACTTCCAGTGGATTGCTACATTGGGGGGCATATCTGAGGGCATGCTTTGGATGGTTTGAAAAGGATGCCCCCAGTCTAACGCCACAACAAGACCTACCCCTCGACGTAGTTAAGCGCCACCAGAATCGCACCCCAGCGCACCCGGAAAGCAGTCAACGCTCTGGTCGCTTTGGCGCAGCAACACCAAATCGCGCGAAGGTATTCTGGGGCAGCTAACCGGTAATTTGCCTGTCGACCTCAAGCCCCTTAGAAAGCAGCATGTCTGAACTCCAAAAGGAATAAGGATGCAGTTCGTCTGGTACCGAAAAGAAGCGTCAGTCGACGTGGTTAGCCCCCAACTCCTCGTGTCTCTCCATGGGGTCAACCGCACCCTGCCCTTCAATTTCCCTTGCCAAAAACGGCGCGCGCCGCCGCAAATAGTCCAATTTGATGTCGCCATCGAAAAATGCTGTTGCGTACTCTTCACGGACCTTCAGGCAATCGTGGTCGTTCAGTTTCAGGCGTGTGATGGTAGCGAGCACCCGCGCCTCAATCGCCGGATCAAGACCCTCGCCGGGAATAACCTGGTAGCTGACCAGTTCGAGACGAAACCACCCATCCTCGACCTCGAAAGGGTCTAGGACATCCTGGTAGTTGTTCTTGCGGGCATTCATTAGCGTGCAGGCCAAGCGATAGTTCTGCCATTCGTATACGTCCTGCCACGCATGAGACTTAGCTAGCATATGGTCCACTGAACCACCGCCCGTGACTCGCTCGATATAGATACAGATATAGGCGCAGAGACGGCCGTACGCCTCCATCAAGTCCGGTAGAGTATGGGTCCACACAGGTGGAAACTTGTCAGCCGGAATATCTTCGCGTGTTTGCGCCACTACCTTCCTGGGCCGCCCTCTACGCGCGGGCAAGCCCTCCTCACCTACCAGTTCGGCAATGGCTCGATGACCAGGCTTTCTGACTATTTCATCAAAGCTCTCAGGCTCATTCGCCGGCTCGACTCGAATCATGCGTTGCCCAACCTCTGCTCGCGGAAGTTGCTCCAGCGAACCCAGAAAGAATCGACATCACTCAAGCTACCCCGAAGTGCCGAGTCAATATCGCTAAGTGTGCTCTTCTGCTCAGCTGTCAAAGGCGCCTTCTGCAGGCTGACTTGCCGCAAGAATGCTCGGGCACGGCCCAGCGCTTCTTCGGCAACCACGGAGCTGGGCTCCTTCAGATTGAAAACCTCAGAAGAGAGCCAAGCGTTCACATCCCCTTTACGCGAATAGGGATAGAGCGATGCTTGTACTTCGGCCCCGACCAAGTCGAAATCCCAGATGCAATCACGCGCACTATCAAAATCAGGCTCGACCGAAGCCAGCACCAACGGTGAATGAGTCGCTGCCAATAGCTGCACAGGTACCTCACGACTACCAGTGAGTGCATTCATGACGTTGAGCAACGCTGGGACGATACGGCGCTGCCATTGCGGATGCAGGTGGCACTCGATTTCATCAATTAGAAAGATGATCTCTCTTGCCGGTTGGACCCGGTAACGCTCATAAGCTAACTGATGCTCTCGCCAAGTCCATACCAGCAGATAGGCCAATGCTGCAATACGACGCATCCCTGCCGAAGCCTGGGTCAACGGCACATCCTGTCCGTAAGGCATGCGTAGCGAGGGAATGTATCGGACACTATCGCCCACTCGCATCGGCTCCCCTGGCTTCATTTTTTCTACACCAGAAGGTGACAGAGCATCCAGCACTTTGACCAGATCATCGAAAGCGGGCTTGCTACCTTCTTGCCACAGAACCCAATCACTGATCAGCCCGTTGCACAGCTGGGTTTTGCCGTCGCTGGAAAGCAAACCATTCCAGACCGCATCAGGTGAAAAGTCAAAGCTACGTGGACGGTTCGGTGCGGCGGCCTCTCCCCTGTCCCCCTTCCAGTAGTTACGGGCCGGGTCCCAGACAGAAAAGCTGCCGTCGACTCCTGCATAGATCACTACTCCTGGAATTGCCGGACGGCTCTGCTTAACCGACCATTGCTGAGACTCATGGTCGAAATTACTTTTGTAGACAAATTCGCCGGTGCTACCTTCGTAGCAGTAAGCAATACTCGACTGGCTGGCGTCCTTACGCGGAGTGGCTATGCCGTCTCTGGGCCAAGTGCGCGTTAGTGACCACCAGGCGATGTCTAAAACAAAGCTCTTACCCAAACCATTGTCGCCGGTCAGGAAATTCAGACGCGATTTGAAGTCGATGGCGAGCGTCTCTGCAGGACCAACACCTTCAAATGTCAGGTTTTTAAGCATGGGCGGTGTCTCCAATCATTCAGGGGCTGACCCATAGGCGCAATCGGATGCTCCCAAAACCGTTGGGGGCTGTACGGCAACAAGGCACTTGTACCTATCATCAAACAATAATTTTGAGGAAAAGTAGTCGAGTCTCCAATGCGTTGACCGCCCAAGCTGGGCAGGTCCTTGCGCTGGATTTATCTGGGGCCGCCAGCCAAGCTCGTACACTACGCACGCTGCACGGACGCTTAGTTTCTTGGGCAATGAGCTCAGCCGCTTGGGCTTGGGTAACGCCTGATTGCTCAATAAGCCACAGAAGCTTGTCTTTAGGGTACATGGAAAGCCTCGTAGGCACATGTGCCTATTGTAATGCATCGAGGCGAACTCGTCGAAAACCGTCAGACTCCCCCGGAAGGCTATGCAATCACTTGTGAGCTGCCTATACGAAAGTGAACGGAGGAAAGCCTGCCCAATCACCACGGCTGTATGCGTACGCCCAACTCACCTTGCGTGAGTCAAGCTGGCGTCCACTGATGCGGTAGCAGTCGTTGCTCGCTCCAAGACGGTGGATTTTCTTGCCCATGGCATCGACCTGGGACGGCAACTGCATGGCTTGTTCGGCCAAGGCGCGAAGCTGTTCCGGGGTCATCTGATCGAGGTTGGGCGAAGAAGTCATGCCGCAAATTCTGCCAGAGCAGACGGTCAGCGGCGACCAACAGATTGGCCAAATAGCAGGGGCTTAAAGCACTGTGATTGAGCCGCCCGAGCCGACTCGTTGCCAAGGCAGCCCCCAGCGCCAATGCCTGAAGTTGCTCGTTGTCGAGTTCGACTTCCGAGACATGGCGGATGCCTGGCCCTCCAAGGGAAAGGGGCTACCGGTCTGTAGCTGAACCCGCCGGCGCGTGATGTCGCTAGCGCGCCCAATTTTGATGTGGATGCAATTGTTGGCTTGTACCTGACCAATGAAAGAGACCGGCATCGCATTTTTCTCGATAGAGGTGAGTCAGGACAAAGGGGCTGAAGAAATCCGCTGGCCCGCCCTATCAACCTAAGGGGTTATCTTGCGGGTGACATCAAGCTTACGATGCATCAGCGATACCATCGTGAGAATGTCGAGGGCATCTTGCTCGGACATAGGCCAATCTATCTTCGTCGCATGCGCCAAAGGATTGCGGACGGCACCGAACAGTCCGATTAGCAGATTCGCAAATCCCTTCTGCTCACTTTTCTCAGACTCGGTGGCCAGGGGGCCCAAGGCAAGCATTGGGCTTTGCCCAAGGAAAGCCTTTGTCACCAAATCGGAGCCATCACCATTCAAGCCCGACAGATTTCGAATTCGTGCCGCAATCCCCTTTGTAGCCTCAAATACGGCGTGGAAGTAATTTTCGCTCAACAGTTCTGCCCTACAATATTTCAAAACCTCCTGATGTACTGCTCGGGCTTCTAGCGCAGCTTTAAGCCGGCCTACACGGGCACGGGCCACATCTAGTGTGGTTGCCTTGTCCGCACGCCCGACCTTTCCATCATCGCGCACATAGAATCCCGAGAATGCTAGGACAACGTTGAGCTCATCCCTGCGCCAAATAAAGGCCTCACGATCCCGGGCGTAGCTCACAGGATTCATAGCGCTGTTGATGAAAAGGATGAGATGGTTCCCGACCTGATGCTGGTTTTGCATTTGTGCCAAAGCGTTGAACAAGCGCTTCCACTTGGTGTTGTTGGCGTCGGCGTCCAGAACGCGAATGTCTTGGAGGAGATATCCAATTTGAGTGCCGCTCAAGCCACGTTCCGTATCAGCGAGAACACGACATGCAGCTTCTAGGTGTTGCGAACTAAAAGGTGGGATGCGGGTACTCAAAGCCAATCTCCATCGGTAAACACTAGGGTGCCGCTCGAGCAGCTGGGAAAAATAGCCCATAGGCCAATGTGTCGAATGAGAGAGCGCACGAGGTGCTAGCCCTCAATATCCGATCTGAGGTTTTCCTCCAGATGCTCAACTCTGGATGTGCCCGGAATTGGGAACATGACCGGCGAGTAGTTCAGAAGCCATTTCAAGGCATGGGTTGCCGAGGCGGACTGGCCTCGAACCTCACCGGTTGAAAAATACCTTCCGGCGCTCAGAGGCGCGTAGGGAATGAACGCTATTTCGTTCTGCTCACACCAGCGGATCACATCCTCGGACTGGTTATCCAGGATGCTAAATTGATTCTGAACCGCGGCGATGGGTGCAATCGCAATCGCCTGCGTGATTTGAGGAATATCGACTTTCGACAAGCCCAGGCATTTGATCTTCCCTTCTTGTCGCATCTGCTCAAGCTCCCCGACCTGGTCGGCCAAGGGGACATTTGGATCGACACGGTGCAAGTAATACAGATCTATCGCTTCGACGTTGAGCTGCCTGAGGCTCATCTCAACGCACTGGCGCAAATACGCTGGAACGCCGCATGGCGTCCACTTGCCGGGACCTTGACGGGTGAAGCCACCTTTAGTTGCAATGATCAGGTCGTCGGCATAGGGAAACAACGCTTTACGAATTAGCCCCTCGGCCACATTTGGTCCATAGGCGTCAGCGGTATCGATGTGTTGCACGCCCAACTCCACCGCTTTACGCAGGAGCTGGACGGCTTCAGCTTCGGAAGCAGGCGGGCCCCAGATGCCCAGCCCCGTGAGCCTCATGGTGCCAAATCCGAGGCGCCTCACCTGCTTTCCTGCCAAGAGTCCCGTACGGGGGCCGGTCATAAGTGCTCCAACTTTTGAAGGATTTCGATGTGTAAGCTATCGAGAAGAACATCTCGTACGTCAGGAAAAAGCATCTGATGCTGGATCCCGAAGTCGCTCAAAATCTGATGCAAATGGCTGTCGACGGACGCCCTGAAAGGCAAGTTGGTATCGCGTCCTGGGCCGAGAGCAATGGAGCTATCAAGCCTGGTCGCAACGATCATCGTGTAGCCAGGAAGCTGGCTGGTGATTAATGATTTGACCGCCTCTACCTGGTGCATCGGTGCAGATGTACCTCGATGCTCGACTGCGGCATTCCAATACGCCACGGCATCCATGATCGGTCGATCGACCAATATCACCTCGGCAGTGTCAGCCGCTGCTCTTTGCGCCTCAAGCGTACGGTCGATAAACCACATCGTGGAGTCGTAGGTATGCTGAGTGAGCAGCGGGATACCTTGCTGTACCGCAAGCTTCCCGAACGATGGGATGGTAGCAACGCAGATGCCTTTGCACTCAAGTGAAACTTTGAGCGCTTCACAGAAGGTGGACTTCCCCGTGGAGTGGGTTCCAGTGACACCTAAAAGAACAGGCTTCACCATAGGCTTCCTTGTTCCGGGGGAGGCGATTGCTCGTAAGGTTGCGTTTTGAGCTGCGCGATTTTGCAGATGTCCTGCCAAGTGCTGGCAGCTGACTTTTCGATGAGATGATCAAGCAATAAGGCCGTCGCATAAGCATCATCTGCTGCCCGGTGGAGCTGGTCGGCGACCTTGTCGCGCAGCCCTGTGTCAATGAGCAATGACTCAAGCCGATGGCTCTTGGCGTTAGGGTAGACGTGACGAGCAAGTTTCAAAGTGTCGATGACCCCCACTGGCGACCATTCGGGTAGGTGACGCTTCATCACACCATAGTCGACCGACGCATTGTGCGCGACGAACCATCGGCTCTGCAGGTGCTGCTCGACGTCATCCATGATCTCAGCCCAGGATGGGCAATTTTCCAGCTCCGCGTGTTTAATACCGTGGATTCGCTGGGCCTGCCAAGTGATCCGGTGGACGGGCTTGATTAACCAAGACAAAATCTCGCGGTTTTCCGTCGGTGGAAATGAGGCGATTCCCACCTCGACCAAGTCGGGTGGCGTATGCCCATTGCCCTCAACGTCTACGATGATGATTGGTTCAGAGGGCCAGGCGAAGTCTGTTTTTAGCATCAGAGATTCCTTGTAGCCTCGGCGCGGCCATGGCGCGCGTAGTGATGGGGCTTGTCAGCGTCGTGCACCTGATAGCCTAGTGAGTGCTGTAAATAGTAACGACGCTGTTCATCCAGGCCACGAACGACAATCGCACGGTCGTTCACCTGCGGGTCTTCCACAGCACCCAGCTCGTGGCACATTCGATTGAGAATCTGCTGATCTGGCTTCTTCCATGCCGCCTTGCAGATGGAGTATTGGGAGCTAGGGCAGGTATCGCATAGTTCGGTGATGCCGAAGTGTCCGTTGTAATCGGGTTGCGCATGCGCAAAGGCGACTCCGCAAGAGGTTTTGTGGAAGATCGGTGTCACCTGATTCTGTTCCCCATACAATCTGAGCAACCTATGCTCATCTTCCAGCGGGAGTAGTTTTCGTCTTGCCGTCATTTTGTAAGGTTCAGGGATTCCTTGGATCTGGTAAAACTCGGCTATTTCCTTTCGATAGAACAGCCCGCTAAATACGGTCGCATGGGCATGGTTGGCCAGCGCCGCGGCCTTTGCAATGTGTTCTAACGAGTCGTTTAGCCCTGGAACGATTGGGCGCCAATACAACACCACTTTGTAGTGCCTGGCATGGCGGAACAGCATCTTCAGACTGTTGGCAGCGATCGAAGACTTGATGGGCTCGATCTTCGGATCATCAATTCCTGAGTACGTAACCAGCACTGTCAGCTTGATATTTCTGAGCGTATTGAAGCGCTCGCAATCGTCCTGAGATACACGCCATCGAGTGATCACAAGCACATTGTTGGTCAGCCCGGCCTCATCAAGCATACGCAGCAGATTATGGGTATGACTCTTGACCTCGGGGAGCATCGGGTCGGTGGCCCGGTTGAACAACTGAATGGGTGTGATATGAGGCTGGAAATACCGGTGAGTGATAAATCGCTGGAAGGCTTCTTCATCGCTCATCAATGCTTGCGGCGTTCGCTGATCGAAATTTCCATAGAGATGACGAACGCAGTAGCTGCAATCGAGTGGACAGCCAATGATGTGATTCAAGCTCAGCCCGCTTTTGCGGTAACCGACAGGATCTACAAGGTTCGGGTTGGCGTTTTTTAACTGCGTCGAGTCGATGATTCTAACCTGGGATCTCACTGCGATTCTCCTTGCTTGCCATCGGATCAACAGATGGAGTGAGCGCCCATTTAGGGTGCCTATCCGCCCACCCTTGGTACGCAACAGTAATGGCCAGATGATAGCTTTATTTCTGAGCTCACGGGCAAGCCGAGCTCGTTTGTCTGAACCAATCGTTTCGCTGTTCGCAGCATCTCACGCTCAAGCACTCTCAGGATATGATCCAAATAAATTGCGAAACCAACAGAAACGCACTATGTTGTGTTCAGGTAGATCAAAAAACACCACATAATGTGGTAATTGCTTGATGCGCCTGCTAGCTACAGATGTATTTCGTAAGATCCTTAACGCATAAAGGAGATTTCGTATGACAGATCGTCGCCCTATCATCAAAGACGTCAACGTTCCTAAGCCAGGTGGTGGTGAGCAGTCACGTTCACGCAATCAAGATGGACAGATTCGAGACAAACGGAGTGATGCGGGCAAACCCCGCAAGTGACGTGCAACAAATTCAGCAGGAGGCGCGCGCACCCTCTGCTGATCGTGACTCCCGACAGAATCACCCGAGTTTCGCTGCTTTCGTAATACCGATCTCTTCTTCTCTCACCGCCTGTCCATCCGATCTGCTCAAACTGAACAGTCGAAGAATGCCCTCGCCAATTCTAAGAGCAAACGCATTGCCAAATGGTTCTAAAGATTGCAGGAGTAGCAACCCTCTGGCGAAGTAAAAATAGATAAAAGTCCATTTAGATTAATAGCTTAAATTTAGATCCAGCCCATCAAACCACCCTTTTCGCGTATCGCAGTATCACTAGACCACCGCGCTTAAACGTTAAAGCGAAACAATAGAACAACTTTCCGGCGTCAGAAAGACAACAAATACCTCTCCAATCTGCGGTTTACAAGACGACATTTACATGGTGATATCTTTGTGCCATTTATGAGCGCCATATCTATCCGTGAAGGGAGTCAACGTGAGCGTCAAGAGCAAAGGCTATCCAGCCACCGCTGTGTCTACGTGGAGCGGCTACGTCTACCAAGGGAAAATTGCACTTTATCACTCCCTCAAGTTAATCCATCAGGGCGACTTAGATTTTGAGCTTCAACTAGATAGCAGCGACGATTTCGCCATTTACAAAAGCGGCGCACTTGTAAGCGCTCATCAAGTAAAAGCCAAGATTGGCACGTACAAAAGCGAGTACATCGAGGCACTGGAAAAATCATCTACTGTCGAGTACGATCGAGTTAAAGGCGTATCACGGTACTTCCATGTATCGGTCCAACTCAACGACACCGATGATTACACCGGAAACAACAACGAACTGGTTAAATTCTACTCGTACGGGAACAACAAATATTGCGGTCTAGGCGAGATCGAAGGACTCACAAAAGCTGTCATCAAAGAAATATGCAGCAGCAACTCTATTCTGCTAACCGACGAGCTCTTGCACTATAACTACTGCCTTCTGTCTGAAAAGATAAGCACACAAGCAGTCGCGATTCACCGAATGGTACAGGTCGACCGAGAAAAGGCCAACAAGGCAGCGTATGAAAGCCGTATTACAGCTCAGAGCCTAATAGATGATATTGTTAACAAGAACCCCTACAACAACACTGAGTATTATGCGATCGATCTGAAGGCAAAGCTGCACAGTCATCTGGAAGACAGGCTCGATCAAGCCTTACCTGGTATGAGCGACGCCTCGTACGGGCGAGCGCGTCGGCTCTTCGAACATATTCGGGATTCAGAAGCCAGCGACATGCAGACGCTTTGTCAATTGATAAAGCCATCAGAGCGTTTCTCCAGCATACAAAAAGCAGATATTCGGCGTTATTCCGGCCTTATCGAGGACATGTCGATTGAGCCGATTTTTAAACAATTCCCGCACTATCTGGACAGTGACAAGCGATTCTATCTTCCGACGGCACTCGACCTGCCCTTCGTTGATGACCACGAGGGTTGCACTGTAGACCTGCTGGGAGAGATGGATAACAACGGAGATTTACTCAAGCTGCTGTTTGAGTACAACAACCTGATCCCCAGCAGATCTTCCGAGTCTTTCATCATCAACACCAAGTTCACGCACCCCAACGACCTTGACGATCAGCAGGTCAGAGACCGCATTGACAGCAACATTCTCAAATCATTTTGTTTAAGCATCGTGACTAAAGAAGACGCAGAGGCTCGTTTGAATGATAAATAAAATTATTGATGAGGCGCTCATTTATCATGGATTCACCAAAGACTTTGAAACCGACCTTACGAGCTTCTACATTCGGGAATTCGGCTCCGCCATCCGCTTTGCAATTTTGCACAAGCTGGATCACTTACCCAGTCCCACCGAACTAAATATTCTTATTAATCAATCGGCCCCCGACTCCTTCCTGAACCACCCAACATTCAAGAAAAACTGTGACCTCATCTGCATTCATCACCTGAACCACCTAGCTGAATTCAAAGACCAGGAAGAACAGATTTTTGCGATTGAAGAGGACCCTCACTTCTTCAAGAAATATGTACTTTACTACAGCGATACTGAGCAGCATGCCATCCAGGACTATACCTTCAACGAACTAGTGGCCACTGTCTCGGACAAGAGCCAGTTCAGCAACTACAAGGAAGACCCTCTGGCCGCTACACACTACAGTGTTGCAGCAAAGATCTTCATCAAGCTTCCTTTTCTTGAGCTCCCGTTCACCCGAGGTGAGCTTATTTCCTTGCGCCTGCAAGCAGCCGGTGCCGTAGCCGAAGCAGGCCTTGATGAAACCTACACAATCATCCAGAAACTCACGTCGAATAACGCTGAAGAATTGATCACGGAGCTGATGAACAATGAAATGGAAAATAGCGCGGATTGAAGTTTCTCGCTTCAAGGCTTTTAAACACGTCAATTTGGATCTCGGCACCTCATCGCTGCTAACGCTCGACGGGCCGAACGGGTACGGAAAAACCAGTGTCTTCGATGCTGTCGAGCTGTTGCTCACGGGTCAGATCAAGCGGATCGACAATCTTTTTTCGACATTGATGACGAAGCTCAAAACAAACTATGACGACAACCTCTTCTGGAACCAGCGCACCGATCAAAAAGACCTGAGCATCAAAATCGAATTCCATGATGGGGACAAACGCTTGGTTCTGGCCCGGCATGCGCCAGTAAAAGCGTTCGACAAGAAATCGAACAACCGAGCCGACAAGTTCAAGCACTTCAAGCTGTATGAACTCCCCGATTTCGAATCGAAAGCCTTCACGCCGGCCAACCTCCGTGAGAACGAGTTTCTAGACGAAGTTTTCGGCAGAAACTTCCGGGAAAATTTCACCTTCCTCAACTACCTTGAGCAAGGGCAGAACAAACTGCTTCACACGCGGGTAGACGAGCGTAAAGACCAGCTTGGCAACCTGTTCAACATCAACGATGTTGCAGCTGAGATTGAAAATTGCCGCTCACTCTCGACAAGGTTCACAAAATTCCTCGGGGACGAAAAACGCAAAGCTGATGAAGAAGCGCTTAACAATGAGTGCACAGCCCGGCGCGCGATGGTGCAAGCCGATCTGGGAAATATTGATTACAAAAAGCTGTCCACGGTTGAGGTTGGGCCGGGTTGGGATAAGGAAGATCCCTTCCCTACCTACGACTCGGAGATTCACACCCAGTTCTCGAACGCCATTCGCAAGCTAAATGGCCTGCTCCCTCAGAAAGCAGCCATTCGGGTCAGAGCTCAGAATGATGCCATCAATGCGGACATCGAGTCGCACGTGGAGTCGCTGAGCAGCTTGGCACTGCTGGGCACCGACTTGAACAAACTAGATGACCTGGAACAGATCAAAAAGGAGCTCGACGGGCTCGATAAAGCAGCCAAAATCGTCAAGAAAGGTGCTTCCGCCATCACTGCTGAGCAGGCACGAACACTGCCAAGTTGGGCTGCTGGTCGACTTGAATGGTTTGAAGAACAAATCAAAACGCGTAATGACCTGAACATCAAGAACACAGCCAATGACAGCGCCGCTGCCGAACTGGCCCGACTGAAGCAGCAGTTGCTTGATGAGCACGCCAAGCTTTATCCGGACGACAAGTTTTGCCCGTTGTGCGGGAATGACTGGAAAACTCATGTTGCGATGCTCGAAGCGATTGAGGTCAGAGCCCAAAAAATCTCTGACACCTTAGGAAAGGATGGGAAGGCACTCGTCGCGTTGACCACTGCGATGACCACTGAGTTGGGCACCATTGATACATTCATTCAGGGGCGCGAAGCGATCCTGAAACCTGGGTACAACGAGGCACTGCATCAGGCACTGGTCAAAGTTAAAACCCGCCTCCCTGCAATCCAGCAGCTCCTGGAACGGCTCAGGGGCGAAGGCATTCTGATCACCTTCACATTCAACAACGACGAAGTGGTGACAGAGGCTCGCCTGGAAGAACTGCGAAAATCGATGCACGCCAAGAAAACGGACGAGACAGTGGTGCTCCCTGACGATTGGCAGCAAACCATCGGAGCAGTCTTCAAGGACTTGCAGGATTTTTACATTTTCGACGCTCAGGATCTGGCAACAAAAGAGCTCTACATCACGATCAAAGCCAACGAAGCGCAGAGCAGCCGACTTCAAAAATGCCTTGAAGAACTGCAGAAAATGCAACGCGAGACGGAGGCCGCCACCAGAGCAAAGGGCAAGGTCATCCAGCTGCGCGCTACCTTGGAGAAAGCGGAGCAGAAGTATGCAGATCAGACCATCTCGGAGATCGAGCTCATCTTCCACATCTACAGTGGGCGACTGATCCAGAACTACCAACGCGGCCTTGGGTTGTTCATCGAGAGCCGAGATGGCAAGCAGCTCAGGTTCCTGACGGCAGAAAAATCTGAGCATGACGCGGTCATGTCCATGAGCACGGGCCAGGTGTCGGCGCTGAGCCTGGCCTTCTTCCTATCGCTCAACAAGGTCTACGCAGAAGTCCCGCTTATCCTCATCGACGATCCATCCCAATCTCTAGACGAGATGAACATCGCATCTCTGACCGACCTGCTCCGCTGTGAGCTCAAACATAGCCAGTTGATCGTGTCGTCGCACGAGGACGATATCTCGGCGTACATGCGCTACCGCTTCAACCGGGCCGGTCTGACGACGAGCTCGCTCAACATGCAACGCTTGGCCAAGCAAGCGTCCTAATGGTCACCGCGTAGCAATTCAGCGACAGGGGTAACCAGAGCGAGTCATCGATACTGACGCCTTCGAGGTCGGGGTGCATGGAGCGCCCCGGATACGTCAATGCTTCGACATTACCAGGCAAGATCAATGATGGCTGCGCGAAGCCTTCGATATCCAATGCCTATTGTCCGCAGCCGGCACAACGATCATTTTGTCGCTAGCCTACGACTGAGCGGCTGCAGATAAATTATCGATAGAGGCTTTGTTTAAGCCTAGTTCATAAGGCTGGGATAAGAGTTGCTCAAGCCCTATGCCCTCTTGTGGCAGACAGTCGCCCTCCTTCCACACATCGTGGACTTCCTGAGCGAGTTCAGGTATCCACGAAGTAACCGCTTGGTTGTCACCTGCGTAAAGGATGGGCAGTGGCCTGTGGCGACCAATAGTCAGCAGCTTTCGGTAGAGCCAGATCGCCGGGTACAGCTGGGTCTTATGCTTAGAGTTGTATCGCAGCGGTATTGAAACACCCTCGGGGTCCAGATCTCCGAAGTATTCCGCACCATCACCGTCAACCTCCCTGATGACTTCATCCAGCGCTGTACCCGTCGACGTAATGGCGCTACCCGCGCCATATACGACGGCCGCGTAGCGATGTGCGGTGTCGTTCCATTCGCCAAGGCTGAAGAACGTGTGATGGTTCTCCACGACCAGCACCGGCCGCCCTGGTTTGCCAGGCTGCTGTCGGTAAGGCAAGGGAAGGTCCACCTTTCTGGCACCAATCGCCGACAGAGCAAGCCTGCCGCCAAAAAGTGCATTGGACCGCACCCTGGCATCGAGGTATTTCTCATCCCCGAACATCTCAAGCGATCGCTCGCGCAACGGCACCGTCATAAAGCGTCCCTTGCGGCGGATGAGCCATTCGTTGACGACCTTGGCAGTCACCTTTTCGCTTTCCGTCAATTGCATCCAAAACCCCAATTCCGGCATCCAGGAAACGGTTGTCCAGTCTGGTTTCAACACCGAGATCGTTTCAACGATGACGGTGATAAACATGGGCATGGCCGGATTGCCAATCCGCTCGAAACTGCGGGGAGAAGGAAGCCTCAGGATGCCTTGCTCATCTCCAGCCCTAAGGGCTTCCATGAGTAACCTATCCCGATTGGGGTGCTGTTGGAGCTCTGGATGGTGTTCTATCCAGAGGCTCCTTAACTTCAGCAGTTCTATGCGCTTTTTACGGCTGCCGCGCAACGCTTCAAAAAAAGCAATGTTCATCAATTTGTACCTGCTCTTTGCACCGCAGTATTGAAGGTTGCAGTCGCCATCTGAATGTGAGATCGCCCACTTTTCACGCCCTCCTTGCGCAGACGGATCACCCGCTGAAAGCCGGCAAGGATGTTCACATCTTTCATGGCAGTGAAGAAAATCAACTGCACGCCAATGGCCTCGGCGAGCATGATCTGGACATCAATCAACGCCCGGGTCTGTACCTTGGCAAACGGGTTATCAAGAATAAGGGGACACCCACCTCCACGCTTAGTGACGGCTTGATGGGTACGCCGCAGTTGGCTCATCATCAGGTACATGAACATGGCGATGACCACCCCTTGGCCACCAGACTTTTTCAGCCTCCCGGCATCCTGGTACTGGTGATCAGCATTCTGCTCCATTTGCAATAATTGCAAACCGAACGCGCGTTGTGGGGAAAGGTTAATCATGCCGGCTGCGACCAGGTCCGCGCCGTGTTCAGGAATGACCTTAGTCTCTATCAACGCGTTCAAGTAATGCCGAATAGATGCCTTTCCGGTTTCCGTCGAAACACCTGTAATCGGATGACGCATCTTCATGATGACTTTGCCACCTACATAGGGGGCGCCCTTTGGCACCATGACCTCGCAAGCTTTCTTCAGGACACTCATGCCCTCTTCTACCAACTGATGCACTTCGCCCACGCAATTCTCAAAGTCGGGCAGCATGCCGTCGAGCTCAGACTGAGAGGCATCCGTACGCTCAACGATCAGCATCATAAGTCGCTCAAAATCACTGCAGGTGGTTTCAAATGAGTTGCTCGACAGCTCGTGCGCGAGGGCCGGATCGACTTCCTGCACGGCCTTTGATTTCACCACATCAGTAAACCCTACGAAGTGCACCTGAGCCAATTTCCGGGCTTCGTCCAAGCCGCCACTGAGCTGCTTGTGGCGGTCGAGCACCTCGTTCAGTTGTGCATCACCGTCACCTTCAAGCTCAATAAACTCGGGAGCGGCAGCCTCATGAGGAACCGCAGAACTGAGCATTTTCTTATGTTTGTTCAGCACATCGACATTCTTTTTGCTTTGAGCACGCCCCTGCAATGCTTTCTCGGCTGCTTCTTGATCACAGACCAGACAGTTCTCAAGCTGCTCCGTATTTTCCTGGACCACCACGATGTGTTGCGCCAGTTCATCATCGCTGAGTGACAAGACGTCATCGGAGGGTTGAGGGGGATTGACCTTGGCAAAGAAGGCACGCTTGTCATTGCTGGCCACCGCGTGCGCGTTCGATGACGATAAAAATGCCTGCTCGTACAAACTAACCTGCGCTGCCTGGGTCGAGCGTTCATGTGCCAGATCGAGGTCGAGCAGGTCGATCACGGCCTCTTCGCGCAGATCGGAATAATCAGCCCTGTATTCGCTACGCAGTGTCGCTTCCGTTTCACGCCGTTGTTGAAGGGCTATTCGGCGAGCACCCAATCGGTCGGATTCCGCGGTATCAAAAAAAAGCTTTTCGGTGTCATAGGTTTCGATCAGTGCCTGCAGATTGAAATCATGTTTGAGGATTGCGTTGCAATCGAAACCGGGATCGAAGATCACGGTAACATCCTTACGACTCAAGAGTTGCCTTGCATCGACTGCAAGGTCGAACTGCAATTGCTTCGAGTGGGTGATAATTCCTTCCTTCTGTTCGATCGCTCTTCCAAAGCGGTCACTTTCTGATTCTGCCTCTTCCAGAGAGGCTTGTACCGTTGCCAGCTGCTGCCTCCACTGCGCAAGCGGCTGCTCATACTGATGCAAGTAACGCTCCAGACGCTGGATCATGCTCGCCTGATTGGCGATTTCATTTGGAATCGGTTCAATCTCTCCCTCAAGCCCCTTTGCACGCTCCGACACTTCACTGACCTCTTCCAGACACGCAGCCCGCAGGGTCGCGAATGCCTGTTCTTCCTCGTAGTGAGTTTGAATGTTTCGCTCAAGCTCAGCGATTCGCACAGCGCCGAAGCGTTCCTGATAATCCATGAGTTTGTTGGAAGCATCACGAGCATCGCTGCGGCGTTGAATGTGCGCGTCGCGCGTCTCTGAGATTTCAGCGATTCGTCGTTCAAAATCGATCAGCGCTGCGGCCGCGGCCTCTAGGTTATAGGCAGAGTTGTCTTCTGCCGGTATCACGATTCGATCGAATGCAGCAACGGCCGCATCAAGGGTGGCGAGGGCGATTGTCACCGGAGTGCTCAGGGGTAAGGCAGCCCCCGCAACAATTTTTCGTGATTTTTCCCACTCTTCAGAGGCCACACAGACGCCGAGAAACCGGGCTGGGTCGGAGGCGACCAGTTGACGGGCCTCATCAGCATCGGGGACCAGGTTTGCAATGTAGGAGTTAGTTGCTCGCGCAGAATGAATGCCAGCGGATCGAAGTAGCCGGACAACTTGATCGACGTCATCACTCTGGCCCGCAAGTTCGGATTCTTCAATGGACTGCCTGGCGCGCTGGAGATTGGCTAGGCGAATATCCCGCTCCAACACTTCATGATCCATGGATTGGATAAATTCGTTAACGGTGCCCAGCAGAGTCAGGGAGTCAGGATCACATCGCTCGGCTTCGACCACCGAACACAGCAACCGATTTTGTTGAAGGTCTTCTTGAAGGGTTCTGGCATCGCCGACTTCTCTGTTCAGGTTTTGCTGGATGTGCGCTTGCGCTTGGGCCTGTAACTTATGCTGCTCTGCTTGTTCACGAAGACGGCCGATGTGTTGTTCATGACCCGCTCGTTCAGCACGCAAAGCCTCAAGGCGGGTTTGCGCTTGGGCAATGGCCGCTGTAATTCTTTCGATCGCAGAAGCCGCGTCTTGATCGAACGCGTCAAGTACTCCATCGTCCAGCAAGCCTGTGCGTTGAATCTCGGCATTATTGATGTCGGTCCCGACTTTCGCTTCCTCCAGCTGGAGCGCCCTGATGGATAAGCTCAACGTTTTAATTTGGGCCTTGGCTTGAGCCACTGCCTCAGCAGCCTCCAGCTCAATATTTTTCTGCGCTATGTGTTTGTCGTCGTTCTGCTTGAGCAGAATATCGATAGCGCCACGAAGCAGCGCTCCCTGCGTTTCGAGCTTTTCCTTGATCGGGCGCAAGCCCTCAACTTCTTCTGCTAGTGATTGTTCCTCAATGAGAACGCGTTCATGGGCGCTGATGATTTTCTTGTACGAAATGGCGCCGTTGAGATGCCTCAAACGCAATTGAGCTGCATCCCTACTTGCCTCGGCCTCTTTGCATGCCACTGCAGTGCGATCCACACTGCGCGTGTGCTGTAAAGCATGCATGGAAAGCGTGGATGCTCGCTGATTGACCAGAAGCTTCTGCTTTTCCAACATACGTGGGTTGAGGCTATCGATCACGTCGCTAAAATAAGTGACCTGTTTTTCCTCACTTAAACGAGCCAGCTCCATGGCCGCAGCCAGGCCCGACGCGTGGCGCAACAATCCGGTTCGCGCTTCAAGTGCACGCTCAAAAGCTTTAGACGATTCACCCAGTGGCTTCATGGCTCCCAGGATTCTGGCCAACTGAATAAGCCGCGCTTCAAGACGAGGCTTATTCTGATATTTGTCAGCCACATTCACCACAGTATTGCGTACCGTTTGAGCGCGCTCAGGGTCCATCGTCAGTGCCATGAGCTTACGAACCAGATCCTCTTCATCCTTGAAGGTTAGGAAGCCGCTTTCCAGGCCGCCTTCCTGCCCGTTGAATTGTCGCTGCATGACCAGAAGATCGAGATCCAGTAGCCGCGTAGTAGCAAGGTGCGTGATCCAATCGTGCTGACTGCGGGTCGAGTAAAAGTCTTCAGGGGACTTCCTGTTCATCTGGGTGAGCCATTGATTGAGCTCTCCCATCGTGTTGACTCCAAGCATGCTGACGCCAGGGGCCGGAATATCCTCAAAGGCTATGCCGTGCTGGGATTCAAACGCGAAAAACACCCGATCAACGTCGTTACCGCGTTCAATGACATCTCGCGTCGCAACGGCTTGGGCAATGACCAACTTGTAGTCCTTGCCCCCAGGCAGCCTTGAAGGCATCGACCATTCGATGATGATGAAAGATGGCTTTCCGTCTTTAGCGAAATAGTCATTGAACTGGTGGTTGGGGTTCTGCATGTGCTGAATGAACAGATCCCGGCGCGGCTCGAAGATGCTGAACACATACGACAGCAACGAGGTTTTGCCACCGGTGTTCTCAAGGTTGACAATTGCGTTGACCGCCTCGTGCGTATCCGGCGCAGTGAAGTCGAGCAAGGTCTGGTCGTACCAGGCAGTGGCAGTACCGTAGCGACAAACATGCATTCGGGTAATTTTTTGCATAAAATCCTCAGGCCGTTGCGCCGGAACGCACATAGTCAAATAGTCGCGGTAGCGTCCGTTCACGTAGCTGAATGCGCAGTCGATGGGTGGCGGTGTATTCAACCGCTTCGCCCTCATCCTGGGCCCCCACGTTATTCACCAGCCCGTACTCAATCAGGTAGTTCAGTGCCATGCGCACCAACCCTTCAATCGAGTTTGGCGACGCGCGATCGGCTTGGGGGATCGAAGTAGGCAGGCTGTGAATGTAGCTCCAGCCTGGTCGCAGCTCCTCTCGGGAATAATCATCGGAATCTTCGAGTGCATTCATGCGCCCGGACAAGCCAGTCAAGGTGTCCCTGAACATGGCCAACGTCGCCGGCATTGGAAACCGGCTGTCATCTTCAATCAAAGCGGTCGTTGGATAAAACACCGCGCAGATGGCCAGGAAGCTCAGCGCCAGCGCGACACGCTGGTCTTCAGACAAGTTTTTGCGTAGATCACCAAGTCGAATCGAGAAGCGACTTTCCTTGCGCGCCGGGGCGATGATCAAGCCACGCTCGCTGACATCGAGCACCATCAGTTCCATCCCTTCAGCAATTTGCGCAAGGACCTGCTGCAGTTCTGGGCTAGCACGGTACCGAGCCAATAGCTCGCGATACTCCACGTCATTGGCCGGGGTCGCACTTAGATTAAGTGCCCGATAAATCAGACGTGCTGCGGCGCTGTTCTGGTTATCCAAATGAACCTCCTAAACCTTTGTCTTGACGTCGAATCTGAGGTTGTCGCCTCGGACCACCCAGGTTTCGTATTCACCATCGAGCAGCGCATGGTGGTTTTCAAATTCTGATTCGCTGTCGGGGAAGCTGCGGTAAAGGCAGAACGCAATGCACTGCTGCTCAATCGCACTGAAGCCTTCGTTCGCTCCCGCATCAATCAGTTCATCAATCCGCCAAGAACGGTTTTCTTCAAATTTTGCGGATAGCCATTGAGAAATTTTGACAACCAATTGATCTGGAAAAGGATCCGGCCAGACCTGGAACGGCTCGATCTCGTCGTCATCCTCGTCGTCATCTGCGTCCTTGGTTAACTGACGTCGCTCCAGCAGGATGCTAAGCAGGTTCGATAAATCAGGTGTTTTGGGAAACACTGCCGGGAACAAACTGACAATTAGTTCCTCGGCCGCCACAGCCAACTGCGCGCCTGGGCGGATCATTGCTTGCGGGAGAAGATGTGTCTCAAGATCAGGAATGCCGGAAGATTTGCGGGCACGAAACGCGGCTGTCTGAGCTTCGATGAAACGCCCTTCGGCGCTGCTAACCTCCAGCTGCAGCCGGGCTCTTACGTTGCCTGCCTTCGACAACAAGTCATGCAGGCTTGAAAGCTCTAGCTTGCTCTTGATGTTTTCTACTTCACCAATCTTGTTGCGAATCGCCATGAGCAATCGCCCCTCTTCCTCCTGGCGAGCTTTGACATGCTGGCGGGAGTCGTCTAATCGAGGCTTGATGTCCGTAGTCCATCTCACCGTTCCCGGTGCGCGAATCGCCTGAGTAATTTGCCCATGAATGTGTTGCCGATGCTCAATGGAAAGCACCATGGCGCGTTTGGCGAACTCCGCTGCCTGCTCAAAACGCCCCCTCTCGATCAGGATCTGCAGCATCTTTTCCATGAGAATCTGCTGATCTTCAACGTCCACATTCAGCATGCCGATCAGAAGCAAATAACCCTCCGGTGAGGGGCGATACCGATAGACGTCATCAAGATCCGGCTCAAGAGTGACCAGGCGAAAGCGGTACACGAGGGTTTGCAGAGTGGGGGCGTGAAAGTAGGTGAATTCGAATTCTTTATAGTTCTCGGCTTTATTACTCAGGCAGCCAATCACGACATCGGCTGCCTTTGCACACGCTGAGCTGGTTTTTTCTGGCCGGATCCGACTGATCAGTGAACTCACATAGGAGTGCACATCCGCCATGCTGTACCCCGCGCCAACTGCGGATCCCTCCATCATGAAATTGAGGGTGGCCATGCACAGGTAGTGGGTGTCCAGCCCATCAAATAGCGGCTCTCCAGCCTCGTCTTGATGGAAGTTACGAGTCGCATGGAGCTGGTTCATTGGTTCCAGCAACCGCTGATTTCGCAACTGAGGCGATAAGTCGATCAACTCGCTCTTGGGCTCGCCCAGCGAATCGGATGCATCGGGCAACTGTTCGTTTGGCATGGGGCTTTCATCTGCTCAGTAGAGAGGTCAACGCCACTCTTAAATGGTCATCAATTTGATAAGCTTGCAGGAAGTCTATTGATGATGGTGTAGTATGGCAATCCCCTTCACCACAAAAAGTTCGACCATGCTTGAGAACCTCAGTCAGCCACAACGAGACCGTCTCGCCTTCATAGATCTCAGATTGCGTATGCTGGGTGAACTCAAGCGTCAGCACTTGATCGAGCGCTTTGACATTCAGGAAGCGGCGGCCAGTCGTGACATCGCGCTGTACAAAACGCTCAGTAAACACAACCTGGTGTATGACTCGAGTTCGCGCCTCTACAAAGCCAGTAAATCCTTCAAGAGCCTATTTGACCCCACCGCGGAACACGCGCTGATCTGGATCACCAAGGGGCTCGGTGACGGGGAACCCAGAGACACCACGCCTGGGATTACGGTCGATTTTCCCGATCAGCTGACGTGGCCGAAGCTCGATATCCTAGGCCACGTCACCCAAGCGATTCACCAGAAATGCCCCCTGCAGATTGATTACGAGTCGCTGAGCGGATCCAGCCAGCGCGTCATCGTGCCTTTTTCTCTGGTCGACAATGGACTTCGCTGGCACGTCCGTGGGTTTGACAGGAAGTCGGGCGAGTTCCGAGATTTCGTCATCACCCGGATCCGCAAGGCAAGCCCTCTTCCCGATGATGCCGTTGCTGTTCACGAGACGAGCGATCAAGACATTCAGTGGACAAGGATCGTTGAGCTGACACTTATCCCTCACCCTGATCAACCGCGACCGGAAGTCACGCTCATGGATTACGCAATGGTTGATGGAATGCTGTCGCTGAAACTTCGGGCGGCTACGGCGGGCTACACCCTACGTAAGTGGAGCGTGGACTGTTCACCAGATCACAGTCTAAGGGGGCCAGAATATAGGTTGTGGTTGTCCGATCCCTTGGCACTGTACGGTGTCAAGAACGCGATCCTTGCTCCCGGTTATGTCGCACCTGACGCGCGCGAATTTTGAATTGGATGGTAGGTGGCTCTGGCGACGGTCTTCTCGTTTGGGTGCTCAATCGATCCATTTGACTTCAAACTAATCACCTTATCGCTCTGCAGGTAAAAGCCATTGACGATGATCATTCAGCTACCCGTGTTCTAATCACGGCTATTCCGTTAGCTACCGTTGATGTGTTCGATCAATACAAAGGCAAGCTCCTATTCCACCGCATCGACACTAAGGTACTAGACGCACCTGATGTAATCGCAGAGCCAAGGCCGGCGTCGGCATAAGCGGTACCTGGGCACGCGGGCGCTCGCATTCGACCGCCCGCGTGCTGCGCCTCGCTACCCGACACGTGTCGAAACCGAACCGGTCACTTTGCATTAGCAGGGCCGAACAAGAATTGGGCTGCGCATAACCTGCTTTGGTTTCCAGTTCACCGAGGGAAAACCTCTGAGCGTGTCACTTCCCTACCCCCCTCAGCCAACCCCAGTTTGGGCGTACACTCAAAGCCACCCAGAGCCATACTGGATTTCGTCAGGAATCGCCATTCGTGATCGCTCATGTACGGCGTCTGAGTGGGGGCAAAATTGGGGGCAAATTAAGATTTTTTCAAACTAAAACCACCGAGCTAGAGCCAAGTCAAAATGTTCTTTGGGGATCCGGATAGTCTGGCCTGATCCTGATGATGTATTGGGGCTGATGGCGCTATCGCCAGCAGGCTGGCTCCCACATTGGATTTTGGCGCTCACAAAACTTGTGGGAGCTAGCCTGCTAGCGATAGCGTCACCTCGGTTTCAGCCTGATTAATGCTTTTTCAGCAACACAGAATTAAC
>Ga0247819_10000543_pt1 | contig 22226 bp, 15 predicted proteins | sample 13C_Xylose_Day6_FD_193428 | JGI IMG/M metagenome (GOLD analysis project Ga0247819, IMG submission 193428) | Soil microbial communities from agricultural site in Penn Yan, New York, United States - 13C_Xylose_Day6 | ecosystem: Environmental > Terrestrial > Soil > Agricultural land | place: USA...
GTTCGGGCGCTGCGATCCGCGGATGTCGCGGGTCGCGCGCCGTTGCGGCCGACGTGCGTGGCGCCGTCCCGCGCGAGCTGGGCGACGCGCGTGGGCGCGCCCTGGCGCATCTCGAGGTAGCCCTCGCCGGCGAGCTGCTCGTAGGCGGCCACGACGGCGCTGCGAGAGACGCCGAGCTCTGCCGCCAGCGCACGCGTCGACGGCACCGGGTCGCCGGGGCGGAGCACACCGCCGAGGATGCCACGACGCACGCCCTCGACGAGCTGCACGCCGATGGGGGTGCCGTCGGCTCGATCGAGCGCGAGCAATGGGCCGTCCATATTGCCTCCCGCCGGTACATCCGATCGTGAACTGGACTGGTCGTTCGTGCGTGAACTGGACTGTCCGCACGACCAGTGTACGGCGACACTCGTCTTGTGACCATCATCGAATCCCCCGCTCCCCGCCACATCCGCCGCCTCGCCGAACGCCAGACCACCGACCGGTCGGCGCTCTTCGAGCTGCTCGACACCGAACTCGTCGGGCACCTCGCGGCGGTCGTCGACGGCATGCCGCTGGTGGTGCCGATGGGCTTCGCCCGCGACGGCGAGCACCTGCTCGTGCACGGCTCGACGGGCGGCGGATTCGCGCTGCGCGCGGCCGCCGAGCGCGCCACCGTGGCGTTCGCGGTGACCGCGCTCGACGGGCTCGTGTACGCCAGGTCGCTCTACGACAGCTCGATGAACTATCGCAGCGCCGTGGTCTACGGCGTGCTCGAGCCGGTTGCCGAGGACGAGACCGAGGATGCGCTGCTGGCGCTGTCCGAACGGCTGATGCCCGGCCGCTGGGCCGAGGTGCGGCCGACGCGCCGTAAGGAGCAGGCATCGACCCGCGTGCTGCGGCTGCCGCTCGACGACGTGGTGATGAAGGTGCGTGCTGCAGGGGCGAGCGAGGCCGTCGACGACGGCGAGGACCACTCGGTGTGGGCCGGCGTCGTGCCCCTCACCCGGACCTGGGGCGAACCGGTGCCCTCAGTGCTGACCCCGACGCAAACGCCAGTGCCCGACTCGGTGACCGCCCTGACGACGGGCGCGATCCGAGATCAGAGGCTTTCGTGATGGAAAGGAGGTGCGCCATGTTCGCAACGATGCTCGTGCTCGGACTGATCGCGGCCGTTTCGGTCGTCGCCGGTACCGTGCAGTTCCGCCGTGACGGTTACCACCGCACGCCCACCCGGACCGCGTGATCCGGTCGCCCCGCCCGTGCATCTGAGGCACCAACGGCGCGGGGACACGCAAATAGGGCGATCGCCCGATGAGCCTCAGGGGCCTTAGCGAGCACGCTGAAGGCATCCGGTCGCAGAGGCCGGGAAACCACAGGAGGACATCGTGCAGTACTCAGCAGACTTCGTCGCCCTGCACACGCATCAGGCGAACGTGCACGTCGCCGAACGCCGGATGGCGTTCCGGCGCGCTGCAGAAGAGCGCGGGTCGGACGACGCGGGGGCGTCGCCTGAGCCCGTCGCCCGGCGCCGCCACCACGTGCGCCACGCACCGCGGCTCGCGCTGCGGTGATCGCACGCTCGGGACATCCGCGGAGCCCGGCGATCGTCGAAGGCGTCGCGCCGTGACGATTCAGCCGCCGGCGATCTCGGATGTCCCTTCCCGTGCCGTTGTCGGTAGGGCGTGGCACGATGAGAACGTGACCACGTCAGCACCGGCGATGATCGGTCGAGACGCAGACCTCGCATGGCTCAATCAGCGCCTCGCCGAGGTGCGCGCCGGCGCGCCGTTCACCGTCATCGTCGGCGGTGAGGCGGGCATCGGCAAGACCCGGCTCATCCGCGAGTTCAGTCGGCTGCCCGCCGACGTGCTGCTGCTCACCGGCCAATGCGTCGACCTCGGCAGCGTCGCGGCGCCGTACGCGCCGGTCAAGACGGCGCTGCGCACGCTCGTCGCAGAGGTCGGCGCCGAGCGCGTGCTCGAGGCGGTCGGGCCGGGGCGCGCGGCGCTCGTCGCCCTGCTGCCCGAACTCGCCGAGGCCGGCTCCGGCGCGATCGGCGCCCCGGGCAAGGGCATCGAGAGCAGCCAGCTGCACGAGGGCATCGCCGTGCTGCTCGAGACCTTCTCCCGCGAGCGGCCCATCGTGTTCATCGTCGAAGACCTGCACTGGGTGGATGCGGCGAGCCTGGCGCTGCTGCGGTTCCTCATGCGGGCACTCGGCTCGAGCCGAGTGCTCACGGTGCTCACCTACCGCACCGACGACGTCACGCGCGGCCACCCGGTGCGCGAGTTCCTCTCCGAGGCCGACCGCGACCGCTGGGTCGAGCGGCGCGAACTCAGCCGGCTCACGCGGGCGCAGGTGCGCAAGGTCGTGCGGTCGATGATCGTCGACGAGGCCCCGAGCGAGCGAGTGCTCGACACGGTCTTCCGGCGCAGCGACGGAGTGCCGTTCTTCGTGGAAGAGCTCGTCGGCATCGACGGCTGCCGCGACGAAGGCTTCGTGCCCGACACCCTCCGCGAGCTCCTGCTCGCCCGCTACGAGCGACTGCCCGACTCGGCCCAAGAGCTGCTGCGGCTCATCTCGACCGGTGGCGTGCGCGTGTCCCACTCGCTGCTGTCCGTGGTCTACGCCGGCACGGCCGACGAGCTCGATGCAGCGGCGCGCCAGTGCGTGTACTACGGCGTGCTCACGATCGACGGCGACGACTACGCGTTCCGGCACGCGCTCGTCCGCGAGGCGATCCTCTCCGACCTGCTGCCCGGCGAACGCGCGCGGTTCCACGCGCGTTACGCCGAGGCCTACGAGGCCGCGGCTGCAGCGGGCACCCGTCGCCTCGCCGCCGAGATCTCGTTCCACTGGCTCGGCGCACACGACGCGGTGCGCGCGTTCCCCGCCACGATGCAGGCCATGCGCGAGGCTCGTGCCGCCGCGGCGTACGCCACCGCGGCACAGCTCGGCGAACGCGCACTCGGCCTGTGGGACGTCGTGCCCGATGCGGCCGAGGCAGCAGGCATGGGCAAGCTCGAACTCATGGGTCGCACCGCGTCGCACCTGCGCAACGCCGGAGAGGGCGAGCGAAGCCTCGCGCTCATCCGCGCCGCGCTCGCCGAATGCCCCCGTGACGACCCCAACTACCCACGACTCCTGCGCGACAAGGCGCTCTACCTCGGCAACGTCGGCAAGGGCGGCTCGATCGAGGTGCTCGAAGAGGCTCTCGCAGCACTCGACCGGCTCGGCGACGATGCACCCAGCGAGCTGCGGGCCACCGTGCTCAGTGCGCTCGCAGGCCGGCTCATGATCGACGGCCAGCTCGAGGACGCCGCCGAGACCGCCGACCGGGCACTCGCGGTCGCAACCCAGCTCGGCTCGCCCCGCTATGCGTCGATCGCGACGAACCTCGCGGCCATCAGCCGCTCCGATCGGGGCGAGGTCGAGCGCGGACTCGCGATGCTCGAGCAGGCGCGAGAACTCGCCGAGGGCGACGGCGCCGCAATGTTGCGTTACTGGGTCAACGCCTCAGACCTGCACTACCTCATCGGTCGTTACCCCGAAGCCGTTCGGCTGGCCGAAGACGGCCTCGAGCGTGCCCGCGCCCAGGGCGTCGAGCGCAGTTCGGGCGTCATCCTCGCGTCGAACGCGGTCGATCCGCTCTTCGCCCTCGGCGAGTGGCAGCGGGCCGACGCGCTCATCGACCGCGCACTCGCCCTCGACCCGCCGGTTCCGTTCACGGCCTACCTGCAGCGCGCCCGCGCCTGGGCTGCGCTCTGGCGCGGCGATGTCAGCGGGGCCACCGACCTGCTGCGGCGAGCGAGGCCGGCCATGGCGTCGGTCATGGAGGTCGAGATGCAGACGCGTCTCGCCGTCGGCCGCGTGGCCGGCGAGGTGGCGCTCGCCAACGACGACCTCGTCGGAGCCTGGCGCGAGGCGCGGGTGCTGCTGCACGAGAAGTACCTGCCGCTCGCGGGCTACGCCCTGCCGTTCATCTGGGTCGCCGGCCGGGTGATCGCCGCGGTGCGCGCCCGTCCCGGGGCGGTGCCCCCGTCCATCGCCGCTGAGGTCGACGCCTCCGAGCCGGCCTACCGCGCGCTGCTCGACCGCCTCGCCTTCTGGCCGACGCACACGCTCTGGGCGGTGCTGTTCGATGCAGAGCTCGCCGCGGTCGACCACGGCAGCGGCGCCGATGTTCCGGGCACCGACGCGTCGGCCTGGCGCCGCGCCGTCGAGGCCGCTGCCGCGCCCGAGGCGCCCGGTTTCCTCGCGCCCTACGCCCTGCTCCGTCAGGGCGAAGCCGAACTCGCCGACGCCGACCGCGCGGGTGCACGGGTCACGCTGCAGCAGGCGCTCGACCTCGCCGAGGCCGGGGGCGTGGGCGCCGTGCGCGAGCGCATCGAGCGGGTCGCGAGCACCGCCGCCATCGCCCTCGAAGGCGCTGCACGCGCGCACACCCCCGAGGCCGCGGGCATCGCCGGCGCCGCGACATCCGATGCCGACGCACTCGCTGCCGCCGAACTCACCGCTCGCGAACGGCAGGTGCTCGAACTGCTCGCCGAGGGGCTCAGCAACCGCCAGATCGGCGAGCGGCTGTTCATCAGCGCCAAGACCGCGAGCGTGCACGTGTCGGCCATCCTGCGAAAGCTCGGCGCCGCCACCCGCACCGAGGCGGCCTATCGCGCCGGCGCGCTGCGCTGAGTCGTCGGCATCGCGGTGAGGCACCCTGCTGTCGTGCGACCATGAGGCACTGAGGCGGCCGGCCATCCGTCTCGTGCGCTGATCGCAGCTGCGCCCGGGCGGGCGACGTCACTTCGTCGGGCGGAACTCCCGAGCGACCTCGATGAGCACCCGTGTGCCGAAGCCCGTGGCACCCTTCGACCGCCACGAGTCGTCGGAATCGGACTGCATCGTGCCTGCGATGTCGAGGTGCGCCCACGGCGTCTCGCCGACGAAGTGATCGAGGAACAGGGCCGCGGTCGTGGCTCCGGCATAGGGACCGCCGAGGTTCGAGATGTCGGCGACATCCGAATCGAGCTGCTTGCGGTACTTGCGCTCGAGCGGCAGGCGCCAGACCTTCTCGTCGGTCGACGCGGCCGCCTGCTCGACGAGGTCCGTGATGCCGCCGTCGTTCCCGAGCAGGGCGGCGATCGCGGGGCCGAGCGCCATGAGCGCCGCACCCGTGAGGGTCGCGATGTCGACGATCGCATCGACGCCGTCTTCGTTGGCGAGCACAATGGCGTCCATCATCACGAGGCGCCCCTCGGCGTCGGTGTTCTTGACTTCGACCGTCGTGCCGCCGCGGGCGGTGAGCACGTCGCCGAGCTTGTACGCCGAGCCCGACGGCATGTTGTCGGTGCACATCAGCCAGCCGCTCACGGTGGCGGTCGCGTGCAGCGCTCGCAGCGCGGTGAAGGTCGCGAGCACCGATGCCGCGCCGCCCATGTCCATCTTCATGAGCAGATGCATCGGGTCTGACGGCTTCAGGCTGATGCCCCCCGAGTCGTACATGATGCCTTTTCCGACCAGGCCGAGATGCCCGGTGGAGTCGCCGGGCGGGGTGTAGCGCAGCTTGATCATGCGCGGCTCCTCGGTGCTGCCCGAGTTGACACCGAGCAGGCCGCCGCAACCGAGCTCGATGAGCTGCTGCTTGTCGAACACTTCCACGTCGAACCCGAACCGCTCGCCGAGCGAGACGGCCACGTCGGCCATCTCGGTGGCGGTCAGGTGCCCGGGAGGCGAATTCGCCAGGTCGCGGGCGAGGTTCGCCGCACGCGCCGTGACCCCGCCCGTCTTCGCGCCGGCCGAGGCGTCGCCGACGTCGGCACCCTCGATCAGCAGTTCGACCCGGGTGAGCGGTACGTCTTTCGGCTCGCTCTTCAGGGCGTCGAACCGGTACCGGGCGAGCAGGGCACCCTCGGCGAGGGCCTGACCCGCCGTCGTTGCGTCGGCGTCGCCGACGACCGGCACGCGCAGCCCGATGCGCGCGAACTTCGCCGTCGCCCGGGTGAACGCGGCGGCGGCGTCACGCAGGCCCGACGCGGTCAGCTCACCCGCGGCACCGGCACCGACGACCACGAGCAGCGGGCCCGAGCCATAGGGCAGCACCAGCGTCGAGCCGGCCTTGCCCTCGAAGCCCGCCCGCTCGAGAGCCCCACGGTCGAGGTCGAGGCCGTCGGGGAGATCGCCGTCGGTCGTGACGACGATGCCGATGGCGTCGAGTGCCGCTTCATCGAGTTCGGCGACGACCGCGACCTTCACGGCGCGAGACCGTTCGAGCGATGGTACCGCCGTGAAGTCCTCGGGTATCAGCTTGTTCGGGCTGCGGTTCATGCGACGGCCTCCTTGTCGTCGACGCCGTCGACGCCGCCTACGCCGCCGGCGACCCGGTCGGTGTCGGCGACCTCGTCGATGACGTCGTCATCGTCGGGTTCGAGCTTCTCGGGCAGGTCGCCCTTGCGGCGGCCGGGCATGCGGGTCGCGGGAACGATCGCGAGCAGCGAGATCGCGCCCAGGCCGAGCAGCGAGATCTGCAGCGCCTGCAGGCGCGCCTCGGCGTTGACCGCGATCGCGGCATCGAGTTCGGGGCCGCTGGCGCGCGACTCCAGTACGGCGGCGAGCTGCTCGTTCGTGAGGAAGTTCGCCTCGTTGAAGTTCACCTGCGCGATGAGCTCGTCGCTGATCTCGGGGTGCTCCTGCGCTCCGATGAGCAGCATCGACGAGAGCATGCCCACCGCGAACGCGCTCGCCACGGCGATGCCGACGCTGCCAGAGAGGTTGTGCACGAGCCCGCGCCAGGCGCCGACGTCTCCGGCGAGCTGCTTCGGCGCGGCCGACAGCAGGGTGTTGAACACGAGCGCGACGATGCAGCCCTGTCCGAGGCCGAGCAGGATGAGCCCCGCGACGACGAACCCCTGGCTCCACTCACCGCGCACCGTGAAGGCGAGCAGGGTGAGCGCCGCCGCGACGACGATGAACCCGGCGGTCGCGAGCACGCGCGGGGTGAACCGCCCGTAGAGGTACGCGACGAATGTCGACGCGACGAAGATCGACAGCGTGTACGGGATGATCGAGAACGAGGTCTCGATGCTCGAACGCCCCTGCACCACCTGGATGTAGAGCGGGATGAGGAAGTTCGCGGCGGTTCCGACGAACAGCATCGTCGCCATGCACGCCGTCACCGCGCGCTCGGATCCGGTGGCGAGTACCCGCAGGTCGAAGATGCGCGGTCTGCCCTCACGACCGCGGCGGCGCAGCCACGAGAAGAACACCTGTCCGACCACCAGGCCGACGATCACGAGCAGCGGCGCGGGGGATATGCCGAGTACGTCGAACGGTGCCTGCGGCGTGGCGAGCCAGATGCCCCAGGTTGCGAGACCGCTGAACCCGAAGCTCAGCAGGATGACCGCGACGGCGGCGAGGATCGCGCCGGTCCAGTCGATCGTGAGCCCGGGCTGCGCCGGCACCTTCTTCACGAGGAAGCTGAGCATGAGGTTCACGGCCGCGAGCGCGACCATGAGCACGAACGACCAGCGCCAGCCGATCGTGGTCGCGAACCAGCCGGCGAGGATGAGGGCGAGCACGCCCGCCGCGGGGATGGCTGCGGCGAGGAACCCGATCGCCCGGGCCTGCTGCGCACCGTGGTAGTTGGTGGCGATGAACACGGTGAGCGCGGGTGCGATGAGCGCGATGACCGCACCCGACGACGCCTGCGCGATGAAGAGCATCGCCGGGCTCACGCTGAGCGCGACGCCGAGCATCGCGACCCCGTGGATCGCGACCGCGATCTGGAACACCCCGCGTGTGCCGAACCGCGAGCCGACCTTCGCGCCGAGCAGGATGAAGGCGGCCATGGCGAAGGTGCCCGCCGTGATCGCGGTGCCGACCGAGGTCGCCGGTGTGTCGAGGTCGGTCGTGATGCCCGCCATCGACACGGTCAGCGCGTTCACCGCGAACGACGCCTGGATCTGCGTGAGCACCACCACGATCAGCGGCAGCCATGACGTCTTCGAGGTGGTCTCAGTCGGTGCTGCAACGGTCACGCTGCGTCCCCTCTCGCGTGGGTCGTGAACTCCGCTCCGTTGCGGCATCCGCTCGCCCTCACTGTATTGCCGCCGATAGCCTGAGCGCCATGGACCCGGTCGTGGTGACGTTCGTGATCCTCGGCCTCGCGGTCGTCGCCTTCATCTCGGGAAGGATTCCGGTCGCGATCACAGCGGTGGGAGTCGCGCTCGCGCTGTGGGCGACGGGCGTCCTGACCCTGCAGCAGTCCCTCGCCGGTTTCTCCGATCCGACGGTGCTGTTCATCGCGTCGCTCTTCGTCGTGAGCGAGGGGCTCGACGCCACCGGCGTCACCGCGCGGCTCGGCCGACTGGTGGTGGCGACCGCAGGCGCGAGTCGCCGGCGCGTGCTCGTGCTCGTCATGCTTCTGGTCGCCGGACTGACCGCGCTCATCAGCGTGAACGGCGCGGTCGCGGCGCTGCTGCCCATGGCGGTCGTCGTGGCGGTGCGCATCGGGCTGCCGCCGTCGCAGTTGCTGCTTCCGCTCGCGTTCGCCGCCCACGCCGGCTCGATGCTCACGCTCACCGGCACGCCGGTCAACGTCATCATCTCGGAGTTCGCCGACGAGTCGGCCGGAGGGCCGTTCGGGTTCTTCGAGTTCGCGCTCGTCGGGGTGCCGCTGGTGATCGGCACGCTGCTGATCGCGATGGCGTTCGGCGAGCGGATGCTCCCGGCGCGCAGCGCCGCCACGGTTCCCCGCGACCTCAGCGACCAGGCCTGCGTCATGCTCGCCGACTATTCACTGCTCGCCCAAGCCGATGGCGGCGGACGAGCCGTCACGATCGATGCCGACAACGGGGTCGCCGAGGTGCTGGTGCCGCCGCGGTCGGAGCTCGTCGGCATGCGGGTGTTCCCCGGCATGACCACGCCGAGCGGCAAGCTCGTGATCCTCGCCGTGTCGCGCAACGGTCGCGAGCTCACGGCGCCCGAGGTCGACCTGGCCGTCGGCGACGTGCTGTTGCTGCAGGGCACATGGGACGACCTCGAGGAGAACACCGGCGGCGACGACGTGCGGGTCGTCGACGCCCCAGCAGCCGTGCGCGGACAGGCGGCGCCGATCGGCGCCCGCGGGATCACGGCGATCGTCGTGCTCGCGGTCATGATCGTGCTGCTCGCGACCGGCGCGGTCCCGCCGGTCGTCGCTGGCCTGCTCGCTGCGGGAGCGATGATCCTCACCCGCGTGGTGTCGCTCGGTCGCGCGTACCGGGCGATCTCGTGGACGACGGTGATCCTCGTCGCGGGCATGATCCCGATGTCGACGGCGTTCACCACGACCGGCGCCGCCGAGATCGTCGGCTCCGCCCTCGTCGACGCCGCGGGCCCCGGCGGGCCGCTGCTCGTGCTGCTTGCGGTCTGCCTGCTCGTGGTCGTGCTCGGCCAGCTCATCAGCAACATGGCGACCGCGCTCATCATCGCGCCCATCGCGATCTCGGCTGCGGCTGAACTGGGCGTCTCGGCACGGCCGTTCCTGATGGCCCTCACCGTGGTCGCGGCAGCGGCGTTCCTCACGCCGATCGCCACCCCCGTGAACCTCATGGTGATGGGTCCTGGCGGCTACCGCTTCGGCGACTACGCACGCTTCGGCTGGCCGTTCACGCTGCTCTTCCTCGCCGTCGGCGTGCTGCTCGTGCCGCTCATCTGGCCATTCTGATCTGGAGCCGACGCCGCTTCGCTAGGGTGAGGGCATCGTGGAGAGCCCGACCATCTCGTGGTTCATCGCAGCCGGAGTGCTCGTGGCCGGGCTGATTCTGCTGCTGAGCCTGCGCGGACGCGCCGAGCGCGACCTCGCAGCCAGCGCGCGCTCCGCCGTGTCCACCGGTTCGACGCCGGTCGACGCCGAGAGCAAGCCCGACCCGGCCGCCACGGCGGCTGCGACAGAGGCCGTCGGCAGCGCGATGATCGAGGCGGGGTATTCGGTCAACACCGTGCGGGAGGCGCTCGAGGACATCTCCCGGGCGAACGGCCTGCCGGCGAGCCAGATCGTGGTCTTCCCGACGGCGCTGCTCGTCTCGGCACGAGGCGAAGACGATCATCACACCGGCGCGGCCTCGAGCGGCGAGCGCCGCCTGCTGCTGTGCCAGATCGACGAGGTGCAGCGCACGGTCGACGCGGCCCGCACGGGAGTGCTGGATCCGGCATCGACGATCAGTCGCATCACCCGTGTGCGTGAGATGGCGCTGCCCTACGGACCGGTGCTGCGCGTACTCGGGTACGTGCTCCTGAGCATTGCCCTGTCGGTGCTGCTCGGGGCGTCGTGGGAAGGCGTCGCGCTCTCCGGCGGGCTCGGCGCGGTCGTCGGTGCGGCGCTGCTCGTCGGCGAGCGGCTGCCGAGCCGATACGGTGCGCTGATCACTGTCGCCGTCGCCTTCACCGTCGCCCTCGTGGTGTTCCTCCTGCTTCGAGCGGGACTCGGCCCACGCATCGTGCCCGCCCTCATCGCGCCGCTCGTCGTGCTCCTCCCCGGCACCCTCCTCACGACGGCGGTGCTCGAGCTCTCCACCGGGCAGATGATCTCGGGAGCGGGACGTCTCGCTGCGGGCGGGATGCAACTCGTGCTGCTCTGTGCGGGAATCCTCACGGCGGGCGCGCTCGTGGGGGTTCCCGTGTTCGACTTCACCGAGCATCCCGAGGCCCTGGGCCCGATCGCCCCGTGGATCGCCGTCGCCGTCTTCGGTGTCGGCATCGCCCTGCACCAGTGCGCACCGCGCCGATCGCTCCCATGGATCCTGCTCGTGCTGTACATCGCGTACGCCGCACAGGTCATCGGCGACATCTTCCTCGGCGGGGTGCTGTCGGCATTCGTCGGCGCGCTCGTCGTCACCCCGGTGACCGCGCTCGTCGCCCGGCAACCGTCGGGGCCGGCAGCGCTCGTGAGCTTCGTGCCCGCATTCTGGCTGCTGGTTCCCGGCGCACTCGGCCTGGTCGGCGTCGCCAACGTGCTCGGCGGCGATGGGAGCGGCGTCAACTCGCTCATCGCGACGATCGCGACGATGGTCGCCATCGCACTCGGGGTGCTCGCGGGGTCGATCGTCTCCACCAAGATGCAGCGGCCCGCGCTCTGAATGGTGCCGCTCGTCCGGCCGTGCTGATCGGATGCCCGACCATCGGAGCGAGCCGGGGCATGCACAGTTGTCACCTTCCGCCTTGCCCTTCCCCACCCGCCGCCTGCAACATGGACACCATGCACCTGGGGGATGAGCAGGCGGATCGACACCCGGCAGGTGCGCATCCCGGGCGGACGAGCCTGGCGCAGGTCGCCGCCGCGGCAGGAGTGTCGCCGTCGACCGTCTCGCACGCCCTGAATGGAACGCGAGCAGTGCGCGCCGAGACGCGTGAGCGCGTCGTGCGAGCGGCCGAGCAGCTCGGGTACGTGCACGATCGGGTCGCGCGAGCGAAGCGCCGCACGGCGGTCGTGGGGCTCGTCTTCGATGGCATCGGCGCCACGCCGTTCGCCGGTCGCATCATCCGCGGGGCGCAGGAAGCTGCGCGTGAGCGTGGCGCGCTCCTGCTGGTCGTCGACTCCGACGGAGATGCGGAGCTCGAGGAGGGTCACCTCCGATCGTTCGCCGACCGCCGAGTCGACGGAATCCTGCTCGCCCGCAGTTCCCATCAGGAGATCGAGCGCCCCGCGGGTGTCGGCGACATCCCGGTGGTCCTCATCAATGCGATCCCGACGCCTGGATGGGGTGTGCCGGCGATCGCACCCGATGAGCACGCCCTGGCGGAGGCCGCCACCGCTCACCTGCTCGCCACGGGTCATCGGCGCCTCGCGTTCATCACCGCCGCCGGCGATACGCCGGTCACCCGCGGCCGGCACGCGGGATTCCGGGCGGCGATCGAGTGGGCCGGACTCTATGACCAGCACGCGGTAGTCGAGCGCACGAGTCCCGATGCCGCAGGCGGCCGTCGCATGGGGCGGCGGCTACTCGACCAGCCGTCGGGCGACCGGCCAACAGCGATCCTCTGCTACAACGACCAGATCGCCATGGGTGTCTACCAAGCAGCGGAGGCGGTCGGGCTCGAGGTGCCTCGCGACTGCTCGGTCGTCGGCGTCGACGACCTCGAGGTCATCTCTGCGGGGCTCGACCCCGGCCTCACGACCATGGCGCTGCCGCATCTCGAGATGGGTCGTCGAGGCATGGAAGCTCTGCTCGAGCGCATTTCAGCCGCGGGCGCGGTGTCGGATGTCCCGGGGCCGGTGCTGCTCGCCGGCGCACTCGTCGAGCGCCGTTCGGTCGCCCCGCCGAGGCGCCTCATGGGCTGGCTGAACCGGGGCTGAGCAGATCGACCGCCTGCCTACCCGGCGGTTCAGCGCGTGGGGACCTCGCGCCGGGAACGACGCAGTCCGAGCTGGTACGGCAGGCCGAGGCCCGCTGCCGCGAACGTCCTGCCGAGGCGTCCGCGCCAAGACGGCCCGGGCAGTGGCGGGAGGTTCCCGTCGAGATCGCCGACGTCGACGAAGTACGCTCGGACGGTTCCGATGCCCTCGAGGTCCTGCGAGATCTCGTGCGCCTCGCCGGGGAGCGAGTCCTCACCGGTCGTGTAGAGCTGCTCGGAGAGCAGGACGTACTCGGGGATGTCGACCGGGTTCTTCAGCATGCGATGCACGAGGATCACGTCGATGCCGACGAGCTTGTGCCGCTGCCGGATGGTCTGCGTGGCGACGTCGCCGATGTGCGCCACGAACTTCAGCTTGAGGTTGCCCGCCTCCTTGCAGCCGGAGCACGGGCAGAGGTTGGTCGCGACGTTCTGGCGCTCGAGGTGGAAGGCCCGATGCATGGCGACGGCGGCCTGGAGGATCTCGGTGACCGTCGTGTCGGGGTCGCGTGCGTCGGCCTTGCGCGAGAGGAAGGCCGCATCTCCCTCGATCTCGATGAGGTCATAGCCGGGTGCGGCGTCGATCATCTTGTCGAGCATGCGCGCGGTGTTGACCTCGGCGTGCGAGAGGCTGAACCGGTGCGTGCTCATGTAGTCGGTATAGCCACCGATGTCGGCTATCAACAGGACGGCACGTCCGGATTCCATGCGCCCTAGGCTCCCACCAAAGCCAGTGGTGCACAACAGCCGGTCGCGCTCACGGTGTCGCCGCCGGCGGTTCCTCGGACGATTCCTCGAACCCCTCGTCGAACGGCTCCTTGGGCTCGTAGCGGTGCAGCCTGTCGTCGACGACCGTCGCCGCCTGCTGAGCGCTCGGCGTGTAGCCGAGGACGACGGGGAGGAACCGGTCGGAGCCCAGTGCCTGCAGCCGGAGCTCGCTCCTGGCCATGACGGTGGCGGTTCGGCGCGTGCGGCGCAGCAGCGCGATCTCGCCGAAGCCCTCACCCGGGCCCAGCGTCGCCACGACCCGTCCATCGCCCACGACGTCGACCTCGCCCGACTCGATCACGTAGTACCGGTCGCCGATGTCTCCCTGCGCGAACACCGCCCGGTCTGCGGGCACGGTGACCGGCTCGAGCCCGCGGGCGAGCTGCTCGATGGCGGGCAGCGGCAGGGTGCCGAACATCGACACCTCCCGCAGCAGCCCGATCTCGGCGTCGAGCACATCGACGGAGCGGTCGAGCGTGCGCAGTCGCCGCAGGGAGACCACCGCCAGGATCGGGCAGAGCAGCCCGATCACGATGAGCGCGGTCTGGATGCCCAACCACTCGATCATCGACGCAGCGACGACGGCACCGATTCCGATGGACACCGCCACCAGGCTTTCGAGCACGCCGAAGACACGTGCGAGCACCTCGTCGGGGGCCAACCGGGCGATCAGCGTGAACCCGGCGAGGTCGATCAGGGCGTTGCCCACGCCGATGAACGCCAACAGGCCCAGCGCCGCCGACTGCTGCGGGACGAGGGCGACCAAGGTGAGTGGCAGCCCCCACAGCCCGACCCCGACGGCGAACCACGCACCCAGTCGCCCGGATCCGACGAGGAGCGACGCCGCGAGCGACCCGAGCACCGCGCCCACCCCGACCGCGGTCATCAGGGCGCCGACACCCGGCTCTCCGGTGTCCAACAGCTCGATGGCGACGACGACCGAGAACACGGTGAGCGCACCTCGCGTGATGGCCTGCGCCGCCGCGAGGCCGAGGATGAGGGTCAGGTCGCGGTTCTGGACGACCGCGCGCACACCGTCAGCCGCCTCGCGTGCCAGGTTGGGGCTCGGCGCAGGAGGTCGAGGAGGGGCGTCATAGCGCAGGCGCACGAGCAGGGCGGCCGCCACGAACGATGCGCCCGCGGCGACCCAGAACACGACGTCGACCCCGGTGAATTGCAGCAGAACCGCCGCGACCAGTGGGCCGACGAGCGTGGCCGCCGAGTCGAGCAGCCCACGCACCATATTGGCGCTCGCGAGCTCGTAGCCGGTGCGGCACAGCGACGGCAGCAGCGCGGAGTGCGCCGGACGGTAGAGGGTGGCGGCGATCGTCGACAGCACCGCGAGCGCGTAGATCACCGCGGATGGTCCCGACACCGCGACGACCACCGCGGCGGCGGCGGTCGCGGCCCCGCGCACGACGGACACGAGGATGAGCACACGTTCGCGACGACCGCGGTCGGCGATCGGCGACAGCAGCGGGGCGAGGATGGCCGACGGCACCATGCGCAGCAGTCCCACGAGTCCGACGGCGGCGGCGCCTCCGTCGCGGTACGCGACGATGCCGAGCGCCACGGTGAACGCCCACTCGGCAGTCCAGGCGCCGAGGAAGCTGAGCTGCGCGCGGCGGAGACTGGGGTTGCGCCAGTTGCTCGTGAAGGCGCCGGCAGCCTGGCTGAGCCTGCTCGGGCTGCTCCCGTCGTCCGCCATACGGAGACTCTAGGGTCAGGGCCTGCGGCCGACCACCCCCACTGTGCGCCACCTGAGTGCGGCAGCCCAGCTCGGGTACTCACCCGATCGCCTCGGGAGCGGACTGCGCCTGCAGCGCCACGGGGTGGTGAGGCCGGTGCGCGATCGCATCGCCACCACCCCGGCGAACCTCGACGTCGATTCCGGCGGCAAGGTGCAGTAACCGCACGAACTGCGGATGCCCCGGGGCCGGCCGACCCCGGGGCATCCGCTCGCCCGGCGGAGCGGGGTGCGATGGTCAGCAACACCGCACCCGCCCCGCCGGCTCAGCCGGCCACCCGCACGACGAGATCGCCCCCGTCGGTGGTGCCGGCCGAGTTCTCGAGCTCGACCGTATAGTGATGCTCGCCCGGCTCGGCATCCGTGATCGTGAACTCCACCATCCGGTCGCTGTCCAACGAGCGGTACTCTCGGGCGATCACACGGCCGTCCTCGATGAGCCGCACGACCGTCGTCGGCTCACCCTTCCCGACCTTCACCTTCACGAGGTAGTCGCCGTCCTTGTCGGCCGACTTCGGGCCGGAGGTCGATGAGATCTCGGCTACGGGCGGTGCCGCCTTCGCGCCGTCGACACCCGCCTCCTTGTACATCGCGCCGTGCAGCGGCGTGACCGTGAGCGACTCGAGCATGGCGCCCTCGCCGTCGGCCCACAGGCCGATCGCATCGGCTCCCTCGTTCGGGAACACCTGGTCGGTGATCGTCGTGCGGCCGTCGCCCGTGAAGACCTCGACCGACGAACGGTCGACGTACACCGTCAGCGCGAGCCGGCCGTCGTCGAGCTCGACGGGAGCATCGTCGAACGACGGGAACGCGGCGTGGAAGCCTGTGTTCCCCGAGTCACGACGGTCGACGAACAGACGAGCGGATGCCACGTCGTACCCGATGCGCGTCGCCGACTCGTCGTCGCCCAGCACGCTGAGCCCGACCGCGTCGGCGTTCCCCGGTGCGATCACCGCATCGATGCGCACGACCTCACCCGACACGGGTAGCGTCTCGGTGCCCGACGCGATCGGCCGCGCGGCATCCGTGTACGCGAGCCCGGTCTGTTCGAGCTCGGCGAACTCGGGCACCACCTCCTGCACGAGCCGCGGCCCGCGCTCGGTCGTCACGAGCGCGACATCGCGGGGCAGGGCCATCGCGCTGCGCCAGGTGCCCGTCGGGATGTCGTTGGCGTAGTCCCAGTTGTTCATCCAGCCGAGCATGACCCGGCGGTCGTCGGGAGCGCCGCTGAACGACACGGTCGCGTAGTAGTCGCGGCCCCAGTCGAGCCAGTCGTAGCCCTCGATGCGCGGTGCTGCCGCGGCATCCGAGAACATCACCTGGTCGACGAGGATGTGGCCCCAGCCGAACCGGTTGTTGTCGACGATGCGAACGGATGCCTCGCGGCCGGCGTACTCCGACACGTCCCATGAGGTCCAGTCGAGGTTCTCGCTGTTGAGCCCGGTGGCGGAGCGCACGACCTCGCCGTCGACGACGAGGCTGACGCTCGTCTCGTCGGAGCGTGCCTGCGCCGGCTCGGCGCCGAGCACGAGGTGATCGACCGTGAGGTGGCCCCAACCACCCGTGGCGTCGTCGTGCACCTGGAAGCGCGCCTCGCCGCCCGCGAGGTCCGACACGTCCCACGACTGCCAGTTGAGCTGTCCGGCCTCGGGACCGGTGGCCGTGCGCACGACCTCGCCGTCGACGAGCAGCCGCACCTCGAGCGTGCCGTTGAAGCGCTTGCCGCCTCCGAGGAGGAACGAGAGGTGGTCCTCACCCGGCTCGATCGTGAACGCCGGCGACGTGAGGTCGCCGAGGTTGTCGTCGCCCTTCGGGCCGCCCTCCCACGTGTTGATGCGCTTCTGGCCGAGGTAGTAGTCGCCGCCGGCCGTCGAGGGGTTGCGCCACGGGTCCGTCGCGAAGTCGCCCGTCGCCTCCCAGCCGGTGTCGGCGAGAGTCGTGCCATCGGGGAACTCGAAGCCGTCGAACAGCAGACGCCCGGGGGGCGGCTCGTTGCCGAGCTGCGTGCCCTCGACGTGCGGGTGGTTGCCGCCGCCCACGAGCAGGTTCACGTAGTCGTCCTCGATCGTGAAGGCGGGCGACTCCATCGTGCCGACCGGCCAGTCGTGGTCGGCGAAGCCGTTCACGAGGCCTGCGCCGACGAAGCCCGTGACAGGATTCTGGCCGGGGAGCGTGCCCGTGGCCGGGGCATCCGTCCACGGTCCGTTCGCCCAGTTGCCGGGCTCGTTGGCGACGGTCCAGCCCTCGTACGTGCCGTCGTCGAACCCGGCGAAGACCTCGCCCGCGGGCGCCGCGTCATCCGACACCGTGCTCTCGGACGTGAAGGTGGTGCCGTCGAATTCGCCGACGAAGTACTGGCCGCCCGAACCTCCCGCGACCGCGCCTGGGTTGAGGTTCACGACCATGACCCACTTGGTGTTCGCCGGATCGCCGTCCACGGCGAGCGGGAACAGGTCGGGGCACTCCCAGATGCCGCCGGTCGCGTTGGCCGGGCCGAAGTCGCTGAGGTGGGTCCACGTCTTCAGGTCATCGCTGCGATACAACACGACCTGGTGCTGCAATGCCTCGACGGCGACCATGACCCAGTACGACTCGCCGGTGTCGGGGTTCGTATAGCGGATCACTTTGGGGTCGCGGAAGTTCGCCGAGTCGCGGTCGAGCACGGGGTTGCCCTCGTACTTGGTCCAGGTCTGTCCGTCGTCGAGGCTGTATGCGAGTGACTGGGCCTGCTTGCCCGCATGCGTCGGATGCGCCGGCGTGTACGCGCTCGTATAGACGGCCACCATCGGGGGATCCTCGGCCGTGCCGAAGCCCGAGCTGTTCGTCTCATCGACGACGACCGAGCCCGAGAAGATGTCCTCGATCGCGACACCGTCCTCGTCGAAGGTCTGCGGGATCGCGAGCGGCTGCTCCTCCCAGTGCACGAGGTCGGTGCTCGTGGCGTGGCCCCAGCTCATGTTGCCCCAACGGGTGCCCGTCGGGTTGTGCTGGAAGAACAGATGCCACGTGCCCTCGTGGTACACGAGCCCGTTCGGGTCGTTCATCCAATTGCGTTCGGGGGAGAAGTGCAGGTACGGCCGGTACTGCTCCGTCGCCGGGTCTGGCATGGGTTCCGCGGCCATCGCCGGCACGGCGCCCATGAGGCCCACCGTCAGCGCGGCGACCGCCGCCCCGGAGCCAATCGTGCGCCACCGTGATTTCGTCGTCATCGTCTGTTCGCCCTTCATTGCGCGTGTTGCGATGTCATAGTGACATCGTTGTCAATCCAACGTGGGCGATGCTACGTAGTGTCCGGTGGACATTGCAAGGGGTCTACGAATGCCGCCGCGCCGACCGCATGCCGTGCCCTCGAGGCATGCATCGCGCGATCATCCGCCGAGCAGCTCGACGAGCTCTCGCAGGTCACCGAGGTGCGATTCGTGCGCTGCGGCGCATTGCCGGTCCGGCACGCGGCCCGACGCCCGGGACGTCAGCTCGGGAACACCGGCTCGACCTGCGGCACACGCAGCAGTGCGCCCTCGTGCCGCACCGTCTCGGCCGCGATGGTCATGGCCTCGTCGAGAGCCGTCGTCCACGCATCGGTCGTCTGCGGAACACCATGCTGCGCCACGTGATGCACTATCGCCGAGAGGGTGGCATCGCCGGCGCCCATCGTGTCGACGATCGGGCCCGGAAGGGCGACGATGTCGGCGTGCACGGCCGAGTCGCCGTGATACACCGTGGCCCCGTCGCGGCCCGCGGTCGCGAGGACCGCGCCGGGTGCGCTGCGGCCCGCCCTGGTGCTGCGAAGCCGGTCGACGAACGCGTCGAGCGAGTCGTCGAGGAGCAGGTCCGCGTCTTCGTCGCCGACCTTGGCGAGCAGGGCGCGCGAGGCGAAATCCTCGAAGTTCGCCAGGAAGGCTTCACGATCGGCGAGCATGCCCGAACGCGGGTTCCCGTCGACGACGACCCGCTCCTCGGGCCGCGCGATCGCCCCGACGAGTTCGCCGTACTGCTCCGCGAAATCGAACGGGAAGCAGCTCACGACCACGAGGTCGGCCTCGTCGAGCGCGGCTCGCGTCGCCGCGTCGAAGCGGAGGCTGCGCTGCTTCGCGGCCTCGTTGAACTCGTAACGGGGCTCGCCGTCGGTGCGGTCGGAGATCGCCCGGGAGGTGCCGTGTGCCGACGGACTCTCGACGAGGCGCACGTCGTAGTCGCGCAGGTACGACCGGATGCGCGTCGCCGGCTCGTCGTCGCCGAGCATGGCGACGAGCGTGACGGTCTCGCCGAGCACGGCGAGCCCGACGGCGACGTTGAGAGCGGCTCCGCCGACGAACTCGCGCGACCCGCTCGGATCGCGGAGCTCGTCGATGAGCGCGTCGCCGACAACGGTGATCCGCTTCGGGGGTAGGGGCGGTTGTCTCATCCGCTCAGCCTTCCTGTCGTGGGGGTATCTCGCCGGAGCCGCGCTCGATGAGCCGGGTCGGCACGATCGTGCGCGCCGCGGGGGAGTGGTCGCCCTCGAGCCGCGCGAAGACGCGCTCGGCCGCGATCCGGCCGATCTGCTGCGGATCCTGGGCGATCACGGTGAGGCCGGGTTCGAGGAGGTCGCCGAGCGGCACGTCATCGAAGCCGACGAGTGCGATGTCGTGGTGACGGCCGAGCTCGCGCAGTGCGTGGATGGCGCCGATCGTCACGAGGTTCTGAGCGCTGAAGATCGCTGTCGACGGGTTCGGCGAGTCGAACAGGGCGATCGTCGCGAGCCGGGCGGACTCCGCGTCGTGGAGGTCCTCGATCACGGGAACGTCGCGGGTCGCGACGCCGGCGCGGCCGTGTTCCTCGAGGAAGCCGCGACGTCGCTCGCGGGCGGTCTGGATGGTGGCCCGGTCGCCGAGGTAGGCCAGGCGCCGGTGGCCGTGTTCGAGCAGGTGCCGGGTGGCGAGCGCCGCACCGTCGGCGTTGTCGCTCACGACCGAGTCGGACGTGATGCCCGCGGGCTCGCGGTCGACGAAGACGACGGGGGTGCCGCGACGCAGCTCTGGGGCGAGATAAGCCTGGCTGTCGGACACCGTGGTGAGGATGAGCCCGTCGACACGGCGGCGCAGGAACGCCGCGACCGACTCCTGCTCGCGCGCGGGGTCGTCGTCGAGGCTCGAGGCGAAGACCGCGACGCCATGCTCGAGCGCCGCATCCTCGACGGCACGGTGCACGGCGCCGGCGAACGGATTGTCGACACTGCCGACCAGCAGGCCGAGCGTTCTCGTGCGCCCATCGGCGCGGCGGAGGTTCCCGGCGTGCAGGTCGGGCTGGTAGTCGAGGGTGCGGGCCGCCGCCGTCACCTTCGCGATCGTCGCGGCCGAGACGTTGGGCTCGCCGTTGATGACCCGTGAAACGGTCTTGACGCCCACACCGGCGAGGGCGGCCACGTGCCGCATCGTCGGGCGGGAGCGTGCGCCATCCGCGGATGAGGTGGCGTCTGACAACGGTGTCACTATTCACTCTCCAATGTGCAAGGTGGACTTGACTATACACACAATGTGGTCTAGACCTAGTTCTGACATCGTTGTCAAGGTGGCAACGGTCCCCCACCACAAGAGGAGATTCACCGATGAATCACACAGCACCCGGCGCACTCCGTCGCCGCCTCATCGCAGCGGGCTCGCTGGCCGCCGCCGCCGCGCTCGCCTTCACCGGATGCGCCTCGGGCGGATCCGGATCCGGATCGGGCTCCGACGCGAATGGAGACGAACCAATCGGCGTCTCGCTCATCGTCAAGACCACCACCAACCCGTTCTTCGTCGCGATGCAGGATGGCGCCGAAGCGGCGGCCGACGAGCTGGGCGTCGAGCTCACCATGGCGGCCGGCAAGGAGGATGGCGACGAGGACACCCAGATCCAGGCGATCGAGAACGCCATCTCGAAGGGCGACGCCGGCATCCTCATCACGCCGAACGGCCCCGCGGTCGAGGACGCACTCGTGAAGGCCCGCGACGCCGGCCTCTACGTCATCGCGCTCGACACGCCGCCCGCCGACCCCGAGTCGGTCGACATCACCTTCGCGACCGACAACTTCCAGGCCGGCCAGGAGATCGGCAAGTGGGCCGCCGCGAAGCTCGACGGTGAGAAGGCGACGATCGCACTCATCGACCTGTTCGACGACAAGGTCGTGTCGGTCGACTACAACCGCGACCAGGGCTTCCTCGACGGCATGGGCATCGACACCGCCGACGCCGAGGCCAATGGCGACGAGGAGGCCACCGGCACGTACAGCGGCGGCGACTACGAGATCGTCGGCAACGAGGCATCCCAGGGCGCCGAGGACGGCGGCCGCACCGCGGCCGAGACGCTGCTCTCGAAGAACCCCGACATCAACGTCGTGTACACGATCAACGAACCGGCGGCCTACGGAGCGTACGAGGCGTTCAAGGCCGCAGGATCCACCGATGACCTCATCGTCGTCTCGGTCGACGGCGGCTGCGCCGGCATCGACGCGGTGAAGGAGGGCATCATCGGCGCGACCAGCCAGCAGTACCCGGTGAAGATGGCCGAGCTCGGGGTGCAGGCGATCTTCGACCTCGTCGAGACCGGCGAGGTTCCCGAGAACAGCGCGGGCCTCGACTTCTTCAACACCGGCGTGGCACTCGTGACCGACGACGCGCAGGACGGCGTCGAATCCATCGACACCGCCGAGGGCGGCGAGATCTGCTGGGGCTGACCCCTCGGCACCACACGTGATCGGTGCGGGTCGGTGAACGGATGCCAGGGCTACGCCCCGGAGCATCCGAATCGTCCCGGCCCGCACCGGATCACCCGACAGAATCTCATCTGAAGACGGAGAACCAACGTGAGTCAGCACACGACCGATCCGGTGCCCGGCGCGCCGGGCCAACCCACAGGCGAGCCGCCGACCGCGGCGCTCGATCTGGCCGAGGAGTTCCTCGACCGCACCACCCCGCTCAGCCGCATCCGCAACGTGCTGCACCGGTACCCGGCGGTCAGCCCGGCCATCGTGCTCGTGATCGCCGTGATCGTGTTCGGGCTCCTCAACGACCGCTTCCTCAACCCGGCGAACCTCTCGCTCATCACGCAGCAGGTCGCCGTCGTCGGCACGCTCGCCGTTGCGCAGACCCTCATCATCCTCACCGCGGGCATCGACCTCTCGGTGGGCGCGGTGATGGTTCTGAGCTCGATGGTGATGGCGCAGACGACGGTGCAGATGGGCGTCCCGGCCATCGTCGGCCTGCTCCTCGGCCTCCTCGTCGGCCTCGGCGCAGGCGCGTTCAACGGATTCCTCGTCACGCGCCTGAAGCTGCCGCCCTTCATCGTCACACTCGGCACGCTCAGCATCTTCGTGGCACTCACGCTGCTCTATTCCGGCGGCGCT
>Ga0247819_10000545_pt1 | contig 22214 bp, 24 predicted proteins | sample 13C_Xylose_Day6_FD_193428 | JGI IMG/M metagenome (GOLD analysis project Ga0247819, IMG submission 193428) | Soil microbial communities from agricultural site in Penn Yan, New York, United States - 13C_Xylose_Day6 | ecosystem: Environmental > Terrestrial > Soil > Agricultural land | place: USA...
GTTTTCCTGTTCGATGAGCCGCTGTCGAACCTCGACGCCAAGCTGCGCATTGAAATGCGCACGGAAATCAAGCTGTTGCATCGACGTCTTCAGACGACTGCCGTCTACGTGACCCACGATCAGGTCGAGGCCATGACCATGGCCGACCGCGTCGTCGTCATGAATCAGGGACGCATCGAACAGGCCGCCGATCCGATCACCCTCTACGAGGCGCCGAGCAATCTGTTCGTCGCGGCATTCATCGGCGCGCCGAGCATGAATTTCGTCGAGGGAACGCTCGAGCGCGGCGACGGCGGGCTATGGTTCAAGGCGGATGGTGGCATCGCAGCCAGGATACCAGACACACGAGCCGAGAAACTCGGCGCTTTCATCGGTCAGGCCGTCGTGCTTGGCATTCGCCCGGAGCACACGATGGCGTCGGACGTCGATGCGCCGAAGCTCTCCGTGCAGGTACGCGATATCGAGCCCCTGGGGCCGCACACACTGGCGCTCGGCAAGGTCGGTCAGGCAGCGTTCACCGCACAGATCCACGCGGCATCGCGGGTCAGGCCGGACGACACGATCGAGGTCCCGATCGAGACGCAGAAGATGCACTTCTTCCTGAAGCAGACCGGCATGGCGATCGGTCGCTGAGGCAAAGGCGTGGCCGAGGGCAATCGATGCCCCCGGCCACGACATGTCAGTTCTTGGCCGAGCGAGCGGCGGCGAGGAAAGCCAGCTTGGCCGGCAGTTCCAGATGCTTCGACAGGGCAACGCGCTCGGGCGTGTAATGATGTTCGACGTCGAGGCAGTTGACGGTTCCGAGCAGTTCGCCACCGACAACGACGGGGATGTTGGCGACCGATCCGCAGCCGAGTGCCCAGATCGTTTCGTGGTCGCCGAATACCTTGGAGATGTCGACAATCGTATTGGCGACGAAGGTCTGATGCGCCTTGTGCACGATGTCGAACCAGCTGTCGTAGCGGATCGGCTTGGTGCCGGAGGTCGGGTATTCCTCCGGATGCGAGGTATAGGCGCGACGGGCGACTTCGTTGACCATGTCGACGGTCATGATCGTGAAGAGCTTGGCGCCGATCACCTGGCGGCAAAGCGTCTGAAGCGCGCCCCATACGGCGTCCGCGTCGATGTCCTTGGCAATCGCCGCGTCGAATTCAGCCAACGCGGCAGCGATCTGTTCACTGTTCATCATAAGTCCTTGGAATGTTGATTAGTTCGCGTGCGCTGCGCTGATGTGCATCAGTTCGCGCGAATAGGGGTCCTTGAGGTCGCCACGCTTGAGGTCGGCGACATCGGCCACTTCGACGATGCGGCCCTGCCGCATCACTGCCAGCCGGTCGCAAAGGAAGGAAACGACTGGAAGGTTGTGGGTGACCATGAGGAAAGTCAGGTTCTGTTCCTGCCGCAAACGCTTGAGCAGGTTCAGGATTTCCGCCTGTACCGACACGTCGAGTGCCGAGGTAGGCTCGTCGAGCAACAGCACCTTCGGCTTCAGCATCAGTGCACGCGCAATGGCGACGCGCTGGCGCTGGCCGCCGGAGAGCTGGTGCGGAAAGCGGAAGCGGAATTTCCGGTCGAGGCCGACGGAGGACATCACTTCTTCAATACGCGCGCTGCGATTTCCGATGCCGTGAATGGTCAACGCTTCGCCGAGCGTGGCATCGACGGTCTTGCGCGGATGCAGCGAACCGTAGGGATCCTGAAACACCATCTGGCACTGACGGGAGAAGGCCCGGTCGATACCGTGGCTGCGCGGCTTGCCGAAGACGTTGATCTCTCCGGTCCACTCGGGAGCAAGGCCGGCGATTGCCTTCAGCACCGTCGACTTGCCCGAGCCGCTCTCGCCGACGAGCGCAAAGCTTTCGCCATCGGCAATCTCGAGATTGACGTCGTGCGTGATGTGCGCGTCGCCGTAGAAGATGTCGAGGTTCTTGAGGGAAAGCGCCGTCATTTCTTTGCCCATGCGCTGCGGTCGAGCACGGGAAGCTCGGTCCGGGTTTCGTCGAGACGCGGGATCGAAGCGATCAGACCACGGGTATAGGGGTGTTTGGCATTCATCAATTCGCCCGCCTTGCACTCTTCCACGACCTCGCCGGTGTTCATCACCAGGATCCGGTCGCAGTAGCTCGAAACAAGGTTGAGGTCGTGGCTGATGAAGATCAGGCCCATGCCCTTGCGCTTGACCAGTTCGTCGATGATGTCGAGGACCTGTGCCTGCACCGAGACGTCGAGCGCCGAAGTCGGTTCGTCGGCGATCAGGAGGTCGGGTTCCGGGATCAGCATCATTGCGATCATGACGCGCTGGCCCATGCCGCCGGAAACTTCGTGCGGGTAAAGTTTCGCAACGCGCTCCGGGTCGGCGATCCGGACCGATTCCAGCATGGTCAGAACGCGGTTGTTCACTTCGCGGCGCGGCATACGCTGATGCGTCAGCAAGGCCTCGGCGATCTGTTCGCCGATCGTCATCACCGGGTTCAGCGAGAACTTCGGGTCCTGCATCACCATCGAGATGCGGGCGCCGCGGATCGGGCGCATCTGCCGTTCGGAGCGTGTCAGCAGGTCGATGCCGTCGAAGGTCAGCTTGTCTGCCGTTACCCGGCCCGGTGCGCGCACCAGTTTCAGGATCGAGCGGCCGGTCATCGACTTTCCCGAACCGCTCTCGCCGACGATCCCAAGGCGTTCGCGGCCGAGCGTGAAGGAGAGGCCACGGACGACCTCAAGGTCGCCGCGCGGCGTCGGGAAGGTGACGCGCAGGTTTTCGATTTCGAGAAGCGGGTTCATCAGCGTTGCTCCCCGCTCTTCGGATCGAGCACATCGCGCAGACCGTCTCCAAGGAAGCAGAAGCCGAGGCTGACGAGGATGATGGCAAAGCCTGGCATGGTTGCCACCCACCACTGGTCGAGAATGAAGGAACGGCCGCGCGAGATCATCGCACCCCATTCGGGAAGCGGCGGCTGGGCGCCCAGCCCGATAAAGCCGAGGCCGGCTGCCGTCAGGATGATGCCGGCCATGTCCAGCGTGACGCGCACGATCATCGAAGAGGTGCAGAGCGGCAGGACGTGACCGAGATTGACCCGGAGGCTCGACGCACCGAGCAGCCGCACGGCCGAGATGAATTCCGAGTTCTTGAAGGTCATCGTCTCGGCACGGGCGACACGGGCGTAACCCGGCCAGGAGGTGATGGCGATGGCGATGATCGCATTTTCGATGCCGGGACCAAGCGCCGCGACAAAGGCAAGCGCCAGGATCAGCTTGGGCAGCGACAGGAAAATGTCGGTGATGCCCATGAGGATGCGATCGACCCAGCCGCCGAAATAGCCGGCGGCAACACCGATCACCAGGCCGGCGGGCGCTGCGAGCACCGCCACCAGCGTCACAATCGCCAGCGTGATGCGTGCACCGTAGACGACGCGCGACCAGATATCGCGGCCGAGTTCGTCGGTTCCCATCCAATGCTCGGCACTTGGCGGCAGCAGGCGCTCGCCGAGTGCCTGGCGAAGCGGATCATGCGTCGCGATCCAGGGTGCGAACAGTGCGGTCAACACGAGCACCAGGATGATGATCGCGCCGACCACGGCGAGCGGATTGTGCATCAGCGCGCCGAAAATCCGGTAGAACCTGCCAAGGCGCGCTTGCATCGGCGAGGCGGGGCTGTCGTCGATCAGCCAGTCGCGAAGTGTTGTCATGTCCGCTTCTCCCTAGCGCGCACGCGGATCGAGCACGCGATAGAGCACGTCCGATATCTTGTTGATGCCGATGAAGACCGCGCCGATCACCAGGGTCGAGCCGAGGACGGCCGCCATGTCGGCGTTGAGCAGGGCGACGGTCAGGTAGTTGCCGATGCCGGGCCACGAAAAGATCGTCTCGATCATCACGGAGCCTTCGAGCAGGCCGGCATAGGAAAGCCCTATGACGGTGATCAGCGGCACGCGGATCGGGCGGAAGGCATGGCGCCAGATCACGAGCCGTTCCGGAACGCCCTTGACCCGCGCCGTCGTCACATATTCCTGGCTCAACTGATCGAGCATGAAGGACCGTGTCATGCGGGCGATATAGGCAAGCGAGAAGAAGCCGAGGCAGGACGCCGGCAGGATGAGATGCCAGACCGCGTTGCGGAAGATCTCCCAGTCGCCGGCGATGATGCTGTCGACGAGGATAAGGCCGGTGATCGGGGTGACGACGCCGTCGTAGAAGATATCGACCCGACCAGGGCCGCCGACCCATTTCAGCTTCGCGTAGAAGACGGCGAGCCCGACGAGGCCGAGCCAGAAGGCCGGCACCGAATAACCGAGCAGGCCGACGACGCGGATGCCCTGATCGAGCCAGGAGCCGCGGCGGCTTGCGGCGACGACGCCGAGCGGCACGCCGATCAGTACGCCGAGGATGATGCCGAGCGTCGCCATCTCCAGCGTCGCCGGGAAGACCCGGGCGAGATCCTCGATCACCGGCTTGCCGGTTGATACTGCCGTGCCGAAGTTGCCGGTGACCACATCGCCGACATAGCTGACGAACTGGGCGGCCAGCGGTCGATCGAGACCCATTTCCTCGCGGACGCGCTCATAGACGGCGACGGGGGCACGGTCGCCGACGACGGCGAGCACTGGGTCGATCGGCACGATGCGGCCGATGAAGAAGGTGATTGCGAGCAGCCCGATGAAGGTCACGCCAAGCGTGACGAGAAAGCCAAGCAGCGAAAAAAGGCGCCGTCTGCCCGGGCTTTGTGCCCCGGCGCGGCGCGTCGGCGCGGGCGCTGTAGTCGTGTTGTTGTTTGCCACGTGGCGATTCCATCCCTCGTTCGCTTGCGGTCGCGGCTGTCGATAGCGCAAGAATTCGCTTGGAGTATATAAATAAGTTTGCTTAAATCAAAAAAATTTTACTGGTGAGGAGAATCCATTGTGACCGTGCCATCTGAGGATGCAGAGACCGCATCCGCCAGGGCCGCGACTGCGGGCCAGCCGCGGATCGGCGCGCTGTTGCGTGCGCGCCGGCGGCAGATGCATATGACGCTGCAGGCGCTGAGCGATGCTGCGGGGGTATCGGTTGGCTATCTCAGCCAGATCGAGCGCGATCTCGCCATGCCTTCCCTCGGCACGCTTGCGCAGATCGCCCAGGGGCTGAACGCCGAGCTCAACCACTTCATCCTGGCACCGGCGATCGATACCGGTCTGTCACGCGCCAGCGAGCGCATGGTCTTTTCCGTCGGCGGCTCGCCGGTGTCCTATGAGCGGATCGGTGCGGACTTTGCCGGGAACCAGCTATCCAGCTTCGTCATCACCATCCCCGCCGGACACCGCTCGGAGGTGTTCAGCCATGAGGGCGAGGAACTGGTGTACGTCCTGCAGGGCGAAATCCTGTTCGGTCTCGATGACGACGAGACCACACTTACCCCCGGCGACGGCCTGCATTTTCGGGGTATCCAGCCACACTACTGGTGGAACAAGACGGATCGGCCCGTCCGGCTGATCTGGACCGGCACCCTGCCTCTGTTCCGATCCCGTACACCCTTGCCCAACGAGACCGGTATGCCTCAGGCAACCCCCAAGCCGGCGACGACAACAAAAACCAAACCTCATCGAAAATAGGAGAGCGATGATGAGAATGTTCAAGGCCGCGGTTTTCGCGGCATCCCTTATGCTGAGCGTGGCTCCGGCAGCTTTGGCGGAGACCCCGGCCGAAGTGCTGGTGGTTGCCCAGAACATCGACGATATCGTCAGCATCGATCCGGCCGAAGCCTACGAGTTTTCGTCCGGCGAATATGTGACGCAGACCTATGACCGTTTGGTGCAATATGATGCGCCCGACGTCCTGAAGCTTTCGCCTGGTCTTGCCAGCGAATGGACCGCCGACGATGCGGCAAAGACGATCACCTTCACCCTGCGAGATGGCGTCACCTTCTCCTCCGGCAACCCGCTGCGTGGCGAAGATGTTGTCTACTCCTTCAAGCGCGTCGTCGCGCTCAACAAGGCGCCTGCCTTCATCCTGACGCAGCTCGGCTGGACACCTGAAAATATCGACAAGATGGTGACTGCCGACGGCAACAAGGTCACGATCAAGTATGAAGGCGACTTCTCGTCGGCGTTCGTACTCAACGTTCTGGCGGCACGTCCGGCCTCGGTCGTCGACGCGGAAGCCGTCAAGGCGAACGAAGCCGACGGCGACTACGGCAATGCCTGGCTCAAGGCGAACTCGGCCGGTTCCGGCCCGTTCGTGCTCAAGGCTTTCCGCGCCGGGGAACTTCTGAACCTGCAGAGCAACCCGAACTATTTCGGCGGCGCTCCGGCCATCAAGGGCGTGATCATCCGTCACGTTGCGGAAGCCGCAACCCAGCAGCTGATGCTTGAAACCGGCGACGTCGACATGGCGAAGAACCTGACGCCCGACCAGGTCGCAAGCCTTGGGGCCAAGAGCGGCATGAAGGTCGAATCCTACCCACAGGCGGCCGTCCACTTCCTGTCGTTCAACCAGAAGGCCGCAGCCCTGCAGCCGCCAGCCGTCTGGGAAGCAGCCCGTTATCTCGTCGACTACAAGGGCATGACTGACAGCTTCCTGAAGGGCCAGATGGAGGTCCACCAGGCCTTCTGGCCGAAGGGCTTCCCGGGCTCGCTCGACGAAACGCCTTATACCTACGATGTCGAAAAGGCGAAGAAGATCCTTGCCGATGCCGGCATCCAGACGCCGATCAAGGTGACGCTCGATGTTATCAACTCGACGCCGTTCACCGACATGGCACAGTCGCTGCAGGCTTCCTTCGCCGAAGCCGGCATCAACTTCGACATCATCCCGGGAACCGGCAGCCAGGTCATCACCAAATACCGTGCCCGTACGCATGAGGCCATGCTGCTCTATTGGGGCCCTGATTTCATGGACCCGCACTCGAACGCCAAGGCCTTCGCCTATAACGAAGACAATGCGGACGACAAGTATCAGTCGACGACCACATGGCGTAACGGCTGGGCAGTCCCGGCAGAGCTCAACGAAGCGACGAAAGCTGCGTTGAAGGAAGCCGATCCGGCCAAGCGTTCGGCGCTCTATGTCGACCTGCAGCGCAAGGTGCAGGAAACGTCACCGATCGTGATCATGTTCCAGGCCGCAACTCAGGTTGCGATGAAGGACAAGGTCGAAGGTTACGTCAACGGCGCTACCTCCGACTTCGTCTTCTACCGCCTCGTCAAAAAGAACTGATTCCTGTGCGCGCTCACTTGCACCTGCAACTGAGCGCGGACATATCAGAGCCGCGGGCCACTTGTGACCCGCGGCACCACGGCCGAATCGGGACTTCTGCGTAGTGGCTGAACCCGATTCTGCGAACATTGGAGAAGGCGAGTAAAATGGCAGACGTGAAGGTAAGGACGCGAGAAACAGGCGCCACGGCAGTGGTGGGCAGGACCGGCTTTCCGCACGTGACTTCGGTTACCGGCGGCGAACTGGATATCGTGACGGGCCCGTCGCAGCCGGGCTACGGACCGCTTGACCTGCTCTATGCTTCGCTCGCCAGCTGCCTGGTATTGAGCGCCCGCATTGCCGCCAGCCGTTTTGGCGTCCTCGACCGGTTGACCGAAGTCAGCGCCAGGGTGACGGGCGAGAAGGCCCATGACGAACCGTCACGGATCGGGAAATTCGAGATCGTCTTCGACATCAAAGGCGATTTTGACGACGCGACCCGGCATGCCATTGCCGAGGCTGCCGAAAATGAAATCTGCACCGTCAGCAACACCTTGCGCGGCAACCCGGAATTTGTGACCCGATACGCAGATTGACCCTCTTTGTATGAGTGGCCCGACCGTCTCGGGCCACGGCCCGCTCAATCCATGAACGGCGCCAATTCCCTATCGAATTCGACTTCGACCACGTTGTTGAACAGCGCGGTTGCGACCATGATCCCCGCAAATGCCACGAGGTTGACGAGCGCCGCATTGTCATAGCGCGCTTTCAACCCGTCCCAGATCTCTGCCGGCACCGCATTCGAATTGGCGACGATCGCCCGGCCGAAATCGATCAGCCGCTGTTCGTCCTCGGTCGGCACGAGGGAATGGAAGTCGGCGCCGGAATTGGCGAAGGCGCGGCGGAAAAAGCCCATCGCGATCGGCGATTTCATCGCCTCGGAGATTGCATGCGAGAGCAGCCAGATCGCCCGGTCGTCGAGAACAGGCCGCAACTCCTCCCGCAGCGTGAACCACTCGGCATAGATCCGGTGCGCCGTCGGCGAATGCAAGAGGGTACGCTTCATATTGGTCATGCGGCCACGGACTTGGACCTCCTCGTCGTGGGCGGCACGGATAGCGTCGGAAGCGGTGTCGTAATCGATCTGGGGAATGTGGCTCACGGTCATGCCTGTATTGGTGATGGCGGGGGGACGCGCAGATGTCAGATGGTGCTGAGAAGTATGCTCGTCTCGCTGTTGAGCACGCCTTCGACGTCGCGGACCTCGCGCAGGATGCGGTCGAAGTCGCTGAGGCTGTTGGCGCGAATTTCGGCCACCATGTCCCAGGCGCCATTGGTGGTGTGGAGAGCATAGAGTTCGGGCAGGCCGCGAAGGAATTTGATCACCTTTGTGGTCGTGCGCCCGCTGACCTCGATCATCATGATTGCCCGAATGGCGCGCTGGTCATAGTCCTGGCGGACGCGCAATGTGAAGCCCAGCACCGCCCCGGTTTCCAGCAGCCGGTCGATGCGCGTCTGTACGGTTGCACGCGATATGCCGAGAACCGAGGCGACCTTGGAGTAGGGCGCGCGGCCGTCTTCTCGCAGAAGCGAGATAAGCTGGTGATCGAGGTCATCGAAGATATGCATAAAAATCTTATAGATGAGTTGTACAATTTGCGCAATCTTTTGCAAGATTTTGCGCAAGTTTAAAATTTCAACTCGCTTCTTGCGTGCCTACGCTGACCTCATCGAATTTCCCGATGGAGATGAAATCGTGGTTCAGTATGTCGGTGTCGGCAACGTAATCGAGCTGGTCAAATCGATCGGCATTGAAACGTTCCTGTTGGGTCTTGCGGAATATATCGAAGACGATTTCCGCAGGTGGAACGCTTTTGAGAAAACCCCGCGGCTGGCGAGCCATTCGAAGACGGGGGTCATCGAATTGATGCCGACGTCCGACGGCGAGCATTACGGCTTCAAATACGTCAACGGCCACCCGAAGAATCCGAATGTTGGCTTGCAGACTGTGACGGCCTTCGGTGTTCTCTCGGACGTCAGCACTGGTTATCCCTGCCTCGTCTCCGAGATGACGATCATGACGGGTCTGCGCACGGCGGCGACCTCTGCATTGGCCGCAAAGTACCTGGCTCGCCCCGATGCCCGCTCGATGGCGATCATCGGGCTTGGCGCGCAGTCGGAATTCCAGGCGCTCGCCTTCCGGGCCCTGCTCGGGATCAAGCGCCTGCAGGTGTTCGATATCGACATCGAAGCGGCGGACAAGTTCCTGAAGAACCTCGCCGACATGGATTTCGATATCGTTGTCGCCAAGACCGCAGAAGAGGCCGTTGCTGGCGCCGACATCATCACGACGGTGACGGCCGACAAGCGCAACGCGACGATCCTCTCCGACAATATGGTCGGCGCCGGCGTGCACATCAACGCCGTAGGGGGCGACTGCCCCGGCAAGACCGAACTGCAGGGCGATATCCTGCGCCGTGCCGATGTCTTCGTCGAATATCCGGAGCAGACGCGGATCGAAGGAGAAATCCAGCAGATGGCGCCGGACTTCCCGGTGATCGAACTCTGGCGCGTGATTGCCGGCGAGGCTGAAGGCCGCCGGTCGGGCTCGCAGATCACCATCTTTGATTCCGTCGGCTTTGCCACGGAAGACTTTTCGGCGCTGCGCTTCCTTCGTGACAGGATCCAGGGCACGGCCTTCTACACCGAGCTCGACCTGACGACGCAGCCGGAGCATCCGCGTGATCTCTACGGACTGTTCAAGCAGCCGGCGGCCGCTGTCATTGCCGAGCGGAGCGTTGCCTGAGATGAAGAGACTGTCCGTACAGGCGCCGAAGGGTGTCGTGATGATCCGTCCGCACCATTTCGGCCCGAACCCGATGACGGCCAAGGACAATGCCTTCCAGTCGACTGACGAGGCGCGCAAGCCCTCGGCGATCGCAACTGCCGCTTTTGATGAAGTGACGCGCATGGCTGATGGCCTGTCGGCCGCCGGCGTCGCCGTCCACCTGTTCGAAGACGAGACGATGACCCGTCCGGACTCGGTGTTCCCGAACAACTGGTTCTCCACCCATTCGGGCGGACATGTGGCCATCTATCCGATGTATTCGGAAAGCCGTCAGAGCGAACGCCGCGCCGACATCATCGAGATGCTCAAGAACGAGTATCGCGTCCAGGACGTGATCGACTACTCAGGCCTCGAAAAGGACGGCGTCTATCTTGAAGGCACCGGCGCCATGGTGCTCGACCATATCGGTCGCGTGGCCTATGCGGCCCGGTCGAACCGCACCAACGAGGTGGCGCTGGAGCGCTTCTGCACCCACTTCAACTTCGAGCCGATGGTGTTTGGTGCGGTCGACCGCAACGGCAACTCGATCTACCATACCAATGTGCTGATGTGCATCGGTACGGATTTCGCGCTGATCGGCACCAGCATGATCCCCGACGCGGCAAGGCGACAGGAAATTTGCGCGCGGCTGGAGGAAACGGGCCGGCAGGTCATCGATCTCACGATCGATCAGATCGAGAATTTTGCCGGCAACGCGATCGAACTCGACGGCGCCGATGGCCGTGTCGTCGTGATGTCGGCGCGTGCGCTTGCGTCGCTTCGGCCGGACCAGGTCAAGGCGATCGAGGTTTCGGCCCGCGTGCTCGCCTTCGACGTGCCGACCATCGAGCTTGCCGGCGGCTCCGTGCGCTGCATGCTCGCCGGCGTGCATTTGTCACGCAGAGAACCCGCCGGTACGCAAAAGCTTTACGCCGCCACATCCGATCGATAGAAGCACCTCATCCAAGCCAAAGGTACTACAAATGTCGCAAGCACGCCCCGTCTACAATTTCAACAACATCATCGTCCGCACGCCCTCGACCACCGTCGTCAACGGCCTGCGTGCCGATGACCGTGGCAATCCGACCTATGAGGGCGTGAAGGCCGAGCACGATACCTACATCGCTGCGATGAAGGATGCGGGCGTCAAGGTCACCGTGCTTCCGGCGCTCGAAGCCTTCCCGGATTCGATCTTCGTCGAAGATCCGGCGCTGGTGTTCACCGAAGGCGCGATCCTCCTGCGTCCGGGTGCTGCCACCCGCGTCAAGGAAACCATCGAGATCGAGCCGACGCTTCGCGCGATGTTCGAGACGGTTCTCGATCTGCCGGGCACCGGCCTTGCCGATGGCGGCGACGTGCTGACGACCCGCGAAAGCGTGATGATCGGTCTTTCCGCCCGCACCGACAAGGTCGGCGCCGAAGCGCTGCAGGCGTGCCTCGACAAGCTCGGCCGCAAGAGCGAGATCGTCACCACACCGGAAGGCGTATTGCACTTCAAGACCGATTGCTCGCTGCTCGATGAGGAAACCGTGCTCTCGACCGCTCGTCTTGCCAAGTCCGGCGTGTTCGACCGCTTCAAGCAGGTCATTATTCCCGAAGGCGAAGAGCCGGCGGCCAATGCGCTGCGCGTCAACGACGTCGTCATGGTTGGCTCCGACTTCCCGCGCACGATCGAGATGCTCGACAAGCTCGGCTACAAGGTCGTGCCGATGAAGACGACTGAAATCGGCAAGATCGACGCCGGCCTGTCCTGCATGTCGCTGCGCTGGTTCAGCAACACGCTCTGATCCAGACATAATATTCGCGGAGGAAACATCATGAGAACTTTCAAGTCGGCCCTGTTCGCGGGGATCGCCCTCACCATGGCGGCAAGCGCTGCTTTCGCTGAGGACACGCTGCGTCTGGGCATGACGCCCGAGCCCTACATGCCGTTCACGCAGGTCAACGCCGGCGGCGAATGGGAAGGCCTTGAAGCCGACCTGTCGCGTGCCCTCTGCGAAAAGATGGCCGTGAAGTGCGACATCAACCAGATGGCGTGGGATGGCCTCATCCCGTCGCTGAAGGAAAACAAGGTCGATTTCATCATCGGTGCGTTCTCGATCACCGATGAGCGCCGCAAGGTCGTCGACTTCTCGACGCCTTACTACACCGAAGGCACGTCCTTCGTCGGCGCCAAGTCCGACACCAGCGAGATCAAGACGACCGACGCCGCCGACGGCGGTGGCCAGATCATCGATCCGGCCAGCGTCGAGGGCAAGATCATCGGCGTTCAGACGTCGAGCGTGCAATCGGCCTACGTCGCCAAGTATCTGCCGGGCGCCGAGGCCAAGAGCTACGATACCGCCGACAACTCCGTCGCCGATCTCGTCGCCGGCCGCGTCGACTACGTTCTGATCCCGGACCTCTACATCCAGACGTTCCTGAAGTCGCCTGACGGCGCCGACTACGAAGTCAAGGTCGAGGTTCCCAAGAACGCCGTACTCGGCGAAGGTGTTGCCTATGCGGTGCGCAAGGGCGACGCTGCGAACCTCGAGAAGGTCAATGCCGGCCTCGCCGCTCTCGAAAAGGATGGGCAGATCAAGACGCTCGTCGACAAGTGGATCTTCGGCAAGAAGTGATAACGGACGTTTTCGAGGGCGACGGGCCGAGGCCCTTCGCCCTCGATCGCCAAACGGACCGCAGCGTCCGGGGCATCATCGCAGCCTTTGGCTGACGACACCAATCGGGAACAGGTAGCGACGGATGGAGTATTACTGGCAATTGCTTGCCTGGGGCGGCGAGGGCTGGGGCGATGATTTCGCCTGGGGCCTGGTGATGACGCTGCAGGTATCCGTGGTCGCCTATGCAGTCGCGGTCGTCTTCGGGCTGCTGGGCGCTGCCGGCAAGCTGTCGAAGCACCGCTTGCCACGTCTTCTGGCCGATATCTACACGACCGTCGTGCGTTCGCTTCCCGAACTCCTGGTTATCCTGCTTCTGTATTTCTCGGTGGCAAGCGGCGCTGAGCGGCTGCTGAAGCATTTTGGTCTCGTCGCCGAGACGTTTCAGTTCAGCTCGTTCTGGGCGGCAATCATCGCGCTTGCCTTCGTCTCCGGCGCGTTCATGACAGAAGTGCTGCGTTCGGCCTTCCTCGCCGTTCCGCCCGGGCAGATCGAGGCTGCGGTTTCGATCGGCATGCGGCCACGCAAGGTCTTCACCCGTATCGTGCTGCCGCAGATGATGCGCCACGCCGTGCCCGGCATGGGCAATCTCTGGCTTTCCATCACCAAGGAAAGCGCCATCATCAGCGTGCTCGGCTCGTTCAGCGAGTTGCTCTATACCGGCTACCGCGCTGCCGCGGGCACCAAGCAATACATTTTCTTCTACGGGCTGACGGCCGTCCTGTTCCTGCTGATTACGCTTGTCTCAGCCTTGGTGATCGCGCAGATCGAACGCCGCCTTAACCGGGGGCACAATTGATGGAAACGATCTCCAACGTTGTCGGCTTCTTGCCGGCGCTCATCAAGGCGACCCCGCTGACGCTGCTGTTGACCGCCGTTGCCGGCGTCTTCGGTCTGGTCATCGGCACGTTTGTCGCGCTCGCCCGGCTTTCGACCCGACGCATCCTATCGATGCCGGCCTATGTCTTCACCTTCGCGTTTCGCGGTACGCCGCTACTCGTGCAGATTTATCTCATCTATTACGGCCTCGGGCAGGTCCTGCCGGGAACCTGGGTTCGCCACAGCTTCCTGTGGCCGTATCTTCGCGACGGCCTGTGGTACGCGATCTTCGCGCTCAGCCTCAACCAGGCGGCCTACAATGCCGAAGTCATCCGCGGCGCGATCAAGGCGATCCCGCGTGGGCAGATCGAGGCCGCAAAATCGATCGGCATGCGATCGTCGATGATACTCAGGCGGATCACGCTGCCGCAGGCGCTGCGATCCTGCTTGCCGGTTCTGACGGGCGATCTGATCATCCTTTTGAAGACGACCTCGCTCGCCTCGACGATCACCATTCTCGAGGTGATGGGCACCGCGCGCATGCTGCAGCGTCAGTCGCTGTTGATCTTCGAGCCGTTGATCGCGGCCGGCATCATCTATTTCACCGTCGTCTTCATTCTGACGCGAGTGATGAACGTCGTCGAAAAGCGGCTGACCCGCTACCGCACGGCGAAGGCATAGGTACACGGCGCGCAGAGGCGCCACGGGAGGAACGATGATGGTCGCAACCGCACTGTCAGTGAAGAACATCCACAAGAGCTTCGGCTCGGTCGAGGTACTCAAGGGTGTTTCGTTCGAAGCGAAATCCGGCGACGTCATTTCGCTGATCGGCAGCAGCGGCTCTGGCAAAAGCACGCTGCTGCGCTGCATCAACTATCTCGAGACGCCCGACGAGGGCGAAATCTCGGTATCGGGCGAAGTGATCAGGACGTTGAAGGGCAAGGACGGCAAGCTCGTTGCCGCCGACAAGCGCCAGCTCGAGCATATCCGCACCCGCCTCGGCATGGTGTTCCAGAGCTTCAATCTCTGGTCCCACAAGACCATCCTCGAAAACATCATCGAGGGGCCGATGCATGTGCTTGGCATGACGCGCAAGGACGCCGTCGGCGAGGCCGAGGTGCTGATGGAGAAGGTCGGCATCACGCCGAAGCGCGACCACTATCCCAACCAGCTTTCGGGCGGCCAGCAGCAACGCGCAGCGATCGCGCGGGCTTTGGCGATGAAACCCGATGTGATGCTCTTCGACGAGCCGACATCGGCGCTGGACCCGGAACTCGTCAACGAGGTGCTGCTGGTCATCAAGAAACTGGCGGAGGAGGGGCGCACCATGGTGATGGTGACGCATGAAATGTCGCTGGCGCGCGACATCTCCAGCGAAGTCATCTTCCTTCACAAGGGGCTCGTTGAAGAACGCGGCGCCCCGTCGCAGGTCATGCGTGACCCGAAGTCGGCGCGCCTGCGCCAGTTCCTGCAGATGGCTTGAGGAGAACACCATGCGCGACGCGATCCTGTCGAAATTCCTGCCTGAACTCGTCAATATCCGCCACAAGCTGCACGAGATGCCGGAGATCGGCCTGTCTGAAGTGAAGACCTCGGAATTCGTCGCCGGCCTGCTGCAGTCCTGGGGCTTCGAGGTGACGCGCGGGCTTGCAACGACCGGCATCGTCGCGACACTGAAGCGCGGCAACAGCAACCGGTCGATCGGCTTTCGTGCCGACATGGATGCGCTGCCGATGCAGGAAGAAACAGGACTCGCCTATCAGAGCCAGCATCCCGGCGCGATGCATGCCTGCGGCCATGACGGTCACACGAGCATGCTGCTGGGCGCCGCCTGGGCGCTGTCGCAGGATGCGAGTTTCAACGGAACCGTGCATCTGATCTTCCAGCCCGCCGAGGAGAATTTCGGCGGCGGCAAGCTGATGATCGAGGACGGCCTGTTCAAGCGCTTTCCCTGCGAGCGCGTCTTTGCGCTTCACAACTGGCCAGGTCTGCCGGCCGGTACCTTCTCGACGCGCGCCGGTGCCATGGCCGCCTCGATCGATGTGCTGACGCTGACGATCAGGGGCAAAGGCGGCCATGGGGCGCAGCCGGAACTGACGGTCGATCCGGTGGTCGTCGGCTCAAGCGTCGTCATGGCGCTGCAGACGCTCGTGTCGCGCAACGTCTCGCCGCATCAGCCCTCGGTCGTGACCGTCGGTTCGTTCCAATCGGGCTCGGCGTCCAACATCATTCCCGACACCGCAGTGCTGGAGATCAGCATGCGGGCAACCGATCCTGCCGTGCGAAAGCAGTTGCAGGAGCGCGTCGAGCAGATTGCGCGTTTCCAGGCGCAGAGCTTCAATGCCGATGTTACTTTCGGCTGGCAGGTCGGTTATCCCGCGACCATCAACGACGCGGAGGCGGTCGCAGAGGCGCGCGCCGTGATCAGCGAGAAATTCGGTGAAGGCGCGTTCGTCGAACTCGCCCAGCCGTTGATGGGCAGCGAGGACTTTTCCTTCCTGCTCGAAGAGGTTCCCGGCGCCTACGTGCTGATTGGCAATGGTGAGAGCAGCGGGCTCCACACCACGCGCTACGACTTCAACGACGAAATCCTCGAACGTGGCGCGATGTATTTCTACCATCTCGCACGCTCTGCGCTGGTCTGAACCAACACCTGACGGTCGGCTTGCCGACCGTCAGTTTGCCGGCGCGAGATCCCCGAAGACCGTCGGGATAAGCTCCGAAACCGTCGGGTGAATGTGCACCGCATGGGTGATCGTGGTGTAGGGCTTCTTGGCGTACATGACGTCGAGAATGCTCTGAACCGCTTCGTCGCCGCCGGTGCCCAGGATCGATGCGCCGAGGATCTCCTTGCTGTCGGCGTCGACGACAACCTTCATGAATCCCTCGGTCTCGCCTTTTTCGACCGCCCGGCCGACCCGGGTCATCGGCCTCCTACCGACGGCAATCTTGCGGCCGGTCTTGCGCGCCTCGGTCTCGCTCATGCCGGCGCGCCCGAGCGGCGGGTCGATATAGAGCGCATAGGTGGAGATGCGGTCGCTGACGCGCCGCGGCTCGCCGTCGAGCAGGTTGGCGGCGACGATCTCGAAGTCGTTATAGGCAGTGTGGGTGAAGGCGCCGCGGCCGTTGCAATCTCCCATGGCGAAGATGTGCGGCACGTTGGTCCGCAAGGCGTCATCGACCTCAATATAGCCGTGCGCGTCGGTCTTTACGCCCGCCCTGTCGAGCCCGAGATCGTCGGTGTTCGGCCGGCGGCCCGTCGCAAGCAGCAGATGTGAGCCGGTGACCTCCGGCGCGCCCGAGGTGCAATCGACGCCGGCGACGACATCGTCGCCTCGCCTGGCGAAACGAATGCATTCGGCGTTGAGCCGAAACCGGATGCCCTCCTTCTCCAGGATCGCAAGGACCGCATCTGAGACATCTGGGTCTTCGCGGGCAATCAGCTTCGGGCCCTTCTCGATCACCGTTACCTCGGAGCCGAAGCGGCGGAACATCTGGGCGAATTCAAGGCCGATATAACTGCCGCCGACGATGATCAGATGCCTTGGAAGAACATCCAGGCCCATCATCGACACATTGGTGAGAAAAGGCACGTCGTCGACACCAGGAAAATCCGGTACTGCCGCCCGACCGCCGGTGTTCAGGAAAATCTGGTCGGCAGTGAGGATTTCTTCGCCCACCCGGATCGTGTGCGGGTCCTCAAATTGGGCATGACCTTCGATGACGGTGCAGTTTTCCATCCCCTTGAGCCAGTTTTCAACGCCCGTGCGGGCGTCGGTCCTCACCTTGTCCTTGCGCGCCATGACGCGCTTGAAATCGACCGAAACCGGGCCGGTTGTCACGCCGAAATCGGCACCGCGACGCGCCATGTGCACGGCGTAGGCGCTGGCGACCATCGCCTTGGTCGGCATGCAGCCGGTGTTGACGCAGGTGCCGCCGAAGAGCTTGCGCTCGATAAGCGCCACGGCCTTGCCGGCCGCGGCCAGACGACCGGCCAATGATGGTCCCGCCTGGCCTGCGCCGATGATGATGGCGTCGAAATGTTTTGTCATAGGACCGAGGACACCACCCAGAGCGCGAGCAGCACTGCAACGACGTCTTCCAGCAGGGCAATCGGCAGGTCCTTACCGCCGGTGGCTGCGACCAGGCGTTTGCGCGCCTCATAGCCACCAAGCGTGCCGATCACGGCGCCGATGACGCCGGCAATCAGGCCGCCGACCAACGAACCGCCGGCAGTGCCCAGCACCGCACCGCAGAATCCGCCGCTGACGATGCGTGCGCCGAACTGTTGCGGCACCTTGCGGCTCGGTGTGCTCGGCAACTGGTCGGTGACGAATTCAACGAGCGCGAGGAGCCCGAAAATGTAAGGCGTAAAGCGGAAGCCCATGAAGGCTGCCCAGGTGCCGGAAAGCGGCAACCAGCCGGCGGCCGCACCAATGCTGACGGCGGCAGGTGCAGTCATGACGCGAAGGCCGGCGACCACGCCGATTAGAAGCGCGAGAAGATAGATCGACATCAATTCCCCGAACGTTCGCCGGGCGAACCCGCGCCGCCAGCCCCCAAGCGGTTCGGATCGAGCGGCATCGCAACCAAGAGTGAAAGCGGATGTTTCCGGCGGGCCTCAATCAGAGTGACCGACAACGCTGTTGATTGCAACGTCCAATCCTACGCTGCCCCATGCGGTAGTTGATGCTTTCGATCGCGTTACTTGATGTTGGAATTTTTCGCGCGCCGCACTTCCTGCGTGCAGCTCTATTTTTCGTCGAAGACTGACATATATGGAATGGCTTGCCCGGACGACGCGAATATTCCGTGATCAAACTGCGGGACTGAATTTCGAGGGAGATCTCCATGCGCCTGACCAAACTGCTTATCGGGACAGCCTTTGCCTTGACACTCACTGCAGCCGCCGCCAACGCCGACGTCGTGGTGTCCTCCAAGATCGATACAGAAGGCGGTGTGCTCGGCAACATCATCCTTGCTGTGTTGAATGCCAATAATATCAAAACTGTAGACCGCGTACAGCTCGGTGCTACACCGGTGGTGCGCAAGGCGATCACCGCCGGCGAGATCGACATCTACCCGGAGTACACCGGCAATGCCGCCTTCTTCTTCGAGAAGGCCGATGACCCGGTCTGGAAGGACGCGGCGAAGGCCTACGAGTCCGCCAAGAAGCTCGACTACGACGCCAACAAGATTGTCTGGCTGACGCCATCGCCGGCCAACAACACCTGGGCAATCGGGCTGCGCAAGGACGTCGCTGAAGCCAACAAGCTGGCGACGTTGTCCGATTTCGGCAAGTATGTTGCCGGCGGCGGAAACATCGTGCTCGCCGCATCGTCCGAATTCGTCAACTCGGCAGCAGCGCTTCCCGCATTCCAGACGACCTACGCCTTCACGTTGAAGCCGGAGCAGCTGATCACGCTTTCGGGTGGCGATACGGCAGCGACAATCGCTGCGGCTGCTAACCAGACGAATGGTGCCAATGCCGCGATGGTCTACGGCACCGATGGCGGCATCGCCCCCTCCGGCCTCGTGGTGTTGGAAGACGACAAGGCAGTCCAGCCGATCTACCAGCCGGCTCCGATCATTCGCGAGGCAGTGCTGAAGGAAAATCCTCAGATCGAGTCCCTGCTGAAGCCGGTCTTCGAGAAACTCGATCTGGTGACACTGCAGGAGTTGAATGGCCGCGTCCAAGTCGGTGGTGAACCGGCCAAGACGGTTGCCGAAGACTTCCTGAAGAAGAACGGCTTTCTGAAATAGGTTGACGCAAATGCGCGACGCTGGTCGGATGCACGCATCCGACCAGCGTTTTGTTTTCTAGGCGTAGAACGACCAAGGTCCGTCGAGCGGAAGCCGGGCGAGAAAAAGGGATCTGATGCAGCTCCGCGTGGACAAGCTTGGCGTGATCATTGCCGTGCTTACCGCCTACGGCGCCTTGCTGGCGCCCTTTGCGACTTTTCGTGCCAACCGCATCGTCGCCGGCGAGGCGAGATCGCTCGGCGAGGCGTTGCCTCCGGCGTGGGCTGCCATCATCCTTATCCTCGTGATCGCCACGGCGGTTGTCGCCCTCCTGAAAACGCCAAGCCCGCTACGCCTTGCCATCGCCTTTTCGACGATCGCGGCATTGGCGCTCGGTATCGGTGCTGCAGCCGGCCACCTGACGCCGCCTGAAAATACCTACGCCCGCGTTTCGCCAGCATCAGGGTTCTGGATTCTTTTGTTTGCGCTCGGTCTTCTAGCGGCCGACGCATTGACCCGGATGCGTCCATCCCCGCTGGTGCGAGTGCTGTTCCTTGCCGCCGTCCTTGGTTTTATTGCCGCGCTCCTGTGGTCCGGCACCTGGGACGGTCTGTCGCTTCTGAAAGAATATGCCAGCCGCGCCGACACCTTCTGGGCCGAGGCAGGCAAGCATGTGATGCTCGCCTTGGGTTCGCTTGCCGCCGCCACCATTGTCGGCATTCCGCTCGGCGTTCTCTGCCATCGTGTCACGCGCCTGCGCGATGGCCTTTTGGGTGTCCTGAATGCGATCCAGACGATCCCGTCGATTGCACTTTTCGGCATTCTGATAGCGCCGCTTGGCTGGATTGCGATCCATGTTCCGGGTGCTGCCGCCATCGGCATCCGTGGGATCGGGGCGGCACCGGCATTCGTTGCCCTTTTCCTCTATTCGCTGCTGCCTGTCGTCGCCAATACAGTGGTGGGGCTTGCCGGCGTGCCGCGAGAAGCCAACGACGCGGCACGCGGCATCGGCATGACCGACTTCCAACGCCTTGCCGGTATCGAGTTTCCGCTGGCTTTTCCGGTCGTTCTCACCGGCATTCGCATCGTGCTCGTTCAGAACATCGGGTTGGCGACGATCGCGGCGCTGATCGGCGGCGGCGGTTTCGGCGTCTTCGTCTTCCAGGGGGTGGGGCAGACGGCGATGGATCTGGTGCTGCTCGGGGCAGTGCCGACCGTTATCCTTGCCTTCACGGCCGCAATCGTCCTCGACGCCGTGATCGAGGCGGCTACTCCGAACCGCAACCAGGTGCAAAGCGCATGATCGAGATCGAAGGCATTACCAAGCGCTATGGCGAAACCACTGTCGTCAGGGATGTCCGCCTGACGATCGCGCCGCGCACGGTTACCGTTATCGTCGGCACGTCCGGTTCCGGCAAGACGACGCTGCTTAGGATGATCAATCGTCTGGTCGAACCGACATCGGGCACGATCAGGCTCGATGGCGAGGATAACCGCTCGTTGCCGGGCTACGAGCTGCGTCGCCGGATCGGCTATGCGATCCAGGGGCACGGGTTGTTTCCACATCGCACGGTCGCTCAGAACATCGCCACCGTGCCGACGCTGCTCGGCTGGGATCGCGCCCGCATAGACGCGAAGGTCGCCGAGCTGCTGACGCTTTTTCAGCTCGACCCCGCGGCGTTCGGCCCGCGCTATCCGCACGAACTCTCCGGCGGCCAGCAGCAGCGCGTCGGCGTTGCCCGCGCGCTTGCGGCAGAGCCGAAGGTGCTGCTGATGGACGAGCCCTTCGGCGCGCTCGACCCGATCATTCGCGCCAAGGCCCAGGACGACCTGCTGGCGATCCAGAAACATTTCGAAACGACTGTTGTCCTCGTCACGCACGACATGGAGGAGGCTTTCCATCTGGCCGACCGGATTGCGGTCATGGACAAGGGCGAGGTGGTGCAATACGCAACGCCGGCCGAAATGCTCGTCAAACCGGCGACCGCTTTCGTCGAGAGCCTGATCGGGGCCGGTGAGCGCCCGTTTCGCCTGCTGGCGATCGAGCCGGTGTCATCAGCCGTTGAACCGGGTACCGCTGAGGGAGAGGCGATCTCAAGCGCTGCCAGTCAACGCGAGGCCCTGTCGACGCTTCTCTGGTCCGGCCGCAAGGCTCTTCCCGTCGTCGGCCCCGATGGTGTCCTCATCGGCAAGGTCAGTCTTGAAAGCTTGGCGCAGCGTGCCGCGGGGCCATCGTGATGCTGCGTCTTCCCAACCTGTTCCGGCTGCTTGCTCTAGCCCTTCTGATCGCGTTTCTGGTCCAGCCGCAGTGGTTCGAGCCGCTGTTGCGACCGCTTGTGCAGGAGAATGCGCCGGCCATCTATAACCAGGGCAGCCTGCTGCAACTGACGTTTCTGCATCTGCGCACTGTCGCGATTGCAACGGCTGGCGCGACGGTGGTCGCGCTGGCTCTGGCGATCCTGGTGACACGCACTTCCGGAGCAGAATTCCTGCCGCTTTCGCGCAGCCTTGTGAACATCGGCCAGACGTTTCCGCCGGTTGCGGTGCTGGCGCTCGCCGTGCCGATCTTCGGCTTCGGCGAGAAGCCGACGCTGATTGCGCTCTTCCTCTACGGCCTGCTGCCGATCTTCGAGAATGCTCTGACTGGGCTTACGACCTTGCCGCCTTCGATCATGGAGGCGGCGCGGGGCACCGGCATGACCGGGCGCCAGCGGCTGATGAAAATCGAACTGCCGCTGGCGATGCCGGTCATCCTCGCCGGCATCCGGCTCTCCGTGGTGATCAGTCTGGCGACGGCGACGATCGGCTCGACGGTCGCAGCAAGGACGCTCGGCGAGGTGATCATAGCCGGCCTCCAGTCGAACAATCTCGCCTTCGTCGTTCAGGGCGGCCTCATCGTCGCGGTGCTCGCGGTGTTGATCCACGACGCCTTGCAGGCAGCCGAACGAAGCATCAGTTCTCGAATGGGACGGTAGTTTCGTCAACAATTCGTTCTGGCGCGATGGAGATGC
>Ga0247819_10000548_pt1 | contig 22166 bp, 30 predicted proteins | sample 13C_Xylose_Day6_FD_193428 | JGI IMG/M metagenome (GOLD analysis project Ga0247819, IMG submission 193428) | Soil microbial communities from agricultural site in Penn Yan, New York, United States - 13C_Xylose_Day6 | ecosystem: Environmental > Terrestrial > Soil > Agricultural land | place: USA...
GCTCCTTTGTTACTGGTGTGTCGCCGGTAAACCACCGGCAGGTTCACGCTTAAGCTGCCTTCTTCAAAGCAGCCTCAAACTCCGCAATCTGTTGGGGAGTAGCACGGCTAAGTACTTCCATCAAAATCTGCTCAGCCTCCCTCTCAGACAACTGCTCAAAATTAAGTTGCTTAGACATTGCTCTATACGGGACCAGGTCCCTGCTCATAAGCCGGGAGCCCGTTGACTTCAGGTCCATCGTTGGTCCTTTCCACGGACCACCATAATTTGCCGGTCTTGGACCCCTGCGTCGTCCCAATCCCTGCTGCTGTCTATAAGCAGCATAGACCGAAAGCGCGAACGCTCCCCACATCAAGCCCCCTAGTATCTGTACCGCCAGCTTGGCGGTTTTTCCGGTTGTTTTAATAACACCCCAAGTACGGCGTAAAAGGCCGCGCTTACTAGGTGTTACGTCAGTACCTTTACTTCCACCCCCACCGCTATCGGTCCACTTACCGTCATCGGCGCGAGGTTGATCAGGGTCGAACTTGCCCAGGTTATTACCCTTCAACACCGCCAACACCTTGGCAGCGTCCGCCTCCGTGATCTGGTCCGCAATCTCCTCTAGAAGCTTGCGAGCTTGCTCCTCGGTAAGACCGGACGTGTCAAACTTAGATAAATGCCGATTAAAATTGTAAAGATCTCTAGCAAGACCACCTACAGCCCTAGCGCTGCCCCAAGGAGTATCTGGGTAGGCCACAGAACCTTTTGGTTTGCCACCGACACTCGGCACCGACGTGGGCTTGGGCTGGCGCTCAGGAAAATTTGACTTAAACTCTGGCTTCTTGCTACTATTTGACGGTGTCCTACTACGGAGTAGACCCGACTGCTGTACCACATAGGCCCCGAGCACCCCGGCCGTGGCCAGGGCACCGATAATCCTAACAGCTGTCATTCCCCCACGCGCGATGCTGCTCACCACACGGCGGAAGCGGCCCTTACTATTCTTGGGAGCTTCACCACCAAAGACATCATCAAAATCAGATTGGAACCGACCGCCCGGTCCGTCCCCGCCGCCTTCGTCCGACCAACGCCCCCAATCGTCCCGGGCCTGGTTGGGGTCGAACTTTTGTAGGAGTTGATCGGCGCGACGGACTATCTCCACCTTGCCCACCATCTTAGTTCGACGACCAGCGTAGCGGATGACTGACACGGCTTTTGCTGCTTTCGCGTTGGACAACAACTCGGGAAGCTGGGCCAACACCCGCTTGGCCTGCTCTTCAGTGATTCCCGTTAAGTCTAAGCCCTTACGCTTAAGCATCTGAGAGGGGGCGACCTTCATTGTTCGTATTACGCCTGCTGCCTTAATAGTAGCAAACGTGACAACTCCTGCCGCACTAAGCAGACCCAGGACCTTCAATGCCGCAACAGTGCTCCGCCCAACCGCCACCGCAACCCGTCTAAGCTTGCCCTTGTAATTGGTATTAGCCCGTGTGGGTGGCGCAGCCGTAGCAGGCTTCGCAGTAGGTTTGTCCAGCACTCTGTCGAACGAGGAGTCTCCCGACCAGCTGCTGTCGGACAGATCAGGCAGTACGCGCCGACCTTGGAACGTTCCGTCATCCTCGTCTATGATTTTGCTTAGACGCTCCCAACCCGCGTCATCAATCGAATCAAAGTCGAAGTTGATCTCATCATCACGGATTTCGTCGTTCAATTCATTAAAGCCAAAATCCTCATCAGTCCACTGACCCTCTTCGTCCCGCACCTGGTCTGAGCGAAACCCCGCTTTGTATAACGTGCGCTCAGCCTCCTGCAAGCCAACCAATACCTTCTGTAGGCTTATGCTGGTGGTAGCCGTATTGAGCTTCTTAATACGAGCCTCGAGCGAGGAAGTCTCCACCGTCACCGGGGGGTCGGACAGTTCACGCTTCATGATGACCATGCGCGCGTGTTCCTGACAAGGCCGGTCCACCGCACTAATCTCGGTGAGCTTGATCTTGTGTAGGATGCGGCGCTTGGCTTTATCACTCACTGTCGATGTCCTCGAACTTGGAGGTCGAGCCCCCGATCGAGAAGCCGGTGAACTCCCCGGACTCAAACTTCTTAAGCACCTCGGGCGTGGGCTTCATCGCCACCAGCAGACCCGTGATCGGCGTAGCGATCTTAAGCGACTTAGCAATCTCCGTGGTCATCGGGAAGGCAAACACCACGCTACCCTTGGGCTCACCCTTGTGCATCTCCTTGGCGACCCGGGAGTTCTCCATGAAATCGGAGGCGGCCTCCAGCATAGTAGTCTCGGGGATGTGCTCCGGTACGCGCTTACCGGTATCCTTATCGATATTGCGATCGTAGTAGTCCTGGCCGTCGACCTTGCAGATAATACCCCAGCCGAAGACCAAGCCCAGGGAGGGCTCGACCTTCACAACCTCGAACTGGTGCACGTCCGTCTCTTCGGTCACAATACCACCTTAGTCAACATCGACCGTGCGAACCTTGGCCTTCTTCACCTTGGCGAGCTTCAAGACACCACGCGCCGGAGCGTCTAGCAAACAGTTCAACAAATGCTCTGCCACCGCCGCCTTCGTAACTTTGCGGTCTGTGGTGAGTGCCACTATAGCAATATACTTGGTAGCCTTCAAATCTGACTTACCCATCGGTTCCACCTAAGAAAAGGCCGTGCCGCCGTCGGGGAGGAATGCGGCACGGCAGTCGGGAGGAAGACCTCTTAGCCGAACAGGACCTCGGGCTGGCCCTCGGTGTAGGACAGGCGCGTCTGCTCCTCGGCTTCCTTATCGTTCTTGGGCGCGGCCGGGAGTTGGAGCACCTTGGCCCGCTGGCCAGGGGATAGCATGGTCAGCATCACGACCTCACCGTCCGGGAGCTCGAGCGCGTCGTGGTGCATATTCTCCGTGTGCCGGTTGATCTGCCGGAAGCGGCCGGTGGTATACGCGGCGTGCTCGTACTTCATCGTGTAGGGCAGTGACGTGTTGCGGACGATAGCTTCCTCGAAGGCAATCTCGGTACCGGGCAGTACGCAGACTGCCACTTCCGGGTTGTCCACCGCCGCAAAGCCGATGGTACCCGTACCGAAGTTCTTCGTAACGAGCTTGTCGTCCACTGTAGCAGGACGGGACTTGACGTTTTGAAGGCTGTAGTCGCACATGCCGAACCCTCCTGTATGTGAGTGGCGTTACTGTGCTAGAGCCCCTCTACGACGACCAGATTCCTAGCTGACGCAGACGGGCGACCTTGGCCTTGCCACCGACTAGCAGCTTGGCCAGCAACCCACTGGGGCCACCGCCGTCCGATGGCAGCACTGGGCTTCCGTTCCAGGTGATCGTGTTGGTACCGGGCGGGGGTCCACTGTCGTCCACCGTGAAACCCGCCTGGCGCAGCCGTACGATCACCATCGGACCTAAAAAATGACGAACCTGTGCCATAGCATCCTCCTCTTTATGCCGCGTCCTGATCCTCGTCTTCGCCAAGGATCTCAGTAGTGACTGAGCAGCGGCAGTTGATTACCAGGTTGGCGGGCGCAGACGAATCTCCAGGGTACATCATCAGTGTACCGTCCGGAGCCTCGAAGGGTTCGTCGAAGCCGACCGTCTGCCCATCCATCTCCAGGTGCGCGTCGCGGGTACGCTTGTCCTTAACGGCTACCCATGTTCGCCGGACCCGGGAGGGGTCTATACCTAGCTGGTCTAGAACCTGCTGAGTGGCCTCGTGACGGGCCAGGGAGACGATTCGTAACGCCTCGGTACGGGCTATATTCTCGGACCGATAGGTCAGGAAGCGTTCTCGGTAGCGCTCCACCATCCTATCAATCTGGTCCTCCGTCAGGGGAGTGTCCTCTGTCAGAGCCCGCTCAATCGTTGGATCGAACCGACGGTCCCGTAGCTCCCGCTTCAGGGCCTCGGCCGAATTGGCTTCCAGCAAGTCGCGGTAGGCCTCTACCGATTGAAGTTGGGTACGGGTCAACCCAATGGCATCCCGGAACGCGCGGGCCGCCTCCAGCGGACCCTCTCCACGCTGGAAGGCAGTGGCCATCGCGTAACGGGTCGCATCCCGTTGGGCCGTGTCGAACTGCTGGACGAAGCGCAGGCGGGTCGTACGCATAAGGCGCGCGGCCCGATCGTCGGAGGGATCAAAGTTCAGTGCCACACTCCGATGCGGGACAGCCTTCGCTATGCGAGCTCGCCGTCCGGCCGGGACTTGGCGTGTCATCTCCTGATGCGCGCACTGGACGAAGGAGCGTGGGATCACCCCGCTCAGGGCTACAATATGATCTCCAACAATCTTTTGCGCTCCGGTGATATTTCCCTGATCCAGGAGCGCTTTAATGTCACGCTGCGTAGACCCTGCCCGGACGTTGACCATGAACTGTGCGAGCGCAGTATAAATACTACGCTCACAGTGCGCCAACGGATCTAGGCTCTGGGCTTTGCTAAACTGCAGTACAGTCATTTTCCAGCAACCATTTAGTGGTCGGGGTGCCTAGCTGCTCCTGGGTCCAGCCTGACATCGAACGCACCCGACCTAGTAACTTATGTAAATCCCTACGCCATATCTCTCGGTGGATCAAAGCTTCCTTCCAAGGCAATTTAGTATCATACTGCCCATAGTCCCCATCCATGGGCACTCCCGCTAGGACCACGCGATGGGCCCCTAGTTCAAAGGCCACCATCACAGCAATCAGTCCCGACGATCCACCCTCCTGGCGGACGAACCGGACGGGGTAGGCGGCCCCAAGGCGTACCGACTGTGAGCCGCGATAGACTGATGACCAATAGACTCGCGCTGGGGGAAGACCCTTGCGGGAACGCGCGGCGGCCCACTCCGGGAATACGCTGTGGTGAAAGCTCACCCAGTGATCCAGTGGACCCGAATAGTCTACGGCAGCAGAACCTACCCCGATTATACAATCAAACGCTGCTAGCTTTTGCGCCGCAGCCATCTCATCCCACACCCCACGCCCGCGACCGAAGACCAGCGCTTTCATGCAGCGGGCTTCAGGCGCTGTACCTTAAGCACCGTGAGGAGGGAAATCTGATCCACCAGGAACACCCACACCGGGGTGGGCGCAAAATCAATCAAGCGATCGTGAGCAGCCTGAAAGAACGCCGTAGCTTCTTCAAGCTCAGTATCGTTAAGCTCCGAGAACGGTTTGCCGGCCCACATGGAGATCATGATACCAATTTAGATGCTACCGCACGCGCTGAGACCCTAACGACGTTTTCTTGCTTTTGCTTATACACTAGGTCAGCATTACCGCATGTACCCTGGATCACTATACCCGTAAAGCCCCTTATCACAGAAATAGATGCGCTGATTTTCTAAGTTCAGAACGCCACAAATCCGCATAGGGAGCCGTCTCATATCCCGGTAGATCGGGCGTTCCCTCCGTATAGTGAGCAATCTTAGGCGGGATGTCGGTAGGTGTGTCGGTTCCTACCAGGAAATTATATTCTGATGGTAGGGCTCCAATATCCTTATCCTCCAGCCAGCAGAACTGATGGAGGTGTAGCCCCCGTGCGGAATTAACCAAATGCGTAGTCAATGATTTATTAGCCGGATGGTCACAGTTGAATAAGCAGACTGACGACCAATTCTTGCGGAAGTAGGTAGACTGCAACTGCCCACCCATCTTGGTAGTATTATTGGGGTCGTGGTTATGCTGAACACACATCACGGCGTAGCGATCGTCCGCAAGGTCAAACAAATCTGCCAGGTCCGATAATACCAGCATGTCGCAATCTAGAAACAATGCCCAACCTTTCCCAGCAAGCGTAGGTACCAGGAAGCGGGAGATAGCAAATTCGGTGGACATAGGATGTTCGGAAATAGTATCAAGTAACCGACCGTTATTAAAGATTGTGGGGCGGGTATAGAGGCCTGAACGCCGTAGGTCATCTAGCTCCAACCCCACAATACTTATCCGGCGGGATAGGTGACGACGTATAGAGCTCACCGTCACCAAGAAGGCCGCAGCCTCCCGAGGATCAAAGCCAACAAAGATCGATTCTCGCATCTACTCCAACCGCTGATGCCGGAACACCCAGTCATTACGAATACCTCCCACCTTGGTGAAGCCCAAGGCCCCCAGGAATTTTACAGCTGCCATAACACCGCCGTAGCGTGGAGGCACAAACTCCTTACATTCTAGCAACACCACCGGACGGCAGCGCCGTAGGGTTTGTACGCCCCCTTGTAATACTCCGATTTCGTATCCTTCCACGTCAATCTTGAGAAAATCCAGCACCTTAAGCCCGAAGCTATCCAACGTAGATACCTTAACACTACCTTCCCCCTTAATTCCACGCAGGATACGCGCACCCGTGTTACCCTGACGGGTGGGGTCGTTATCCAACCGCCCGTAACCTCCATAAGCCCCTATCGCCGACTGGCTTAGGGAAATGTTGGCGTAGCTCTCACAATTCTTGGATAGACACTCGTAGGTGTCGGGGGCGGGCTCGAAGGCGTAGACCTGCTTGAAATCCCTGGCCAGCCTAACCGTCCAGGTACCGATGTGTGCCCCCACATCCATCGCAACGTCGAACTTCTCCACGAACGTAAGAGCACACTCTAGATGGTCGATCTCAAAGCCCTCGGGCGTGCGCTCGAGCAAGGGCCCAAAGTAGTTGTCCGCTGCCGGTAGGTACCACTGTCCCACGATCTTCATAGGTCCCTCAATGCCCAACTTGACCTTTTGCCACATTAACCGTCTCCATTAGTAGCTGAATCAAATCGGATGCTGCCTTCTCCGAGAATGACACCTCCACCCCCTGTTGTGTCTCTCGGTTGCTGAAGCCCAGGATGATAACCTGGCCCCGCACACTGGCCTGTACCTGTAGAGGGGGGTCTATGATCCGGCCCACAACCAGATCAACGGACAAACCGACGTTTAGTGCAGGATTAGACATTATGTGCTCCTCTATTGCCAGTAGGTGATCTTCTTATGGACTACCTGCTCGACGGCTACGCTGCGACCGAGCTTCTTCCGCTTGCCCTTACAGTGGTCCATGTACTTACCGAGCTCGGAGTTGATAAACGGATGCGACTGGGAGCGGTGCGGAATATGGTGGGTAGGAGTGTTAAGTAGCTTACGTACGTAATCGAACACCCAGGAGTCATGCCATTCGTCTAGGGCGAACACAGCATCCGTTGCGTAGAGATCCGCAAAGGTAGTAATAAACGGACGGCAAGCCACGTGGTTCAAGTTGTAACCTACGAAGCCACACTCAGAGTGATAACCCGGGCGCGCGAGGCAGGAGATTGCTGCATCCCACGGCAGGAGCGTGGTGGCTAAATCAGCAGGCACCGGGGCGAAGGTTATCACGTCAGCGTCCACCCAGAGCAGGCGACCGCTATCCAGCCGACCAGCAGCCAGTTCTATGGCAAAGACCTTCTTGCTGAACTTATAGGCGTCATAGCGGAAGTTCTTACCGGCGTTGGTAGGCCACCGCCTAGCTATCCCCGGGGGGCGGGGTGAGGCGGCCTCACCTTGGGTCCAGCCATGTTCCCTATGGCGGGCTAGGAAGTCCCTGGCCCGCGCTGAATTACCAACCAGGTCCAGGTGACAGACGGAATGGGTGGTATACTCCCGTACTGGAATCGCATCCTCGGAGATAATTAAAAGCGCAACCTCCTTGGGCCAGTACTGCAAAAACGTATCTACGAACTTAGCACCGTAGCTAGCCCAACCCTCCAGCGAGCAGGATGTAACCACCGTAAAATCAGTCATCGGCGTCATCCGCCCCTACCACGATCACCTCTACCCGCACGGGGCTGCGCTTAGGTACCACAGCCGCAATCTGTGCTCGCCACCACTCCTCTGATCGCACAGTGACATGACAGTTGCGCCCGTCCGGGAGGCTCTTGTTTGCGGGGGCCGATGCTATCGCAAAGAACACGAACTTGTCCGCTAGGCCAATAATCTGCCGCAAGGTATCCGGGACCACGGCCTCCGGAACATGCTCCATAACGTCCACACAAATTATACCGTCAAACCGACCGGCAGGTAGTGCCGCATAGGGACCTATTGCCGGATCGTAGAGGGCAATACTCACGCCCCAAGTCTCGTTAACCTTGTAGGGATGCAGATACTGGTCACCCTTACCGCAGCCGTAGTCCAGCAGGGTACGGGACTTAGTAGACTTAATTAGACTTTGGATAACGTCCCGATACTGCATGACGCTTAGGCCCCGGAAGTACTTCTGGGACTTATGCATGATCTGGTACTGGCGAATAATCTGATTGGGGGTGTCCTCCCCTGGCTTCCCCCGTAGGTAGGCCAGGGCCAACCGCACCTCCTCCCAAGCCACCCCGGAGCGGTACTCCTCCGGGGTCCATTGACAGTAGGTCACATCCTGAAAGAACTGCTCGATTAACCGCATATGAGGCCAGTGCGGATGCTCCAGCATCGTACAACGTGTAATAACATCGCTCTGCCACCACTGCGGCCAACTCGGGCTCATGGGCTTACAGATACCGTCACCCACTATAAAGACCGGAATGCCCCGGGCCAGCGCAGCTAGTGCTGCGGACGAGCCATGGGTGACCAATAGATGACAGCGGGCCAACGTCTGCGCGAAGGGCTCCTGTGGGGGTGATAACGTGGTCCCCTCTATAGGTGCGAACTCGTCCTCGTGACGTATCGCCCAGGAGGGATTGGGCCTATAGACCACCGGATGCGAGGAGTGAGCACCGAGCTCTCTCGCAATATCCGTGCACCACTCGGTTACCGTAGGCAAGTCACAGAAGTTATGATAGTTCTGGCAGGCCCCCGCCAGCACGATGTTCATACCTTCAGTACTCTTGCGACGATCACCAAGCTTGATGTTGAGCCGCTTCATGCGGTCTGGGCCGCGCTTAAAGCGCTGGAAGTAGGACAGCGGTTGCCAACCATCAATCGACAGCCGCCAGTACTTGTCGCGATCAAAGTAGCCCTTGTCAAAGTATATAAAATGTCGTCCTGCTCCCCGGTAGGCGTCCATGAGCCGTTTGCAGGCCAGCGCCATCCCCAGGTTGGCCCCGCCGTCGAACTTCTCTAGGTGGTCGAGTTGAAAGTTCTCCTGTAGGATTAAATCTACCGTATCGCCGTGACGGCGTGCACCCTCCGCCAGCATTCTACCAAACATCTGGGTACGTATCTTAGACGAATGGTAGAACGCGAAGCGGTAGTTCACTGGTGACCTATCCTTCCGGAGTGCGTTACGGAAAGATGGAGGAGCCACAGCAGGAACACGGCTATATACCACAACACCGAGTAGTCGTGGATGTATAGCAGTAGGTATGCGATAAAGAGGGTCACTGTCACACCAACCCCTCCGACCGAAGGTGCCGCCAGCAGGTACCGTCCTTCATCTCGTCCATGGACCACTGGCAGTAGCTGACATCGTTCAACCACTCCTGCACCGTGTCGATGTCCGGACGGTAGGGGACCTCAATACAACCGAAGTCCTGGAGCCCCATAGGCACCGCCACCCCGCTCCACGCAAACGTGGGTACGCCTAGGACCACCCCCTCCACAGCTACGTTCGAGTGGTGGGTAACAGTCGCCCAGCTGCTCCGCAGAGCCTTTTCGAGTGGGGTGGTAACGTCAAACGTAGTTCCCGCAATAGGCTTGCCGTAGTGCTGGCTGGGTTTGGGGCGGTAGATAATGGGGCGGTCGGTACACCGCTTGAGGTTGGCGATAGCGTTCTTCTCCCAACTCTCCACCGGTTCCTGCTTCTCGGCCCAGGCCGCCTTCGGCCCCATGCCCACGAGCAGGATAGTGCCATCGTCCACCCACTTGGACTCTAGCTTCACACCCCAACGCTGTAGCCGGGAGTCGTTGTGGGGGAAGTTCTGGAAGTACTTGGTGGGGTGGCGAGCACCGATAGATACCTTGTAGTGGGTGCCACGCTCCCAATAGGCCAGGTCCAGGTACACCACTGGCTTCTCGCGGGCGTTAAAATCGTTCATGATGGTCTGCATGATCTCGACGTAGCCCCAGAAGATAGCCGCGTCGTACGTGTCAGCGTGGTCCTTTTTGTATTGCTTCTCGGACAGGATGTCCACCGTCTCACCTTGCGCCCGTGCGCCTGCCACCATAGCAGGGCACGTCAGCGCTGCGTGACCGTTGCCAGTCAAGATGTATGCTGCTACTTTCATTCCCAAACCTCCTGTGCGAATTTTAGTGGCACATTGTTACTAGATGCCAGTGCTTCTAGCAAAGGCTTCTCCACCGACATATCATGCGTGGCCGTCTTGGCCTCGCCAACAGGATAAATCTTGTCGGTCTTCTTTTCGTCCCAGTAGAGACTCTGCATAGCCCAGTACTCTGGGCAGAAGGACTCCTCTATCGGCTTGTTGATCCCACACAGCACGTTATCGAATCCGACCAGGATAACCTCCTCCCCCTTACCAGCGTGCTCTATAGCCCAGGCCGCCATAGCGCACCCGCGCGTGAGCGTGAAGCCCCCACTAAGCCCCTGCCCGCCTAGCGCCCGTCCAAGGTCACACCATCGGGTGGTGTCGACCAGTTGCGAGCTATCCGGTAGATGACAGGAGGTTGGTTTACCCAGGTATACAAGCCACCCGCGCTCGGGACGTCTTTGATTGTGCTCACTAAATAGTCGAAAGTTTCTAGGGGTGAGTACAAATAACCCGTAATGATATTGGTATCCAAAGTCACGTGGGTGCTGCCAGTGCCAGTCCCAACACCGAACCACAGTAGAACAGACATCTATCCTAGAGCCCCAACTCTTACCTTCCGGAGAACGCCCATGCCCAATCACCGCTATTGTCATAGGAATCCTTTCCCAGCCCCGGGCGGTGCGCGCGGGTACACACCGCCCAGGCTAGTACTACGCCTGCTCGCGCTCGGGAACGCCGGTTGCGTTGGCTACTGCCGCCAACGATGCCATTTCCGTCTCCACATCGGTCAGCTTGGGGGACCCGTCCTGATTGACGTCCTCCACGATGCCGTTCTCCAGCATCGCGGACTTAGCCGAACTCAACGCTCGTTCCGCCACCACCCGCACCTGATCGCATGCTGAGATAGCTGACGTGGTGAGAATAGCCAGCTGGGCCTTGAGTTCGAAGTAGCCCTTCTGGAACTCATCGCGGGCGGTCTGCGTCCGCGTCAGGTCGTGCTGGAGTAGGGAGACCCGATCATTGAGCCGTGCAATCTCCAGGTCCCGATGCTCGACGATACCCAGGAGTTGGTCCCGATGGCGCTGCATAGACGTGTAATCGTTAAGGAACGATACCACCCGGGGGTCATCAGGAGTGACCCGCTCGGCCGTCGCACCTATATCCGTAATCTGCCGGTTCCCATTCCCAGTATTCGTAGCAACATCCCGTCTTCCCATAACTTAAGCTCCTCGTGTTTTTTGGCACTCCAGCCACCCACCGTTACATACAATGTCTAGGGTCTGTAGAAAATCCAATTGGCGGTGCCGGCATACTTACCGGTAGTAATCTTGTCCCGCTTAATCTGCGCGGGATTGTAGGTAAACCCAAACCGTTCCAAATAGCTAGGAATGTCATCCTGGCCGGGGATAGCCGGATCAATCTCGACCAGTAGCGACCGTACCAAAGGCAGGGTCTCCGCTGCCCCTCGCAGGATAGCAAACTCGTTACCGTCCACGTCTAGCTTGATGTAGTTCGGACAGCCGAACGCGACCACGCACTCGTCCACGGTCGAGGCCGTAACTGTACCCCCGACCTTGTGATAGAAGGTATGCGTCGAGCGGCCTGCTCCGAGCACGCCACGTCCCAGTGTGTTACTTAGTGCTAGGGGGAGAACTACGATGGGTAGGTCGTTACGCCTAACAGTCTCCTGAAGCTCCTCGGCCAAATCCGACTGAGGCTCGAAGGCCACGACCGATAGACCATGAACTGCTGCGCGTATAGAATGCGTCCCCACACTAGCCCCAATATCGTAGAACACCCCCGTGGGGCTGAGGGTCTCGATCCAGCCAACCGTTTCGGGCTCAGGAGAATAGCGCCCCGCCCAACGCGCCTGGCACATTTTAGAGGGATGTTCGCCTAAGTCTATCTTACGACCGTAGAGTTCTACATGCATGACTCACTTCCTACAGACGAACCAGGATCGGGCCTTGCCACGCTTGCCGGAGTCCTCGATCGTCCAGTACGCCGCTAGGTGCTCACCCCACCACTCGTGGGAGTACACACTTAGGTGGAGGCGCATGGGTGGATTCATCTTGGGCCCGGACGTATCCAATACAGTACATACCTGTATGAATGCCGCCTTGCGCGTTAGGCGGCACATTTGCGAGAGGGCTAGCTCCAACCGGTCAGGTGGTAGGTGTTCGAGCACGTCCGTACAAAAAGCATAGTCGGCCTGCTGAACCCACGGTGGCGGATCCCACATGCTCCCAACAATCAGCGGGATCTTGACATCCTTGTCTAGGCAGTTCCGAGCGATGTCGAAGCCGGTTACCTTTAGTCCCTTAGCCTGTAGCCGCTGGGCGGGCGTACCCTTCCCACAGCCCCAGTCGATCAGCGACTCCCCGGGCTTACACCCCAGCTGCTTGAACGCCAAGTCGACCACAGGGTCCCCATCCGCCTGCGTACGATACTCTGGATAGCCACCCCAGACTGTCTCGTACTTAAGACGCTCAGAGTCCCAGATAGCATCAAATGACATAGCTAGCCTCCCTCACCAGACATCCTGAGCGTGGTCGAGCTTGATGCCCGCACGCTTCGCCAACAGATTAAGCAACGGTCCTTCAACAGCAAAATCATGATTACCTGATTTGGTTTCCGTATGTGGGGCGTTGTCGTAACGCACCATTGGATAAGCAGCTGGAAACTCAATGTAGCTCTGCGGAAAGCCCTCCTTAGAGGACAGCGTACGGCCTGTGTACACGTTATCGAAGCCCACCAGTACCATAGACTGGCCCGGGGACATGAACTTTGTCAGCGCCCAGCAGGCCGCCCGCACTCCCCGCGTCAACAGCAACCTACCCTTCATCCCTAATCCACCTAGCCGCCGTCCGTCGTCGTCCCAGCTAGAGGCGTCACAGACCGTAGTATTCTCCGGTAGCGGTCCCTCATACGGCTTTAGCAGCCGGGTCGCAACCCAGCCTCGCGCGGGCGTGCGACAATTATGCTTGTAGAAGCGGGCCATCTCCGTTGGGGAGATTTCGTAGAACCCAAAGTCGTAACGCTCCCCATAGTCCAGTAAGTTCTGCCAGTGATAGTTCCACATACGAACCACCACTGGAGTCGCATCTATACGGTGGCCCCAGCCCTGGCCCTCTGGAGTCAGGCCATGCCCGATAATTGCGACATCATGCACAGCATCACCTGAACACGTCAAACGCCAGCAGCCAACGCTCTACTGGGGAGGGTTTAACACAATGGTAGGAGACGTCCGTCCGCATAAAGAACAAAGCGCTGTTGGGGACGTAGGGAACTGTCTTGACCGGTGCATAGTCAGGACCAGGCTTGTGGCCCTTGCCGGACGGGTCCGGAACCCTACCCTTACACAGCACCGTGCCCTGCTTCGCGTCCGACCCCGTCTTGGGAAGGTAGAGCAGGCCCGTGACCAGCTTGTTGGACGTATCAGTGTGAGGGCCAATCTGGTAGCCAGGGCGATCGTGCATTAGCTGCGCACCGATGCTAGTACCCACCACATCTAGCCGGTTCTCCAACTCCATCCACAATGAGTCGAAGAGGGCTTCCCGAAACTCATCCCAGAACCCATCCACAGGTGGGCGCGTATGAATTCCGTTAGGCCGGTCGCCCTCGCTATACTCCAGCCAGTAGAAGGATCGGAACTGGTTGAAAGCCTTCCAGGCGCTGGTAGGAGGGAGCTTGTTGACCATCAGCAGATAGAAGCTGTTGGGGAACAAGTCGTTGACGATAAGATGTGGCCAAGGGTCGTCCAGAACCTCGGCGTTGCGGATCGCCTTGACAGCCTGCTTAACAGCTGTCTGCATACCGCATCCTACAGCTACGTTCATAACTGGGCCTCCTCCACTGCGTCCTCGCGACGCACGGGCTTATTTAAGCCCCAAGCTTCCAAGTGGTTATGCCCGTGCAAACAACCGTCGCAGTTACAATCCTTACACGGTTCCAACCCCGTGCGGTCGCGTGACAAGCTAGTACGACGCTTGTGTAAACGCTTGGAGGTCCAAATATCGAGCAGGCTCTCAGTGTTCACGTTCCCGAACTTCACCCGCCGATGCCAGTCCTGCGGGCAGAGTAGCACGTCCCCGTTCCAGTCCAGCTGCATCATGTAGGTCGTATACCAGCAGGGGTGGCTCGTGTCCACTGGTTCCTGATCCCCTACCGTCACAGTTCCGGCCCGGTTAGTCAGCTTTAGGCCGAAGGCGTCGGCCTCTGAGTGCCAGCGATCCCGGAGTAGGTAGTACTCCGGGGGACACTCCGCGTCCGTAAAGGCCTTCTGGAGCTTCGCAATCTGCTGGGGACCATCGTACATACTAACCACGAAATAATCCACACCGGAGTTCCGCAGCTTGGCAATTTTCTCAGGCCCTAGAAAATCCCCGTTGGTGACGACCTCGACCCGGCACGTGAACAAGGATACCACGTCAGCGAGCTTAGGATGTAGCAGCGGTTCCCCAAACCCACAGAACACTACCGAGCCCAGGAACCCCCACTCGTCTAGCTCCGTAGCGATCTTAGATGCCGTCTGCATTGACATGTGTAGGTTCTGATTGGGGACCCACTTCGGATCTATGCGTGGGCAGAACGGACAAGCGTTGGCGTGTCCCGCCGAACGGTTACACAACTCCGTCAGAGAGATGTCGATCCAGGACGGCAGCGGCACGCCGTCTTTTAATTGCACAACATCAACGTAGGCGGACTTACGTTGAAGGTTCTTCTTCGTCGCTTCGTTTAGTGGCATCAGGAACTCCGTTGTAATCTGGAAACAACTTTGCCAATTCATGGAGCGGGAGTATCCATTGCTCTGCAGTCAACTCCGTAGTCGCCAGCAACCGGGCCTTGTACACCTGATCGTAGTAGTGCTTGTTACTGGCCCGCCAATGATCCACATGCTCCTTAAGAACCTTCTCGTACGTCACCCCACCGTTCAGGGTCTGCCGCCAATTAAAGTATCCTACGATCGGTGTCATGCTAGATCCTTCGCAAAACGAGTAGTCCGTCATTATGGATATACTTGCCGCTGTCGTCGTAGCTGGCCTCGATAATCCTAAAGTACCGGGCGCAGTTGTCGGGCGACAGGAAGAACTGTAGTAACCCAGGGAACCCGTCGCACATCTCCCGACCGTAGCGCTGGTGGTTCAGGAAGGCCTGGCTGATAATCAGCAAACCGTCTGGACGAATAAGCTGGTGACAGTTAACCACAACCGGATCTATACGGTGTAGGATATACCACAGCAGCTGCCCCAGCACGACCATATGGTACCAGCCCCGCCCGGGTGCGCCATCGGGGACAAAGCCTGGATTAGTTATATCACCCACCCAGAACCGCCGGTCGGGATTAGTCTTGGCGGCCTGCGTAATTGCCGACTGTGATATGTCAGTACCGTCCCACTCAGAGCAGGGCACGGCTGCGTTCAACAGGGTCGTGACGGCCCCGAGCCCACACCCCACCTCCAGGCCCTTGATAGGTAGGGCATCAAAATTGCTGGCATGACGCCGTGCCACCGCTAGCAGGCGCGCACGCGAGTGCCGGTTGTAGTCAGGCATGGGCCCCTCTGCCCCCACCTGCTGCCAGGGATCGTCCTCGGCCTGGTATAGACCTTCGAAGTCCCCTACGAACTTCAACCCTCCGATACCGTCTTCCTTAAAGACAAATTCGCCTCGCATGACTACCACCTTAGTTGACGTTGTGTACGACATCACGTAACGCTGTAAAGAATGTCTGCATCGTTGGAACGTAACCACAGGCCACCAGCATGCACTTCTCCACCGGGGGTGGAAGACCTGCCTTAACGTAGATGCCCTGCTCCTCCAACCGATGCGCCACCAGTACAGCCACCTCCTCTGAAGCAAACTCTATCAGTACTGAGAAGCCGAAGCTGCCCCAAGCCCGCAGACCTAGACTTCGTACAGCCTTGCGTAGATAGTCACGCCCTGCGATCACGTATAAGGCGTTCGTCTCAAACTCCGTAAACCGATCTAGTGCTACGGTCGCCATAGCCAGCGAGGGACCAGTGATTTCTCCGGAGGGACGCACCGCGTGTAATGCCTTAATCAAGGGCTCCTGTCCCATCGCGAATCCCACGCGCAGGCCCGCGCCCCCGAAGAACTTGGAGAACGTGCGCAGGACGAGCACATGCCCCCAACGCTGTATCAACGCCTGGGCCGTGGGCGCACCAAAGCCGTAGTGGGCCTCGTCAATCGCGAGCGTGATACCCTGGCTGGCCGTCCAGGCGGCTAGTGCCTCTAGGTCATCCAGGTTGTAGCAGGTTTCCACCGGCTGGCCAGGGTTGGGTATGAAGATCAGCTTCAGGCCTTCGACTGCCTTGAACACATGAATCAATGACGACATAGGAGTCTGGGTACCGGGCTCTGTCAGCATCTTCATTAGCCGCAGCCCAAAGGCCCGGGAGTAGATTTCGTACATAGCGCAGGTGGGCCACAGTACCGCCACCCGCTCCTTAGGCTCGCAGCAAAGGAACATTAACGTGCGGATAAACTCTTCTATACCCGCCCCCACCACCAGCTGTGAGGGGGGCATTCCCACGTGCAGCCCTAGCCGGGTATAGAAGGGGGCATAGTCCGGGTATTGTTGGATGCTCGAGGCCCTCACAGCGTACGTCATAGCCGTTAGTAGGTCCCGGGGCAGGGGTTCCACCCGTTCCCCCCGGTTTAGCCTTAGCACCACGTTCGGTGCTGTGCTTATACGCTTGCGTTCCAAGGTGCCTAGGTGCTGGAAGCATTCCCGCAGCATCAGCCTATTCCTCGAATAGTGTACTTCCCGTAGGGTTCCTTCTGGTACTTAGCAATCGTAATGCCCTTAGACTGAGCCTCCTCATATTCACGGTCGAACAGGGCTTGTAGGTCCTCGCGCGGGTGGGGCTTGGTCGCCCGAGTGTACCAGTGCTTGGTACCGGCCGCGCGCAGGCGCGGGATAGCGTACTTGAGTTGGGGCTGGGTATGCATCTGCGTGTAATGAATAGCCTTAATTGAAGGAGTATTAATATCCGCCGGCATCGATATATCCATCACGTTCCAGTTACCGTCCGCAAAGGGCTGTATCGTGTTAGCGTTCAGACGGCTGGCCGCCGCCGTCGCTGACCCCTCCTTGCGCTGGAGCCAGGTCAGGTCCCAGGTCTCGCCTGCGAACTTCGCGCAATTCCACACTGAGCAATCTAGACGACTGCGGTCAGCAGCAATGATTAGCCGACCTTCGGCAATAGGTTGGTTCCAAAGCTTGGCAATATCATCTAGAAAGATAAAGTCACTATCCAGATAAATACCCTTTCCGTGGAACTTGCACAACGCCGGTATCGCCCACCGTAATCCAGAGAACGGGGTGGCCCACTGCTGCGTGCGCCAGCCCTGGCCGCGCTCCGGTGACGAGTAGAAGGGGCTGTAGGGATCCCTGGATAACTGCATCCAGGTGATCTGCAACGGCTGCGACGCAAACTTGCGCAGGGTGTACTCAAGGACGACCTGACTCTCTAGGTCCTCATTGTTAGACGCACACCCCACGAATATACGTACGGTTTCCATCAGCGTCGCTGGCCCCTGCTCTGCGCACGGCGCAACTCATACTGCAAGGGGCGGACCCTCACCACCCCACGTGGTAGCAACGCCATTGGTAACACCGGCGCGGGGGCGTCCTTGTGCATGCCATAATCACTAACCGATTGGCGGACCCAGCCCCGGCTAGCTCGCCGGTCAACCTCAGATCGTCTTGCCATTAAAACATCTCCACTATGTTTGCAGGCCGGTGAGGTCTATATCCAGGCACGGTTCCGAGGCCACCCGGAACCGCCCAAGCGCCCGGACTCCCATTCTCCGTTTAAGGTGCGGCGTGGGGCACCCCAAGGATTTAACCCTGCTGATCCTACCTGCAAGCTGATCATAGAATCCCTCGTAGGTAGCCTGCCTCCACGGGGAAGCTCGTCTCGTCATCGACGCCCTCGGCCGTCGCGTAGAAGCCCTCATCCACACCCAGGCTACCAGCCAGGTAGTCCCGGATGAGCTCCTGGACGATGAGCGGGAAGCGGGTGGGGTTGTCGATGCCCCGGAAGTGGCTGATAGACACCGAGCCCGCTGACATGCTGCGCACGCGCTCCGCCGTAGTCTGCTGGTTCTGCACCTCGCTGCCGTCCAGCAGTGCGAAGGCGAGCTCGATGGAGGCATTGATGATATTAAGAGGAACCTCATCAACGTCCACCCCCTCCACACCCGTATTGGTCCGGGGCCAGGCCAGCGTCTGGAGCTCGTCAGTCTTGACACCCTTCCAACGCTGCCGGTCCAGGGTGCGTGTAGCCGTCGTCAGCGCCCGCCCCTTGTCATCGTTGCTAGCATCCCGGTACGTGGTCCCGTGCAGCGCCGCGCCCGCGTACAAATCCGCCGTATCAAGGTCAGCATACACCTCGTACGTTTCGGTACCGACATCTACTTCTGCCATAGCTACCTCACTTTGTCTTTATCTTGAGCTTGACGGTTTGCTCCATCTGCCGCCCACCCAGCGTAGTTATGTGATTAGTCAGCTGGTAGGTTATACCTAGCGTACCAGCCGACAACCAGATCAGCGTATGGGTGACGGTGAAGGAGTTACTGTTGATGGTTAGTGCCGCTCCACCCACTGGGATCGTCCAGGTAGAAGCGACGATGTCGTCTGCCCCCAGCCGGTCGGACCAGTCAACCTGATAGTCCAGAACTTCTTCGGGGTCTTTATAGGGCCAAGCTAGCATGAGTGTGATCCTTTACAGCGGCGCGGATGTCTCAACCTCTCGATCTTCGAGCAGAACTTCTACAACACGGAATGCGGACGCAGCCGTAACCGTCCTATCCTCCGGGGCCACAACAACAACTCGATATTCGGCTAGCACATGGACAATGCGCCACGCCGGAGTAGTTATAGGCGCATGACCATTTATGATCAATTGCCCTGCATCTGGCATAATTAGCCGGTCGCCAAAATCAACGACCGGTACAGTGGTGGTTAGTGCCAGCTGCCCAGCATTGGGGGTTATCTGGATCGTGCTAGTAACCGAGGGCGCGGAACTGCTAAGTACAATATTGCCCTGCGCTATCGTCCGGATAATATTCTGGACGGCGGACGGAGCCTGCGTGGAGAGCGTCAGGTTCGCCTGGGCTGGCGTGATTATATGATTTAGCGTTCGGGTCGGTGCAGTGGTCGTCAGCGTTAGCTGGCCCGCTGCCGGGGCGAGCACCGCCGTTATCGTTGGGGCGAAGGTGGAGAGTGTTAGATTCCCCTGTGCAGGCGTTCGGGGTTGGTCTACCTGCCTGGTGGGTGCGACCGTTGAGAGGGTGAGGTTCCCCTGGGCTGGGAACCGGAAGTGGTTGTCCGTCCTTACAACAGTGGGCGCAGCCGTGCTAAGGGTGAGGTTCCCTTGGGCAGGTTGCCGTCCTGTACCCGCAGAGACGGTTGGTGCTGTCGTCGAGAGGGTCAGGTTCCCTTGGGCGGGCTGTCTTACATAATTGACCACCCGTATAGGTGCGACGGTCGAGAGCGTGAGATTGCCCTGCGCCGGTTGCCTGCTAAAGCTGAAGGACAGAATTGGCGCAAAGGTCGTGAGCGTTAGGTCAACACTGTTCGGGGTGATGTTCCTGCTATCACCCGCCTGCACACTCGGGGTAAACGTGGACAGGGTCAAGTTACCCTGAGCCGGGAACCGAGCGTGATTATCAGTCCGTACGACGCTCGGTGCAACTGTCGTAAGAGTTAGGTCCCCCTGCGCGGGCGTGCGCGGCAGGTCTATATACGTAGTAGGAGCAACCGTGGAGAGTGTAAGATTACCCTGCGCCGGGAACGCCGGATCATCCTCCACGAAGGTCGGAGCCACCGTGGATAGGGTTAGATTCCCTTGAGCAGGTTGCCTATTAAAGTTGATCGACCGGGTGGGGGCGACCGTGGTGAGCGTCAGGTCCGCATGGTTCGGTGTTATATTGCGGTTATCGTCAGCCTGGACGCTCGGTGCGAACGTGGATAAGGTTAGATTGCCCTGCGCCGGGAACCGGAAGTGGTTATCAGTCCGTACGACACTTGGGGCGAACGTTGTGAGTGTCAGGTTCCCCTGCGCAGGCTGTCGTCCGGTACCCGCTGAGACAGTAGGTGCTACCGTGGATAGGGTTAGATTACCCTGTGCCGGTTGCCGCCCTGTACCAGCAGAGACGCTAGGCGCGAATGTAGAGAGTGTTAGGTTGCCCTGCGCAGGTTGTCGTACCGTACCAGCTGAGACGCTGGGAGCCACCGTGGATAGGGTAAGATTACCCTGAGCCGGGAACCGGAAGTGATTGAACGTCTGCTGGACAGTTGGCGCGAACGTAGAAAGTGTTAGGTCTGCGCTGTTTGGCGTTAGGTTACGATTATCACCAGCCTGGATGCTTGGTGTAAACGTGGATAAGGTCAGATTACCCTGGGCCGGGAATCGTAAGTGATTGAACGTCTGCTGGACAGTAGGTGCGAAAGTAGAGAGGGTTAGGTTCCCCTGGGCAGGGGTTCGCTGGATACCCAGCGAGCGTATGGGTGCTACCGTGGTGAGAGTTAGATTACCCTGAGCGGGCTGTCGTCCAATACCAGCAGAGACAGTTGGTGCGAATGTAGAGAGAGTTAGATTCCCCTGAGCAGGCTGTCGTCCAGTGCCAGCAGAGACGCTAGGAGCAACTGTCGTTAACGTCAGGTTACCCTGGGCTGGGGTAATAACACGATTATCAGTCCAAACAACAACAGGCGCGGTCGTGGAAAGTGTTAGATCAACTCTGGCCGGAGCCATGGCCATCCCAACACTAATAGTTGGGGCCGTGGTCGTTAGCGTCAGATCACCCTGATCAACCTCAATGAATTGGTGCTCTGTACGCACCACCGAGGGTGCGAACTTGGTGAGCGTCAAATCCACTCGCGCGGGGGAGAGTGGTAGGTCTATCTGCCTATTAGGAGCAACAGTCGTTAATGTCAGATTACCCTGAGCCGGGAACCGATTATGATTATCAGTCCTAACAACGGTGGGGGCGGCCGTAGAGAGTGTTAGGTTCCCTTGAGCAGGTTGCCTATTAAAGTTGACGGTCCGGGCGGGGGCCACCGTGGAGAGGGTGAGATTCCCTTGGGCCGGTTGCCTATTCGTGGCCAGTACAATCGAGGGAGCCGTGGTCGTCAGCGTCAGGTTCGCCTGGGCTGGCGTCCGGATGCTATTCTGTACGACGGCAGGGGCGGTGGTCGAGAGGGTCAGGTTCCCCTGCGCCGGGAACCGGAAGTGATGATCAGTCCAGACAACAACGGGTGCGACCGTAGAGAGGGTGAGATTCCCTTGGGCCGGGGTGCGGCGCACGTCCACCGACCGGGATGGCGCAACGGTCGTTAGTGTAAGGTCGCCTTGCGCGGGAGTACGGAATTGGTGCTGGGTCCGCTGGACCGTGGGGGCCGTCGTGGTTAGTGTTAGATTAGCAAACTCCGGGACCTTGCTGATGCTATCAGAAACACCAGCCCGCACCTCCATCCAGGAGACGATGGCCTTTGACCCCGGGGCCGCCACCACCACACCGGGGGCAGTGCCCGTGAGTACCAGATTACCCTGGGCCGGTTGCCTGCCTATACCGGCAGAGACACTGGGGGCTGTCGTTGAGAGGGCTAGGTTACCCTGGGCAGGTTGCCTGCTAAAGTTAATAGCCCGTATAGGTGCAAGAGTTGAGAGCGCCAGGTTACCCTGGGCCGGAGTAATAACACGATTAGTAGTAATCTGGATGGTGGGCGCTGCAGACGACAGGGCAAGGTTGCCCTGCGCCGGAGTGATGTTAGTCTGAACGAACTCACTAAACGCAACATAAGCAGAAGCGTGGTCAGCAGTAATAGCGGCAGTCGGGTCAGATGACCCACCTGTCCCTGTACTAATCAACCACTCGCCACGCACGCCCATCTCTGTCGCCGACGTACCGGCACCAGAGACCGCCTGCGTAAAGATCGCCCAGCCTCCCGCCGTGGGCGTCAGCGCCGTCGAGGAGTTGCTCTCACTGGCGATTGCACGAACGCGAAGGCAAGGTATATT
>Ga0247819_10000549_pt1 | contig 22149 bp, 19 predicted proteins | sample 13C_Xylose_Day6_FD_193428 | JGI IMG/M metagenome (GOLD analysis project Ga0247819, IMG submission 193428) | Soil microbial communities from agricultural site in Penn Yan, New York, United States - 13C_Xylose_Day6 | ecosystem: Environmental > Terrestrial > Soil > Agricultural land | place: USA...
TGATGAGCCAGCGCGTGCTTCCTGATCGGCGCCGTGCTCGGGCTCACGATCCTCTTCATGCGCATGTGGGTGCCCGAAAGCCCGCGCTGGCTCATCACGCACAACCGCGCGGACGAGGCGAAGCAGATCGTCGAGGGAATCGAGGCGCAGTTCCGCGCGCAGGGCATCGACCTGCCGGACGGCCCCGCGAAACCGCTGCGCCTGCACGCGCGCGGGCATACGCCGCTGCGCGAGGTGTTCGACACGCTTTTCCACGCACACCGCACGCGCTCGCTCGTCGGACTCGCGCTGATGACCGCGCAGGCGTTCTTCTACAACGCGATCTTCTTCACCTACGCGCTCGTGCTCACCGATTTCTACGGCGTGCCCGGCGAGCACATCGGTTGGTACGTGCTGCCGTTCGCGGCGGGCAATTTTCTCGGACCGATCGTGCTCGGCAAGCTCTTCGACGTGCTCGGCCGCCGCCGGATGATCGCTTTCACGTATGCGATCTCGGGCGTGCTGCTCACGCTGTCGGGCTACCTCTTCGCGCAGGGCCTGCTGACCACGACGACGCAAACCATCGCGTGGATGGTGATTTTCTTCTTCGCGTCGGCGGCGGCGAGTTCGGCGTACCTGACCGTCAGCGAGACCTTTCCGCTCGAAATTCGCGCGCTGGCGATCGCGGTGTTCTACGCGTTCGGGACGGCGCTTGGCGGCATCATCGGCCCGACGCTGTTCGGCAGCCTGATCGACACGCACCAGCGCGGCGCCGTGTTCGCGGGCTATCTGATTGGCTCGGCGCTGATGATCGGGGCCGCGATCGTGGCGGGAATCTGGGGTGTGGCGGCGGAACGCAGGTCGCTCGAGGAGGTGGCGCGGCCGCTTTCGTCGGTGGAGGACGACGAATGACCCGCCAACGTTCAGGGCACGCCAGCCGCGCCGATGGGCAAGAGTGCAACAAATCTGCGCAGGGTGTAAGGGCCGGCACCTCGCGGTGACTAATCGGACGTATGCGCCAGCGTCTTCGCCTGAAGACGCGGCACATCACCGTCATCCGATAGCAACCTGCGAGGCCCTACATGACACTGTCCCTTTCCGATCCCGCTGAAGCGGTACGCGACAGAGAACGCGCACGCCATTGCTTCGCGCCGGCAACGCTTGCCCGCCTCACCGCGGACCAGCGCGCGATATTCGAGCACTTCGTCCGTGGGCCGGACGTGACGCCGGACTTTGCGCTCATTCACCACGCGTTCGAAGCGCACGCCGCCGCAACCCCCCACGCCATCGCCGCGCGCCATGGCGACGAATCGATCACCTACGCCGAGCTCGATCGTGCGGCAAACCGGCTCGCCGCGCGGCTCGCGCATGAAGGCGTGAGCGCAGGCGATTGCGTCGCGCTGTTCGTGCACCGTTCGATCCCGATGCTCGCCGGCATGCTGGCCGCGCTCAAGCTCGGGGCGGCCTACGTTCCCCAACACGTGGGGGTCGCGCCCGAGTCGCAATTGCTGCACGTCATCGGCGCCGCTGCGACGCGTGTCATCCTCACGCTCTCGCACCTGCGCCCGCTCGTGCCGGTTCCGGCGGGACACACATGCATCGCCATCGACGACTTCCTGCGGCTCGCTCCCGAGGGCGAAAGCGATTCCCGATGCGGCCATGCCACGGCGCAACCGGGACACATCACGCCGTCGAGCGCCTGTTTCGTGCTCTTTACGTCCGGCACGACCGGCAAGCCCAACGGCGTGCGCGTGACGCACCGGAACCTGTGCAACATCCTGCTCACGGACCCGGGGCGGCTCGGCATGCGCCCGGGCATGAAGGTCTCGCAGATCCTCAACATCGCGTTCGACATGGCGGCATGGGAAATCCTCGGCTGCCTCGCCAACGGCGCGACGCTGCTGATTCGCGGAAAAGACATCGCGGAAACGGTGCAACAGGCGAATGTCGTGATCGCGACGCCCTCGATACTCGCGACGCTCGATTCCCGGCGCTGTCCGCTCGTGCGCGTCGTCGCGGTCGCGGGTGAGCCGTGCCCTGAGCGGCTCGCAAACGACTGGTCCACCGGCCGGACGTTTTTCAACTCATGCGGCCCGACCGAGACGACCATCGTGAATACGATGCAGCACTACGCGAACGACGGCCGCTCGCTCACGATCGGCAAGCCGACGCCGAACAATACGGTCTACGTGCTCGACAGCGACCTCATGCCTTGCGCGGTGGGCAAGACCGGAGAAATGTGGGCGGGCGGCGAATGCGTGACGGCGGGCTATATCGGCAACGAGGCGCTCAATCGCGAACGCTACATCCCGGACCCGTTCCTCGGCGGCGGGCGGCTCATGTTCCGCACGCGCGACCTCGGCCGCTGGACGGCTTCGGGAGAACTCGAACATCTTGGCCGGACCGACGATCAGGTCAAGATCCGTGGCTTTCGCGTCGAACTCGACGGCGTCTCGGCCGCGCTCGAAACGGCTCGCACGGTGGAGCGCGCGGTCACGCTGCCCGTCAACGGACGTGATTTGATCGCGTTCGTCACGCCGCACAGCGCGAACGTTGATGAAGCGCTGCAATGTGCTCGCGAAAGGCTGCCTTATTACTGTGTGCCGGCGCGCGTCATCGCGCTCGACGCGTTCCCGCTGACTTCCCGCGGCAAGATCGACAAGCGCGCGCTCGGCGACCTCGCGATTCGGCCGTCAGATGAAAAAACGAACCCGGCTGCCCGCGGCAAGACAGCCGGCGAGATGCCGCCGCCTCACTGCCGCCGGCAGCGCCTGCTCGCGTCGCCGCTGCTGTCGCATTACAACCGCCTCGCGGCGCTCGTCCTCGCACTCAACGTGCTTCTCTTCGCGTACGGCATAACCGACGGACACTGGTGGCGGCGTGAAGGCATCGCCATGGGTGCAATCGCGAACGCCGTCGTCGCCAATCTCGCGCTAGCGGTCCTCGTTCGCCAGCAGTACGTGATCAACCTGCTCTTCTGGACAGCGACCCGCGCGCCGGTGACGTGGCCGCTTTCGGTGCGCCGCACGCTCGGCAAGGTCTACCACTTCGGTGGACTGCATGCCGGCGGCGCGATCGCGGCGACCGCCTGGTTCCTGGCGCTTTTTGCGTCGATGGTGTGGCATCGCGTCCACGACCTGCCGGGCGTGCCGGCAAGTCTCTTTGCCGTGAGCGGCGCATTGCTCGCCCTTCTCGCCGCGCTCGTCGTCATGGCGCAGCCCGCGATCCGGGCGCGATACCACAACGCATTCGAACTCACGCACCGGTTCGCCGGCTGGGCGGCACTCGCCCTGTTCTGGGTTCAGACACTGCTCTTCGTCGACGCGGGACGCACGGCCACGGGCACGAGCCACGCGGATGCCCTCGCGGGTGCCCTGTTTGATTCGCCGTCGTTCTGGGTGCTCCTCGCCGTCACCGTGAGCATCGCTTTGCCCTGGCTGCGCCTGCGCAAGGTGCGTGTGCAGGTGGAGAGACTGTCGTCGCATGCGGCGATCGCGCGGTTCGACCACGGCGTCACGCCATTCGCGGGGTCGTCGACGAGCATCAGCCTCAGCCCGCTCACCGAATGGCACGCGTTCGCCAACATCCCGGCGCCGGGCGTGCGCGGTTTTCGGCTGATCGTTTCGCGTGCCGGCGACTGGACTGCGCGATTCATCGACGAAGCGCCGTCGCATGTCTGGGTCAAGGGCATCACGACCGCCGGTGTCGCCAACATCGAAACGCTTTTCAGGCGTGTGGTGTACGTGGCGACGGGCAGCGGCATCGGGCCGGTGCTGCCTCATCTGCTGGCGAAGAAAGTGCCGATCAGGCTCATCTGGGCGACAAAAAGTCCGCGCGAAACCTACGGCGATGCACTCGTCGACGAAATTCTCGCGGCGCAGCCGGATGCGCTGATCTGGGATACCGACAGCGACGGCAAGCCCGATCTGCTTCGGCTTGCCTATGCGGCGCGCGAGCAGTTCGACGCGGAAGCCGTGATCTGTATCGCGAATCGCAAGCTCACCGAGCGGGTCGTGACCGGCATGGAAAGCCGCGGCTTCGCCGCCTATGGCGCGATCTGGGATTCCTGATCGGGCCGCAACGGCCGGTCGTCCCGCATCCATCAATTACACAGGAGTATTCAAATGAACATCGTCATCGAGCGGCATGGACGGGTGGCCGTCGTACGCCTGAACCGCCCGCAAGCGCGCAACGCACTGAATTCCGAACTGATGCGCGAGATGGTGAGCGCGACGCAGGCCCTCGACCGGGACGCCGGCATCGGATGTATCGTGATTGCCGGCGCCGAAACCTATTTCGCGGCTGGCGCCGATATCAGGGAAATGCATCAAAAGAGCTACTTGCAGATGGTTCAGGACGACTTTTTCGCCGGCTGGGATGCGTTCGCCGCCGTGCGCACGCCCAAAATCGCCGCGGTGGCGGGCTACGCTTTCGGAGGAGGCTGCGAACTCGCGATGATGTGCGACACGATCTACGCGGGCGAAAGCGCGCGTTTCGGCCAGCCGGAGATCACGCTCGGCGTGATGCCGGGCATGGGCGGCTCGCAGCGGCTCACGAAACTGGTCGGCAAGAGCCTCGCGATGGACATGATTCTGACCGGCCGCCAGATCGACGCGGCCGAAGCGCAGCGCTCGGGGCTTGTCGCACGCGTGATTCCCGATGCACGCCTTATGGCAGAGGCACTCGAAGCGGCACAGCGGATCGCATCGTTCAGCAAGACCGCTGCGATGGCCGCACGCGATGCGGTCGATCGCGCGCTCGAAACGGGCCTGCGCGATGGCCTGTTGTTCGAGCGGCGCACCTTTCACGCGCTTTTTGCAACCGCCGACCAGAAGGAAGGCATGCAGGCGTTTCTCGACAAGCGGCCCGCCGTGTTCAACAACGACTGAGGCAGCAAACACGGGCCAGGCTCCCTGTGCAGGCTGCACATCAACGAAAACGGCCCTTGCGGGCCGTTCCGGACTTCCTTCATTCGACGGCAGCGTTACTCGAACGCCTTGCCCCAGGCGCCGTCGAAGGCGATTTCGCTTAGCGGCACGCGCGAGCGCGGCGCGGCTTCGCGCTGGCGCAGCTTTTCGTCGAGCGAACTGGCGTCGCCGTAGTGGCCGAGCGAGATCATCGCGATGACCTGCACGTCCTCCGGCACCGCGAATGCTTCGCGAAACGCGCTGGCGTCGAAACCGCCCATCTGGTGCGCGGCGAGCCCGAGCGCGTGCGCCTGCAGCACGAGCGCCATTGCGGCGGCGCCGGTGTCGTAGCCGGCGGTGCGGTTCACGTCGCCTTTCGGCGTCACCGTCCTGGCCGTTACGCAGATCAGCACAGGCACGTTCGCGTTCCAGCCCTGGTTGAACGGCACGAGCGTGTCGAAGGCGCGCCTGAACGCGGCTTCGTCGCGGTAGCGGTCGAACGTGACGAAGCGCCACGGCTGCAGGTTGCTCGACGAGGGCGCCCAGCGCGCCGCTTCGAGCACCTGCTGCAAGTGTTCGCGGGCGACCGGCTGGCCGGAATAGGCGCGCGGGCTCCAGCGGCCCGCGATCAGTTCGTGGATGTCGACTTCAGTTGGCGCTTTGTTTGCGGTCATGGATGAACCTTTCAGTTGACGAGGCAACGCGGCGCACGATCTGCGCCGCGAAGCACAAGGATAACCAACTGACGTTCCGGACACTGAAACAATTCACGCCATTTCCGCTATTGCGCCGCCATTTCCGCCATGGCACGCAGCGCCGCTTTCGATACCGCCAACTACGTCGCCGCGACGCCGACGCGCCGCGCCGGCCGGTTGATGCGCAGCACGAGCACCGACGCGATCAGGCAGAGGCCGCCCGAGATCATCGTCGCGACCGTGTAGGTGCCGAGGCTCGATCGCAGCATGCCGGCGCCGAGCGCAGCGAAGGCCGCACCGAATTGATGCCCCGCGACGATCCAGCCGAACACGATCGTCGCGGCCTCCTTGCCGTAGACATCGGTGGCGAGTCGCACGGTGGGCGGCACGGTCGCGATCCAGTCGAGGCCGTAGAACACGGCGAAGAGCGGCAGGCCGAAGAAATCGATGCCGAACGCGTACGGCAAGTAGATCAGCGACAGCCCGCGCAGGCCGTAGTACCAGAAGAGCAGCACGCGGCTGTTGAAGCGGTCCGAGAGCCAGCCCGACAGCGTCGTGCCGAACAGGTCGAAAATGCCCATCGCCGCAAGCAGCGACGCGCCCTGCACCTGCGTCATGCCGTAGTCGGCGCACATCGCGATGAGGTGTGTGCCGACATAGCCGTTCGTGCTCGCCCCGCAAATGAAGAAACTGAAGAACAGCAGCCAGAAGTCGCGCGTCCTGCTTGCCGACCCGAGCGTGCTGAACGCGAGCTTGATCGGATTCTTCGGCGGGCCGGCCGGCGCCGCCGGCTGCTCTGCGGTCTCGCCGACGGGCCGCAGCGCCAGATCCGACGGGCGCTCGGGCAAGAGCCACGCGACGAGCGGCAGCACGAGCGCCGCCGCGGCAGCGACGATCAGGACGACCGGCTGCCAGCCGACGCGCTCCGAGATCGACGCGAGGACCGGCAGGAATACGAGCTGGCCAGTGGCGGAACTTGCGGTGAGAATACCCATCGCGAGGCCGCGGTGCGTCGTGAACCAGCGGTTGACGACCGTAGCCGACAGCGTCAGCGCCGCCACACCCGTCGCGCCGCCCACCAGCACGCCCCAGACCAGGATCATCTGCCACGGCGCGGTCATCATCGACGAAACGCCGACGCCCGCCGCGAGTGTCGCGAGCGCGGTAAGGAGCGTCGGCCGCACGCCGAAGCGCTGCATCGCGGCGGCGGCGAACGGTCCGGCCAGGCCGTACAGCGCAAGGTTGATCGAAATGGCGAGCGAAATCGTGCCGCGGCTCCAGCCGAACTGCTTTTCGAGCGGCAGCATCATCACGCTGGGCGTCGCCCGCGTGCCGGCCGCAGCCAGCAGCACGAAGAACACCACGCCCACCGCGATCCACCCGTAGTGCATCCGGCCTTCAAACCGCCTCGCCACCCAATTCATCGCAGCTCCATTTCTTGATTGATCGTTACGCGACGTTACTGCTCGGTCACAATTGAGTTGCAAGCTTAGTGACCGATCGGTAACATGTCAAGATCCCTTTGAAACTTCAAGGAAATGGCTTTGGCACGCGCATCGGAACAAGCCGGCAGGCCGGCGGCGAAAAAATCGGTTCGCACGGACGGCGCCACCGCCGAAGAGCAGCTGCTCCACGCGGCGCAGGAGCTCTTCTATCGCGAGGGCGTGCGCGCGATCGGCGTGGACGCCGTGGTGGAGCGCGCGGGCGTCAACAAGATGAGCCTTTACCGGCGGTTTGCGTCGAAGGACGAACTCGTCGCCGCCTATCTGACGCGCATGGACGAAGCCTTCCGGCGCCGCGTCGAGGCGAGCTTCGCGAAGCACCCCGACGCGCCGGCCAGGCAGCTCGTGCAGGCCATGGAGGATCTGGTCGCGCGTGCGTCGGTGCCGGACTATCGCGGCTGTCCGTTCGTCAACGTTGCGTGCGAATTCTCCGATCCGGCGCACGTCGCGCGCCTGTGCGTCACGCGCAACAAGCAGTATCTGGCGACGCGGCTCGTCGAGATCGCGACGGCGGCGGGCGCATCGGACCCGGCGGAACTCGCCGATGCGCTCGCGCTCGTCATCGACGGCGTCTACGCGACGAGCCAGACCTACGGCCCGGGATGCGGCCCGATGCGAACCGCGCCGCGCGTCACGGCGCTTCTGATCGACGCCGCGTGCGCACCCCGAATCTGACAGGACAGGACATGATCGACCGCAGTACCCGCGAGGCAATCATCGCCCGCACGCAGCACTGGCTGACCCGCGCCGTGATCGGCCTGAATCTCTGCCCGTTCGCGAAGGGCGTGCACGTGAAGGACCAGATCCGCTATGTGGTGAGCGAGGCGAGGACGCTGGAGGACGCGCTCATGGATCTTTCGAAGGAACTGCGCACGCTCGCCGACGCCGACCCGGAGCGCGTCGACACCACGCTTCTGATCGTGCCCCACGCGCTCGCCGATTTCACCGACTACAACGACGCGCTCTATTTCGCCGACCGGATGGTGAAGCAGATGCAGCTCGCAGGCGAATTGCAGGTCGCGAGCTTCCATCCCGCGTATCAGTTCGAGGGCACGGAGCCCGACGCCATCGAAAACTACACGAATCGCGCGCCCTATCCGATCTTTCATCTGCTGCGCGAGGCGAGCATCGAACGCGCGGTCGATGCATTTCCCGACGCCGCCGACATCTACGAACGCAATATGGAAACGCTGCGGCGCCTCGGCCACGCCGGCTGGAAGGCGTGGATGGAGAAGCACTAGGTCAGTGCGTGAAGAAACGCTCGCGCAATTCGTCGAGGCCGAGCGTTTCGAGCACGTCCGACAGGCGCTGCGCGGGCCGGCCGCGCGGCAGGTCCTTGAACTGCGCGATGATCAGCTCGTTTTTCATCGAATGCTCCCAGCCGACCAGTTCGGTCACGCTTACCTGATACCCGTGCGATTCGAGTTGCAGGCAGCGCAGCACGTTGGTGATCTGGCTGCCGAATTCGCGCGTGTGCAGCGGATGGCGCCACATTTCGGTGAGCACATTTTTCGACAGCGAATGGCCCTTGTTCTTGCGCAGGACCGCGGCCACCTCCGCCTGACAGCACGGCACCACCACGATGTACTGCGCATTCTTTTGCAGCGCGAAATGGATGGCGTCATCGGTTGCGGTATTGCACGCGTGCAGCGCGGTGACGACATCGATTGAATCGGGCAACTGACCGGATACGGTCGATTCGGCCACCGACAGATTCAGGAACGACATCCCCTCGAAGCCCAGGCGCCTCGCCAATTCCTCCGACTTTTTCACGAGCTCCTCGCGCGTCTCGATGCCGTATATGTGTGACCGATCGCGCAGAGTCTTGAAGAACAGATCGTAGAGAATAAAGCCCAGATACGACTTTCCCGCCCCGTGATCGACGAGCGATACCGAGCCTTGCCGCGAATGCACGTCGGCGAGCAGCGGCTCGATGAACTGGAACAGGTGATAGACCTGCTTCAGCTTGCGGCGGCTGTCCTGATTCATCTTTCCGTCGCGCGTGAGGATATGCAGTTCCTTAAGCAGTTCGATCGACTGACCCGGACGGATCTCGTGCTTGCTCGAGGCGTCCGGCGAAGCGGTGCCGGAGGCGGAGGCGGTGGACTTCTTGGCCATCGTTGGGGTGCCGTATCAAATAAAAAAGCGGAGCATGTTCACGCCGAATGTGCGCTAACCGCTGGTTCTGCCGTTGCAAATGGGGAAGTTTACCCAAAAGCGCGTAGACGCTCCCGTTCCAGCCGCCGAAGGACCGGCGTCAGTCAGCCTGGAACATTGTGTGCATCGTCCGACAAGCGAGGCCAATTGGAAAGGGCGACACAGCGCGCGGCGCACGCCGCGCGTCGATGCAGCAACGAGGAGCAACAAGCTGGTAGCAGGCCGCGCCGTTCGACTACGCACAATGTCGTCACCCGCGAAAGGCTTTGTTACGTAACACACAACGCAAAGCGCGGCGATGCGACTCGCCTGGCGCCATGGACATGAGAGGACGGCGATGGATGCGATCCCGGACAAAAAAGCAGAAAAGCAGTTTCAGGACATGCTCGCGGCACTGACCGCGATGCCTGCATGGAGTGAAAAGCAGCAGCTCGAGCTGGAGATGGCGCGAGAGATATCGGTGGAAATGTTGCGCCTCGCAGAATCGATGCGCGACGGCAGCACGGATATCGAAACGTGCCTGACGATGCTCAAGTACGCGAAGGTGATGGACTTCGTGCTCACGACGCTCGCCTCGCGGCGCGAGATTGCGCCGCAGACGTTGCGTGTGATCTTCAAGCTCGCGGGCCTGAAGGTCGATGAAGCCTATCCCGGCTGAGCGAGGCTTGATCCTGCAATGCACAAGGCGGCCTGTCTTCCCCGGAACGGGCCGCCTTCATCCCTTGCGACGCGTCATCAGCCGCGCGCACGAGGCCCTCATGTGCCGCTGCATCGCGGCCTGCGCCTGAACGGCGTCGCGCTCCTCGAGCGCTTCCAGAATCTCCCGGTGTTCGTTCAGCGCCGCCGCCCACGTGTCCTCCCCTTCGAAGTGACCCCGCAGTTTCGATGAAAGCGGACTGTGCCGCTCGTCGAAAAGGCTCGCGACCGTCCTGACCAGCACGTCGTTGCCCGACATCTGTGCGATCGCCAGGTGAAAAGCACGGTCGGCCGCAAGCGGAATCTGGCCGCCTGCGACTTCGCGCGCCATCGTCTCGTAGACGGCGCGCAGGCCCTTCAGCGCCTTCGGCTTGGCGAACGGCGCGACGCTCGCCGCAATGGCGCCTTCGATCACGAGGCGCGCCGTCATGATTTCCTGCGGACTTTCGCCGAACTCCTCCTCCGACTTGGGCGCCGCCGCCGCACCGGAGGTCGCTGTGATGTAGACGCCGGAGCCCATCCGGATTTCCACGCGCCCTTCCAGTTCGAGCGCGACGAGCGCCTCCCGCACCGAGGGCCGCGACACGCCGAGCGTCTGCGCGAGCTCGCGCTCCGACGGCAGGCGGCCATTCGGCGCGAAGCCCTGCTGCTCGATCAGGCTGCGCAGCTTGTCGGCAATCTGGAGATACAGGCGGCGCGTTTCGACCGGTTTGACGCTCACGTGGTGGCTCCTCGCAAAAGACCTCGGGAAAACGTGGATTGTAATCAGTGGAAGCGTTGACCGGCGCGAGGCCACGTCAGCGCGTTTCGCTAATCGCTTACAAGCGGCTTGACCAGTTGGTTTTATAGACACTACCATGCAAACTGGTAAGGCCAAAGGACGGCATCGCACGCGTCCCGCCCTTGGCGAAAAGAAGCCCCGTCCCCACGCCCGATACCCATGAATACTGTCGATCATCCCACGGCTTTTCGCCACGGCGTCCGCGTTTCTCTCCAGATGAGCCGCCGATGAGCAATCCGACTCTCCAATTCGGCACGAGCCGCTTCCTGCAGGCGCACGTCGATCTGTTCGTGGCCGAGGCTGCGCGCGCGCAGCCTTCGAAGGCGATCGGCGGGATCACCGTCGTGCAGACCACGTCGAGCGCGGAAAGCCGCGCGCGCATCGATGCGCTGCGCGCGACCGGGCGCTACCCGGTGCGCATCCGCGGCCGGCGCCGCGACGAAACGATCGATGTCACCGTCGAATGCGACGCGATCACCGAAGCCCTGCACGCGAACGACGACTGGCAACTGCTGCGCAAGCGCATCGCGCATGACGTGCGAACGGTTGTCTCGAATACCGCCGACTCCGGCTACGCCCTCTTCCCCGAAGACACCGCCGACCTGCTCGACGGACAGCGCACGCCGCGCGGCTTTGCGGCCAAGCTCGCGGTGCTGCTGCACGAGCGCCATCGCGCGGGCGGCGAGCCGATCACGCTGTTGCCTTGCGAGCTGATCTCGCGCAACGGCGACACGCTGCGCGATCTCGTCGTAAGCGTGGCGCGCGGCTGGAACGCCGTCGACGAGTTCGTCGACTATCTGGGCAGCCGTTGCATCTGGGTGAATTCGCTCGTCGACCGCATCGTGTCGGAGCCGATCCTTCCGGTCGGCGCGATCGCCGAGCCGTATGCGCTCTGGGCGATCGAGCGCCAGCCGGGCATGGTGCTGCCGTGCGAACACGACGACATCGTCGTCACGGACGAACTCGCCCACTACGAGCGCCTGAAGCTCCTGATGCTCAACCTCGGCCACACGATGCTCGTCGAGTCGTGGCGCACCCACGACGGCGCGCCCGACATGACCGTCCTTGATGCGATGCGTCACGCCCCGTGGCGCGACGCGCTCGAAACGGTATGGCAGGACGAAGTGCTGCCTGTCTTCGACGCGCTCGGCCAGCAGGTCGCCGCACGCGCCTATCTCGCCGACGTGCGCGATCGCTTCGAGAACCCGTTTCTCGTGCACCGGCTCGCGGACATCGCGCGCAATCACGACGAGAAGAAGGCGCGGCGCTTGCAGCCGGTCATCGAACTCGCGCGCGAATTGCGCCTGGACATCGGGCAGGAACGGCTGCGCGCCGCGCTCGCGTCGGACACGCCGGTCACACCAGCCATCTGAAAGCGTGCCGGGCGAGCCGGCAAAGCAGGCGCAGACGGGCGGTTACGGCATGGCGGCGCAGGACCAAACACACGGCATGACACTCTTGGAGGAGACAGAACGATGCGCAAAATGCGTTGGATGGTGATCTTATAATGCTTTCTGGCAATCGCGGTGAACTACATCGACCGCGCGAACCTCGCGGTCGCGGCGCCGCAGATCGAGAAGGCGCTCGGCATCGGCCCGGCTGAAATGGGGCTCGTGATGAGCGGCTTCTTCTGGACCTACGCGCTCATGCAGATGCCGTTCGGCTGGTTCGTCGACCGCGTCGGCGCGCGCATCGCGCTGCCGCTCGCCGTCGGCTGGTGGTCGCTCTTCACCGCGCTCACCGCGGCGGCGACGAGCGTCGCGGGCATGTTCGGCTGCCGCCTGATGCTCGGCATCGGCGAGGCGGGCGCCTATCCGTCGTGCGCGAAGCTCGTCTCGCAGTGGTTCAAGCCCGAACAGCGCGCGCTCGCAACCAGCATCTTCGACAGCGGCTCGCGCGTCGGCTCCGCGCTCTCCATTCCGGTCGTCGCGCTCATCATCAGCTCGTTCGGCTGGGAGGCGTCGTTCATCATCACCGGCGCAATCGGCTTCGTCTGGATCCTGGGCTGGTTCCTGATCTACCGCAACCCGTCGCGCGGCGACCTGACGGGCGCAGCCGAAGCGGCGCCTCAAGTCAGGGCCGCCCCGAAGAACAAGGTGACGTGGGGCTCGCTCTTCAAGTACCGCACGCTGTGGGGCATGATGCTCGGCTTCTTCTGCCTGAACTTCGTGATCTACTTCTTCATCACGTGGTTTCCGAGCTATCTCGTGCAGACGCACGGCTTTTCGCTGAAGTCGCTCGGCACGCTCGGCATGATTCCCGCGCTCGTCTCGATTCCGGGCGGCTGGCTCGGCGGCTTCGTGTCCGACTCGCTGTACCGCCGCGGCTGGAGCCTCACCGCCGCGCGCAAGACCTGCATGGTCGGCGGCATGCTGCTCTCGTCGGTGATCACGCTCTCGGCGTTCACGACGAACATCTACCTGATGCTCGCGTTCTTCGGCATCGCGTACGGCAGCCTCGCGTTCGCCGCGGCGAGCATCTGGTCCCTGCCCGGCGACGTCGCACCGACGCCCGATCACGTCGCGTCGATCGGCGGCATCCAGAACTTCGCGTCGAACCTGGCGGGCATCGTCATCACGACGTTCACCGGCTTCATGGTCGCGATGACGAAGGGCTCGTTCACCATCCCGCTGATCGTCGCGGGCGGCTTCTGCTTCCTCGGTGCATTCAGCTATCTTTTCATCGTCGGCAAGATCGAGCCGCTTTCCGGCGCCGACGACGACGCGGCCGCCATCTCCGACGACCGCGCTCCTTCTACGGTATGAACATCATGTCCACCACTTCCACCGATCATGCCGTGATACGGCTGCACCCCAACGACGACGTCGTGATCGCGACGCGCCAGCTGATGTCCGGCGCGCGCATCGCGTCGGAAGATCTCGCGGTGACGGGGCTGATTCCGCCTGGCCACAAGATCGCGACGCGCGACATCGCGAAGGGCGAGCCGGTCAAGCGCTACAACCAGATCATCGGCGTGGCGCGCGAGGCGATCGCGCGCGGCCAGCACGTGCACGTGCACAACCTCGGCATGGCCGAGTTCGCGCGGGAGCACGAGTTCGGCGTCGACCGGCATCCGACCGACTTCGTCGAAACGCCCGCGACCTTCATGGGCATCCGCCGCGCCGACGGGCGGGTTGCGACGCGCAACTTCATCGGCGTATTGACGAGCGTGAACTGCTCGGCGACCGTCGCGCGCGCGATCGCGGATCATTTCCGCCGCGACGTGCATCCGGAAGCGCTTGCCGGCTATCCGAACGTCGACGGCGTGATCGCGCTCACGCACGGGCTCGGCTGCGGCATCGACATGCAGGGCGAAGGGCTCGCGATCCTGCGGCGCACGCTCGCCGGTTACGCGGTGCATCCGAACTTCTACTCGGTGCTGTTCGTCGGGCTCGGCTGCGAGACGAACCAGATTTCCGGCGTGCTCGAATCGGGCGGCCTGAAGGACGGCGAGCGCCTGAAGAGCTTCACGATCCAGGACAGCGGCGGCTCGAAGAAGACGGTCGAGCGCGGCATCGCGATGGTGAAGGAGATGCTCGCGGACGCGAACCGCGTCACGCGCGAACCGGTCCCGGCATCGCATCTCGTGGTGGGATTGCAGTGCGGCGGGTCGGACGGATACTCGGGCATTTCGGCGAATCCGGCGCTCGGCGCCGCCGTCGACCGGCTCGTGCGCCACGGCGGCACCGCGATTCTTTCCGAGACGCCCGAGGTCTACGGCGCGGAGCACCTGCTGACGCGCCGCGCGGTGAGCCGCGAGGTCGGCGAGAAGCTGCTCGCGCGCATCGCGTGGTGGGAAGACTATTGCGCGCGCAACGGCGCCGCGCTCGACAACAATCCGTCGGCGGGCAACAAGGTCGGCGGCCTCACGACGATTCTCGAAAAGTCGCTCGGCGCGGTGGCGAAGGGCGGCACGACGAATCTCGTCGACGTGTACGAGTACGCGGAGCGCATCGACGCGAAGGGCTTCGTCTTCATGGATTCGCCGGGCTACGACCCGATGTCCGCGACGGGACAGGTGGCCTCCGGCGCGAACCTGATCTGCTTTACGACGGGGCGCGGGTCGGCGTACGGCTGCGCGCCGTCGCCGTCGCTCAAGCTCGCGACCAACACCGCGCTTTGGGAACGGCAGGAAGACGATATCGACATCAACTGCGGCGGCGTGATCGACGGGACGGCTTCGATCGGGGAACTCGGCGAGGCGATTTTCCGGATGATGCTGGATTGCGCGTCGGGGGGCGCGTCGAAGAGCGAGACGCACGGCTACGGGCAGAACGAGTTCGTGCCGTGGCAGGTGGGTGTGGTGACCTGACGCTAAAAAGCAGGAAGGCCGATGCCCGAAGCATCGGCCTTTTTTCCTCACCGCGTCACTTCGAAATATCCTCCAGCGTGACATCGCGCGTGCGCGGCCGAGCAGTCCGATCGCGCAGATCACGATGATCATCGCCCCGGCGATGAACACGAACACGCCGTTCACGCCGAAGTGCTTCAGACACGCCGCGATCACGAACGCGGAAAACACGGCCGACAGCCGGCTCCACGAGTACACGAAGCCCACGGCGCGCGCCCGGATGCGGGTCGAATGAACTCGCGTTCGGCCGCCCGCGCGATCGTCCCCTCCTCGCACACCGCGATGAAGAGCCGCAACGTCACCTGATCGATTTGCCACATGGCCGGCGTGCCTTTCTCTTTCGGTTGAACGTCAAAGCGTGCGATTCAGTGCGCCGTCGCCGTCACGGCGGCCACGAAATCGAGGAATGCCCGCACCTTCGCGGGCGGATGATGCCGCGACGGATACAACGCATATAGCGGAAAACGTTCGTCGCGCCAATCCGGAAACAACTCGACGAGGCTGCCATCGGCGATCAGCGCCTCGACGCCGAGCTGCATCACCTGCGCGATCGCGTGGCCCGCGATGCACACGCCATGCATCGTGCCGACGTCGTTCAGCGTGAGCCTGCCGGGTGCCGCCGACGGCGCGATCAGCACCCGCTTCTTGCCGCGATGAAACTCCCACTGGAACGGCCGGCCGCTTTGCGGGTCGCGATAGTGCACGCAGACGTGCCTGCCCGCTTCCAGTTCCGCCTTCAGCGCGGCGGGCGTCGCGGGACGGCCATGGCGTGCGAGGTACGCGGGCGCGGCCACGGTGAGGATCGGCGTGTCGAGGAGCTTCCGCGCGATCAGGCTCGACGAACGCGGCTCTCCGAAGCGCAGCGCGAGATCGAAGCCGTCCGCGATCAGATCGCCCAGCTGGTCGCGCGTGGCGAGTTCCACCTGAAGCTCGGGATGCGATTCGATGAACTCGCCCAGGCGCGGCCCGAGCACGAGCCGGGAGAAGAACGGATCGACGTTCACGCGCAGTCGCCCGCGGACCGCCGTCGCGCTGCCCGAAACGCTCGACGCCGCCTCCTCCAGCCCGGCCAGGAGCGGCGCGATCTGTTCGTAGAAGCGGCGGCCTTCGTCGGTGAGCTGGACGGAGCGCGTCGTGCGGTCGAAAAGCCGTATGCCGAGCCGGCCTTCCAGCCGCGCGACCGCCCGGCTCACGCCCGACTGCGTCATGTCCAGCAGTTCGCCCGCAGCCGCGAAGCTCCCGCTGTCGACGATCGCCGACAGCACGCCCATCCCGTTCAGCAAGCGCTCGTCAAAGGGCATCGTGATGACCTTGTGTCATGGATAAAATGACGCTCATGCTATCGCGGAATGCCTGGCGACGGCGCAGACTCGTGCTCATCGCGGCGCGAGCCGCCGCATTCGGACCATTCGGACCATTCGGACCATTCGGACAGGAGAAATCAGATGTACGCGATTACCGGAATCACAGGACAAGTCGGCGGCGTGGTCGCGCGCCAGTTGCTCGACGCGGGCCGCGGTGTGCGGGCCATCGTGCGCAGCGCGGACAAGGGCGCGGTGTGGGGCGCGCAAGGATGCGAGGTCGCGCTCGCCGACATGACCGACGCCCGTGCGCTCACCGCCGCGTTTCGCGACACCGAAGGCGTATTCGTATTGCTGCCGCCGAATTTCGCGCCGTCGGCGGGATTCGGCGAAACGCGGGCCATCGTGGCCGCGCTGCGCGAGGCGCTAGCAGAGGCGCAGGCGCCGAGGGTCGTCTGTCTCTCGACGATCGGCGCGCAGGCCGAACGCCCCAATCTGCTCCAGCAGCTTCAGATCATGGAGCGCGAACTGGGGCAACTCGACTTGCCGATCGCGTTTCTGCGCGCGGCGTGGTTCATGGAGAACGCGCTTTGGGATGTCGAGCCGGCAAGGGCGCGCGGCGTGATCCCGAGTTTCCTGCAACCGCTCGACAAGCCCGTGCCGATGGTCGCAACCGCTGATATCGGGCAGGTCGCGGCGGATCTGCTGCTCGATGAAAGCTGGCACGGCAAGCGGGTGGTCGAACTCGAAGGCCCGGCGCGCGTCTCGCCGGACGATATCGCCGCCGCGTTCACGGCTGCGCTCGGGCATCCGGTGCGCGCGGAAGCGGTGGCGCGGGAGAGCTGGGAGGCGCTCTTCAAGTCGCAGGGAACCGCCGACCCGACGCCCCGCATTCAGATGCTCGACGGGTTCAATGAAGGGTGGATCGAGTTCGAAGGGGCGCCGCTGACCGGGACCGTCGAATTGGACAGCGTGGTGCGGGAACTGGTGGCGCGGGCCGGATGATTTCGTGGCTACCGCGTGGACGTCGAGGCGCGCCTGGGAATTCGCGGCTGCATGGGAAGCCGCAGATTGCGGGCGTCATGTGTGCGCGACGCGCGGCAGGTCCATGACCGGCGCGCACCAACGGGCATGAGTTCTGCGGGCGGCGGACCCGCCCGGGGATCGGGCGCCTCGCGCGCCCGCCGCAAACTCAGTCCGCCGCGCCCGGTTCCGCGACCATCCGCAAAGCAACCGCCTCTGCGACTTCGATTCCGTCGATCGCCGCCGAATAGATCCCGCCCGCGTATCCTGCGCCCTCTCCCGCTGGGTACAGCCCCTCCACGTTGATACTCTGGAAGTCGTCGCCGCGCCGGACCCGCAGCGGCGACGACGTACGCGTCTCCACACCCGTGAGCACGGCATCATGCATCGCGAAGCCGGGGATTTTCTTGTCGAGCTGCGGAAGCGCCTCGCGGATCGCTTCGATCACGTAATCGGGCAGCGCCGTGCTGAGATCGGTCGGACGCACACCCGGCTTGTACGACGGCTCGACCGAGCCAAGCGACGTCGACGGCCGCCCCGCGATGAAATCGCCGACCAGTTGTCCCGGTGCGCAGTAATCGCCGCCGCCGAGTTCGAACGCGCGCTCTTCCCATTTGCGCTGGAACGCGATGCCGGCGAGCGGGCCGCCGGGGTAGTCATCCGGCGTAATGCCGACGACGATTCCCGCGTTCGCATTGCGCTCATTGCGCGAATACTGGCTCATGCCGTTGGTCACGACGCGCCCCGGTTCCGACGTGGCCGCCACGACCGTGCCGCCCGGGCACATGCAGAAGCTGTAGACCGCACGGCCGTTGCTGCAATGGTGCACGACCTTGTAGTCGGCGGCGCCGAGCAGCTTGTGGCCCGCGAACTTGCCGAAGCGGCTGCGGTCGATCACGCCCTGCGGATGCTCGATGCGAAAGCCGAGGGAAAACGGCTTCGGCTCCATGTAGACGCCGCGATCGTGCAGCATCTGGAACGTGTCGCGCGCGCTGTGGCCTACCGCCAGCACGACGTGATCGCAGCGCAGCGTCTCGCCATTCGCGAGCTTCACGCCGCGCACTTTGCCGTTGTCGATGTCGATGTCCTCGACGCGCTGTTCGAACCGTACTTCGCCGCCAAGCTGATGGATCGTCGCGCGCATCTTTTCGACCATGCTCACCAGCCGGAACGTGCCGATATGCGGGCGGCTCAGGTAGAGGATGTCCTCCGGCGCGCCCGCCTTGACGAATTCGTCCAGCACCTTGCGGCCGTAGTGCTTTGGGTCCTTGATCTGGCTGTAGAGCTTGCCGTCGGAGAAAGTGCCGGCGCCGCCTTCGCCGAACTGCACGTTCGACTCCGGATTCAGCACGTTCTTGCGCCACAGGCCCCAGGTGTCCTTGGTCCGTTCGCGCACCGCTTTGCCGCGCTCGAGGATGATCGGGCGAAAGCCCATCTGCGCGAGAATCAGGCCGGCAAAGAGCCCGCACGGCCCCATGCCGATCACCACCGGGCGCAGAAGGTTCGCATTCGCCGGCGCCTGCGCGACGAATCGATACGCCATGTCGGGGGTGACGCTGCAGTGCGGATGGGCATCGAGATGCTGTCTCGCCGACGCCTCGTCTTTCACTTCGACATCGATGATATAGGTCAGCTTGATATCCGACCGCTTGCGTGCATCGTGCGCGCGACGAAACACCGTGTAGCGGACGAGTCCGTCGGACGGGACGCGGAGATCCTTGAGACGGGCGCGAATCGCGAGTTCGAGATCGGCTTCGGCGTGATCGAGCGGGAGTTTGACTTCGCTTAAACGTAGCATGAGGACCTGTGTGCGGCGGCCGTGGTGTGGCCTGATCGCAATTTTAGTGCGTTTGCCTTGGGCAATGTTCCGCAGTGAGCGGCAGCACGGGACATGGGCGGGGCTGCGTCTATTTGTACCGCTCGGTCTCGACCCGAACCCGGTGGCGGATACTGGACGAAGGGGCGTGTCCGCCGGCCTTGGTGACACGCCCATTGAGACGTGGCACGTCCGCAGCAATTCGATTTGGTTCCGTCGCGCTCTTTGGCAATGGCACCGGAACATATCCCGCGATTGTCTCGCCCGAGAGTCAACTGACCAGCTCACGTGCGGCTGGATGTTGCCAGCATGAAACGCATCGCATCGCATGGTGGCGTTCAGTGAGGACGCGCGGCTCCCATGGCGGCTTGTTTGAGGCCGAGCGGTATGAACCGCCCCGGATTTGGTGGAGGCTCCAATTCTTGAGAAAATGGAGCTATGAACAAGTCGAACAAATTTTCTGCTGAAGTCCGCGAGCGTGCTGTGCGCATGGTGCAAGAGCATCGGGGCGAGTATCCCTCACAGTGGGCAGCGATCGAATCCATCGCCCCCAAGATCGGCTGTACGAGCCAGACGCTGCTGGGATGGGTCAAGCGAGAGGAAGTTGATAGCGGTGAGCGTGAGGGTGTCACCACGCCGGAACGTGAGCGCCTCAAGGCACTGGAGCGTGAGGTTAAGGAATTGCGCCGTGCCAATGAGATCCTGAAGCTGGCGAGCGCATTTTTCGCCCAGGCGGAACTCGACCGCCGCCTGAAGTCCTGAAGGCCTTTATAGATCAGCATCGCGACACCTTCGGGGTCGAGTCGATCTGCAAGGTCTTGCGGATTGCCCCGTCGGGCTATCGGCGTCATGCCGCACAGCTTCGCGATCCGTCGCGGCGCTGTGCCCGAGCGAAACGCGATGAGTTTCTGAGTCCGGAAATCAAGCGAGTCTGGCAGGCCAACATGCAGGTCTACGGCGCGGACAAGGTCTGGAAGCAGTTGAACCGGGAGGGTATTGCGGTGGCACGTTGCACCGTCGAGCGGCTGATGAAGCAACTGGGTTTGCGCGGGGTGAGGCGTGGAAAGCGAGTTCGCACGACTATTCCCGACGTATCGGCTCCACGCCCGCTCGACCGGGTCAACCGTCAGTTCAAGGCTGACCGGCCGAACCAGCTCTGGGTGTCGGATTTCACGTACGTCTCGACGTGGCAGGGCTGGCTCTATGTCGCATTTGTGATCGACGTGTTCGCTCGGCGCATTGTCGGCTGGCGCGTCAGCTCGTCGATGACCACGGACTTCGTTCTGGATGCACTTGAACAGGCGCTGTACGCTCGACGGCCGGACAATGACGGCACACTGATCCATCACTCCGATAGAGGTTCGCAATACGTCAGCATTCGCTACAGCGAACGACTGACCGAAGCAGGCATCGAGCCGTCGGTTGGCAGCCGGGGCGACAGCTACGATAACGCGCTGGCTGAAACGATCAACGGCCTGTACAAAGCAGAAATGATTCATCGTCGTGCACCGTGGAAAACGCGTGAGTCTGTCGAATTGGCGACGCTGGAATGGGTAGCCTGGTTCAACCATCATCGGCTGATGGAACCTCTCGGCTATATCCCGCCCGCTGAAGCTGAGGCAAACTACTACCGGCAATTCAGCAATACCATCGCTGTGCCGGCATCAACTTAAACCAACCAGCCTCCACAATTCCCGGGGCGGTTCATCACCACCGGTGCCATATGCTTGACACACGACCGCGCCGGCATTCCAAAGTCGGCGGTGAGATACGTCGACTTTCCCACTCAAGACGCCCCGCTGGTCAAGGTACAGTTCACACGACGACCTCTTCAAAGCTCAGAGCGTGATCGTGCTACAGCGCCTGGAGCAATCATTGTCGATTCCCTTGAATGGCTGCTGGCAATATCCCGATCGCCAGAGATCGAAGCGCATCGACTCACGCAACGACCAGGTTCACTCGACCTTCGAAAACCATGCGGCAAGGAAGGCTTGGACCAGTGTCTTCGATTGGTACCAGGCGGAGAGCATGCGCTCGCCATGCGACTGCCGCTAAACGGTTACAGCCGGAGTAGAATAATTGCTCAATTAAAGCGTTGTTGTAGAGACGGCTTAGATCACCCATCGGTCAAGGTAGTCAGACTTGTCAAGATTAATTTTTCGAGGCCTTCAAAAGTGCGTGCTAGATTTCTTACAAGATTACAAGGCTGTTCCATCGCCCTTGTGTTATTGACCGGACCAGCCTTTCTTGACTCAGCAGTAGCAGACGATTCTTCGTCAATCAAGGTGGATACACTGCTCCAAACCGACTCCGCCTGGGATGGGGCGCCATATGCGAACTATCCGTCTGGCCGGCCTGAGATATCAGTTCTGAGGATTACGGTTCCCGCCCATAGTGTCTTGCCGTGGCATACTCACCCGATGCCAAACGCGGGCTATGTCTTAAGCGGAACCATAACTGTTGAAAAGCCGGACGGAGAGAAGCGCACGGTGAATGCGGGTGACGTTTTGCCAGAGACCGTTGGCAGTGTCCACCGTGGCGTGACGGGCGACAGTCCGGTTACCTTGATAGTATTCTATGCTGGCTCCAAAGGGATGCCGCTCTCACAGCGCCGGTAGCTGAACCAGCAGGTGCACCGAAGCCCCGGTCGCGACAAGAACCCCAAGGACACCGGCGACGGCGCCAAACCGAATGGGCGGCGAAGTTGCGCATTCTTGCATCTGGCACTGGACAACCGAGCGCCGCGCTCTCAAAACGTAACGACTCACCAGATTCTCAAAAGCACGCTAGGATACGAACCCAAACACAACCAAATGGATGAGGCTACGATGACAACCGGCACAGTGACGACTGGAATCGCTCATATTGGATTGACCGTACCCGACATAAACCTTTCCCGCGACTTCTTCGTCAATTGTCTCGGCTGGAAACAGGTGGGGGA
>Ga0247819_10000550_pt1 | contig 22148 bp, 17 predicted proteins | sample 13C_Xylose_Day6_FD_193428 | JGI IMG/M metagenome (GOLD analysis project Ga0247819, IMG submission 193428) | Soil microbial communities from agricultural site in Penn Yan, New York, United States - 13C_Xylose_Day6 | ecosystem: Environmental > Terrestrial > Soil > Agricultural land | place: USA...
ACGCCTACATCCGTGAATCACGGGGCTGGGTGCAGGACATCCAGGAGAAACAACCCTACACCGACAATCGCATGGAAGAGTTTGCGTCCAGCGGGACTTACTACTTCGACTCGGGCAAGACCATGAGAGAAGCGTTCCGTAACACCATGGAGCAGCAACTCAATGTCGGTGGCGAATACTACGTCAGCCTGGCTTACAAACCACTTCTGGCGAACGGACAACCTGTCGCGGTCTACCCACTGCAACACTTCATGCAATGGGGTACGCCGGATGACGTCCGGGAATACAACGGGTGGTCAGCGGCGTTCGAAACCCTGAACCGCCCACTGCAACGCGCCCAAGCTACCCCGAAAGGTACGCTGGTGATACCTATGGCGGGAATGGGCCAGCGCTTTGCCAAAGAAGGATATGCACTGACCAAACCGCTGATACCGGTATCAGGCAAACCCATGGTTACCCAGGCCACCGAAGACTTGCCCAAAGCAGGGCACCATGTCTTCGTTCTTCGCCAGGACATGCCAGGGCATGCCGAAATTGCCAAAGAGCTTGAGCGTGAATTCCCCGGAACCGTGATTGAAACAATCGCACACGTGACTGAAGGCCAGGCTTGCACCGCCCTGCTCGGACTGGAGGCTCTGGAACGAGCAGTTACTCATGTTCAAGGCCCCGTCACTTTTGGCGCTTGCGACAATGGTGCCCTTTATGATGCACGAGCCTTTAAGGCCCTGATCGACAATCCGGAAGTGGACGTGATCGTCTGGGGTGTCCGAGGAAATGCAAATGCCGTTCGTCACCCTCAGATGTTTGGCTGGATCGATGCTGAAAACGGTCGGATTCGCGGTATCTCGGTGAAAACACCATTGCTATCTCCGGCCACGGATCCGATCGTACTCGGGACCTTTACATTCCGCCGCGCAGAAGACTTCCGCCAGGTGGTCTCGCGTTTGATTCAACGTGATGGCCGTATCAATGGCGAGTTCTATATTGATTCGACGATCAACGATGCCATCGAATCGGACCTTCGCTGTGAACTCTTCGAAGTTGACAGTTACCTGTCATGGGGAACACCGAACGACTTGCGCACATTCGAATACTGGCAGTCCTGTTTCCACAAATGGGCAGGACACCCTTATCGGCTGCAGAACGACGGCCGGATTCCGCACGACGCGATTGCAGAACTTGAGTCGCGCTACCAGGCGACAGTACCTGCACTTCCCGGCGCAGCAGCATGATCAAGCGTGAGCTTGCAGTCTTTCTGCTCGTGGGCTCGCTGACGGTCCTGATCGACTTCCTGACCTATCGCGGCCTGGTCTGGACGGGATGGATCACTGTCGACCTGGCCAAGGCGGTCGGTTTTCTGACCGGCACACTGTTTGCCTACTTTGCAAACAAGGCATGGACATTCGGTCATCAGGAGCATCTGCCCGGCAGCATCTGGCGCTTCATCCTGCTGTACGCAATCACATTGAGTGCAAACGTTCTGACCAACGCCGGGTGCCTGGCATTGCTCAACACACTGTCCGTTGCGATCCCCTTTGCATTTTTGGTTGCCACGGGTGTATCGGCCGTTCTCAACTTCCTCGGAATGAAGTTGTTCGTGTTCAAAGCTCGCGGCCTTACGGAGAAATCATGAAGTTTTCGCTCATCATCCCCTGCTACAACGAGTCAGCCAATTTGCCGTTGCTGCTGGAGCGCTGCAAAGGCTTGATCGAACAGCCTGGCGTAGAGGTGATCCTGGTTGACAATGGTTCCACCGACGACAGCCCGCAAGTTTTGGAGCGTCTCTTGCCGTCCTACCCGGGTTGCAGAAGTGTCCGGGTCGACGTCAATCAGGGTTACGGGTACGGCATTCTGTCTGGCCTGCACGCCGCTGAAGGCGAGATTCTCGGCTGGACTCATGCAGACCTGCAAACCGATCCGATGGATGCATTGCGCGGCCTTGCGTTCTTTGACCATCACGGGCCCGACATTTTTGTAAAGGGGCGCCGGTTCGGCCGGCCACTGGCCGATGTCGCATTCACCTTCGGAATGAGCGTTTTCGAAACGATTCTGCTCGGCAAACCGATGTGGGACATCAACGCTCAGCCCACCCTGTTCTCCAGGGCTTTCTTCCAGCGCTGGCAGGCGGCCCCGTCGGATTTCGCGCTTGATCTGTATGCGTATTACCAGGCCCACGTTCAGGGTCTGAAAGTCTATCGTTTCGATGTACATTTTGGTGAGCGTGCCCACGGCGTTTCACACTGGAACGTGAACTGGGCAGCCAAAAGAAAATTCATTCGCAGAACTGTCGACTTCAGTTTGCAACTTAAGAAGAGTCTAAGGACATGAAGCTCATCTCGCATCGGCGCAACACCCGTCAGGAACTCAACTCCACCGATGGAAAGTATGGAATTGAAGTCGACATCCGCAGCTGCGGCAACGAACTGATCATTCACCACGACCCTTGCGTACCGGGTGAGTCGTTTGATGAGTGGATTGCCGATTACCGGCACGGCACCTTGATTCTGAACGTCAAGGAAGAGGGGCTGGAAGCACGCTTGATCGCGTTAATGAAAGACAAGGGAATCGATGATTACTTTTTCCTTGATCAGTCGTTCCCGTTCCTGATCAAGTGGTCCAAAGCCGGCGAGCGACGCTGCGCCGTTCGAGTATCCGAGTTCGAGTCAATTGAAACAGCTATGACCCTGGCAGGCAAAGTTGACTGGGTCTGGGTCGACTGCTTTACCAAGTTCCCGCTCAGCCATGATGACGCCAGGCGGCTGCAGGATGCCGGCTTCAAACTGTGCCTGGTTTCCCCCGAACTTCAGGGACGCAATGCAGAAACCGAAATTCCATTGCTGGCGAAGCTATTGGCCGAGCGCAACATTGTTGCCGAAGCCGTTTGCACCAAGCGACCGGACCTCTGGGAAACGTTGGCTGCAGACGCATGAATATGAAGCTTTTCTGCCAGCCGTCCTTTCTGACCGGACTGGTTCTTCGCCTTGCACTGGTTCTCTGGGTAACCCCCGCACCATTGACCGAATGGTATCTGCCATTTCTGGACACCAGCACCAACACGCTGACACTGAACCCGTGGGGCACCTGGCTCGACCAGGGTGGCGCCATTACGGCATTCCCTTATGGTTACGTCATGTGGCTGGCGTTCCTGCCCGCCATTCTAGTGTGCAAGGCGCTCGCCCTCCCCCTGATGTTCGGCTACGGCACGACGCTGATTGGTGCAGACATCCTGATGCTGGCCGTGCTCAGGAAAATAGTTCCCGGTCGTGATCGCCTGCTGCTTGCTGTGTACTGGCTATCGCCAATCGTGATAGTCGGCAGTTACGTACTCGGATTCAACGATCTGATTCCCGTTCTGTTGCTGGCCGGATCGCTTTACTTCTTCAAGCGTGCGCGACTGATCCTCTCGGGCCTGGTATTCATCACTGCGGTTTCAGCCAAGCTGAGCATGATACTGGCCCTTCCATTCTTCCTGATCTATCTGCAGCACAATCGCCCGCTGCGCCAGTACCTGCCACGCTTGCTGATTGGTCTGGGCGCAGGAACCCTTGCGACTGTTCTGCCGTTTCTGTTGTCCAGCGCAGGCGTAAGCATGCTGATCAACAACCCCGAAATCGGGAAGGTCTACGAGCTCGCATTCAGTATTGGCGACTCCTCGCTACTTTATGTGGTGCCCCTCGCCTATCTGCTGATGCTTTATGCGGCCTGGCGGATCAAGCGTCCGAACTTTGAACTCTTTCACTCCTTGCTTGGCCTGGTGTTTCTGCTTGTTGTCCTGATGACGCCGGCTTCTCCCGGCTGGTTTATCTGGGCCATTCCTTCACTGGTAGCCTATCAGGCAGCCAGCAACCGGATTGCGGTCGCCATCACGGCAATCTTCTCGCTGCTGTATGTGGTGGGCGCTCTGCTGATTACCCCGGACGCCAGATTGATCGTCGAGCAGGCCGCATGGCTACCGCAAGCCACCAGCCATTTGCTGTTCGGCGGCAAACTGTCGTCGCTGGTCCACACCGCGATGGTCGCGACGGGTATCGTCCTGGCCATCCGCATCTGGCGAGAATCCGTCAGCCGCAACGATTACTTCCGCCTCAGCCGCAAGCCGTTCGTCATTGGCGTCGCCGGCGATTCCGGTGCGGGCAAAGATACCTATTCGGATGCGATAAAAGGCCTGTTCGGCAGTCATTCGGTCACCACCCTTTCCGGTGATGACTACCATTTGTGGGATCGTCAGAAACCCATGTGGCAGGTCATGACCCACCTGAACCCGATGGCCAATGACCTCGAAGGCTTCGCCAATGACCTGGTGGCATTGACGGACTCGAAGAATATTCACTCCCGGCACTACGATCATCAAACCGGCCGCATGAGCAGACCTTTCATGATTCAGAGCAACGACTTCGTCATTGCCAGTGGTCTGCACGCGCTTTACCTGCCGATTCTTCGCGAGTGCTACAACCTGAGTGTCTACCTCGATATCGATGAAAGCCTGAGACGTCACTTCAAGCTTCAGCGCGACGTACATCAGCGCGGGCATACCGAAGAGAAAGTGCTGGCTTCCTTCACACGCAGGGAGCCGGATTCGGCGCGCTTTATCCGGCCACAAGCGGCCCATGCCGACCTGGTGCTGTCTCTGCAACCCATACATCCGCGCATTCTGGAGGGGGCCGGTAAAAACCACCCTCTGCACTTCAAGATCGTCGCGCGTTCACGCAACGGCCTGAATGAACTTTCGCTTACCCGAGTACTGGTCGGCGTTTGCGGGCTGCATGTCGACATGGCTACACGTAACGACGCGACTGAAGTCGAGTTGACCATAGAAGGCGAAACATCGGCCCAGGATATCGAAATGGCAGCGCGGATGATCTGCCCGCGCATCTTCGAATTCCTCGATCTCAAGCCGCAATGGCAAGACGGCGTCATGGGGTTAATGCAGCTGATTACCCTCTCCCATATCAACCAGGCACTGACAAAACGGTTCATATAGTGAAGATTTTTGCACCCGAGCGATTCGATCGCCTCCCCGACGCCATTTTGTTCGACACCGATAACACGCTGTATCCCTACGACCCTGCACATGCAGCGGCACAGCAAGCCGTCAGGGATAAAGTGGTCAGTACGTTCTCCATCAAGCCGGAAGTGTTCGATGCCGCTTTCAAAGAGGCACGCCAGCAAGTAAAGACTCGACTGAAACACACCGCGTCATCCCATAGCCGCCTCCTGTACCTGCAACGCATGCTCGAAATCATGGGGCTGGGCTCTCAGGTACTGCTGGCCCTTGATTTCGAACAGACCTACTGGCGCACGTTCCTGAGCAATGCCGTGCTGTTCGACGAAGTCAAAGACCTCCTGGACGATTTGCGGCTGCTGGGCATCCCCACCGCTATCGTGACCGACCTGACAGCCCAGATTCAGTTTCGCAAAGTGGTCTATTTCGGGCTGGATCATTATTTCGATTACATCGTGACCAGCGAAGAGGCGGGCTTCGACAAACCTCATGCGGCCCCCTTCGAAATCGCTCTGGAAAAAATGCGCCCCAAAGGCGACTGCATCTGGATGATCGGCGATAACCCCATCAACGATATCCGCGGCGGACGCGAACAGATCAACGCCGTGACCTTGCAAAAGATCCACACCGGTACGCCACTGGGAACTGACGAAAATGCCCCCGATGCTGCCTTTACAGAGTTCCGTGACCTGCGCCGCCTGATTGCCAGGCTTGGAGAGAAAAATGAGCTTGCATGAATCGGTTCGCCAGTTTTGCTCTGAAATCGGTAAAGACCGGCTACTCGTTCAGGGCGCTGGCGGGAACGTATCCTGGAAGGAGAACGATGTTCTCTGGATCAAGGCCTCGGGCACGTGGCTGGCCGAAGCAGGCGAGAAGGACATTTTTGTACCCGTCCAGCTCGATCACCTGACCACGTCGCTTAAGAACGGAGACTATGCCGTCGCCCCGCGACCGGTCTCGAACTCGCCACTGAAACCCTCGATCGAAACGCTGCTGCATGCTTTGATGCCCCATCGCATCGTGGTTCATGTGCACGCAATTGAAGTACTTGCGCACTTGGTTCGCAAAGACTTCGACCTTGCGAACTACCCCGCGCTGGATCCGTCACTCAGCGCCCGAACCGTTGAATACTGCAAGCCGGGCGCCGAACTCGCGGCAGCGGTTGCCAGCCAACTCGACGGCACGGCCATTACACGCGTGGTATTCCTGAAAAACCACGGGGTGATCATTGGTGGAGACACCATTGCCGACATCAGCGAAGTTCTTGATTACCTGACCCGTTTTTTCGCAGCTCCCGCTACCGCCACTCCAGTGACAACACCCGGCGCCTCACTGGTTCTGACCAACGGCGTTGTGTTCTCCCCTGCCGCCCCGGCGCAACTGCAGGAAGTCGCCATAAGCCCCAACCTGGTGGACCGGCTGAGCAATACCTGGGCGCTTTATCCGGATCACATTGTTTTTCTTGGCCCTCATCCATGGCTGTTTGCGTCTCTTGAAGAATCAAAGGCAGCCCTCGACAACATGAACGACCTGCCAGACGTCATATTTGTTTGCGGCCTGGGTACATTCACCCGCGACACAATGAACAAGGCAAAAGTCGCCCAACTGCTTTGTTACTACGACGTGATGACGAGATTGAGCCACGGCACTCAGCTATCGACGCTGACCGATGCACAGATTTCCGAACTGATCGATTGGGATGCCGAGAAGTACAGAAGAGGTTTAAATGACGTCAAGTAAGCGCCTGACAGGTCAGCAATATCTGTCCATCCTAGCCTGCGTGCTACTCACCGCCATGGTGAGCATCTACACCATGACGACCTATATGAAAGGCCCCCTGAACGGCAACTTCGATCACTATCTGATGCAGGCTGATCGCTGGGGCATGCCTGAAGACATCAAACAACGTGGGGCTACCCCGCTCTATCTGGATGAATGGAATTCGGGATGGGACGGCCAGTTTTACTACTACATCGCCAATGACTTGCTGGGACACAAAGATACCCCCAAGCACATTGACGCCGATGCCTATCGCTATCAGCGAGTCGGTATCCCGGTGTTGTCGAAAATCCTTTCGCTGGCCCTCTTTCAGGACTGGGTGAGTCCTTTCATCTACTACCTCACGCATTTCCTGTTGATCTTGCTTGGCACGGCTGTGGCAGCACGATTCTTTATCAAGGAAGGCGTGCCGGCCTACTGGATCATTCCCTGGGCCGTCGGCATGGGAACACAGATCACGCTGCTGAACGGATTACCGGATGGCGCCGCCGACGCGCTGCTGATCATCGGCATGATTTCGGCCTATCAGAAAAAGTATGGAATCTACGCGCTCGCCATTACGTTCGCGTGCCTGTCCAGAGAAGCCTATGTGGCATTCCCGGCGCTCTTCTTCGGTGCGCAGGTTCTGGAGCGCCTGATCAAACGGAAGTCGATCAAGCCGGTTCCCGAACTTCTCGTCATGCTTTTCCCGCTTGTTGTCTTCGTGGCCTGGCACACCTACATCCGCCTTCATTTCACCATGACGCCGGCCGAGCAAGGCACTTCGATTCTGGGCGTGCCATTCCTGAATCTGCTGACTCACATGATTGCGGGCCTGCAAGGCCACTACCCGAAAATGGGCAGCGGGTGGGATTCCTACATGGCGGGCACAGGCCTGGTGCTGTTTACGATCCTGCTGGCCTGGACGATCTGGACGATCGCAAAGACTCGTCCCGTTCAATCGGTACTTCAGGGCAATATTGTCAGCAATACCACCGTGGCTTTCACGCTCACGCTCTGCCTGTTGTATCTGTGTTTTGGCGAGACCGTGATCTGGAACTTCACCGGCTACATGAAGGCTGGCGGCCTGTTCCTGTTCTGCATTCCATTCATCGCAGCCATCAACGGCCGCCGCCCGCATGCAGCAACCTTCGTGCTCGCAATGGGCATTACGGCCTTTTTCTGCTGGCAGGGCTGGCTGCTGCGGGTCGATCAGCCGACGATCAAATACAAGTTTGACGTGCAATGCCATCATCTGAAAATCGATACCGGCAGTACTTGCCGTGAACACTTCGTATGGAGCGGGGATGAACTGGCAGGTCTGGTCGGTACTGTGCAAAACGGCAACCGGGTTGCTGCACAGGGGCTGACACCGAGCGGATTCATATCCTTCGGCCCCTATATCGAACTGCCCAAGGGCAGGTATCGAGTGGAGTTGACGATCTCCGGCGATGGCAGCGATCTTGGCTACACCGACATCATCGGGATCAACTCCAGGGATACGGCCGTCACGCTGTCCAAGCAACCCCTGACAGCCGGCGATGACGTCAAGATTCAAACCGTGCTGGACGTCGACGAAAGCTTCATCAGAAACCTTGAAGTCCGTACGTGGTATCAGTCGGGCAATCTATCGTTGAAGTCGTTGAGTGTAGAACGGTTGGCGAACTGACCAAAAAAAAGGCTTCCGGCGCATGAGCGTCGGAAGCCTTTGATTGATCAGCGAATGTCAGATCTCTTGCAATGAGATGCTCTGAACCGTCATGGCAGACTCACCTTTCCAGTGAATCCGGAATTCGATTTTGTTCGGCGCCGGGTTGATGACCTCAAACTGAAAGTCCAGATCCCGAGTACTGCCATGGGTCCCTGCCAGTTCGGCTTTTTGCAGCTGTACTCCGGACATCGCATCCGACACTTCGATCAGGTCAGCCTGCTTGTTCTCAGGCACCAAGCTACTGTATCGAACGCTGAGCCGGAACTTACCCTGACCTAAAGGCCTGTACGGGCCATAGACAAGCAAGCCGGCCTTGTCGACTGTCGGATTGGCTACGCGGTCAGTCCCCGAAATGGCTCCGGCAAACGAAGGCAGGTCGTTGGCAAGATAAACCACGCTGCTCGGTTGAGGCATCTTGTTAAACCCTGCGCAGACAACGATGACCAACGCCACCCCTAAGGCGCCCTTGATCACATTGCCGGCTCGCTTCTCAGTAGTAAGACCCAACAGCAGCACAAGACTGACGATTGCGAACCAAGCGTAATTCAGTAGATAACCGTAGGCCCAATCCGAGTTGTACAGCATCGGCAACCAGGATCTGACTGGCACATAGAATGCCGAGTACTGGGTAACCCATGCAGCCTGTCCTCTGTTGTAATAGTCCGCACCATCAATCGCATACTTGTAAAACAGATACCCCTGCACCAACAAACTTAGCGCTACGACAACCCCGAACAGACGCTTTTTCGTGGCAGACAAGCGCAACAGCCCATAAACCACCGGAATATAAAAAACGACTTGGGCCGACCATCCGAACCGTCCAGAAAAACTCGCGCCACCATACCAGGCCGGATGCATTGCGTTGGGAACGATCAGCGAACAAAACACCACCCCCCAAACGAGTGTAAATTGACGATGTTGGCGAAACATCTCGCCCAAGGTCAATACACCTATAAGGTTTACCGGATTCTGAAACAAGAACCCCTGGTTCTGATCGAAGATCAATCCAAGAAATACCATAAAGCTGGTCTTGCTGATCTCCAGTGCATTTCCTATATAGGGACCGGAAATTTTTCCAAATGCGTAATAGTTATAACTGGCCAGCAGGACGCACGAAATACCGGCAATCACTAAAATGCCCAGTACACGTTTGTACTCTCCGGTTTCCCGATAAATTCTCGCCGACACTCCCAGAACCAGGATTACACAGGTAGCCGCCAGTTTGATTTGCAGCCATGGCAAGAAAGCAATAGTGCTCGCCAACAGAAGATCTGTGCACCAGGAACGTCGCTGTTGTGCAGTGTAGAACCAGTAGAGCCCCAAGGCTGACAACAGCCCACCGAGCATATCCGGATATACCTGATTGGCGGCAGGTATCAACGGCAAAGACACGCACGCGAGCAGCGTTGAAACAAAACGATCGCGCAACTCAGTCGAAAACAACCCTGTGACTTTCCATACAACAAACACCACCAGGGCGCCGCAAAAGATCAAGAACAGCTTCGCCCCGATTATGCCACCGAGAACGAAAGGAAGCGCTAATAAGAGCGGCAAGCCGACATTGTGATAATTGAATAACCCATGCGGCCCCGAAGTGGCGTGTGTGTTATCAGGCGTAGGCAGATCATCTGCGGCTGCCATACCCCACTTGAATATTTCTTTAGTTAAAAATTCATGCTTGTAAGGTAACGTTTGCTCGAACGTGTGGTACTTCGCGATACCATTTGCCATGACCAGATAATGTGGTTCATCCCCGGTCAGCGTATTGGTATCGGAGCGTTCCCATAATGCAAACGTCACCAAGGAAAGAACAAAGTAGAGAAAAAGGACTATCGATAAATAAAACTTCTCGGCCTTCACATTCCAACCCCATAAAATTCATTATTCATATTCTGAAGCATCGGAACCTTATCCTTTTTGGCAGAAAACATAGCGCTTATCGAGTTGATACTTCACCAGATAGCCAATCACCAGGCCGATCACGCCACCTACGTAGCGCATCTCCTTGGTTTCAAATATATGGTTGAATCCAAACTCGAACCCCCAAAACACCACCGTCGTCGCCAATCCCATCAGGCTGTACAGCGCAAAGACATGGGTATCGTGCACAGCATTTCTGGCTCGGAATCGAAAAATATACCGCTTATCGAGCACGTATTTGACAACTAGCCCGACTCCCGTGCCCACGACAACAGAGAGCAAAACACCGAACGCGCCGGAATACCCTTGAATCATCAGTTCTTGAGCACCAATGTTCGCGACTGTCGCGATCATGGCGAGAAGCGCATAGGTTAAAACTAACTGCATAAGGCCAAATTCCAGAATGAGTGACAAGTGGCGGTGTTGAATGATCGCTCGTTACTGCATGAGCAGGGCAGCGCTTACAGACTCAGTCTTTTGAACACGAACTGAGGAACATGACGAATGATCAGCATGATCAGGGCCCAGAACCGAGGCGCGTACAATGTGTCGGTTTTACGCTCGACCCCCCTGACGATCAGTTTGGCAACGTTTTCTGCACTGGACACCAATGCCGCTGGCAATGGCAATCCTTGTGTCATGGGAGTAGCTACAAACCCGGGCTTGATATCCATTACATGAACACCCACCTTGAACAGACGAGCACGCAACCCTTCGCAGAAAGTGGATACCGCAGCCTTGGCGGTGCCATAGAGATAGTTGGAAGGTCGCCCGCGATCCCCTGCCACTGACGAAATGACAGCCAAAGTACCGCACCGTTGCGTTTCAAACTGATTGGCCAGTCGCGTCATCAATGCAATGACTGAAGTTCCGTTATTTGCCAACTCTTGCAGCGCCAGCTCTGCATCGCCCTCGCAGGCTTTTTGATCTGGCAGCGTGCCGTGAGCAATCAGAGCGATGTCAATCTGGCGAAGAGTCGCGACGCAATGTTCAATCATAGCCGGGTGAGCGGCAAAATCCGTAGCATCCATGCTGAAAAGCGTGATCTCCTTGGCGCCTCGCGCACGAAGATCCGCAGCCGTTTGTTCCAGCTTTTGGTGATTGCGCGCAACCAGAACAAACTCGCTTCCCTGCGCAGCCCATATGCGTGCGCACGCCGCAGCAATGGCCGATGTTGCGCCAACAATCAGAATTCGTTTCATGAGGTTACTCGCTTCCAGAATCGGGACATCAGAATGGGATCACGCAAAGCCTCCAGTGCTTCCCAGGCCGGATAGGCCTGTCTGAAGTCGCTTCCGGTCATGTGGGCATCCTTCGCCGGATACAGCCGTCCTCCCGCCGCCCGCACGATAGCGTCAAGCCGCACAAACAATGGCTCAAGATTGTTGCTCTGAGGAAAATCCAGGGCCAGGGAAGTACCGGGTAAGGGGAAGGACAGCAATCCTGGTGAAACTGCATCGCCGCAGCGCTTCAGCACCGCCAGGAACGAGCCTTGCCCGGAATTGGCAATGGCACTCAGCAGTTCAGCCATCGCCACCTCGGCAGCCGCATCAGGGATGACGCATTGGTATTGTTGAAAACCGCGACGGCCGTAGATGCGATTCCAGTGCAGCAGACGGTCCAGCGGGTAGAAAAATGGCTCGTAGCTGCTTCGCTGGCGCGTCCGCTCGGCCGGATGCGCTCGCCAGTACGCGCTGTTGAATCCCCTCAAGGTGAAGTTGTTGATCAGGGACATCGGGGGAACAAGCGGCACACTCAGCTTTGAACGCTCATTGACTTCCAGAGAGCCATACGGAGCATGATCCCCAACGATGAAAACACCGCGCCCACTTTGACTGGCTTTAGCCAGGCAATCTATCCAGGCCACGCTGTATTCATGTTGCTGATCCAGTTCGGCGGACAAACTGAAAAACTCTGCCAGATTGGCAAAACGCACGACCGTGCTTTCGATCTGGTTTGAATGTATGGGCATCAGCTGAATTTCCGCCCAGGTAATCACCCCCGTCAGCCCCAGCCCGCCAATGGTGGCGGCAAAAAGCTCGGCATTCTCCGTGCCAGAACAATTCAGAAGCGGACAACCATGACGCTGTAAACCGAAACGCAGCACATGGTTACCAAAGGTGCCCCTTCGATGATGATTTTTCCCATGAACATCGTTGGCAATTGCTCCGCCCAGCGTCGCAAATTGAGTACCCGGCGTGACGGAAAGAAACCAACCCTTGGGGATTGCGATGGAGAGAATCTCGGACAGCGTGACCCCGGCCTCGGCAAGCACCCTTCCCTGCTGCCAGTCCACCTGGATAAAGCGGTCCAGCGAACGCATATTCACTACTTGATCGCTGCTCGCCAGACAACTGTCGCCATAACTGCGCCCATTGCCGTATGGCAAGGTAAGACCGTTCTCGGCGACAACCGAGTCAATTACGCCGGTAACTTCCCCCGCCCAACTGCAGCCGTGTGCGGTCTGCGGCGCATAGGGAAAGCGCCCCCAGGAGTGAAGCTGGCGAGTCATGCCGCCACCCAGAACACCAGACCGAACAACGCTCCTACTATCAGGCTAACCCTGTCCTTGATCGCGAAAACCACCGGGTCATCATGCATGTGCCCGCGATGTGTCACCATCCACAGCCGCGTGATCCAGAACAATAGCAGCGGGCAAGCCAGCCAGATGACTTGCTGGTGCGCATAAAGTCCGGTCCTGGCTTGATCGTGGATATACAGGGCCAGCACCATCACCGCCAGGTAGCCCGACGAGGCTCCCAACGAAGAAATCATTTCAAGGTCAGCTGGATAATAACCACGGCCTCGGGTTTTTTCGGTATGCCCCTTTCGCCGTGCTTCTTTAAGTTCGGAGTAGCGTTTCACCAGAGCAAGACTCAGGAACATGAACATAGAGAAAGCCAATATCCAGAATGTCAGCGGCAACTCGAACGCCGCAGCTCCCGCAATGATGCGTACGGTATAAAGCATTGCCAACGCGATGACATCGATAGCCATCAGGCGCTTCAGATAAAGCGAATACGCCACCGTCAGGGCGTAATAGGTTGCCAGTACGCCGGCAAACTCCAAAGGCAGCAACAGGATCGCGCCACTGAACGACGCGATAAGCAGGATGGGAAATACAACCAGCCCGGCTTTTATCGATATATAGCCGGCGGCAAATGGGCGCCGGCATTTGGACCGATGGTGACGATCATCTGCGAGATCAAGCAGATCGTTGAGCAGATAAACGCTGGAAGCGCACAAACCGAAGAACAGAAACGCCAGCACCCCTTGCAATAACAAGAGTGAGTTCGTCAACTGATGAGCCGCCAGCAATGGCACGAAAATCAGCGCATTCTTCATCCACTGATGCATGCGTAATGCTTTCATCCAGTCCCGGGGGCCACCGCAATTGCTCCGTATGACTTGCACGACATTGCCCTGAGCCCGAGCACGCCCTTCCACTCCGCGATCCGGATTGACTACAAAGGCGTGACGGGCCGAACCCCAGACAGCGATATCGTCACGGGAGTTTCCCGCGTAATCAAAACCCTGCTCGCCATAGTGCTTGACCAACAAGTCGCGCTTGCGATGAGAAGACAGGTTGGTTTGGCCATCGGAGGCCAATACCTGATCAAACAATTGCAAACGCTCGGCCACTCGCTCTGCCAGAGAAAAGTGGCTGGCAGTTGCCAGAATCACTGTCCGCCCCGTGCTTCGCTCGGTCTTGATCAGTTCAATAACGGAAAGATCGTAGGGCAGGACACTGACATCAATGTCGGTTGCCAGAGCCAAACCTTCCTTCAAGGCAGCCTTGCCTTTAATCAACCACCCCATCATCTTCAAGAGGTCGAGTGGTCTATGACGAATGAACTCCACACCAGTTTCAAGCAAAAGATCGGTGCGCAGCAGGGTGCCATCGAGATCAATGACAAGTGGTGGCGCAGGAGCGATGACAGTCACAATAACCATTCCCTGTTAAGTTGGGATAAACCCAAAAAATCGTCCATGCCATGGCGCAGAGGTAACCAGGGCAAAACAGACTCGCAACTCCATCAGAAAGGCATGATCAGTCTAACCTCGAAACCATTGCCAAAACCTTTGGAGGTCGAATCAACCGACTCCATCGACTGAAACTACTGAACGCACAGTCAGACTCTGGAGAATCTCAGTTCCAGCTTAGAGCTAACCTGATAACCCAGGTTGCGGCTCGGCAGCTCCAGCCAACGGAATGAAAGTACGGAAAACAACCCGATAAGAAGAAATAGCGCGCAATTGAATAAAAGCATGGATATTGCCCCGGCGTGCCCTGCATAAAAATAGCCGACCAGCCAGATCAGCGGAATATGCACCAGGTAGATGGAGAAAGACAACTCACCTATCCGGGCAAACAACATGGCAAGTCCGCGCGGCATCAAACTGCCTTTGTCCGGCAATGAGAGAACAAGAAGAGACACACACCCCAGGACAATAAAGAAATAAGCCCTGCCGAAAAAGTGTGCGGTCGCATACATGCAAGCCAGAACGACCAGCAGTACAAATGACCACGACGACCAGCGATGCGAAACCTTACTGGCCCACTCTGTCAGGGGAGCGCGGAAATAATAGACCAACACCCCGCAAAGCATGGGTTGAATACGAAACACCCCCCACATGGCCCACCCTTGATATGCCAGGTAGAAAAGCACAACCAGCATCACACTGATCAAGGCATAAAGTGCACGCCCGCGGACGACGATGAAAAACAACGGCAACAACAGATAAAACCATTCCTCCAGAGACAAAGACCAGTAATACCCGAATATCCCGCAACCATCGCCTTTTACGCATTCGACATACAGAAAAATATGCGCCCACTGAAAAGTCGCTGCGAGGGCGTGGTGAGCATTTTTTGAAAAGTCCCCAAACCATGGGGTCAGGTAGGACAGCCCGGTCCAGAATACAACCCACACTACAGCGGGCACGATGGTCCGGAACCAGCGCCGCGCAAAATAAACTCGCAAAACCGAGAAGTTATCCTGCAACCCTGCATTCAGGGCACGGGACAACGAGGAACTGACGAGAAAGCCACTGATGACAAAGAAAAGATCAACACCAAAAGAGCCATTGAACAGAGCAAGAAATGATTTCAAGGCTTCGGGGATAAACGCTACCGCCGCCATATGGTAAGAAACGACCAGCATGATCGCCATTCCACGCAACACATCAATGTCGCGATTGTACTTACCTTCCTTCATACGCCCCCACTCAACAGCCATTAAAGTTAAACATCATGCGCACAGGGCGCGAACGGGCGCTTCATAAAAAAGCAGATTGCACTGCACCGCCAGCGGGTCTGGAAACGTGACGTTTATACCAGGCTACGGTAGATCTCGGCGTACGCCTCTACCATCGTATCCGCCGTGAACACCGCTTCGTAGCGTTCAGCTGCCCGCATTCCCATTCTGGCCGCCATCTCGGGTTGATCCCACAGTGTTTGCATAGCCTGAGCCAGCGCCCCGGCGTCGGCTGGCGGAACGACAAGCCCGGTCTCGTCGGCGATATTGATATAGGACATGCCAGAGCCAATTTCGCAGGAAATCATCGGTTTTGCGTACATCGCCCCTTCCAGCAAGGAAATGCCAAACGATTCGGAACGCAAATGCGAAGGGAAAACCAGCGCATAACAGAGCATGAGCAACGCGGCTTTATCGCTATCAGGCAACTTGCCCACGAAATGCACGTTATCCAGGCCTACCGCCTGAGCCTTTGCCTTCAATTCGTCTTCCAGCATGCCGCCACCGACTATGACGATCGGAAGACGAGTCTTCTCGGCAGCCTCCAACAGAAAGTGGATACCCTTGTAATAACGCAGCGCCCCGACAAACAGGAAAAACTTCTCGCCAACCCGCGCTTTCCACTGCGCGAGATTATCAGCGGAAGGTTGCGGATAGGTGTCCCGGTCCAGCCCGTAGGGAACAATGCTGACCTTGTCCTTAAAATCGGTCAGCACCGTACTGCTCTGCGCGTAGTTCGGCGAAGATGCGACGATACGATCGACACTGGATAGAAAGCGGTACATCAATGGCTTGTAGAGTTTGAGCAGGGTTTTCTGCTTGACGATATCCGAGTGATAGCTCACTACGGTTGGCTTGCGCAGGCGCGAGACGAAGTGGACCAGGTCCATATACGGCCAGGGAAAGTGGAAATGAACAATGTCAGCCTGATTGGCCAACTCGGCAAAATCCTTTATCGCCGAGAGAGAGAACCCTGTAGAGGCCAACTGCAAGTCCAGCTTCGACCGGTGGCTTACATGGTTCCCAACGGTTTCGTTGCGAGCAGATCCGCGAGGGCTCAGATAGAGCACTTGCGCCTGAATACCATGCTTGGCCGACCCTTCAGCCAACTGGAAGATAACCTGCTCGATACCGCCCATTGTTTCCGGGTAATACGTCTTGAAAAAATGCAGGACCTTGATCATCAGCTGCCCATAACCTTTTGGTAAACCTGCAAGGTTTCATCTGCACAACGCTGCCAGGAGAAGGCCGAAGCATGTACCAGGCCTGCGGTAATCGCTTGAAGGCGCCACGCTTCATCCTCCAGCCCTTGCTGCAAAAGCTCTGTGAGCTTTACAACATCCATTGCTTCGCACATGAGCGCCGCGTTGCCGGCCACCTCAGGCAGCGACGAACTGTTGGAGCAGACCACCGGCACGCCTGAACTCATGGCTTCCAGCACAGGCAAGCCAAATCCTTCGTACAGCGAAGGGAAAGCAAACAAACGAGCGCCCGCGAACAATAGTGGCAGGTCTTCGCTGGGTACAAATCCGAGATAGCGCGCCCAGCCTTCACGTTTCGCCGTGTCGAGGCGCTTATGAATGTCGTAGTTATTCCAACCGTGGTATCCCGTCAGGATCAACGGACACCGGGTTCTCAATGGGAGTGGAAGCCGGGAATAGGCATCCAGCAATGTTTCAATGTTTTTGCGAGGTTCGATCGTACCGACAAACAGGCTGTATTCCCCCGGCAGCAGGCCGTGCCGGGACAGAGGCTCAGCGAGGGTCTCGTAGTCTCGCGGATAAAACTCTTCTGAACTCGCCAATGGAACAGTGTGGATACGTTCCAATGGCCACGAAAAGTACTCGGCCAGTTCCTGGCGGGTGTACTCGGAGTCAGTGATTAGTGCGTCTGCGCGATCAAGCGTCTTTCTCAGCTCTTTTTGCAGATAGCGAACCAACTGTGGAGCGTGACAATGCGCCCAGGTAAAAGGAGAGAGGTCGTGAAACGTAGCAACACTCTTCCCCGCAAAAGGAGGGAGATAATAGTTGGGGCTGTGGTAAAGAAAATCCGAGTGATTCTTCAATGCCCTCGCCCGCAGCACAGGCATCAGCAAGCGATAGGCTTCGACTGCGAAAAAGTTCTTCTGAACGGCGCGCTTCAGTCCATACCCGCTGCCTGAAGCATCGGATGCAGTTGGCAGACCCGGCAAGAAACGCCGACCAGCGAAAAATTGAAGATCGGTAATTTCCTGACTGTTCTGCAGCCTCAAGGCCAATTCGTAGGTATAACGACCTATGCCGGTCAGTGGAAAACGGACCGGCTCAACGGATAACACTAGCTTCATTTATTGGCCTTTCAGCATCCAGCCCAAAGTCTCTTCAAGCGAAGGTGTCTTCCATCCTGCGACCAGCGACGTCAGACGGCTATTGTCACCGCACAATGTCTTGACCTCGTTTGCTCGCACAAACGCCGGATTGACCTTGACTTCGATTTTGTGTCCGGTCAGCACCTCACACATTGCGATGACTTCACGCAACGAGTGGGCCTTTCCTGAACTGACGTTGACCGTCTGGCCAACCGGTCTGGCTTCCAGCAATCCTCGATAGGCCCGGACCAATGCGCGGACGTCACTGAAGTCTCTCCACACATCAAGGTTACCCAGTTCGATTTCCTCGGCTTTGCGCTGAAAGTGAGAAACGATCTTGGGTAGAAGAAAATTGTCTGCCTGTCCGACACCGGTGTAATTGAACGGGCGAGCGATGACCAAAGGCAAACGCTCGCGCCACAAACTGGCCATGTACTCCATGGCCAGTTTGCTGACCGCGTAATCATTGGCCGGGGCCGGGGCAGTGGATTCGTCCAGCAAGCCGGACGAGGTATTGCCGTACACATTTGCGCTACTGGCAAGCAGTACGCAATCAGGTTTCTTGCCGCAGTTGGCGATCGCTTCGAGGAGGTTGCGGGTTCCTATCAGGTTGACCTGATAGAACGCCGCAGGCTCTCCATGCCCGACAAACGCCAATGCAGCGAGATGCACAACAAAATCCGGTTCAAGGGTTGCCAGCAAAGCACGCAGACCCGGCCCATCGGCCAAATCAATCTGGTGGTAGCCAGGTTCATCCGAAGGTTGACTTCCCAACCCGATGACCTCGTAACCGTGAGCTTTGAGTTCAGCTGCCATGTAGCGGCCGGTGAACCCATTGATACCCGTAATCAGCGCACGTTTGCCAGCAATCGCCATTAGAACGAAAATCCTTTTTCATTGCGACGAAGGTCAGCCTCAACCATCATGCGGCAGAGCTCTTCCAGATTGGTCTTGGGTTCCCAACCCAGTACTTCCTTGGCCTTTGCAGGATTGCCGATCAGCAGTTCCACTTCGGTAGGACGGTAGAACTTAGGATTGATGGTCACCAGCACCTTGCCGGTAGCTGCATCAGTGCCTTGCTCTGCCTCAGCCGAACCGCTCCAGTTGATAGCGATACCCGCAGCCTTGAAAGCCATCGACACGAAATCGCGAACGGTTTCGGTACGATTGGTAGCCAGAACGAAGGTGTCCGGCTCTTTGGCTTGCAGCATGCGCCACATGCCTTCGACGTACTCCTTGGCAAAACCCCAGTCACGCTTGGCGTCCAGGTTGCCCAGTTCCATCTTGTCCAGCAGGCCCAGTTTGATCTTGGCTACAGAGTCAGTGATTTTACGGGTCACGAATTCGCGGCCACGCAGTGGCGACTCATGGTTGAACAAGATGCCGCTGGTCGCAAAAATACCGTAGGACTCGCGATAGTTGATCGTCATCCAGTGGGCGTACAACTTGGCGACGCCGTAAGGGCTACGCGGGTAGAAAGGCGTGCTTTCAACCTGTGGAATCGCCTGCACCTGACCGAACATCTCGGAGGTGGAAGCCTGATAGAAACGAACCTTCGGATTAACGATGCGGATCGCTTCCAGCAGATTGACGGCGCCCAGACCGGTGATTTCAGCGGTGGTCAATGGCTGCTCAAAGGAAACGCCGACGAAGCTCTGTGCAGCGAGGTTGTATACCTCGGTGGCTTCAGTTGTCTGAAGCAGACGGATACTGGCAGACAGGTCGGTCAAGTCATACTCGACCAAGTGGAGATTGGGATTGTTTTGAATACCCAATTCCTCGATACGCCAGAAATTGACAGAGCTGGTACGGCGGTAGGTGCCATACACGGTGTAGCCTTTTTCAAGCAACAGCTCTGCCAGGTAGGCGCCGTCCTGACCAGTAATGCCGGTAACGATAGCTTTCATTCGAATCCTTTGAACCCCATACAAATGTTTTCAATACGAGGGACTCATGCCTGAGCCCCAGATGCATGCCTAAGCATTTCAGCGTAGTGCAGATCATACAGACTGCCGTCAAAGATGACGACATCACGCAAGCCAGCTCCCGATGTGCCGAGGCTTGCGGAATTTGATCAATCCCGTCTTGAATGCCGGGTTTACCGACATCTGTCGGCATCTCCCGACAAAGCATTAGGATTAATTAGAGCCACACGGTGCCAGCACCTCGGCAAAAATCTTGTCCAGTTCGAAATTATCGTCACTTCCGCTGACAGATAGAGATTTGACACCCTGACGAACCAGCGCCTGCAAACCCTCTTCCATAGACTGACAATGCTCCGCCCCGTCATTCAGCATGACAAGCGTGTCACCTTTGCGATAGGAAATTTTCTCATCATGCAGTGCGTGAACCGGGCATCCGAGAATAGAAAGCATGAACTCACGAGCGTAGCGATAAACCTGCCCTTCACTGTCCGCATAGACCGGCTCGATTCGCACATCGACAGGCGCGCGTTCAAACCAGGCCATTATCCAGGAGCGGGCAAGGTCTCGAGTTTTCTGACCATCGATGAATGGCGTGACATCAAGCAGGATTTGCGGCCGGCTGAATGATTCGGACAGTGAGCTGTCGATCGCTTCGGCAACAGCAATGTAGTCTTGATCCGTTACAGGCAAGCAAGACTTCGTTTCGAACAATGCAATGGACTGGATCAAGTCTGCAACGCCGCCTCTACTTCTCCCGTGGAAGTGTTCGATGGCATTTTTATATTGAGCAGCGCATGCCCCCGGAGCATGGCTCGAATGAACAATATTCCGGGCTCGCGCGCCGAGTGCCTGCCGAGCCGGGACATCCGTCCAGAGTTTGCTCAGAGCATCAATCAGCTCGCTGTTGGCAAACGCGTCAGACAGCTTGATGACGCCTTCATCTTCCAGGTCCGCCATGCTGCCATTGGCATTGACGATCGTTGCCAGACCATAGTTCATGCAATCAAGCACGGCTGCGGAAGTTTCGCCCCTGGACTGGGTACGCAACTGAACACCTACATCCGCGGCACTGAGATAATCGCGGAACATCTCGGATGACGCCCAGCCTGTAATCACTACTTTTGAGCGAACGCCCGACTGATTAATGCGCTGCTGAAGTTCATCACCATACCTGCCGGGATCATTTTGCCCCACGAATACAAGAACACAGGACGCATCGTCAGCCATCGGACTGTTCAGCCAGGCATCAAGAAGCCTGTCGTTCAACTTGCTCGGCCCCAGCAAACCGAAGCTGCAGACCACAAAGTCTTCGGGTTCAAGACCTAAATTGCGGCGAATACCTGCACGCTCATCGGCTACAGACTCCGCAGGAATTCTCAGCAGTGGAATATTGACCCAGTCGCTACCCGCTTTGGGCCCATACCATTGCTGGGCAAGTTTGCGAGAACTTTCAGAGTGGATAATCACACCCTGTGCAGACTTCAGCACTGGAAGGTTGGCGGGATATTTCCATATCGTGTCAACCAGCTCTTTCGAGTGGAAACGATAAGACACCGCCGGATAACCATGACTTTCGTACAACGCGTCCGTTAGTTCCGCTCGTGCAGGCGTATTCACTTCCATATGGGCAAGAATGCCGGAAAGGAAAAAGTCATGCAGAACGATAACACCCGGAATGAATTCAACGAGCTTGAACATATGCTCATGGAACGTAGAGTTGCCGAAGTGGTAGAGAACGCGATCATAAGAAGCCGCATTTTCCACAAACCATTCTACTGAGCGAATCGGCAATGTTTCCTTGAGCCAGGAAGGCTCGACATCGCTCTGGGCAACGATGAGCTCGATGTTGAAATACTTCATCAACTCGGGAATCAGTTCGGCGCTGTAGTCACTGATGCCGCTTCTCTGAGGCGGCAAGGGAGAGACATAAGCCAAACGTGGGAGGCCAATTTCAGGCTCGGCGGCCGGCGCGCTTTTCGAATGCTGCTCATGGAAAGCTTCCATCGCGGCAATAGCTCGCTGAGCTGTTTTGTCCCAGGAAAACTCTTTGGCTTGTTTCAGGCCATGCTGCTCGAGCCGCGACCTGTATGACTCGTCCATCAGAACCTGGCGCAGCTTTTCCGTTATCGATGCATCTTCCCGTGGATTGAACAGCGCATCGACATTGTTGACCACTTCCGGAAGGCTCGAGGTATTCGCAGCCACAACCGCGCGACCGCAGGACATC
>Ga0247819_10000551_pt1 | contig 22127 bp, 18 predicted proteins | sample 13C_Xylose_Day6_FD_193428 | JGI IMG/M metagenome (GOLD analysis project Ga0247819, IMG submission 193428) | Soil microbial communities from agricultural site in Penn Yan, New York, United States - 13C_Xylose_Day6 | ecosystem: Environmental > Terrestrial > Soil > Agricultural land | place: USA...
ATTCGACGCCGGCAGCCGGCTTGTCGGTGACGAGCGAAACGCCGGTGTCGAAGAAGTCCTTGCCTTCGGTCGGCTTCGGCTTTTCGCCGCTGTCGGCGAACTTCTTGATCGCCTCGATGCCGAGCGCCGCCATCATCAGCGGATACTGCTGCGAGGTCGCGCCGATGACGCCTTCGGCCACCGACTTGACGCCGGGGCAACCGCCGTCAACCGATACGATCAGCACGTCCTTTTCCTTGCCAACGGCTTTCAGCGCCTGGTAGGCGCCGACGGCGGCCGGCTCATTGATGGTGTGGATCACGTTGATATCAGGATCCTTCTGCAGAAGGTTTTCCATCGCCTTGCGGCCACCTTCTTCGTTGCCGTTGGTGACGTCGTGGCCGACGATGCGGGCATCATCCTCGTCGCCGATCTTGTTAGGATCTTTCGGGTCGATGCCGAAGCCGATCATGAAGCCCTGGTCGCGCAGGACGTCAACGGTCGGCTGCGACGGTATCAGATCGAGGAAGCCGACCTTGGCGGTCTTGGCGCCCTCGCCCATCGTGGCGGCGGCCCATTGGCCGATCAGCTTGCCGGCGAGCAGGTTGTCTGTAGCGAACGTCGCGTCGGCGGCGGTGGCCGGATCAAGCGGCGTATCGAGCGCGATCACCAGAAGACCGGCCTCCTGCGCCTTCTTCACCTGGTCGACGATTGCCTTCGTGTCGGAAGCGGCGATCAGGATGCCCTTGGCGCCATCGGCGATGCAGGATTCGATCGCAGCCACCTGGCTGTCATGGTCGCCGTCGATCTTGCCGGCATAGGACTTCAGCGTGACGCCGAGTTCCTGGGCCTTGGCGGTAGCGCCTTCCTTCATCTTGACGAAGAAGGGGTTGGTATCGGTCTTTGTAATCAGGCAGGCGCCGATATCGGCGGCCTGTGCCGGAGCGGCAAAAACGACGCCGAGCGACAGCACGCCGAACGCGGCGGAGAGAACAGTCTTCTTCATGTAATCCTCCCAAGGATGAAAAACGTGCCGGTGGACCGGCCCAGGCCTCGCCGCCACAGCATTCTCCTCTGCTGCAGCAGGCGCTTCCGGATCAAAAACAAACATTAAATTTCGGGGGTGTCAATAAATAAATCAAATTGAATTATTATTTCGATGTGGCATTCTCTGGATAACAGCGATCCGAGGCCATCCGGGCCGTCGCGCAAATTGACAGGTCCGCCCAGAGCGGAAACAACAGACCCGCGCCAAGCGGGCACCAATGCCAACGGGAGGAGACGGTGGCATGTCATTGACAGACGGCCCCGACAGGGGACCGATACAACCTGAGGTCATCGACCCGAGCGGCGGGGCGAACCAGACGCGCGTGCGCGCCTACAACGAGAGGCTGGTGATGTCGCTGGTGCGGCGTCACGGCGAGCTGTCGAAGGCGGATATCGCCAGACGCTCCGGCCTTTCGGCGCAGACCGTTTCCGTCATCATGCGGGCGCTCGAAAGCGATGGCCTCTTGGTGCGCGGCGCGCCGGTGCGCGGCCGTGTCGGCCAGCCGTCGACGCCGATGCGGCTCAACCCGGATGCGGTGTTTTCCTTTGGGGTGAAGATCGGGCGTCGAAGTGCCGACCTGGTGCTGATGGATTTCGTCGGCAATATCCGCCTGCACCTGCACCAGATCCATGCCTATCCGCTGCCCGGCGAACTGGTCGACTTCATCGTCGGCGGCATCGAGAAACTCGAGGCGCAACTGAGCCCAGAGGAGCGCAAGCGCATCGCTGGGGTCGGTATCGCCACGCCCTTCGAACTGTGGAACTGGGCGGAAGAAGTCGGCGCCCCGCGGGAAGAAATGAACCGGTGGCGCGAGGTGAACCTGCAGGCGATCGTGGCCCAACGCACCCGCCACCCGGTGTTCCTGCAGAATGACGGCACCAGCGCCTGCGGCGCCGAACTCGCCTTCGGCGTCGGCGCCAGCTATCCCGACTTCGTCTATTTCTACATCGGCTCGTTCATCGGCGGCGGCATCGTCATCAATTCCGCGCTCTTTTCCGGCCGCACCGGCACCGCCGGCGCCGTCGGCCCGCTGCCGGTTTCCGGCAAGGACGGCAAGACCATCCAGCTCCTGAAGATCGCCTCGGTCTTCGTGCTCGAAAACCTGCTGCGCGAACGCGGCATCGATCCGAAGCCGCTGTGGTATTCGGCCGACGACTGGATCGATTTCGGTGAGCCACTCACGATCTGGATCGACGACAGTGCGGCAGCCCTTGCCCAGGCGGTCGTCTCCGCCGCCTCGATCATCGACTTCTCCGCCGTTGTCATCGACGGCGGCTTCCCGCCCTGGGTCCGCGCCCGGCTTTTGACGGCAACGCGCAAGGCGCTCTACGACCTCGACCTGCAGGGCGTGACGATCCCGGAACTGGTCGAAGGTTTGGTCGGCAGCCATGCCCGCGCCATCGGCGGCGCGAGCCTGCCGTTGTTCTCCCGCTACCTGCTCGACACCAACGTCCTCTTCAAGGAGCTCAGCTGATGCTGAAAGGCATAGACCCGATCCTCAGCCCCGAATTGCTGGCGACGCTTAGGGCAATGGGCCATGGCGACGAGATTGCGCTGGTCGACGGCAACTATCCCGGCCAGGAACATGCTCGCCGGCTGGTTCGGCTCGACGGCCACGGGCTGATCCCGGTGCTGGACGCCATTCTCAGCGTGATGCCGATCGACGATTTCGTGCCGGCGGCGATCTTCCGCGCTACAGTCAAGCAGGACCGGGACGCGCTAGATCCCGTCCACCGGGAGATCATCGATTGCTGCGGCAGGCATGAGCCGGCACGAACGGTCGTGCCCCTGCTCGGCCCGGAATTCTATCCGCGGGTGCAAGCGGCGCACACGGTGGTGCAGACCAGCGAACCGCGGCTTTACGGCAACGTCATCCTGCGCAAGGGCGTGATCTATCCCTGACGGATCGGGCGACAAAACGAAAAACCCGCCGGCGGAACCGGCGGGTTTTTTCGTTTCATGTCTGGAATGTCTTAGGCGCGACGTGCGTCGATCGACAGTGCGCCCGGGCCGAAGGCGGCAAGCACCAGGAAGCCGCCGGCAACCGAGATGTTCTTCATCATCATCAGGCCGTTGAAGACGCTCAGCAGGCCGTTGGCTTCCGGCGGGAACGTCGGAATGTTGATTGCGCCGCTGTGGAAGACGAAGGCGGTGACCAGGCAGAACAGAGCCAGCAGGTAGGCTGCAATCTTCGTCTGGAAGCCGACCAGAACGGCAAGACCGCCGATCAGCTCGAAAGCGCCGGCGAGATAGGCAAGCGCGGTTGCTGCCGGCCAGCCGGCATTAGCAATCATTCCGGCGGTGCCGGCGGGATCAGTCAGCTTGCCGAAGCCAGCGGTGATGAACATGATCGAAAGGAGAATGCGCCCGATGAGGACGACGACATTCTGAGACATGCGAGGCTCCTGTGAGAAACGAGTGTTGGCAGCAGAAGTATCAGCATTTTCAAATTCATCTAGCCGCACGCCCGGCGACAGATCGTTCACAACGTAGAGACAACCGGGATTTATCGTCAACCGACATTTGAGCCGCGGCCCAGTCTGTGCAGTGCTTTTCGTCCTAGCGAGCGCTGGTTCGGCCACAAGTGTTCTTTTCTGTTGCAAGGACGGGGCTGCTGGGTGAAATTCAGGCGCGGCAGGGGACGCCGCGCGGGGGCATCTCATGAACGAAATCAACAGGAGCCCGGCCTTCTGGCACTCATTCGCGATCTTCGAAGGGTTCGACAAGAAAACGATCGAGGATCTCGCCGATATCGCCACCTATCGAAAGTGGCCGGCCGGCACGGTGATCTTCCAGCGTGGCGACGAAGGCAACTATATGATCGTGGTCATATCGGGCCGCATCAAGCTTTCTCTGATCACACCGCAGGGCCGCGAACTGATGCTGCGCCAGCATGAAGCCGGCGCGATCTTCGGCGAGATGGCGGTGCTCGACGGCCAGACGCGGTCGGCAGACGCCACGGCGCAGACGGCGTCCGAAGGCTACGTGATCGGCAAGAAGGCGTTTCTCGATATGGTCACTACCCGGCCGGCGGCAGCTGAGTCCGTCATCCGCTTTCTCTGCGCCCAGCTGCGCGACACCACCGAGCGGCTGGAAACCATCGCGCTCTATGACCTCAACGCCCGCGTTGCGCGGTTCTTCCTGGCCACACTCCGGCAGATCCACGGCAACGAGCTTCCCGAAAGCGCCAATCTGCGGCTGACGATGAGCCAGACGGATATCGCCGGCGTTCTCGGCGCCAGTCGCCCCAAGGTCAACCGGGCCATTCTGTGGCTAGAGGAGAGCGGCGCCATCAAGCGGGGAGAAGGGATCATCGCCTGCAAGGTCGGCCGGCTGCTGAGCATCGCCGATCCTGAAGAGGATTAGGCGGCATGACCGTGCAACCTCGCCGGCAATTTCGCTTCACTCCGCTCGCCGGCGGGATCCTGACGAGCCTGATCGTCGCATTGGCACTCTATTTCTATGCGGAACCGGTATTCGAAACGCAGCGGGAGCTGTTCTTCGACCGCCTGATGCAATGGGTGCCGTCACCGCAATCGCCCGACATCGTCGTCGTCGATATCGACCGGGCGGCCTACCAATCCCGGCCTGATGGAGACTGGGACAGGGCGGCAACCGCCGAACTCCTATCCGGACTGACCGTGGCCGGCGCCAAGGTCATCGCCGTCGACTTCGTCTTCAGTTCCGATTGTGCGGCAGAGCTGCCAGGCAATACATCGCTTTCGCAAGCGCTTTCGAAGACCCCCGTCGTTCTCGGCTTTCTCATTGCCGATACGCTGCAGGAGCGCCCTCGCCCGGCTCCGCCACTGGCGTTGAGCCGCCCCTTCGCAGCACCGGAACTCTGGTTCCTCGACGGCGCGGAAACCTCCTGCCCTTCCTTCATGGATCACGCCAAGGCGGCGGCCGCATCATTTCTTGTCGGCGACGAGGATGCCCGTATCCGACGGGTGCAGGCTTTCGCTGTTCTCGGCGAAGAGGCCTATCCGACGCTTGCGATCGAGGCGACGCGGCTGATGATGGGTGCAGGAACGCCGATACTCGGCGGCGACCCAGCCTGGCTGCGGCTCGACAGGCAGGTGATCACACTCGACGATACCGGCAGCCTGCGCTTCGTCGCGAGCACCCCTGACTTGATCGCCGCCCGGACCATTTCGGCAGCCGACGTTCTCTCAGGGAAAGCAGGCAGCGACAGGTTTGCGGGCAAACTCGTCTTCATCGGCAGCAGCCTGCCCAATCTCGGCGGCCTCCGGCCGAGCGCCTCAATGCCGCTCGAGCCCTCGGTTCAGATCCATGCCGATATCGCCAATGCGATCGCCACCGGTTTCATTCCACGGCGTGACGCGCGGCTTCCCGTCATCGAGGCCCTGTTCTCGCTGGCAGCGGGCATTGCCGCCGCCTATGGCGCGGCAAGGCTCCGGCCGATGACATCGGCCGTGCTCGGCATCGTCGCGGTTGCCGTCGTCGTCGCGGCGACTGCCGCGATCTACCGCACCAGCGGCTGGCTCGTCGATGCAGTGAGCATTTCAGTCGCACTTGCTGCCGTGCTGGCAGTGACCAGCACGCTGCAGTTCGCCCATGTCAGGCGGGCGGAAGCGACGGCGCGGGAAAAATTCTCGCAATACCTGCCGCAATCCGTCGTCGCGCGCTACATCGACAATCCAGGTGCTGCCCGGGTTGCGGGCGAGGAACGGGCGGTGACGGCGCTGTTCACCGACATCGAGAGCTTTTCGACGCTTTCGCAAAAACTCGGGCCGCGCGACCTCATCGCCCTGCTCGATATCTATTTTACCGAGGTCAACGGGCTGGTAGCGCAATATGGCGGCATGGTCGACAAGGTGGTCGGCGACGCCGTGCACGCCTTCTTCAACGCGCCGGAGGATCTGGCCGATCATGTCGACAAGGCAATCGAATGCGCCAAGGCAATCCATGCGTTGACCGAAGAAATGCGCAGGCGACCGCAGTTTGCCGCACGGGATTTCGGGCGCACGCGCATCGGGGTCGAGACGGGTCAGGCGGTGCTTGGCGAAGTCGGCGCCGGCGGCAAGCTCGACTACACCGCCCATGGCGACGCCATCAACCTTGCAGCGCGACTGCAGGAGGCAAACAAATTTCTGGGCACGGCCATCTGCGTCGGCCCGGCTGCAGCAGCTGAAAGCAAGCAACGGCTTCGCTCGCTCGGCAGCCATGAAATCCGCGGCTTTGCCACGATGGAACTCTTCACAGTCGCCGACCCTGAACAGGTGTAGCGCCACTGCAGAATTCCATGGTCGGCATCGATTGAGGCAGAGAATTGCTCCTCGTGGTGCTGCCGACGCTACTGTTGGCCAACACTGGCATAGGCTTCCCGGATCCGCGCCTGTCCCCAGTTGACGGGGTCGCTCGGCGCGTCGCCTCGCTGTCGGAACTCGACGCCCTGCCCCGCAGCGACAATCTGCGTTACGCCGCCCGCGGCGACCGCAACGCTGCCATGCTCGACGAAGACGGCGAAGGCGACACGGCTCGGGCCGCAAAAGAACTTGGTGCCGCGCACGCCGATCATGCCGAAAGCGGTCCTGACGGCAACATCGACCTTGGGCAGCCCCTCGGGGCGGTCGAATACCATTCGGCCGATGCCGAGTTCGAGCGTACCGCCCTGGCCGGCAATGAAGCTGTCGACCAGCAGATCGGTCTCAGCACCCAAGAGGACGCGGGTGTCGGCACCAAGCGCCAGGGTTGCGAAACTTTCGGCCTCGGTGCGCACATGATCGTTGTCGAAGATCTGCGCACCGACAGCCAGAGCCTCTTCCTGCTCAGTCTGTCGACGACGAACGTCGCCGCGGATTTCCGTTGCCTTGCCGATCACCGGGCTCGCCATGGTCGTTGCCACGCCGCCGCCCATGGCCGCCAACAACAGGCCACCAACGACGACGCGCCTGCTCACCAGCATCTGCCGCACCAGCTCCCGGTCCATCATGGTCCTTCTCCCTGTTCGACGCGTTCGAGCCCTCGAGCGTCCGGCTTTCCCAAAGGATATCCCCGATATCAGCGGAAACAAGCCGAACGCGCAATGGTGCGTTCCTTGCCACCTCTCCACTTCGCCAGAGCCCCAGCAATCCGGCTGTTACCGCCGGAACAGGCAGTGCGAACCCACCGGGCTAAGTTCGCGTCAAGAGACGGGGAGAGCATCATGGAAAATCAGCGCAAAACAGGCATTCGCATCTTCAACGCATTGCTTCTCGCCATCGTCAGCTTCCTGGCGCTTGCGGCAATCGCGCTTCCTCCCGCCCGTGCGGCAGAACTTTCGGCCGTCGACATCTGCGACCGCGAGGCGGGCAGCATCTTCGACCTGCAGCGCAACCAGGCCTTCCCGGCAGTTGCGACCGAGGACATGAAGATCGGTATCGCCCTTTCGGCCTGCCGCGAGGCCTATAACCAGCATGCCGGCGCCCGCATCGAGTTCCAGTTGGCCCGCGTGCTCGACAAGGCCGGCCAGAAGATCCAGTCGCTGCGCATCCTCAGCGAAGCGGCCGAACACGGCCATGCGCTGGCGATGACCAACTATGCGGTGCTTGTCGGCGAACAGGGCGACATCAAGACCGAATTCGCGCTCAACCAGAAAGCCGCCGCAGCCGGCAATATCCTCGCTGCCTATAATCTCGGCGTCGCCTACCGCGACGGCATGGGCACCGCCGCCAACGGCAAGCTCGCCATCGAATGGTTCGAGCGGGCGACGCTCGCCGGCGATGACATCGCCGCATTCAACCTCGCGGTCATCCTGGATGAAGGCAAGCTGGTGCCGGAAGACAACGCCAGGGCCGCGCGCTTCTATCGCCTCGCCGTCGAGCGCGGCAATGTCGACGCGATGGTCAATCTCGGCCTGATGCTGGAGACCGGCGAAGGCGTAACCAAGGATTCATCGGCCGCGCGCGCCATCTTCCGCAAAGCCGCGGCCGAGGGCGACGCCTTTGCTGAGCGCAAGTTCGCCGAACTCAGCGGCGGCAGCAATTTCGAGACGGCCATGCTCGACAAGACCAGCCGCATCAAGTGACGCATTGCGAGCCGACCTCAACCGGTCGGTCCGCGTTATGTCCCGACAGGTTCCCCCCAAAGATGCAGCTTGACGTGCAGCCGGGCGCACTACAGCGTGGCGGGAAGACACCCCTCGCCTGGAAATGTAATGACGAAACTGATTATCTTTACCGACCTGCACATGGTGCCCGAGGGCACGACGATCATCGGCCTCGATCCCTACCAGCGCCTGGCCAACGGTATCGCACATGTGAACCGCTACCACGCGGATGCCGACCGGGTGATCTTCACCGGCGACCTCGCGCATCATGCCGACCGCGCCTCCTACGAGCGGCTGAAAACGCTGACCGATCAATTGCTGCCTCCGGCCGCCATCATGATCGGCAACCACGACCGGCGCGACGTGTTTCTCGACGTCTTTGCAGACGCCGTAACGGACGACGATGGCTTCGTGCAGCAAGTGGTCGACTTTGGCGATTGCCGGGCGATCCTGCTCGACACGCTGTTTGCGCCGCCCTACGACTACCCCAACAGCCATGCCGGGCTCCTGTGCCAGAAACGCCTTACCTGGCTCGATCGCCAATTGGCAGAAGCCGGCGACAGGCCGGTGCTCATCTTCATGCATCATCCCCCGCACGCCACCGGCTTCACCGGCATGGACATGATCCGCCTCGTCAACGAAGTGGAATTTTATGCGCTCGTGAAGAACCACGGCAATGTGCGCCACATCTTCGCCGGCCATGTGCACCGCACGATCAGCGGTTCCAGCCGCGGCATACCCTTCTCTGTCTTCAAGAGCCCGGTGCACCAGCAGCCGATGCCGTTCGATGCGCCGGATGCCTCGCTCTCAGTCGATGAACCAGCAGCCTACGGCATTGCCGTGGTGACGAAGGATGGCGTTCTCGTTCATACCGAGGATTACGAAATCGCCCGCCGGGACGCTGCCTTCGCCTGATACCAACCTGCACGGATATTGACCCATTGGGCCGGCGCGATTTTGGTTTCCTGTAAGGAGAAAACCGGAGCCGGACCACGCGGTCCGGTGAGGATTGTCGACGCTATCAGGAGGCCAAAAGCGCCCGGCCCTTCGGATGGGCCGCCTGTCGGCCACCGGCAGCCTCGCAATCCTCGACCGATGTCCAGGCATCGCTCTAAGGTCCGCTCCTTCCCGGACGACCGCAGACGGTCCCACGCAGTGGGCCAATATCCGTGCAGGTTGGTATGAGGGGCATTCCGGCCGCCGGGCCTTCATGCTAGGTTGGCCCATGACCCAAACCACCGCCACCGATGAAATCCTCGACTGTCAGAGCTGCGGCGCCTGCTGCGCCTACTCCTCCGACTGGCCGCGATTCTCGATGGAGACGGACGAGGAACTCGACCTGATACCGGAAGAGTACGTCGCCGCCGACCTCGGCGGCATGCGCTGCGAAGACAACCGTTGCACGGCACTCGGCGGCAAGCTCGGGGTGCATGTCGCCTGCAAGATCTACGCTGTGAGGCCGATCGTCTGTCGCACCTGCATGCCCGGTGACGACGAGTGTCTGATGGCGCGCGAACGGCACTTCGGGCAGGCCGCGTAGAACTTCGGATCATCCGGCACTCAAGCCTACATTCCGTATCCCCATCGGTTTGCCGGCACTGCGATAGTGAAACATTCCGAGAATGACGAAATTTGCCGGATGGATGTTCGGCGGGACGACGCGTATTTTCTGCCCACGAAATCCAAGGCGCATTGCGCCTTGTCACCGCCTTCCGGAGGACCGCGTTCGATGAGCCAGACCCAGCTTCAAAAATCCAGCCCAAAGGCCGATGCGGCCCCGGCCCCCTTTGCCGACTTCGCACCGCCGATCCGCGCGCAAGGCACGCTGCGCCAGGCGATCACCGCCGCGTACCGCCGGCCGGAAACCGAAGCGCTGCCGCCGCTCGTCGAAGCAGCAACGCTTCCGGCCGAGACACAGAAGGCAGCCGCCAGAACCGCCCGCAAGCTGATCGAGGCCCTGCGCGCAAAACATAAAGGTTCCGGCGTCGAAGGACTGGTGCACGAATACTCGCTGTCGAGCCAGGAAGGTGTGGCGCTGATGTGCCTGGCCGAGGCGCTGCTGCGCATTCCCGACACGGCAACGCGCGACGCGCTGATCCGCGACAAGATTTCCGACGGTGACTGGAAGTCGCATCTGGGCGGTGGCCGCTCGCTGTTCGTCAACGCCGCGACCTGGGGTCTGGTCGTGACCGGCAAGCTGACGTCGACGGTCAACGACCGCAGCCTTTCGGCCGCGCTGACGCGCCTGATCGCCCGCTGCGGCGAACCGGTGATCCGCCGCGGCGTCGACATGGCGATGCGGATGATGGGCGAACAATTCGTCACCGGCGAAACCATCGACGAGGCGCTGCGCCGCTCGCGCGCGCTCGAGCAGAAGGGTTTCCGCTACTCCTACGACATGCTGGGCGAAGCCGCGACCACGGCTGAAGACGCCGAGCGCTATTACAAGGACTACGAAACGGCGATCCATGCCATCGGCAAGGCATCGGCCGGACGCGGCATCTACGAAGGCCCCGGCATCTCCATCAAGCTTTCGGCGCTGCATCCGCGCTACGTGCGCGCGCAGTCGGCCCGCGTCATGGAAGAGCTTCTGCCGAAGGTGAAGGCACTCGCGGTCATTGCCAAGAAGTACGACATCGGCCTCAACATCGACGCCGAGGAAGCCGACCGGCTGGAGCTTTCGCTCGACCTGCTCGAAGAACTGTGCCTCGACAAGGATCTCGCCGGCTGGGACGGCATGGGCTTCGTGGTCCAGGCCTATGGCAAGCGTTGCCCCTTCGTGCTCGACTTCATCATCGACCTCGCCCGCCGCGCGAGCCGCCGCATCATGGTCCGGCTGGTCAAGGGCGCCTATTGGGACGCCGAGATCAAGCGCGCGCAGCTCGACGGCCTGGAAGACTTCCCCGTCTACACCCGCAAGATCTACACCGACGTTTCCTACATCGCCTGCGCCCGCAAGCTGCTGGCAGCAACCGACGTGATCTTCCCGCAGTTTGCCACCCACAACGCTCAGTCGCTCGCCACCATCTACGAACTGGCCGGCAAGGACTTCCAGGTCGGCAAGTACGAGTTCCAGTGCCTGCACGGCATGGGCGAACCGCTCTACGACGAAGTCGTCGGCAAGGGCAATCTCGACCGGCCGTGCCGCATCTATGCGCCCGTGGGCACGCACGAGACGCTGCTGGCCTACCTGGTGCGCCGCCTGCTTGAAAACGGCGCCAACTCTTCCTTCGTCAACCGCATCGCCGACCCGAAGGTCTCAATCGACGAACTGGTTGCCGATCCGGTCGACATCGTGCGCGCCATGCCTGTCGTCGGCGCGACGCACGCGCAGATCGCCCTGCCGGTCGGTTTGTTCGGCGATGCACGCCCGAACTCCGGTGGTCTCGACCTTTCCAACGAAACCTCGCTCGCATCGCTAACCGAAGCGCTCAAGGCCAGTGCTGCCATCGACTGGCGCGCGGTGCCGCAACTGGCAACCGGTCCTGCATCGGGCGAGACCCGCCCGGTCGTCAACCCCGGCGACCACCGCGATATCGTCGGCGCCGTCACCGAGACATCGGAAGCGGACGCCCGCCAGGCCGCAAGCCTTGCCGCGAAGGCCGCCTCGAGCTGGTCGGCGGTTTCACCGGCAGAGCGTGCAGCCTGCCTCGTGCGTGCAGCCGACATCATGCAAGCCCGCATGCCGACTTTGCTCGGCCTGATCGTGCGCGAAGCCGGCAAGTCGCTGCCGAACGCCATCGCCGAAGTGCGCGAAGCGATCGACTTCCTGCGCTACTATGCCGAACAGACCCGCCGCACACTCGGTCCTGCTCATAAGGCGCTCGGACCAATCGTCTGCATCAGCCCGTGGAACTTCCCGCTGGCGATCTTTGCCGGCCAGATTGCCGCAGCACTCGTCGCAGGTAACCCGGTGCTGGCAAAGCCGGCGGAAGAAACGCCACTGATCGCCGCCGAGGGCGTGCGCATCCTGCACGAAGCCGGCATTCCGGCCGACGCGCTGCAGCTCCTGCCCGGTGACGGTCGCATCGGTGCGGCACTGGTTGCCGCGCCTGAAATCGCCGGCGTGATGTTCACCGGCTCGACCGAAGTCGCACGCCTCATCCAGGCGCAGCTGGCCGACCGGCTGTCGCCGTCGGGCCGGCCGATCCCGCTGATCGCCGAAACCGGCGGCCAGAACGCCATGATCGTCGACAGTTCGGCGCTCGCCGAACAGGTCGTCGGCGACGTGATCGCCTCGGCCTTCGACAGCGCCGGCCAGCGCTGCTCGGCGCTGCGCGTCTTGTGCCTGCAGGAAGATGTCGCCGACCGCATCCTCGCGATGCTGAAGGGCGCGCTGCACGAACTGAAGATCGGCCGCACGGACAAGCTTTCCGTCGACGTCGGCCCTGTCATCACCGCGGAAGCGCAGGGGATCATCGAGAAGCACATCGAAACCATGCGCGGCATGGGTCGCAAGGTCGAGCAGATCGGCCTCGCGTCCGGTACCGAACTCGGTACCTTCGTGCCGCCGACGATCGTCGAGCTCGAAAAGCTCTCCGACCTCAAGCGCGAGGTCTTCGGTCCCGTTCTCCACGTCATCCGCTACCGCCGTGACGATCTCGACCGGTTGATCGACGATATCAACGCGACGGGCTACGGCCTGACCTTCGGCCTGCACACCCGCCTCGACGAGACGATTGCCCACGTCACGTCTCGCGTGAAGGCCGGCAACCTCTACGTCAACCGCAACGTCATCGGCGCTGTCGTCGGCGTACAGCCCTTCGGCGGTCGTGGCCTCTCGGGCACCGGCCCGAAAGCAGGCGGTCCGCTCTATCTCGGCCGCCTCGTCGCCACCGCCCCGGTGCCGCCGCAGCACAGCTCCGTCCACACCGATCCGGCGCTGCTCGACTTCGCCAAATGGCTCGACGGCAAGGGTGTCAAGGCGGAAGCCGAAGCCGCCCGCACAGCCGGCAGCAACTCGGCCCTCGGCCTCATCTCCGAGCTTCCAGGCCCGGTTGGCGAGCGTAACCTCTATGCGCTGCATCCTCGCGGCCGCGTGCTCCTGGTGCCAGCCACCGAGACCGGCCTCTATCGCCAGCTCGGCGCGGCACTGGCGACCGGCAACACCGTCGTCATCGACGCGGCGTCGGGCCTGCAGTCCTCGCTGAAGACCTTGCCGGCAAGTGTTTCCACCCGCCTGTCCTGGTCGAAGGATTGGTCGGCGGACGGCCCCTTCGCCGGTGCACTGGTCGAAGGCGACGGCGAGCGTGTGCGTGAGGTGAACAAGGTGATCGCCGGCCTGCCGGGTCCGCTGGTTCTGGTCCAGGCCGCCTCGACTGACGAGATCGGCCGCAACCCCGACGCCTATTGCCTCAACTGGCTCTTGGAAGAGGTGTCTACCTCGATCAACACCGCCGCTGCCGGCGGCAATGCCAGCCTGATGGCGATCGGCTGAGCCGGCCTGCATCAACAAGTACGGCCCTCTCCCCCACGGGGGAGAGGGATAAATCAGTTCTCATTGCTCCGGTCCGCCGCTTCGGACTTTGACGACCGCGCTACCTGCGTGCGCCGGATGGCGCATTTGGCAGCAATCCGCTATCAGCGTTGAACAAACGGAAGCAGCGGATGTTCACCCTCAAGCACACAGAAACCTCGACGCAGGAAATCAAGAAGAGCCGGTTTCTGGCAATCTGCGCGCCCGTGCCCGACGAGCAGGCGGCAAAGGCTTTCCTTGCTGAGCATTCCGATCCCACCGCCAACCACAATTGCTGGGCGTGGCGCATCGGCCAGGCCTATCGCTTCAACGACGACGGCGAGCCGAGCGGGACCGCGGGCAAGCCGATCCTCGCTGCGATCGATGGCCAGTCGCTCGACCGCGTCGTCGTGGTGGTCACCCGCTGGTTCGGCGGCATCCTGCTTGGCAGCGGCGGCCTGATCCGCGCCTATGGCGGCACCGCCGCGCTCTGCCTGCGGGCGGCCGAGAAGATCGAAATGATCGAGACGATACGCACCACCATCGCCTGCGACTTTGCCGATCTGGCGCTGATCAAGGCCCGCCTTCTTGCCCGTGACGTCACGATCTCAGGCGAAACCTTCACCGACAAGGGGCCGGTAATGACGGTCGACATGCGCAAGGACGAAGCAGACGGCATTCTTGCCATGGTCACCGATCTCAGCCGCGGCCGCGCGGTCATTTCGACCGACGATTGATCGCCTTCCCCTTGCCGATCGAACCATCATAAAAGCGACCCGCAAACCGAATAATATTCAATCCGAAAACGATTTCGACGCCAGGGAGATGATCTGCATGAAAACGAGAGTTCTGGGCAAGACAGGTGCGACGATTTCGGAGATCGGCTTCGGCGCCTGGCAGATCGGCGGCTCCTGGGGCGACGTCAGCGAAACGGACGGCAAGCGCGCGTTGAATGCCGCACTCGACAGCGGCGTCACCCTCGTCGACACGGCCGACGTCTATGGTGACGGACGGTCTGAAAAGATCATTGCCGCCGTCCTGAAGGAGCGCGGCGGCGAAAAGCCGTTCGTCGCCACCAAGGCCGGACGCAGGCTGAACCCGCATGTCACCGAAGGCTACACCGGCGCCAATATCGAAGCCTTCATCGATCGCAGTCTTAGCAATCTCGGTATCGAAACGCTGGATCTCGTCCAGCTCCACTGCCCGCCGACCGACGTCTATTACCGTCCGGAGTTTTTCGGTGCGCTCGACCAGCTCATCACCAAGGGCAAGATCCGCAATTACGGCGTCTCGGTCGAGAAGGTCGAGGAAGCTCTGAAGGCGATCGAGTATCCGGGTGTTGCCACCGTCCAGATCATCTACAACATCTTCCGCCAGCGGCCGCAGGATCTGTTCTTCGCGGAAGCCAGGAAGAAGAATGTCGGCGTGATCGTGCGCGTGCCGCTCGCCTCCGGGCTGCTGTCGGGCAAGATTACCCGCGACACGGCGTTTGCCGCCGACGACCATCGCAACTTCAACCGCTTCGGTGAAGCCTTCGATGTCGGCGAGACTTTTGCAGGCGTGCCCTTCGAGACGGCACTGGAAGCCGTCGAGCAGCTTCGCCCGCTGGTGCCCGCAGGCGTGCCGATGGCGCAGTTCGCCCTGCGCTGGATACTGGAGCAGGATGCCGTGTCCGTCGTCATCCCTGGCGCCCGCAATGAGACGCAGGCGCAATCCAATGCGGCTGCCAGCGCGCTGCCTGCCATCGACGAAAAAGCCAAGGCCGCCATCGCCGCGCTTTACGAGCGGCTGGTCAAGGTTCATGTTCATCATCGCTGGTAGGATGTATCGTAGCTGCCAATGGGGCCGCCGCCAATGGGCGCGACCGGCGGCAGCGGACACCACCCGACTGCATGTTTCCTTAAGTCCTATTCGATTTAAGGATAAAAACATGCAGCCATTCAAAGTGCTACAGCGACCTTTGCACGTCTAATAAGACGCGCGGCGCTGTAGCGGGCACACAGGCGCGCCAGGGCGGGAGAAGCGATCATGGCAGACCCTTTCGTGCTGCAGCGCTTTGTCGACGCTCAGGGCCGCGTCCATGCCGCAGCGCTCGACGAATTGCGGCGTGGCCGCAAAGAGACCCACTGGATGTGGTTCGTCTTTCCCCAGCTTGCGGGCCTCGGGCATTCGCCGATGGCCCAGCGCTTCGCCATCTCCGGGCTCGCGGAGGCCAGGGCCTATCTCGCCCATCCAATCCTCGGGCCCAGGCTTGTCGAATGCACCGAGACCGTCAACGGGCTGATCGGGTGTTCGGCACACGAAATCTTCGCAAGCCCTGATGACATGAAATTCCGCTCGTCGATGACGCTGTTTTCGAAGGCCGCAAACACAGGCAGCGTCTTCGGGCAGGCCCTCAGTTTCTATTTTGCCGGGGAAGAGGATCGACGAACGCTCGACCTGCTCGGCCCGCCTTCGCCATGACGGCGCACAAGCGCCAGGGGCATTCAGCCCGCGGATCGCGTTAGACGCCGTGCGCGGCGCTCGCGAGGAAGAACAGGATCACGAAAGCGCAGACGGAAAGCCCGGCTACGATCACCAGCAGCTCTTTCATCATATAACGATACATCGGGCACCTCCTTCCATCAGCCGTACGGCTCCCTTTTATATGGGAATCGGACCGGCCATTTTTCAGTCGCAGGCTTCAAAAGATCGTGAGGATGCCCCCTTTTTCCGGCCGCCGCAGACGCCTCCGGATCGCTCTCTTCCGCCCCCATCAGGCGCAACGCAAGCGCGCAGCCTGTAAGTTACATTATACTAATATATAGATTTATTACAACTGTTCTTACGGCTCCGCCGAGGCGCATCACGATCGGATGGAACGGAGAACCAGCGCGGTTTTTTTTGATCGCGGCGCTAGTGAAGCGCCGACGAAAACGCCTCGCAAACGTAGCCGGATGCTCAATCAACCGAAGCGCGCGCACGCTTGCGACCATAGGCTCGTCGTTGACTTCGCAGGCGATGAGAGGAAAATGTCTTCTTATGCGTCACAACGTAACACAAGGGGCGCCCAACGATGACTATCGCAAGGAAACTTCAGGACTATATCGACGGCGAGGGTGTCGCCTACGACACCGTCGCGCACCATCGTACGGCAACGACCAGCCAGTCGGCGCGCGCCGCGCATGTTCCGGGCAGCAGACTGGCCAAGTCCGTGGTCGTACACCACGAAATGGGGTACGTCCTCGCCGTTGTTCCGAGTACGCACCGGATCGAGCTCTCCACATTGCAGAGTGTTATGAACAGACGCCTTGGCCTCGCCTCGGAGGAGGAGGTCTGTTCGCTTTTCGCCGATTGCGACATTGGCGCGGTGCCGCCGATCGGATCGGCCTACGATGTACCGGTGATCCTCGACGAAAGCCTCGAAGACGCCAGCGACGTCTATTTCGAAGGCGGCGACCACAAGACACTGGTGCACGTCACCGGACCTAACTTTCGCAGCCTGATGAAGGATGCGCAGGTCGCCCGCTTCAGCCACCTGCCGTAGACGCCGCAATCCTGCATCGTACACCTCGCAGAGGACGACGTGGAGTTGGTGCCTGCGGGGGCAAGTCAAAGTGCTACAGCGTCCTTTGCGCGTCCAATAAGACGCGCGACGCTGTAGGGAATGCTGGAGAAGCGCCTTCAGTTAAGGCTTTGAAATTGTTGGCGCACCCGAAGAGATTCGAACTCCTGACCCCCAGATTCGTAGTCTGGTGCTCTATCCAGCTGAGCTACGGGTGCTTGCCTGAAGCGGTCGAACCGCTTGCGTGAGCGGTTCTCTAAAGGGTCCTTTCGGGGATTGCAAGCGCCGCTCGGCAAAAAATTTCATTTTTACGACGACGCGGTTTCAAGCTGTGGATTTTCACGGCGAAATCAGCGCGCAATCTCACCCGCGAACCCCTTCAATGCCGGGCTTTGGAGCGAAATGCATCGAGCGGCACCGGGCGGTCCGGTAATTCGATGCGAAAAAGCGTTCCGGGCGTCGGCTTTTCCACAAGGGCAATCGTTCCCCCATGGGCGAGCACCAATTCGCGCGCAATCGCCAGGCCAAGACCGGTGCCGCCCGAGCGCGCCGAGCCGCGGAAGGCTGCAAAAAGATTTTCGCGGGCCTTTGCCGGCATGCCTGGGCCGGTATCGTCGACGGAAATGGTGACGACACTGCCCATGCGCATCGCCGAAACGCTGACGACGCGTGGCCGCCCGTCCTCGGCCTCGTGATTCGTCAGCGCCTGGACGGCGTTGCGGCAGATATTGTGCACCACCCGGAACAGTTGCTCGCTGTCGGCGTCGACCTCAAGGTCGTCCTGCACCTGGATCTGGAATTCGATGCCGGATTGCGGATCGATCGAAAGCAGCTCGGCGACATCGGAGACCAGCGGCTTGAGGGCGACGAACCGGCGGTGCGGTTCGGCCTCGGTGGTACGGCCATAGGAAAGAACCTCGCGGGTATAGCCGACGGCCCGGTCGATCGCCCGCAGCAGCGTCGGTGCGAAGCGCTTGACGACGGGATCATCGACATCGGCGAGACGGTCGGAGATCAGCTGCGCCGACGACAGGATATTGCGCATGTCGTGGTTGATCTTCGACACCGCCAGGCCAAGCTCGGCAAGGCTCTTCTGCTGCTTCAGCGTCTTCTGCAGCTCGCGCTGCATGCTGGCCAGATGCTGGCCGGCGACCGCGAGTTCGTCGCGCCCCTCCGGCGGAACGAGCACGCGCGCCGGATTGGACGGATCGTTGGAGAATTCCTGCATGCTCGCCGTCATTCGCCGGATCGGCACGATCAGCATCCGGTTGATCGCAAGGAAGATCAACGTCGCGGTAATCAGCGAGATGATGATCGACAGGAAGAACACGTTGCGGGAATAGACGAGCATCGCCTTGTGCAGGCTGGCATCAGCCATGACCAGCTCGATCACCGCGTCGCTTTCACCGAGCGGCCCGTAGACGCGCACCACCCGGTTGCCACCGAACAGCAGCGTATCGAAGGCATCGCGGATCGCCGCCAAGGCGGTGAAATTGGCGGTGTCGTATTCGCCGTCGATCTCTGATGGCATGTCGGCGGCAGCGATCATCCGCGAGGCATCCTTGCGGCGAATGACGATCGCCTTGGTGCCCGTTGCCATCAGCGTGTCGTCCTGCACGTTTCGGGGCAGCTCGACATTCTGCAGGCCGTCGACGACGACGGCGGCGGCAGCGACGGTGTTCAGCCGATCCTGCAGCCAGCGGATGCGCATGTTTGCGACCGACGGCACGAAGATCAGCACCTCGGCCAGCATGACGAAAACGATCGTCAGCAACAGCAGCTTGCCCGAGAGCCCGCGGAGGAAGCCCGCTGCGGTTCGCGGCGCTTCACTCACCGTCGTCGGCTGCGCCTCTTCGCTCATCGTCCCGAAAAATCCCTGTCCGTCAGCCGAAATACCGCAAGGCCCTGATGGCGGACCGCACGACCGCCTTCCTCGCCAAGGGCGCATAATAGGAGATGACCGCCTGTTTTCCAATCTCGGAAAGGGTCGGATAGGGTGCGACATAGCCGCGGACCTGTTTCAGCGTCATGCCGCAGGCGACCGCAAGCGACCACATGTTGATCAGCTCCCCTGCACCTGGGGCGGCAATGCCGACACCGAGGATGCGTCCGCGGCGGCCGGCGACGATCTTGATCACGCCAGCCTCGACCCCGTCCGTGCGGGCACGGTCGCCTGCGGCAAGATCGGTCCTGATGACGTCGACGGCGCCGAATTTTTCCCGCGCCTCCGTCTCGCTCAATCCAACCTCGGCGATTTCCGGATCGGAGTAGGTGACCTTCGGCACAATCGTCCGATCTTCCCGCGCCGGCAATCGAAACAGCATCTGCTGCAGCACCAGCCGTGCATGATAGCTCGCCACATGGGTGAACTGCAGCCCGCCTGCGACATCGCCGATCGCATAGACGCGGCGATTGCTGGTGCGAAGGTTGGGCCCGACCTCTATGCCTTTCGCATTGTGGTCGATGCCGGCGGCGGCAAGGCCGAGCGATGCGTGGTTCGGCCGACGACCGGCGGCAATCAGGAGATCGCTGCCTTCGACCTGGAAAACGCCGCCTCCATTCTCGCATCGCAGAACGACCCGCCCGCCATCCTGCTCGGCGCCAAGGATCGTCGTTGCCTCGTGCAGGACCACGCCCCCGTGCCGAAGTGCGGCAATCGCGATCGATGAAAGCTCGGGATCGGCATCCGAAAGCGCGCGCCGGCTCTCGATGACGGTGACGCCGGCGCCAAGCCGGCGATAGGCCTGCGCCATCTCGATGCCAACAGGACCCGCACCGACAATGATCAAATGGGCCGGAAGCCGGGTCAGATCGAACAGCGTCTCGTTGGTCAGGAACGACACTTTGTCGAGGCCCGGAATATCAGGGATCGCCGGCGACGAGCCGGTGGCGACGACGAAACGGCGGGCGCGGACGAGATGGTCTCCGGCGGCAACGGTATTTTCATCGACGAACCGGGCCGAGGATTGCAGCACCTCGACGCCGAGGCCGGTAAAGCGCTCGACGCTATCGTGCGGAGCGATACCGGCAATGACCTCGTGGATGCGGGCATGAAGGCGTTGATAGTCGACGACGGGTTGGCCAGCGGCCAGACCGAAGCGACCCGCCATACGGATCGCCTGCGCGTGCCTGGCGACGGCAATCAGCGTCTTCGACGGCACGCATCCGTGGTTGAGGCAATCCCCACCCATGGTGCCGCGTTCGATCAGGACCACGGGAACACCGAAGGCGGCGGCACCCGCCGCCACGGAAAGCCCGGCGGCACCGCCACCGATCACGCAGATATCCGGATTGATGACTTTCGCCACGCCTGCCCCGTACCCGTCAAACAGCCTTGCGGCGCGACCATACCCGCTTGAAAGCGAGTGGCAATGCCGCAAACAACGCTAATACCACAAGCGCCAAGGTCAATTTCGGCGTTGCGAAATCCGACACCGACAGCTCGCGGCCAACGGCAGCCGAACTGGCGATCACCTCGTCGAGCCCACCGCCGAGCCAGGCATAGGCGAAGGTGGCGGGAACGATACCGATCAGAGTTGCCATCGCAAACGTTCTCAATCTCACCTCGAAGAAGGCGGGCGCGATGTTGACGACGAAGAACGGGAAGATCGGCGTGAGCCGCAGGACGAGAAGATAGAGAAACGCATTGCGGCAGAAACCATCGGCAAAACGCGCGAGGAATGGCCCGGCACGCCGCCGCAGGAGATCGCCGAACATGCTGCGGGCCGCCAGAAACAACAGGCACGAGCCGAGCGTCGCGGCTGCAACGACGAGAAGGCCGCCACCGGCGCAGCCGAAGAGAAAGCCGGCAAAGATCGTCAGAACCGAAGCAGCCGGGATCGAGAAGACCACCACCGCCACGTAGACCAGGAAAAACAGACCGGCGGCCTGAAGCGGATAGGCTTCGACATAGAGGCGCAACGCCTCACGGTGATGGACGAGTGCGCTCAGAGACAGATAACGCTGAAGTCCGAAGGCATAGGAGGCAAACCCGCCGGCGACAAGAAGGGCCAACAGCACCAGACGCCACGCGACCTTGCCGCGGTCTTCGGGCGAGCCCTCGTCCGGTGCCTCCGACGGCGTTGGACGGGCATCCCCGGCTCTGTTGATGGCGCTTCGGTTCATGTGATTTCGTTTCTTGGAAAAGTCTTTCCTTGCAGTATCGGCAATCCATACCGGAGACCAATAACGAATGGTCGCGTTGCAAAACGACAGCGTGAACGGGCCGACAAGACAACTCACGTTGCCGTTACACGAGAGCGTGGCGGCAACGACGGGGCGATGATTGCAGATTATCCACGGAAAACGCCCGCGGAGACGTCAGTCGTCCGCGGGCGTCGATTGGTGCGATCCGTCAAACTGGTCGGATCAGAACTCTTCCCAGTTGTCCCTGGCGACGGCCGCCGAAGATCCGCCGCTGAAGGCGCGGGCGACGTTGCCCATCATCCGGCGGGCGGGCGAATCCACCGGACGGCTGGTTTCCCGCGCCGGTGCGATCGTGCGTGCCGCCGAAGTGCCGTCGAGCTTGAAGTAGGCGATCAGGCTCGCAAGGTTGTTGGCTTCCGCCGACAGCTTGTGGGTCGCGGCATTCGCCTCTTCCACCATGGCGGCGTTCTGCTGGGTGACCTGGTCCATCTGGTTGACGGCGGTGCTGACTTCGCCGAGGCCGGTCGACTGTTCGCGTGCGGCCGTTGCGATCGAGTGGATATGATCGTTGATCTTGAGCACGCGCTCCTCGATCTCGCCAAGCGCCGCGCCGGTTTCCTGCACGAGCCGGACGCCGGTTGCGACTTCCGAGCCCGACTTCGAGATCAGGGCCTTGATGTCCTTGGCAGCACTGGCCGCACGCTGAGCAAGCTCGCGAACTTCCTGAGCGACAACGGCAAAGCCTTTACCGGCATCACCAGCACGGGCAGCCTCGACGCCGGCATTCAGCGCCAGCAGGTTGGTCTGGAAGGCGATCTCGTCGATGACATTGGTGATCTGGCCGATCTCGCTCGATGCCTGCTCGATCCGGCCCATGGCCTCGACCGCGTTGCGCACGACTGCGGCC
>Ga0247819_10000556_pt1 | contig 22037 bp, 59 predicted proteins | sample 13C_Xylose_Day6_FD_193428 | JGI IMG/M metagenome (GOLD analysis project Ga0247819, IMG submission 193428) | Soil microbial communities from agricultural site in Penn Yan, New York, United States - 13C_Xylose_Day6 | ecosystem: Environmental > Terrestrial > Soil > Agricultural land | place: USA...
ACAATTGCCCGGGCCTTTTCGGACGGGGTAAGCAATTCCGCCTTTTCCATCGCCCGAAACTCTGCCGCCATTGCCCGGGCTTCCATTGTTGAAGCTTCCATGATTCCTGTCCCTACTACTAGTGCTACTCCCGGGGCCTTCCCGGTACGTCTAGCTTACGCCTAACACTGGACAATGGCCATAGGCGTCCGCAATCTCGTTTGGTGGACTGTGGGAGTCTGGAATCAAGCAACACCGGGAAGCAAACACCGGGAAGCCCGGGAAGCCCCGGGAAGCCCGGAATCCCGGGCCTACAGGCCCCGTCCGCAATCTCGTTTGGCACGGTATGGGACTCTGGAATCAAGCAACACCGGGCCCCGGAATCGGGCCCCGGGAAGCGTCCGCAATCCCGTTTGGACGGGGTTGCTACCTTGGAAACATAGACGTTGATAGTCAAGTTCCTATCTAGGGGATGGTCATCATGCAAGTCTCTGAAAGCTTCATCCGGGATGTAGTTATGCCGGAAATTGAAGCTACCGGCGGGGCGACGGTATCCGTTAGCCCCTACGGAATGCCTCCGGCATTACTCCGGATGGACAAATACCAACCCCCGACATGGGTTGTCGGGGTTGGCGTTGAACCCATCTACGTTTCCCCGGTACTCCGGGAATCGGTGGAAGCCATTGCTTCCAGCGCCAATTTCATCCTGGACACGTTCGACCTCAACGCTTGGTCGGCCCTGGGCTTTTGGGTGGACGACGACGGCATGCTCGTTATCGAGCCCGTCGAAACCTACACCAGCCACATCATGGCCCTTGTCCGGGCATCCGAACGTGGCCAGCAGGCCGTCTACGCCTTGCACTCCGGGCAGGTCGAATATCTCGCCCCCGCGAGAGGTGCAGGTGCCCTTGTCCCTAATGCGGATCGGTGAGAGGTGCAGGTGAATCCGATGATGTCCCGCAAGGTTGCCGCCGAACGTCGGCACGCACGAGAGGTGCAGGTGCGTAAGACGCACCCGACCAAGAAGTAACACCAAGCCGCCACCGAGCGCCGGGCGGGCTGGAGAATCGCCACCGCGAGACGCCCAGCCCTGATCCGGAGCTTTATGGATAGGCCATAAAGCCACCACAAACAGAAAGAGGTTCGCCATGAACCCGGAAGTCGCTGCCCTGCTCGAAGAACTCGCCGCCGACACCAACAAGGCGTCCGTGACCTTCTTCCCGATGGGCATCCACACCCACATCACCTCCGACGGCGAAGGTGCCTGGAACTTGCAGGTCCACACCACCCGGACGTCCGAGGACGACGTCGAGGAAGTCGTCTCCGACGACAAGCACGTCAGCACCGAGGAACTGGTCCACCGGATGGGAGTCCTGTCCTTCATCGCCGAGATGTTCATGGACCAGATGGTCGAAGAGTCCCACATCGGCGACGACGCCGAAGAGTTCCTCCGCCAGCTCGCCGCCGGCGAGTAGTGCCGACCCCGTCCGCCCGACCACAGAGAGGTAAGCCATGGGCAAGAAAAATGCCCTCCGCACGCTGAAGCGCCACCGGCGAGTCGCCGTGCTGGAACGTGCCGCATTCCTTGCGCCTGAGGTGCAGGAGTCCAAGGAAGCCCGCAATGCGCTGAAGCGCAGGAAGCTGGTGGCACGGCCATGAAAGAGGCTCCAGAGGAGCCCTCCTACATGATGTTCGCCCGTGCCAACGTCCGCGACGGGATGCCCACGTCGCCCACCGTCGTCCAGAGGTTGCTGGACAGAATCGACCAACTTGAGAGGGGTCAGGCATGAGCCTGAACTGGAACGCGGCAGAGGCTCCCAACTGGGACCTGCTGAACAACTACCAACAGCAGTCCATCATCTTCGCCACGATGCCTACCGGCATCAACAAGGTGACGATGGACAACTACCGGGAGATGCACGCCCGGTACTTCAAGCTGATGCGGGTCCGGGACTGGAAGCCGGATCTGGAGCTGGAGGACTTCAAGAACGCCGTAGGCCTTCGGACCAACGCCTCATCCAAGACGCCTGCGGCGTTTGGCAAGGATCTCCTGACCCAGCTCAACGAAGAGGTGGAGACGCACAACCGGCTCCGGGCGACGGGGGAGCGACTGTGAAGCTGACCCGGGCCGGGGAGTTCGCCCTGATGCTGGCACCCGTGATGTTCGTCCTGGGTTACTTCACCGGCGGCATCGCCGCCACAGAGTCCGCCCGGCAGAAGCAGGAAACCTACAACACCGCGTACCAGTGGTGCGCCAACCACACCCCGGACCCTGAGGCGTGCCAGTGGGGCGCGTACAAGGTCCTGAATCCCTGAGGAGGGAGCCATGAACGAGGAAGAACTTGAGGAGTGGGACGACAAGTTCCCCCGCGAGAGCCTGCAAGTCGAGAGGCTCTACTACGAACAGCCTACCGGGCAGTACTTCTACACCCCGGACGGCGTCGGGTGCATCTGGTTCGACACTCTCGAAGAGGCGTTGGAGGAGACAGGGGCCTTCGGTCAGAACATCATCACCCTGCTCCAAGAGCTGAGTGACTTCTGATGGACGACGAAGAGACGCCCACATGGTCCAAGCCCTGCCAGAGGTGCGGGCACACCATCGAACGCTGGCGTGGCCAGAGTGACGTCACCTGCGGCCACTGCGGCGCAGAGTACAACGCTGGCGGCCAGAGGCTGCGGGATGACTGGCGCGGCAATCCGTCCAGTTGGGACGACGAGGTCAGTGACCTCGACGGCTACGAGATCCAACACTCAGATTACTGACCAGAGGAGGTCAAGCATGGAAGGAAAAATGACGCTCGAAGAGGGGCTGGCCACTGGCATCGTCATCACGGCAGAGCAGGCGGACACGGTCATCGAAGCCCTGGGCATCCTGCGCAACCACGCCGACGGCGTCCGCAACTCCGGGCGGCCTCATGCCGGGGAAGCCGCTGACATCATCGCCCAGAAGCTCATCCCGGTGGGGGAGCTACTCCTGATGATGTACGAGACGGGCATGGTGGCACCCCGGGAGATGCCCGACGCCGACACCAAAGAAATCATGGACCTCCTGTACCCCGACCCGTGGGGACAGGCCGCACAGAAGGAGTAGGGCATGGAGCCCCTGCCGTTCACAGATTCACAGACGGGCGTGGCCCGGGCCGCCCGGATGATGTCCGAGTTTGCCCGGGAGACGCAAGAACTCATCGACCAAGAGAGGGGAGAGCTTCGCCGTGTATACGGTCGAGAAGCATAAGAACGACGACGGCGAGGTCATCGCCGTAATCAGTCTGGAGTCCAACACCCTGCCCTACGTCAGCGTGGACACCTACCAGAGCTTCAGTGGAGACTCGTGGGCCGAGAACGAGTCCGAGTGGCTGGAGCAGGAGCAGGGCATCGAAGATGCCTGGCGCTACGTGGACTTCGACTACAACCACTCGAAGATTCTGGAGGTGCTGGCTGAGGCCTCCATCGCCGGGATTCTCGACCAAGTGGACCCCGAGATGGTCGAGTCCATCGAATACGAGAGCAACTGGAGCCCGGCGGCCTACAACTTCCAGTCAGACTCCTACACCGCCAAGTTCACAGTGAACTGGACGCGCCTGAAGAAGTGGCTGAAGAAGTCCGGCCGCGACCGCGAGGACTGGATGCGCGAGAGGTGGAGCAGCTACGACGGCTTCCACTCCCACATGTACCCCGGCTACTGGAATGAGCCGCAGTACATGGAGGGGATGCGCGTCTACGCGACCATCGCCATGTACCTCGAAGAGGTGCTCGACCGCGAGAGCAACTTCATGGCCGTGGCTGAGGCGGAGTGGGAAGCCTACGCCAACAACGTCACCCTCTCCATCCGAGAGGACAACTACGTCACCCTGCTGGCCAAGTTCCTGGGCGCAGACGCCCCGGAGGAGGTGCGGGAGCAGATGGTCTACGACACCGACTGGGTCTATGAACTCATGGCCCGCCGCGGCGTGACGCTGGAAGAGCTGATGCACGAGTTCCCCTTGGACCCACTCGTGGCGTCCGAGGTGCTGTCCAAGCGTCTCGACACCGAAGCAATCCCCGGCCAGATGGCCATCCTCTAACCGAAGGAGATCCACATGAGCGAAGAAGTTACCAACAGCACGCCTCTCGTCACCCGCGTCCAGCACCAGACGCTGCTGGATGCCTCAGAGGTGGTCACCCATCTCGCCGACGAGGCCCGCGAGGACCTGAAGGTGGGCCGCGCCCCTGAGGGCGTGGACCGGGACCTCGACATGCTGGCAAGCAAGCTGTTCAGCATGGCGATGATGCTGGAGATGACCGGCATGGTCAGCGAGGGGTAGATGGACCTGATCTCGACCAAGCGCAAACTCATCCTCGAAGGCGCGTCACTGATGAGTGACGCCGGCGAGAACCAAGAGTACGACCGGGCAATCGTGGAGCTTGTGAGCTACACCCTGGGCCTGAGTTCCGACGACTTTCCGGTCGTCGAGACGTTCTTGAAGGCGCTGAGGGTCTGATGGAAGAGACCTGGGCCTACGACTCCGACCTGTTCGGAGACGTGATGGACAGCGCCGTGGACTACCACCAGACGGGCTGGACCGTATGTGGGGCTGAGGACCCTGCCGTCATCGTCCTGAGCAAGAAGTTCGGGGAGATGCACCCCGCACTGGCGGGGTACGAGATCGTCCGGGTCATCGACAAGTACGTGAACCCGAGCAAGAGCGACACCCTGCTGGAGTTCTCCAACAGGGACATGACCGACGAGGAGTACCGGCTCTACGACGAGCTGGTGGAGGAGGAGAGCAATGGCAATTGATCCCGAGAGGATCGAGGGCTACATCGACCCCGAGGACCCTGAGTGCCTGATCCCGGCCAAGAACTGGGAGCCCGGCTACATCTTCCACGGTCAGCCGGTGCCCGAGAACTTCATCCCGGTTCGGTGGAAGGACATCACCGACGACAACTGGGCCGTGACCATCTGATGAAGGACCTCGAAGAGGACTTCACCCCGCTCGTGGACGAGCGCAACGAGGACCGCCGGTGGGAGGTGTGGGAGCCGCCGAAAGAGTACCCCGAGAACCGTGTGTGGACCGTCGTGGTCTACGACCAAGACGACGGGAGCACCGCGTGGTACGCCATGCCCGGCTACCACCGCGTGAACCGCGAGTACTACATCGTCACAGAAGAACCCTGGTCCGATCCGGATCAGGACTACCGCTACTGAGAGGGGCCAACAACATGGCAGAAGAGGCAGAAACCTACGACGTCGTAGGCGCAATCATGGACTTCGAGAACGGCGAGCAGAGCGCCCGGGGGACGGTCGAGATGTTCAGCCACCTCATCAAGACGGGCACCATCGCCGGCCTGCAAGGGACCTACCAGCGGGCGGCGTCCGACATGGTCGAGGGCGGCTGGCTGACGCCTGAGGGCGACGTGACCGACTTCGCCGCAGACATGCTCGACCTGTTCGAGGGCTGAGGCATGGACGACGACGACCTGCTGAGCGACTGGGTCGTGGGCCTTGCCGAACGCCGCGAGAGGCTGGCTGAGAACCTCTACGACCTTGTCTACGGCAAGGGCCAGTGGGAGTACCTCAAGGCTGACCCGAGTGATCAGTACGCCGTGGATTGCATGAACAACTACCGGGCTGATGCCTGGGACATCATGCTGGCCAACCCGCACCTGCTGGACCTGGAGATGCGGACCAACCTGACCCATCTGGGTCTGATCAAGGAGGACTGATGCCTTACATGGGAGAGGCTTTCACCGAGCCGGACAACGCTGACCGTGCCGAGTGGGCGCTGGCCGCGCTGAACCTTTTCGCCGAGATTACGCACGGCGACCCGCGAGAGCAGACGGTAGACCCCGAGGACAAGGACTACCTCGAAGAGGTGGCCGGCGACCTGATGTGCGACCTGTTCCACCTGTTGAATCAGGCCGGGATCGACCCCGAAGAGGTCATCCCGACGGCGCGCTACAACTTCAACTACGAGGTGGATGAAGAGAACGGAGATCCCGTTGGCTGAGCCCATCTACCTCTACGTCATCGGAGACGAGGAGGGGCCTGACATCTTCGGGCTCATCTACGACAACGAGGACGACGCAGTGGACTGCGCCCGGGAGAACGACCTGAGTGTCTGGCGGGTGCCGTTCACCCCCGACCTGTCCAACGCCGAGTATGTCGAGGTGGGCGAGGACGATGACTGAGGCTGAGGCCCTGGAGGTAGTCATTGACGCCGCATGGAACTGGGCCAACGAGCTGACCGAGTACATCGCCCCGGCGTCCGAGGAGTTCGACGACGAGGAGTCCGCCGAGGGCCAGCGGACCCAGGCCGACGAGATCGAAGAGGCCATCAAGGTACTGAGAAAGGAGGGCGCATGAGCGTTCGCTACGAGGGCGCAGGAGCCCGAGACGTTTCCGTCTTCATCGCCACGGCGGGGGAGGAGGTCGGGGATGATGTTGTCCCCGAGGGGCAGATAGCCCTCTGCCTGAGCTACGACGAGGTGTTCTACATCGTCGGCACCAAGGCGCAGGTGAGTAGCCTACTGAACAGGGCACTCCACCGGGTCGAGGAGCGCGGATGAGCTACTACGAGGGGCCGGAGCAACTGGCCGAGTGGCCGCCCGAGAGGTGGACCGTGGAGCGCCGGGAGTACGGCACCAAGGCCCGGTGGGACCTGATGATCGACGACAGCGGCATCCCCATCCGGTCGTTCGACACCAAGCGTGAGGCGACCAACGAAAAGACCGACCCCCAGAGCTACACCCGCCTCAAGGTGGAGCAGGAGCGACTCTGGTACGAGGGCGTGACGCCCACGGGCTGGAGGACCTACGAGGAGTGCAAGGCAGAGCAAAGGAGGAGCAATGCGCGCAGACCAGCATGAAGATGCACCCGTGGTGCCCACACTGTTCAACACCAAGGACCGCTGCGACAAGTGCGGCGCTCAGGCCCACATGAGGGCCGTGCTCAGCGGCGGGGAGCTGTTGTTCTGCGGCCACCACGGAAACGAGTACCGAGTCGGCCTGATTGCCGCAGGTGCGCTACTTGAGGAGGATACGATTCCGTCATGACCGCATTCATCATCACCCGAGACCTGATCGACGACGGCATGGCCGTCGGAGTTGTCGGCCCTGGCAATGCCAGCGCGCTCGACGAGGCCCGGCTGAAGAACGGCGAGGGCGTGGAGTTCCGCCTGCTGGACGATGACCGCGAGGTCTACTACTACGGCCGCCGGCTGGAGACATCCGACGCCGACAAGGGCTACCAGAGTGAGCCCGAGTTCGCCCCGCTTGAGTGCTGGGGCCTGCCCAATGCCGGATGCACCATCCAGCAGGAGAAGGACCCCGACGGGACCTGGCGCGCCCTCTAATTCGGGCTGACCACCGGCCAGCCCTTCTCCAGGAACAGCTGGAGATCGCCGGTGCATGAGTCGCAGAGATCCATCTCTGCCGTCGTGATCTGCTGATTCTTCCAGCGGCCACGCCCGCTGCGCAGAAGCGCAGCCCTTGACCCCGAGGTGTTCATGAACTCCTCCGTCATGCCCTCCTTCGGGCAGCGGTCACAGGAGTAGAGGAGGACTTCTTTCTTCATGATTTACCTTTCATCGAAACCAACCAATGCCAACTTTTCTACCAGAGCATGATCCAACTCACAAAGGAGACACACCCATGACCGAAATGAACGCAACCTTTGACCCGCAGTCCGTCGTCGATGTGCTGGAGAAGCACCGGGAGAACATCCTCGACGGCCAGACCAAGCAGATGCTGGGAGACACCGAGGGTGCCCTCGGCCACGCCATCCAGAGCATCAACATGCTGATGGACCTGCTTTTCGACGACGTTCTCTCCGAGGAGAACAAGCGTGAGCTGCGCCAGCTCACCGCAGACACCCACCACACCGCCACGTACTTCGGCCTGCCGGACGACGTCGAATGGGCGGAAGCATGGGATGACGCGCACCCGGAGTACGTCAACGCCGACAACTAACCGTCGAAATCTTCCTGCCACTGGGCCTTGGCCCTCTGCTCGGACCACTTCCGAGACATGGTCCACTTGCTGTCCCAGGCGTCGAAGCTCGCCCTGAAGGTGGGCACGTAGTACCGGGAGCCCTTGCGCTTGGTCCGGTCCCTGAGCCAACGCCAGGGGCCGGCCAGGATCAGCCACACGGCCACGAGAGCTACGACGAGGAAGAAGATCGTCTCCACGACCACAGTTTCCCACTGTGAGACACCTCACAACAAATCCGAACACCCGAACAAAGGAGATCCACCATGTCCGAAAACACGAACACCGTAACCGTCACCGTTGACCTCGAAAAGGTGGCAGACGGCGTCGTCAACTACTACGACACCATGCAGGAGGGCCAGATCGCCGAGATGTTCGGCGACAACGACGCGGCCTTCACGAAGTGCAAGGAGGTCATCACCATCATGGCCCACCTCCTCGAAGAGGTCATCGGCACCGACAACGTCGTCAAGGTGAACAACATCGCCTCCGACCGGGCAATCGCCCGCGCCGATGCCGAAGAGGCCGCAGCCTCCGAGGGCTAGCAGCCACCCACAAACCAACAAGCCAGACCAACCAAAGGAGAAATCAATGACCGCAGAAGCAGCAGCAACCGAAACCGTCACCGTCGAACTGAGCGTCGAGTCTGCCTACCGGCAGCTCGTTGGCTTCCAGGAGGCGGTAGCCGCCTTCAACAAGGCCGATGAGGCGGACGACGCCGACGGCCGGCTGACCGCGGCGAACAGCGCCGTCGATTCCTGCATCGAGTTCATCAACGAACTCATGCCGCACGACCTGAGCGACTCGCTGCACGAGCGCCTGGAGAAGGAGCACCCCGATCTGGTGCCGGCAGAGGACCCGATGATGGCCATCCTCCGCGAGATGTTCGGCCAGCAGGACTAGCACCACCCCCCGACCACACCAACCAAAGGAGAACACATGCCCAAGAAAACCTACACCGGAAAAGTTGACACCGAACATGTCTACGAGCTGATGGGCCTGCATTCCAAGGTCAGCCTGGAGGCCAACGAGCTGGCCTTCGAGCGCATGTTCGAGACGGACGAGGTGGACACCGAGGCCCGGCTGGAAGCAACCAAGCGCGAGCTGGCGCTCGTGACCCAGGCCAACAGCCTCGCCTACCAGATCGCCAACTCATTCATGAGCGAAGAGTTCGTGGCCGGCTTCCGGGAGTACTACAACTCCCAGCCTGCCGAGGCCTAACCAACCGAAGGAGGAACCCATGAGCGAAACCACTTTTGAGGTCGGTGACCGGGTCCGCGTTGCGGCCGATGCTGAGGACGTTTGGTTCGGCGGCGAAGTTGAGGGCGTCGTCATCGAGAACGACCTGATCGACCCGCGCTACGACCAGGAGCGCCGCGTCAACGTCGTGGCCCCGTGCTTGGACTACGACGGCGAGCCCCTTGCCCAGTACGTCAGGCCCGAAGACCTGACCCTGATCACCAGCGACAACTAGGAGGAGCCAATGTCCACAGCCCAAGACGAAGCACGAGGCATCAAGGTCGGACCCTACGAGTTCGACAACCCCCAGATGATCAAGGCCCGCCGGCTTTGGGCTGACCTCCTCCGGCGCGACGGCGAGCTGGAGGAGGGGGACATGGAACTGATCAAGTTCTTCCACGTCGAGAACATCCGTGACCGGCTGATGGCTGACATCATCAACCCCTACGCATGGGATGAGGCGGAGTACAACGCCCTGTTCCGGGGTGTGGTGCGTCCCGACGCGGCGATGGTTGACCGGATGAAGGCCGCCACCCAGGCGTGCCGGAACCTGAGCGAGCTGTCGCCCGAGGCGGACCACCCGCCGATGCTGCTGATCACGTCCATGTGCCAGTGGCTGGTGCTCAACCTGCCCCTCGCCCAGATAGGCGCGAGGATCGCGCTGAGGATCGACCCGGACTACCACCTCGCCAAGCTGATGCTCACCATGACATCTCGCGGCCTGGAACCTGACTGGGCCTTGCAGGAATAGTCCAACTACGAAAGGAGGTAGACAGTGGCCAGAGTACGAGTGGTCTGGCAGGAGGTCACCACATACGACCAGGTCTTCGAGATCGACGACTACGACCCCGACGACGAGGACTCTACGCAGGTGCTGGACGCGATCTGCGATCAAGCCAACTTCCTCCACGTCGATTCCGTCGATGAGCGGGAAGTCATCAGCGAGACGGTGATCCCCGAATGAACGTGATCGACAGCCTCACGCCATTGCAGGCCCGCCAGCTCCTGAGGGAGCTGCGCGGCACCATCCAGGCCGGCCTGAACGCCGGCAACGGAGACGGGGAATGGGAGGCGCTGGTGAACGCCGGCGACCTCCTCGGCCTCGAATACGACGAAGAGGAGGACAAGTACGCATGAGCAAAGCAGTAGACGACATCCTCGGATTCCTCCGGACTGAGTCCCTCTCGGACGAGGACCAGGCCGAGCTGATCCAGCGGCTGCGCGACGGCGAAGCGGACAAGGCCAAGCCCGCCGGGCAATGGGTATCCGCCCTGCCCTCGCCCGCCCTTGTGGGGCGGAAGTTCGACGCCGAGCAAGCCGGCTTCAACGTGGACTGGGTCCACGGGCCCGACGTGCCCCAGACCCACGGTCTGGTGGTCACGTTCTACCACGGACAGATGGACGGCAAGCCGGTCATCCAGATCGACGGCGAGGCGGACTTTCGGATCAACGTCAACGACTGCCCCGTATGGGACCAGCGCACCGGCCTTGACTATGTCATGCCCGAGGAGCTGAAGGGGGGCGTGAAGTGCGCCCACTGCGGCATGCCGCATCGCTCCAGCTACTGCGAGGAGGACAGGCCCGCCCTCAAGCAGCGGGAGATGGTCTGGGTCGGCACCATCAAGGATATCGACGGGATCTGGGTCTACGTCGGGGCCACCAAGCAGGCCCTCTACGCGGACATGCGATCCAACTACGGGCTCGTCGAGTACCGCGAGGAGAGCGACCACGACTGGGTCAAGCGGGTCCAGGACACCGGGGCCCTCATCCATACCGACAGCTACTACGTGGAAGGAGCGGAGTAATGGCCAGCTATGAACTGGAGATGAACTTCTACGTCTCCGTCGAGGGCTCCAAGGAGTTCGTCGAGGAGCTGCGGGACAAGATTGACGACCTTGTCCACGACGCCCTCAACGTCAACTGCGGAGAGCCCGAGTGCTGCCCGGAACCGCGTGGCGAGAACTACGTCCCCGGGGCAATCAGCTCCTCACACATCAACCCAATCAAGCAGGAGGAGAACGAATGAAGAAACTCATCGCCGCAGCAGCGGCATCCGTTGCGCTTGTCGCATCCCTCGCGGCGTGCAGCGGCAACACGGTGGAGGCGCCCACCCAGGCGCCCAGCCAGTCCTCTGCCGCACCGGCGGCACCGGAGGCCCCCAAGCAGGACAACGTAGCGGTGTTCGGGGGAGCCGTGACCTTCCCCGACGGGGTCAAGGTATCCGTGCCCCAGCCCGTGCTGGTACCGGCGGGGCAGTACGCCGCCGGAGATGTCGAGGGCCAGATCCTGGTGGTCACGATCAGTGTGACCAACGGCTCGACGCAGCCGATCAACGCCGGGCTCATGGCCTTCCCCCAGGTGACCTACGGTGCCAGCGGGGCCAAGGCCGATTACGCCAGCGACGCTACCCTCGGGCTCGAGGCGCTGAGCACCATCCTGCCGGGCGAGACCCAGACCGTGAAGAAGGGCTTCGGCGTCCCGCCGGCAGAGCTTGCGTCGGTGCGCGTGGAGGTAATGGGGCCGAGCTTCAGTGACTTCCCCGCCATCTTCAAGGGGGGCCAGTGAACTACGAGAAGCTGATGGCCGCACGCCAGGCACCCGAGCGTCTGGAGCGCATGAAGCCCATCCTTGACCGCATCCCGGACCACTGGGGCAAGTACCTGCCCGACCCCGGGTGGGATGAGATCCTGCTGGATCTCGACCGCCGGCTGGCGGAGATTGATCCGGACTACGTCATCCACCAGGCCAAGGAGAAGTTCGGCACGCTGCGCTTCTACTTCCACTCGGAGTCGGACAGGGAGGAGATGACCAGTCTGGTCTGGGCGGCCGAGCAGTGGTCGTCCCACACCTGCGAGGAGTGCGGCGCAGACGGGGCCAAGGCCCGGCACACCGGCTGGATCAAGACCCTGTGCGATGACTGCGAGGCAGAGCGCCGTGGAACTGCATAACGACGAGGTCCCGACCGACGAGGTCTGGGCCGTAACCATCGAGGACTCCGACGGCATTCGCGCCGACTGGTTCATAACCTCGGCGGCATCCGTCGAGGACTACCGCGATACCGCTGAGTGGTGGGAGAAGCACATCTACGCCACGGTCGAGAAGGATGTCACGGTGGCCCGCTGGTACATCGAGCTGCCCCGGCGTGGGATGCCCCGCGACGAGGTGAACGCCTGGGTGCAGTTCGTTGCCACCAGCCAGGAAGGTGGCGGCATCTACCGCCGGCGACTGGACGTGAAGCGCCTCGTTGCGCACCGGGAGGGGGCTACCGCCAATGACTGAATACCTCGGCCTCATCGGCGTGCTCGCCATTCTTTGCTTTTTCATCTGGGTCGTCGCAACGACGGCCGACTAACCGAAAGGAGAAACACCCATGCTATTCGCATCTGCTGAGACCGCCATCGCATCGGCGGCCGGCCTAGACATCGGCAACCTGGAACTCTGGGTTGTCCTGACCAACGTGGCCATCGTGGTGGCCACCCTCATGCTGACCCGCGTCACCGCCAAGGACGCCATGCTTCACGAGGAGAAGGTGCTCGACAAGAGCGCCGAGAGCGCCCACGACATGACCGCCCTACTGCACGACGTGCTGGTGCGGGACGGTCTGGTCGCCCCCACCGAGGAAGAGGCCGAGAAGCCGGCACCGATCCGCGCGGTCAAGTAACAGACTCCCTGGCGGGAACCCCTTCCACGCCTGCCAGGGCCAGGGGCCGAATTGGTTTCGACGGAGTGAAAGCCCGCATGCGGAGCACTCCGGAGTCGAGTTCAACTCTCGACGGCTCCACTCAATACGAGGAGAGGAGGGGAAGCATGCTCACGCCGACCGACATGGGCATAGAGACACACATCGGCGCAGTGCTGCGTCTGGTGCGCAAGCGGCGGGGCATGTCCCTGCTCGCCGTGGCCGGCAGGGCCGGCACCACGTTCAGCCACCTGAGCTACATCGAGCGGGGGCTCAAATCGCCCAGCTCGGAGCTGCTCTGGAGCATATGCCAGGCACTGCGAGTGCCGATGTCCACCGTCATCCTGGAGGCGAGCCGCCTCCTGGAGACAGCAGAAGAAAGGAGGAGGGATGCAGCTGCCTAAACCGACGGCCATCATCGTGGATGTGGACGGCACGCTCGTAGACACGAGCGACATCGTTCACATGGTGCTGGCACATCCGAAGAAGTATGACCAGTTCCACCATGCGTCGGTGTTCGCACCGCCCCACGACTGGGTAGTCGATGAGGTCCGCGGGCATTTCCTGAGCGGACACAAGATCCTCATCGTGACGGCCCGCAAGGACCGCTGGTGGGAGCTGACCAGCAACTGGCTGGGGGACCAGAAGGTCCCCTACGACGAGCTGCACATGCGGAGGGACAACGACGACCGCCCCGACCGCATCATCAAAGAGGAGATCCTGCTCGAGCTGCAGGAACGCTACGAGATAGTCCACGCCTACGACGACAACCCGAATGTCATCGCACTGTGGGCAGAGTACGGGATCTCCGTGACCATCGTGCCCGGATGGGCCGAGAACAACTAGATAAGGAGGACCCGGATGCCAAGATTCACAGGCAAGCAGTATCCCGGAGCGATGAAGGACTACCGCGCCACGAAGCGGCAGGAGGCGGAGACTCGGAACGAGCAGAACCGCGCCATCCGCGAGGCCGGCTGGCTGGTTGGCCAGGAGATCGGTGAGCCCAGGGAGGCTGTAGGATCGTAGCCATGACCATGACCAGCCGGTGGGCCACTGGGACCTACGAGCTGGTGCTCGACTTCAGCGGCTCAGGCGATGACGACATCATCGCTACCGTCTTCGCAATGCCGGCGGACAACACGTCGGAAGCAGACGAGGATGCGCCCATCCTAGCCCAGGGCGGATTCATTATCCCGGAACTCGGCACCCTCAAGGGTGCCTTCGCAGAGGGCAAGAACGCCATTCTGCCGGTCGGCGAGTACGGGCTCACTCCAGAGGACATGGAGAGCGAGTTCGGCCCCCAGACGGCCATCAGGATGCTGCTGCTGCTATTCAGAGCGGCCGAGGCAGACTTCAACGGCGTGGACATGGACAAGATCCCCTGGCGGGAGCCGTCCACCCAGGCGTTCTCCATCATGGAGCGCACCCACGACGTCATGACGATCCTGAAGACCCGCCTCTACAACATGTGACCCCTGTCCCGCAAGGGCTGGGCCATGCGAATCCCATTATTGTTTAGTTACGATCTAGACAGGAGGTTGCGATGCGCCTAATTGGTAAGGATGAAGCATCCCTTTCCCGGCCACCCACCATCAACAAGAACTTCTCCCTCGGGGAGGAGTACGTCCGGACAGCGACCTGGATGGACGGCGAGACACTCGTGACCGTCGAGGTCATTGCCTATGCGTCCGGCATCCGCGCCCACCGCAAGCCAGATGGTTCGGTGGACATGCTCGGCCAGGTGTCGAGGTTCGACGTTCTCGGCAAGGACGAGTTCGTTCAGCCCGTCGAGCGGGCCGTCTTTATCTGGCGCCGGCGGCGCCCGGGCCCTGACGGCCAGGAGATCCACGAAGAGGACATCGACTACAGCAACGAGATCGGCCTCTTCTACCAGGAGACGGTCGAGGCCACCTTGGCCAACGCCAAGGCCTGGCTGGAGGACCTGGACTTCGAGGCCCAGTTCGATCCGGAGGCCTGGGAGGTGCCCGTTGGATAGCGGGGTCATCACCTCCCCGTATCTCGGACCCGTGGCCGATCTGGTGGATCCCTATGCCACCAAGGAGGGCAATGGGTCGAGCGACGCCATCGCCTACGTTCGCTCATGGCTGCGGGAGCACCCCGGCCGGTGGGCGATGTTCTCCGAGGGCGACCTCGGGGTGGACCGCATGAGCATCGTGAGCGCCGGCTTTGAAGTGGCGCAGCGGACCAGCTCGGGCGGTGTCCGCCGGGTCTATGCCCGGCTGCCACATCCAGAGGGGGAGTCCCTTGAAGAAGCGTTGGCCCGGGGCAGGGGCGGACGGGCCGTATACCCGTCCGACCTCCCGGACCTGCTGAAGGACTCCTTCAACTGGACCAAGGAGGAGCTTGAGATGGCATGCAGGACGGCGAGGGAGAACCTCTTCCCCGTGCGTGCTGTCCGCGGCCCCGGAAAGAAGAGGAAGTGACTGAAAAGAAAGTCATGACGATAGGGGAGCTGCTCGCCTGGGCCACAGAAGAGACCCAGATGGCAGACGCCCTACAGCGGACCATGCAGACCCTCCCTGAGGATCTGCACCCGCTCATCCAGGTCCAGATAGTGAAGTGCCGGGAGCGTTCCCGGTGGCTGGACCACCAGGTCGAGTTTGCGCTCGAAAAGCAGGACAAGGAGGTGAATCGGGAGTGAAAAAGGAGGTCAAGAACCTGGTCAAGATGGCCCTAGCCGCCGGCTTCACGTTCAACCGACAGACCGGCAGCGGCCACTACAAGCTGACGCACAAAGGCGGCAGCACCATCGTAATTCCATCGACTCCCAGCGGCTCCCGCTGGAAGCAGAACGTACTCGCTGACATCAAGCGAGCCAGCCGAAGGGGCAGGAAATGACAGCCACCGCCCCCGACGTGCTCTGGGAGGCGTATGACACCCGGAGCGGCAAGAGCGTGGGGATGGCTGTCTACAACACCCAGGAGCAGGTCGAGGCGGCCATCGAAAGCTGGCGGGCCAGGGACCGCAGGGGAGGGCGTCAGGACATCCACGACCTGATGCCCTACCTCGGGGCCCGGTCATTCAAACGAGGGGAGCGAGATGGCGTCTAACTCGACGCGCTGGCAGAAGACCTGGCAGATGGAGCGGGCCAGGGGCCTGCGCCGCACGGTGCCCATCGACCCCGTCGTGGCGCACATCGAGTGGCTGAACTCCCTGGGATTCAACTGCACGTCGATTGCCACGGCCGCCGGTGTGGACCGCGGCACGGTCCTCAACGCGAGGAACGGGAAGCGCGGCATGATCACCACCAAAACGATGAAGAAGATCATGGCCGTCACCCCCGAGGCGATCTACTCACGCTCCGACCGGAGGGGCTACGTCCCCTCCGTCGGGGCTGTGCGGCGGATCCAGGCCCTCATGACGATGGGCTGGCGCTACCTGGACCTGAGCCCCCGGCTCGGGTTCCCCGCCGAGAAGGTGGGGGAGGGCGCCGGCTGGATCGGCCAGCACAAGCACGAAGCCATCTGCCGGCTCTACGACGAGCTGTGGGACAAGCCCGGGCCAGCGGCCAAGGGCTCCATCAAGAAGCTCCTGAACAAGGGGTGGCAGAAGCCCATGGCCTGGGACGACGACACCATCGACGACCCGGCTGCAGAACCATTCGGAACAAGGAGGGCAGCATGAAGGAAATCATCGACGTGCTCAACGAGCATGTTCAATCAGTCCGCAACGAGCGTTGCTCGTGCGGCGAGTGGAGGCCCGACTGGAAGAGGTCGATGCTCCCCAGCCGGCAGCACCGTGAGCATGTCGCAGAGATGCTGGCAGCCGCACTCGAAGTGGGTGTGGACGCATGACCCCCTCGGAGGAGAGGACTCTGGAGCAGCTGCGGCTTGCCGCGGCGGCTTTCGCAGCATTCGGAGAAGCAGTTAGGGGCGTCGGACGTGCAGTCCGGCGCTTCTGCCTTGAGTACGACCACCAGATGGGGCTGCTCATCTACGGCACGACGCCGAGCAAGCGGCGGCGCATGATCCGCGACTGGCAGCGGTACAACCGCCGGCCGGCTCTAATTCACAAAGGAGGTAAACCCCGTGGCTGATCTGAGTTTCAGCATCCACCCGCTCGAGTTGGCCAACGCACTGTTCAACGCCGTCGAGGTAAGCAAGGACGCCGGGGGGCGGCCGGGCTGCCCGCATGTGATGATCACCTACGGCCCCGACGATGCGGGGGAGCGCCCCGTGGTCGAGGTCTACGGCATCGGCCGGATCGCCGGCGGCCGGACCTCGCTGGAGCCCGAGGGGCTGGCGCCTGACGACTACGCCGAGGTGTGCATCTCCCGGGAGCGGGCCGAGCAGGTCCAGTCCATGCTGCGGCAGGTCAAGGGCGGCAAGGCCGCGCGCGTCTCCGTCCGGCTCTCGGAAGAGGGGGTGGAGACCGTGGACTTCGACGACGAAGGGGAGCCAGAGGTGGGGGTCTTCAACCTGCTCATCTCCAAGGAGGACGAGGAGAACTTCGTCGAGCTGGTCGAGTCAGACCCGGAGCGGGAGTGGCGCGGCCATCTTCAGCTGATCAACAAGATCCTGGATACAACAAAGGGCCCCCTGGAGGGCCCTGTGGCATTCAGTCTGGAGGCTATGGATCGGATCACCGCCCTCAAGGGGCTCGGGACGAAGATCCTGGACCTCGCCGGCACGGAGCGGGAGAAGGTCGTCGCTGTCGCTGCTGGCCCCACCTTCAGAGGGATCGTGGCGACTATCGACCGCTCGGTCTATACCGACGAGGATCACGCAGGTTTCTTGCTTAGCGAGCCGGCGGCTGCCAGTTGAGAGGCTCGAAGGATCTCTTCCTCGGCTGTCTCTGAGTGACAACCGGCCCCGACCATTTCGGTTCTACGACGTCCGCTGGCGGGTTTGTTCCCGCCACGGACACGACTTCCTCTAGCGGCGCGGAGTGTGTGCCGCAGAGATCTGCAACCGAAGCCACCTCACCATTCGTGAGCGTCCATCTCGTGGTCCCCAGCGCCCCACAGATGATGCAGGTTCTTGGCTTCATCTAGATGCTTTCTCCCCCCCTCCATTGTTCGATCCAGCGATCAGCTTCGCTGATACGAAAACGATACTGCCTCCCTACCCGCACATGAGGGATCAGGGGGGCATATTTCCTCACCCAGGTTTCAGTTTGACCGAGGTGGGCCGCCAGGTCCTTCACGGACACCCAAGGTTCAACTTCGATTGTTTCCATGGGTCAATAGTACTACTCTAGATGCTTACTAGACAATGAAAGGGGTTGCGATGGCTAAATCACGAAACGGGGAAGGGTCCATCCGGCCCCGTCAAACCAGCACGGGCACCGTCTACGACGTGCAGCTCACGGTGAAGAACCGGAGGACGGGGCTCTCCGAGCGCATCTTCAAGGGCGGGTTCACGACCGAGAGGGCGGCGGTGGAGTGGCGTGCCAAGAAGATGCACGAGTCCAACGTCGGCGGCTACGTCCGCGAGACGCCGGTGACCGTGCCCGAGGTCGTCCAGGCCTGGATCGACTCGAAGCCCAGGGTGGCCCCCACGACGCGGGGCCTCTACGAGCGCACGCTGCGCAACCACATTCTGCCCCGGCTCAACGTCCGGGTGTCCGCGCTGAGGGTCCAGACGATCAGGGATTTCGCCGCCGGCACGGCCGGCGCGATAGCCAGGCACGGCACGGACGGGGAGGGGACCAATCGGACAGCCCTGCAGATGGTGAAGTCGGCCCTTCGCTGGGCCGCACGCCAGGATGTGGCCATGATCCCGGTCAATCCCATCCAGGACATCCCGCTGGACATGCTGATCAAGGCGCCGCGGGGGGACGCCATGCCGCTGGAAGACGTGGCGGCGCTGCTCGAAGCAGCGGCCGGCCGGCCCAGTGAGATCGCCTGGCGCTTGCTCCTGGAGACCGGGGCCCGGCGTGGGGAGATCACGGGGCTCAACTGGGGCGACATCAACTTTCGGACGGGGGTGGTGACGATCAGGAAGATCGCCAGCCCGGAGTCGGGCGGGGTGCTGACTGACAACCGGACCAAGGGTCGGGCCAAGCGCGAGATACCCCTCTCCGAGGGGCTCCTTGCCACCCTCAGCGACCTGAAGCTGGAGCGCGGGGCGACGGCCTTCGACCCGGTGGTTTTGGACCCCAGGAGGCGCCGCAGGGCGTCCTTCACGGCCATCCGCTACTGGTGGGGGCGGGACTGCGCGGACGCCGGCATCACCGGCTACTCCCCGCACTCCCTACGGCACACATTCGCCACGACGGCGCTGGCCGCCGGAGTGCCCGTGAATGTTGTGTCTTCGATATTGGGACATGCTTCAACGGCCGTGACGCTGGAGGTTTACGGGCACGTAACGGGGGACATGCAGAGGCAGGCCGTGAGCACTGTGGTGGGGGAAATTGCCAAGGCCGGCGAGCTGGTTGCAAGAGAAGTTGCAAAGGAACCCGTGTCGTTCAACCTTCGATCCGCGTTATCACGGGGATGATGCCGTTCCGGGTGGCGTAAATTGATCTTATCCCACCCGGGCTGATGGTTCAGCCCTAGATTTTAGAAAAAGTCCCGAAAACGCCTAGTTTCCGGTGCGAAAGGGGGTATTGTTTAGTTTGTAGCGAGGGAACGGAAAGCGATGTAAACGGTACTAAGATCACAACTCGTTGCAAGAAAGTTGCAAATCTCGGCGGCAGCCAGTCGCCAAGGTTGGGCTCTGCGGCTAGAAACTGCGCGTTGAGGCGCACCACACTCAACTGAAGGTATACGGTTAGATAGACATATACCCGATGATGCACGTTTTCAGCAACAGATAGGAGTTGGTTCTAGTGCCAGCAGTTAGGAAGCTGCCGGATAGCACCACCCTGCGGAGACTACGCTCGCAGGGGTGGCGGCTGAAGGACATTGCGGAGACTTACGACGTCACTGAGGCGGCGGTCTGGAAGGCCCTTGAGAGGGCCGGCTACACCGTTCCGCAGCCCACGGTGCAGGACATCATCCCCTGGGATGTGGCCGACCAGCACAAGGCGACGGCGATCATGGAAAGATTTCGATCCATCGTGAAGCAGCAGAAGGGCGCACAACTGCGACCCGAGGAGGAACACCTCCTCAACCGCTGGCTCCACGAACTGACAGCGAACAACGTCGTGGTGGATTACCACCCTGATGCCCCGCCGAATGCGGCGTCGCGCAAGGGCGGCTTCTACTACACCGAGCGCACGGATGATGACGACTGGATCGTCCGGCGGCCGGCGGTTCAATAGCGAACCGGCACCGGACTGTTTACTTGCCGAAAGCTTCGGATTTACTTGCTCGAAACATGTAGACAGACCGCCCGGCTCACGGAATGATGATGGCCATGTATCAGGGGTCACAACCTGACACATGAGCAACATCAGTCCCGCCAGATGCGCACTTAGCAAGGGGGAATAAATGCACGTAGGAGGCGGAATGAGGCATATTGGCGCTAGTTCGGGCGAAGAAGCCCGCACGGAATCCTGTTCAGATCTGGACCCTGGCCCAGGTAAGCACCTGGGGGTAGACACATCCTTTGCGGTGATCTACGACGAGGCGTTCATAACCATCGTCTACGAGAATGGCGAGTTCCGCGGCCAGATCGTGGACGCCACCCTGGATCGCCTTGAAGAGGCCCGCGCCATCGCGGCCAGGTTCAACTTGGTCATCGACCACGTTCGGTGCGACTACTACACCGGCTTCGAGCTGCACCTGAGTGAGAGGGAGGTTCATGACTCAAACTGACCATGCTCCGGCAGTCACCAAGGTTGGTGCTGCCGTCCTGGTCGGGACCTACCCGGATGGTTCGCCCGAGTGGCACGCCGCCCGACGTAGCGTAATCGGCGGATCCGAGATCGGATCCATCATGGGAGTGAACAACTTCCAGTCAGGGTATGTGCTCTGGTACAAGAAGGCCGGGCTTATCCCGGACGACAGCGAGGAGAATCCGCTGTTCGAGTGGGGCCACCGGCTTGAGCCGGCAGTAGCCCAGAAGTTCGCAGATGAACACCCAGAGTTCCGGGTCTCCATGTCAGGGTCCTTCGTTCACGAGGACCGGCCCTGGCATGGGGCCAATCCTGATCGCCTCCTCTCAGCGATGTACGAGGTCGTCACTGAGCACGGAGAGATCGTGGAGTACGAGGCGCCGCCGGAGGCGGTGCTGGAAATCAAGACTTCGATGAACGGCTACGGCTGGGAGAACGACAAGTGCCCGGTCAAGTACGTGGCCCAGCTCCGCTGGTATCTCGAATGCTTCGGCTTCGACTACGGCTACCTGGTCGTCCTGGCTAACCTCGGCGACTACCGCGAGTTCCTGGTCCCTCGGGATCCGTCCCAGCCGGTCGTCTCAGGACAGACTGGGGAGCAGGAATGGTACGCCATTGGCGGCGAGGAGATGCTCGACGCCGGCGCAGAGTTCTACTACTCGCTCCCGGGCAAGGCAACGGCCATCGGCACCCCGCCGGAGCCGGACAGCGGCAAGGACAGCTACGAGCTGATCCGGACGTTCCACCCGGACATCCTCGACACCGAGCTGGTGCTCGATGAGGAGTTCGTCGCCGAACTCCGGGCGGCCCAGGAGGCTGAGGCCAAGGCCACGGCCGAGCTGCAGCGGGTGAAGAACATCCTGCTGGAGCGCATGGAGAAGAACCGCAAGGCGGTCATCGGCGAGGGCAAGACCAAGAAGGTCATTGCCCGCCGGTCCTCAAAAAATGGCGGGAAGCCATACCTTTCTCTTTTGTGACGAAGGTTTAGTTTAGATCCAAGGATGGGCCATAACGGCCCGTTTTTTCGGCCCTGAACGTTTAGTTTAGGGAGTTTCACATCAGCACCGGAAGGACTCAAATGTCTGAAAACGACGCAGCACCCCTGACCGCAACCCTCAAGCTCCCGGGCGTCAACGCCCCCTGGCTGGTTCTCCGCTCGGAGAACAGCGTCCAGCTCGATGCCCAGCTCAACGAGCTGATGGCCAACGGGATCGGTGCCACGCTCGGCCGGGCCCAGGACATGATCGAGGCCCAGTTCAACACCGGCCGCGGGCTGGGAGCCCGCTCGGTGGACGCGCCGCAGGACACGGGCGCATTCAGCCAGCCGGCCCCGCAGTACCAGGAGCCCGTGCCCAGCCAGCCCCAGTACCAGCAGGCCCCGCCGCAGCAGCAGTACCAGCAGCCGGCGGCACAGCCCCAGTACCAGCAG
>Ga0247819_10000557_pt1 | contig 22023 bp, 21 predicted proteins | sample 13C_Xylose_Day6_FD_193428 | JGI IMG/M metagenome (GOLD analysis project Ga0247819, IMG submission 193428) | Soil microbial communities from agricultural site in Penn Yan, New York, United States - 13C_Xylose_Day6 | ecosystem: Environmental > Terrestrial > Soil > Agricultural land | place: USA...
TCCCTGACGACGGACGCGAAATCTACACCGCCGAAGGCCTCCGGGTCGGCGTGTTCACCTCCACTGACAACTTCTAAGGGTTATTCGCATGCGCCGCGTCGTTATCACTGGTCTGGGCATTGTTTCGTGCCTGGGCAATGACAAAGAGACCGTCTCCGCTAACCTGCGTGCAAGCCGCCCTGGCATCCGGTTCAACCCGGAATATGCTGAAATGGGTCTGCGTAGCCAGGTTTCCGGCTCCATTGACCTCAACCTTGAAGAACTGATCGATCGCAAGATCTATCGTTTCGTCGGCCACGCGGCAGCTTATGCCTACCTGGCCATGAAAGACGCCATCACTGACTCCGGCCTGACCGAAGAGCAGGTTTCCAACCCGCGTACCGGCCTGATCGCCGGTTCGGGTGGCGCATCGACCCTGAACCAGATGGAAGCGCTGGACATCCTGCGCGAGAAAGGCGTGAAGCGCGTTGGCCCATACCGTGTAACGCGGACCATGAGCAGCACCGTTTCCGCTTGCCTGGCCACGCCGTTCAAGATCAAGGGCCTGAACTACTCCATCGCTTCTGCATGTGCGACCAGTGCTCACTGCATCGGTACCGCCATGGAACAGATCCAGATGGGCAAGCAGGACATCGTTTTCGCCGGTGGCGGTGAAGAAGAGCACTGGAGCCAGTCGTTCCTGTTCGACGCGATGGGCGCCCTGTCCAGCAAGCGCAACGACACCCCGGAAAAGGCTTCCCGTGCCTACGACGCTGACCGTGACGGTTTCGTCATCGCCGGCGGTGGCGGCATGGTCGTGGTTGAAGAGCTGGAACACGCTCTGGCCCGCGGCGCGAAGATCTACGCGGAAATCGTTGGCTACGGCGCGACCTCCGACGGCTACGACATGGTTGCCCCAAGTGGCGAAGGCGCGATCCGCTGCATGCAGCAGGCGCTCTCCACCGTCGACACCCCGATCGACTACCTGAACACCCACGGCACTTCGACTCCGGTCGGCGACGTTGCGGAAATGAAAGGTGTGCGTGAAGTGTTTGGCGACAAGGCTCCAGCCATCAGCTCCACCAAGAGCCTGTCGGGTCACTCCCTGGGCGCCGCCGGCGTTCACGAAGCGATCTACTGCATGCTGATGATGGAAGGCAATTTCATTGCCGGTTCCGCCAACATCGACGAGCTGGACCCTGAAGTGGCCGACCTGCCGGTGCTGACCAAGACCCGCGAAAACGCCACCATCAACACCGTGATGAGCAACAGCTTCGGTTTCGGCGGCACTAACGCCACGCTGGTGCTGAAGCGCTGGGAAGGCAAGTAATTTCCCACTGCTGAGCCGCACATGAAAAAGCCCCGACTGGTTCGGGGCTTTTTTGTGCCTCGAGAAACCTGGCGCCAAACGCAACCCCATGTAGGAGCTGCCGAAGGCTGCGATCTTTTGATCTTGTTTATAAAAAATCAACGTCAAAAGATCGCAGCCTTCGGCAGCTCCTACAGGGGCATTTACCGTCTCTGAAGATGAAGCATTTGTCATGAAACCAAAGGCCCTGCGACCGAATGTCGCGGTTTCCGGGGGCTGCAGGACTGTTGCCGTTTTTGCAAAAGTCCCTTTCCAAACTCAGTCGTTTACTTAGCAAGCTACCAAACTCTATAACAGAGTCCTGCACACGCCTTGCTGCAGATAACAGAGATTGGAGCTAGCAGATGACTGTCAAAGTAACTGAACGCGACGATTCACATAAATCCCACGAAGGTGTAGCCGCCGGTATCCGGATCTGGGACGTGCATCAACAAGGTTTGCTGGTCGGGATGTTCCATAACGAGATCGATGCCCACAACTACAAGGCCGAACTTGAAACGCTGGAACACAAACGCGAACTCGCCACCGGCTGAATACCGAACCTGTCAACGCTGCAGCCTGACGGGCTGCAGCGCTCACTGAACGTCAGGCTATATCAATAGAGGCTAGATGGATGCTGCCATCAATTACCTCTGAAGGCACAGCCCCGACGATACGCCCAGACTTAAGTTTGACCACCTCACATCCCCCATCGCCGTGGCCGTCATTCCTGATTGCATATTGAACCGATGAGGAGTGTTGTTTGCTGTAGTCGAAGCTCATGCCACAGGCGATCAGAAAATCGATCTTCGCTTCCGTCAGCTTGATTTCCTCATCGCGCTCACCGTCCTGGACCACATCATAATCCAGACACAAATTGACGCCAAAGGGACAGCCTGGCACGAGGTCGTTCAAGAACGTCCCCTCATAACCACTCGAATCACTGTGTTCGGCTTGTACATTGCTGACGCGCTTGACCTTTACCACCACATCACCAAAAAGATTGAAGTACCAATAACCCTCTGACATCCCCACATACTTGCCAAAATCAATACCTGAAACATTGCGTTTCGGCCACATCGACATCACCGGCTTATCACCTGCATATTTTTTGTTGGTGATAGCCAGCAAATAATTGATTACATCGTAATAACTGGACTCACCCTCTCCCACCTTGATAAGGGTTGCGCAACTTCCACCCAGTAGAACTATATCGCCGTATTGCTGGGCAGGAAGTGCTTTCATCAACGACACAACGGCAGCAGATACGTGCTCGAGGTAGGCAGAGTTCAGCTCGTGGAGTTCTTCTTCACTGCGAACGACGTGCCAAGGAACGTTCCAGAAAAACTCGGGCAGGGTAAAGAAAAGACACTCAGCGCCAACATGGCGTTCTCGAGCGGCCTTGGCGGCTTCTTTTATTTTCCAGAGCACATGATCAACCCGCGCATCCAGTTCGCTCATCAAATAATCGCTAATGGATAAATAAGACGGCCGCTGTTTTGAAAACTGCGATTTGTAAGTGGGTTGGCGTAACGAAGCAATACTGATCAACATTAAAATATCCTTATATATTAAAGTTCATTCCATTCGTTCTCTCCGGACAGAAACATCACTACTAAGCGAATTATTTTTTTGGCAAAAGAAAACCCGAAAGATCGTATCGATACAATCTTTCGGGCTCAATGTATAAATAAAATCAAGTGCGAGCAAACATGTAAGTTTGCTAGCGCTCGAAATGAATTACCACATCAGGTCATCAGGAATCTGGTAGGCCGCGTACGGATCATCCTCGACACTGACCTCTTCAGTCTTCACGTTCAGTTGCACGATGCGCTGTGGGTCGCGCTCCTGAATCTTCAACGCCGCTTCACGCGGGATGACTTCGTAACCACCGGCGTGATGCACGATGGCCAGCGAACCGTTGCTGAGCTTGTTGCGCATCAGGGTGTTGACCGAGAGGCGCTTGACCTTCTTGTCGTCGACGAAGTTGTAGTAATCCTCGGTCGTCAACTTCGGCAGGCGTGTGGCTTCGATCAGTTGCTTGATCTGTGCAACACGGGCCTTGGCCTCGGCTTTTTCTTTCTGCTGGCGATTGAGCTCCTGATCGCGCTTGACCTTTTCGGCCATGGCTTCCTGAGCTGCGCGTTGCTGGGAATCATCCAGTTCAACCTGGCCTTTGTGGGCCAGACGCTGTTGCTTCTGTTTGTCTTTGCTGACCTGCTTGGCCTGCTTCTGGTTGACCAGTCCTGCTTTGAGCAACTGGTCGCGAAGGGAAATGCTCATGGTGCTTATTACTCACTTAGGCAACTGCTCAACCGCAGCTGGGCAAATTCTTTTCCTGACGTTTGGCTTCGCCCCACAAGGCGTCCAACTCTTCGAGGGTGCAATCTTCCATGGGACGGTGGGTGTCGCGCAATGCCTGTTCGATAAAACGGAAGCGCCGCTCGAACTTGCTGCTGGCGCCACGCAGCGCGGTTTCCGGATCAACCTTGAGATGGCGTGCCAGATTGACCACGGAAAACAGCAGATCGCCGAGCTCGTCGGCCACAGCCTGCGGATCATTTTCCGACATCGCTTCGAGCACTTCATCGAGCTCTTCACGTACTTTATCAAGCACCGGCAAAGCGTCCGGCCAGTCGAAACCGACCTGCCCTGCCCGCTTCTGCAATTTTGCCGCGCGTGACAATGCCGGCAACGCACCCGGCACATCGTCGAGCAACGATAACTGTTCAGGCGCCGAGGATTTCTCCGCACGCTCCTCGGCCTTGATCTCTTCCCAGCGCTGCTTGACCTGGTCTTCACTCAGGCGCGGCACATCCAGCGGCGCATAGAGATCGCCCGTCGGGAACACGTGGGGATGACGACGGATCAACTTGCGGGTGATGCTGTCAACCACGCCGGCAAACTCGAAGCGCCCTTCTTCCCGGGCCAGCTGGCTGTAATAAACCACCTGGAACAGCAAATCACCGAGCTCACCCTGCAGATGATCGAAGTCCCCGCGCTCGATGGCATCGGCGACTTCGTAGGCTTCTTCAAGAGTGTGCGGGACAATCGTGGCGTAGGTTTGCTTGATATCCCACGGGCAACCGTACTGCGGATCGCGCAGACGGTTCATGAGGTGAAGCAGGTCTTCAAGTGAATACATCGGGTCAGTCTCTGCAAGACCTGTGGGAGCTGGCTTGCCAGCGATGCGGACAACTCGGTCCCTGAGAACAATCGAGTTGATGCCATCGCTGGCAAGCCAGCTCCCACAGTTGATCGGCGTTGTGCCTCAAGGGGTTCGGTTACGCCGGGTTTCGATGATGTTCGGCAACTGGGATATCCGCCCCAACAACCGCCCCAACGCGTCCAGCCCCGGAATCTCGATGGTCAGGGACATCAGCGCGGTGTTGTCCTCTTTGTTCGAGCGGGTGTTGACTGCCAGCACGTTGATCCGCTCGTTGAGCAGCACCTGCGAGACATCACGCAGCAGACCAGAGCGGTCGTAGGCGCGAATGACGATGTCCACCGGGTAGGTGAGCACCGGCACCGGGCCCCAGCTGACCTGGATGATCCGCTCAGGCTCGCGCCCGCCCAGTTGCAGCACCGAGGCACAGTCCTGGCGGTGAATGCTCACACCGCGCCCCTGGGTGATGTAACCGACGATGGCATCCCCCGGCAGCGGCTGGCAGCAGCCGGCCATCTGGGTCATCAGGTTGCCGACGCCCTGAATCTGGATGTCGCCACGTTTGCCCGGTTTGTAGCCGGTGGCCTTGCGTGGAATCAGCTCCAGTTGTTCGTTGCCGCGTTCCGGCTCGACCAGTTGCTGCGCCAGGTTAACCAGTTGCGCCAGGCGCAAGTCGCCGGCACCGAGGGCCGCGAACAGGTCTTCGGCGGTCTTCATGTTGGCCTTGTCGGCCAGCTTGTCGAAATCCACCGCCGGCAGACCGAGGCGATTGAGCTCGCGCTCAAGCAGCGTTCTACCGGCCGCGACGTTCTGGTCACGGGCCTGCAACTTGAACCAGTGAACAATCTTCGCCCGCGCCCGCGAAGTGGTGACGTAACCCAGGTTCGGGTTCAGCCAGTCACGGCTCGGGGTGCCGTGCTTGCTGGTGATGATCTCGACCTGTTCACCGGTTTGCAGGCTGTAGTTGAGCGGAACGATGCGTCCGTTGATCTTGGCACCACGGCAGTTGTGGCCGATTTCGGTGTGCACGCGGTAGGCGAAGTCCAGCGGCGTAGCGCCTTTCGGCAAGTCGATGGCGTGACCGTCCGGGGTGAAGATGTAGACCCGGTCCGGCTCGATATCGACCCGCAGCTGTTCCGCCAGGCCACCGATGTCGCCCAGTTCTTCATGCCACTCGAGCACCTGACGCAGCCAGGAGATTTTCTCTTCGTAGTGATTGGAACCGGATTTGACGTCAGTGCCTTTGTATTTCCAGTGTGCGCAAACCCCCAGCTCGGCCTCTTCGTGCATGGCGTGGGTGCGGATCTGCACTTCCAGCACCTTGCCCTCAGGCCCGATCACCGCAGTGTGCAGCGAGCGGTAGCCGTTCTCTTTCGGGTTGGCGATGTAGTCGTCGAACTCTTTCGGGATGTGCCGCCACAGGGTGTGGACGATGCCGAGCGCGGTGTAGCAGTCACGCATTTCCGGCACCAGCACGCGCACGGCACGCACGTCGTAGATCTGGCTGAACTCCAGACCCTTGCGCTGCATTTTGCGCCAGATCGAATAGATATGTTTGGCCCGGCCGCTGATGTCGGCATCGACGCCGGTGGCCTGCAATTCGTTTTTCAGCTGGCTCATCACGTCGCTGATGAAACGCTCGCGATCCAGCCGCCGCTCATGCAGCAACTTGGCGATCTGCTTGTACTGGTCGGGCTCGAGGTAACGGAAGGACAGGTCCTCCAGCTCCCACTTGATATGTCCGATACCCAGGCGATGGGCGAGCGGCGCGTAGATGTCGAAGACTTCACGGGCGACGCGGTTGCGCTTTTCGTCATCGGCGGTCTTCACCGCACGAATCGCGCATGTACGCTCGGCCAGTTTGATCAGGGCGACGCGAACGTCGTCGACCATCGCCACCAGCATCTTGCGCAGGTTTTCGACCTGGCCCTGAGTGCCCATCACCATGGACTTGCGCGGGCTCAGGCTGTCACTGATCGCCGCCATGCGTTGCACGCCGTCGATGAGTTTGGCCACCACCGGACCAAAGCGCTGGCTGACCGCCGGCAACGGGATCTGGCCTTCGCGCACGCCCCGGTACAGGACCGCGGCGACCAGCGAATCCTGATCGAGTTTGAGGTCGGCGAGTATCTCGGCGATCTCAAGGCCGGTGCGGAAACTCGAGTTTCCTTCCGACCACAGATTCTTGGCCGCATTGGCCTGTTGCTCAGACTCGCGAGCGAACTCGCAAGCCTCCTTCAAGGCTTCGCGATCCAGTGCCAGATCGACACTGACCGCATGATCGAGCCAAGCCTCGAGATTGATACTGCCGTCGGTGTTGATCGGCTGGTGTGCTCTCACCTGTACCATCTTGCTTACCTTCCCTACGACGCAGATTCAATGCGTCAAATCGCTGACCTTCGTTGCCCGTGCGCCCACGTTGGGCTGGTGCGCGGCTGCACGGGCGGGCCAGTCGGACCAGACGAGCATCCTAGCTCGCTTCAAATAACGCCATGGCCTCGACATGTGCCGTCTGAGGAAACATATCGAGAATCCCGGCACGTTTTAACCGGTAGCCCTGCTTGATCAATTCGACCGTGTCGCGCGCCAGAGTTGCAGGGTTGCACGACACATACACCAACCGTTCGGCACCCAGCGTCTTGAGCTTGCGCACGACCTCGAAAGCACCGTCACGCGGTGGGTCCAAGAGTACCGCACAAAAGCCTTCGCGCGCCCATTCGGCGTCGGTCAAAGGCTGGGATAAATCGGCCTGAAAAAACTTCGCGTTATGCAGATTATTGCTAGCGGCGTTCGCCGCCGCCCGATCCACCATCGTCTGCACACCTTCTACCGCCACCACTTCGCGAGTGGCTTTGGCCAGCGGCAAGGCAAAGTTGCCCAGACCGCAGAACAGATCGAGAACGCGTTCATCCGCTGCCGGCTTCAACCAGTCCAGCGCCTGGGCGACCATCGCTTCGTTGACCCCGGCGTTGACCTGAATGAAATCCCCCGGCCGGTAGGCCAGTTCCAGATTCCACTGTTCCAGGCGATAACCCAATGACTGATCAGCGTCGACCGGTTGCGGCTCGCCCTCGCCATGCAGCCACAACTGGGCTTCATGGAACGCGCAGAATTCCTTGAGGATCGTCAGGTCGGCGTCGGACAACGGCGCCATATGTCGCAGCAAGACCGCCAGCGATGAACCGCTGAACAACTCCACATGCCCGAGTGCCTGAGGTTTGCTCAGGCGACGGAGCATCTCCGGCAAGCGGGTCATGATCGGTTGCAAGGGCTGTACCAGCACCGGGCATTCATTGATACCAACTATGTCCTGGCTGCCGGCGGCGCGGAAACCGACTTCGAGCTTCTTCGCCTTCATGTCCCAGCGCACGGCGACGCGGGCGCGACGGCGGTATCCGAATTCCGGACCGCTCAAGGGCGCGGCCCACTCTTCGGGCTCGACACCGGCAACCTTGGTCAATTGCTCGGCGAGCATGCGCTGTTTCAGGGCGAGCTGTTCGTTATGAGGCAGATGTTGCACGCTGCACCCGCCGCAGCGGCCGGCATGGGCGCACGGTGCCGGGCGGCGCAATTCGCTGGCCGTGAATACTCGCTCGGTGCGCGCCTCGACCACTTTGCCGTGGGCGCCAAGTACTCGCGCTTCGACCTCTTCACCGGCCAATGCGCCGATGACGAACCAGGTACGACCTTCGAAAAACGCGATACCGCGACCGTCATTGGCCAGGCGCTCGATGGTCAGGCGCTGCTTTTTGCCGGTCGGAATTTGCGGGGCCTTGCTGCCGCCGGTGGGCTGGAAGCGCAGGCCTCTCTCATGCTTGGCCATCAGTTGGGCGCGTCGAAAATGCCGGTCGACAAGTAACGGTCGCCACGGTCGCAGATGATCGCGACGATCACCGCGTTTTCAACTTCTTTGGACAGACGCAGCATCGCTGCCACGGCGCCGCCCGAGGACACGCCACAGAAGATGCCTTCTTCGCGGGCCAATCGACGGGTCACGTCTTCGGCTTCGCTTTGCGCCATGTCGACGATCCGGTCCACGCGATCAGCCTGGTAGATCTTCGGCAGGTATTCCTGCGGCCAGCGGCGAATGCCCGGAATCGCCGAGCCTTCCATGGGTTGCAGACCGACGATCTGCACGTTGTCGCTCTGCTCTTTCAAGTAGCGCGAAACGCCCATGATGGTGCCGGTGGTGCCCATGGAGCTGACGAAATGGGTGATGGTGCCCTGGGTCTGACGCCAGATTTCCGGGCCGGTGGTGGTGTAGTGCGCTTCAGGGTTGTCACCGTTGGCGAACTGATCCAGCACCTTGCCGCGGCCTTCCGCTTCCATTCGCTGAGCGAGGTCGCGGGCGCCTTCCATGCCTTCTTCCTGGCTGACCAGAATCAACTCGGCGCCATAAGCGGTCATGGCCGCCTTGCGTTCAGCGCTGGAGTTGTCGGGCATGATCAGGATCATCTTGTAGCCCTTGATTGCGGCGGCCATGGCCAACGCAATACCGGTGTTACCCGATGTCGCTTCGATCAGCGTATCGCCGGCATGGATCTGCCCGCGCAACTCGGCGCGAGTGATCATCGACAGCGCCGGACGGTCCTTGACCGAACCCGCCGGGTTGTTCCCTTCAAGCTTGAGCAAAAGGGTATTGCTGGTGGCGCCGGGCAGGCGCTGCAAACGAACCAGCGGAGTGTTGCCGACGCAATCGGCGATGGTTGGGTACTGCAAGGTCATGGCGTATTCGCAATCCAGACTGCGGGGGCGCCTATCATACCGGCAAACCTCAGAAGCCCATATCACGCAAAGTGCGGTGCTTATGGTTTATGGGAATAAGGCGCTGTTCCACTGTGGATCCGTGTGCGTAAGACTCATTGCATGTAAGGTTAATAATTGTCGCGCCAGCGGTGCGACTTTTTTCGGCGCGGCAGGGCAACCCCCTATTTACCGTGCGTTAGGGGGGTTCACACATTTCGCGGTTCGAACACGGTCAATGTAGGAGCGAGGCTGCTCGCGATGGCGTTCTCAGGTGCACGCTCAGCATCCGCCAACAATCGCATGTTCATGCGCAATCCCGCCGTGGTGTTCTGTGCCCAAAGCTGTCCACCCTGACGTTGCACGGCGTTTCTGGCGATGCTCAGCCCCAGGCCAAATCCACCGTTGCCGGGCCGTGAGCCGTCGAGGCGGGTGAAGGGCAGGAAGATCCGTTCCAGGTCCGCTTCCGCTACACCGCCGCCCTGATCTTCCAGCCACAAATGCCAGTACTTGCCTTCACGTTGGCCTCCGAGGACGACGACGCCACCGGCCGGTGAGTGGCGGATGGCGTTGCGCAAGATGTTTTCCAGTGCCTGGGCCAGGGTGTTGAGATTGCCGCGTACCCAGCAAGTCGCATCGACCTCGCAGCGCAGTTGAGCGGACGGCCAGCCGCTTTCATAGCAGGCGTTTTCAGTGAGCATTTCCCACAACGCCTGGACCTGGATCGCTTCGTCGGGCAGCCGGGTGCGTTCGGTGTCGAGCCAGGCCAGTTGCAGCGTGTCTTCCACCAGCCGTTGCATACCATCGACTTCACGGCCTATGCGCTCGCGCAATTGCTCCAGCCCCTGCTCGCTTTCACTGGCCACCCGCAGGCGACTGAGCGGCGTACGCAGTTCGTGGGACAAGTCGCGCAACAGTTGCTGTTGCAACGCCACGGTGCTTTGCAGGCGCTCGGACATATGGTCGAACGCCCGGCCCAGCTCACCCAGTTCGTCAGAACGGTTGGTGGTGCGGCTCGACAGCCGAACATTCAACTGGTCGGCACGCCAGGCATTGGCCTGGGCACGCAAATGATTGAGCGGCACCACCAGCAACCGGTAGAGCCCGACGCACAGCAGCAACGTGAACAGCCCCGGAATCACACCATTGGTGATGACCCGCCAGAACACCCGGTAATGCCCCGGAACAAAACGTTTGGGCAGTTCGATCACCAGGCTGCCGGTGGAGGGGTCGCCGGGAAACGGCACGCGCATCCATGGCCGACCGGCCTTGTGGATCGGCCAATCGAGCCCACGCAGAAAGGTCAGGCGCTCGACCTCTTTGTCCGTCAACGAATGGTTGCTCAAGGACTGCAAATCCCCGCCGATGACACCGACCCAGCCTTTTTCGCGCTGGTTCATCATCTGCAGCCAGTCATCGACGCCGGCGCTCTGGCGTTGATGCCAGGCCTGTTCGGCTTCGGCGGCGTAACGCGTCAGGGTGCCGCGAGCCTCGTCGGAGAGAAACTGGTTTCGCTGCTCCATGTAGCGACCCCAGGACCAGCTCAACCAGATCATCAGCAGACAGAACGCCACCAGCAAACAGGCGAGTTTCCAGAACAGCGAGTGCCGGCCCGGCAAATTACATTTCATCGCTGGCGCTCAGGATGTAGCCCTTGCCCCACACCGTCCGCACTTCGCGCTCGGTATAACCGATGGCCTTGAGTTTGCGGCGGATCTGGCTGATGTGCATGTCCAGGCTGCGATCATGGGCGGCGTAACCGCGTTGCAGCACATGCTGATAAAGGAAGGCTTTGCTCAACACTTCATCGTCATTGCGATTGAGGGTGTCCAGCAGCCGGTATTCGCTGCGGGTCAGGCCAGCCGCCTGCTCGCCGTAAAAAACCTCGAAACGTTCATCGTCAAAATGCAGGCTGTCCACCGGCGGAGCAATAACGGTCGGCGTCGGCCGACGATCCAGCGCTACGCGCCGCAGGATCGCTTCGATGCGTACCCGCAACTCGACCATGCTGAAGGGTTTGGGCAAATAATCATCGGCCCCCAGGCGAAAGCCGCTGATGCGATCCGCCTCGGCCCCCAGCGCCGACATCAGCAGCACCGGCGTGGAATGACTCTGGCGCAATTGCGTCAGCACCGACAAACCGTCCAGCCCGGGCAACAGGATATCCATCAGCACCACATCGAAGGCTTGCTCGCGCGCAGCGTCGAGGCCTTCCTGGCCGTTCTGGCACCAGGTCACCTGAAAGCCGCTACGGCCCAGATGCTCATGAACATAGGCACCGAGTACGAGGTCGTCTTCGATGGAAAGGATGCGCGGATAACCAGAGGCGATGGGAGTCATGAGTATCTGCAAATAATTCTCAGTTGACAATTATTCAAGATTGCGCCGCCCGAGGCAACCCGACGCTCGTATCGCAGGCCAAAAGGGTGGAATGAGCCGACGAATGACGACATCAATTTTACGAAGATTGCCCGCCTGCAAATCGCTACACTGCGCAGGTGATGCGTGCCGCACGCGAGTGCAGGTCTATCGATAGCTGGATGCAGGAGAGATGCGTGCTCAAGAAACTGGGAATCAAAGGCCGCGTGCTGTTGCTGACGTTGTTGCCGACCAGCCTGATGGCATTGGTGCTGGGCGGTTATTTCACCTGGATGCAGCAATCCGACCTGCAAACCCAACTCATGCAGCGCGGTGAAATGATCGCCGAGCAACTGGCGCCGCTGGTGGCACCGGCCATGGGCCACAAAGACAACGAGCTGCTCGAACGCATCGCCACCCAGTCCCTCGAACAACCGGACGTGCGCGCCGTCTCCTTCCTCGCGCCCGACCGCACGCCACTGGCCCACGCCGGGCCGACCATGCTCAACCAGGCGCCGCTGGGCGAGGGTTCGCAAATGTTGCGGCGCAGTGGCAGCGACGCGACGCGGTACCTGCTGCCGGTGTTCGGCAAACACCGCAACCTGGCCGGTGATGTGATCCCCGAAGAGGCCGATCGCCTGTTGGGCTGGGTCGAACTGGAACTGTCGCACAACGGCATGCTGCTGCGCGGTTACCGCAGCCTGTTTGCCAGCCTGATGATGATCGCCGCTGGGCTGGGTGGCGCGGCGTTGCTGGCCTTGCGCATGGGCCGCACCATCAACCGGCCGCTGACCCAGATCAAACAGGCCGTGGCCCAACTCAAGGACGGTCACCTGGAAACCCGCCTGCCCCCCCTTGGCAGTCAGGAACTGGACGAACTGGCGTCCGGCATCAACCGCATGGCCGGCACCCTGCAGAATGCCCAGGAAGAATTGCAGCACAGCATCGACCAGGCCACCGAAGACGTTCGCCAGAACCTGGAAACCATCGAGATCCAGAACATCGAACTGGACCTGGCGCGCAAGGAAGCCCTGGAAGCGAGCCGGATCAAATCCGAATTCCTGGCCAACATGAGCCACGAAATCCGCACGCCGCTCAACGGCATTCTCGGTTTCACGCACCTACTGCAAAAAAGCGAACTGACTCCGCGTCAGCTCGATTATCTGGGCACCATCGAAAAGTCCGCCGACAGCCTGCTGGGGATCATCAACGAGATCCTCGACTTCTCGAAAATCGAGGCCGGCAAACTGGTGCTCGACCATATTCCGTTCAACCTGCGTGACCTGCTGCAAGACACCCTGACCATCCTCGCCCCCGCCGCCCACGCCAAACAACTGGAACTGGTGAGCCTGGTGTATCGCGACACGCCGTTGTCGCTGGTGGGCGACCCGCTGCGGCTCAAGCAGATCCTCACCAACCTTGTGAGCAATGCGATCAAGTTCACTCGCGAAGGCACCATCGTCGCCCGGGCCATGCTCGAAGAAGAACACGACGACAGCGTGCAACTGCGCATCAGCATTCAAGACACCGGCATCGGCCTGTCGAGCCAGGACGTGCGCGCACTGTTCCAGGCCTTCAGCCAGGCGGACAACTCGCTGTCGCGGCAACCGGGCGGCACGGGTTTGGGGTTGGTGATTTCCAAGCGACTGATCGAACAGATGGGCGGCGAAATCGGAGTCGACAGTACGCCAGGCGAAGGTTCGGAGTTCTGGATCAGCCTGAGCCTGCCGAAAACCCGCGACGACGCCGAAGACTTGCCCGGCCCGCCGCTGTCCGGCCGGCGCGTGGCGGTCCTGGAAAACCATGATCTGGCCCGTCAGGCACTGCAACATCAACTGGAGGATTGCGGCCTCGCTGTCATTCCGTTCAACACCCTGGAAAGCCTGACCAATGGCGTGACCGTCGCCCATCAGACCGATCAGGCCATCGACCTGGCGGTGTTGGGTGTCACCAGCAACGAAATGCCGCCCGAGCGCCTCAACCAGTACATCTGGGACCTCGAACACCTGGGCTGCAAAGTGCTGGTGCTGTGCCCGACCACGGAACAGACGCTGTTCCACCTCTCGGTGCCCAACCCGCACAGCCAACTCCAGGCCAAACCGGCCTGCACCCGCAAATTACGCCGGGCGCTGTCCGACCTGGTCAACCCGCGCCCGTTTCGCAGCGAGCCGGGCGAACCGGTGTCCAGCCGCGCGCCGAAAGTTTTGTGCGTCGACGACAACCCGGCCAACCTGTTGCTGGTGCAGACTCTGCTCGAAGACATGGGCGCCAAGGTGCTTGCCGTTGAAAGCGGTTACGCCGCGGTCAAAGCGGTGCAACACGAAACCTTCGACCTGGTGCTGATGGACGTGCAGATGCCGGGCATGGACGGACGCCAAAGCACCGAGGCAATCCGTCAGTGGGAAAGCGAGCGACATTGCACACCGCTGCCGATCGTGGCGCTCACGGCCCACGCCATGGCCAATGAAAAACGCGCCCTGCTGCAAAGCGGCATGGACGACTACCTGACCAAACCGATCAGTGAGCGGCAACTGGCGCAGGTGGTGCTTAAATGGAGTGGCCTGGCGCTGCGCAATCAGAGCCCGGAGCGCGCCAGCGACAGCCACGCCGGCGCCTATGAACTGCAAGTGCTCGATCACGAAGAGGGCTTGCGCCTGGCCGCGGGCAAGGCTGATCTGGCAGCGGACATGCTGGCCATGCTGCTCGCGTCGCTGGAGGCTGACCGCGAGGCGATACGCCAGGCCCAGGAAAGCCGCGATCACAACGCGCTGATCGAACGCGTCCATCGCCTGCATGGGGCGACCCGTTACTGCGGCGTGCCGCAACTGCGCGCCGCTTGCCAGCGCAGCGAAACCTTGCTCAAGCAACAGGACCCGAAAGCCTTCGGCGCACTCGAAGAACTCGACCGGGCAATCAATCGCCTGGCCGCCCAGGCGCGGATCAATGCTTGATTCAGCGCAATGTGGCCAAACGAAGGAAGGGCTAATAATGTAGGAGCTGCCGGAGGCTGCGATCTTTTGCTCTTGGGCGGCTTGGTGATAGCCAAAAATCGCGATCAAAAAATCGCCGCCTTCGGCAGCGCCTACGAAAGCGAGAGAACGCCGGGACATCCGTGTTCAAGAGGACAGCATGCGCACGATTCTATTCAGCAGCCAGACCTACGACCGCGACAGTTTTCTCGCCGCCGATTTGCCGGCCGGCATCGAGCTGCATTTTCAAGCGGCGCGGCTGAGCGTTGATACCGCGGCGCTGGCCGAGCATCACGAGGTGGTCTGCGCCTTCATCAATGACGACCTCAGCGCCCCGGTCCTCGAACGTCTGGCGGCGGGCGGCACACGCCTGATAGCCCTGCGCTCGGCCGGCTACAACCATGTCGATCTGGCGACGGCCAAACGCCTCGGTATGGCGGTGGTGCGCGTTCCGGCGTACTCGCCGCATGCCGTGGCCGAGCATGCCGTGGCGCTGATCCTGGCGCTCAACCGCCGTTTGCACCGCGCCTACAACCGTACCCGCGAAGGCGATTTCAGCCTGCACGGGCTGACCGGTTTCGACCTGGTGGGCAAGACCGTCGGCGTGGTCGGTACCGGGCAAATCGGCGTAGCGTTCGCGAAAATCATGAACGGTTTCGGTTGCAAGCTACTGGCCTACGACCCGTATCCCAATCCTCAGGTCGAAGCGCTCGGCGCCCGCTACTTGAGCTTGCCGCAACTGTTGGCCGAATCGCAGATCATCAGCCTGCACTGCCCGCTCAACGAGCAGAGCAAGCATTTGATCAACCGCGAATCATTGGCGCACATGCAACCGGGGACGATGCTGATCAATACCGGGCGCGGTGGTCTGGTGGACACCCCGGCGCTGATCGACGCCCTCAAGAGCGGGCAATTAGGGTATCTGGGGCTGGATGTCTATGAAGAGGAAGCGCAGCTGTTCTTCGAAGATCGTTCCGACCTGCCACTGCAGGACGATGTGCTGGCGCGGTTGCTGACGTTCCCTAACGTGATCATCACCGCCCATCAGGCGTTCCTGACCCGCGAAGCCCTTGGCGCGATTGCCGCGACCACCCTCGGTAACATTGCGTCATGGAATGCCGGCACCCCGCAAAACCTGGTCATCGGTGACTGAACCTGATCGAAGGTCATGAGCCCGCGCCATGCAACGCGAATGCCCGTGCTAGCATATCGCGCATATTTGGAGGACCCATGGTCGAACACGATTTCCGCTACAGCCTGATGAACCCGCAACACACCCTCACCGAATGCCGCGCCCTGGTGCCGGGGCGTTATCAAGTCACCGGCAACGGTGGCTCGATTCGTAATAACGACGTGTTGGTAGTGACCCTCAAGGGCGCCAAGGACTTGTCCATGCGCCTGACCGTCGAAACGGTTCGCCACTTGATCAATCCGCCTGGCCAATGGGTTGCGGTGGCCAGCGGGCCGGTGTTCGGCGAACTGGCGATCCACACTTGGCAAGTGAACTGCGACAGCTGTGCAAAAGAGCTGAGCTTCGAGTTCGCGGTCGACGCCAAGCTGGGCAACAAGGCTGAAAAGCCTGCCGCCACGGCGCGAATTGCCGAGCTGGGCTGGACCACCGTCGGTGAAAAACACCTGTGCCCGAAATGCCAGGAGCCTGCGTGATGAAACGCCTCGCCCTGGCCGGCATAGTCGGTGCAAGCCTGATGGGCTGCGCTGCCGAGCCTGTGCAATTGCAGCAAAACCGCAGCTACATTCTGGAATGGATCGGTGAACGTCCGTTGATGGACTACAGCCACCTGACCATCACCCTCGGCGAAGATGGTCGCGCCTACGGTAATGGCGGCTGCAACCATTGGTTCGCGCCGTACACGCTGGAAGGCAACAAGCTGAGCTTCGGCAAAATCGGCAGCACCCGCAAACTCTGCGCGCCGGCATTGATGGAGCAGGAAAAACGCTTCCTTCAGGCGCTGGAAGGCGTGCAGCGTTGGGACGTTTCGTCCATCGAGCAGATGCGCTTCTGGCCGGCCGAAGGCAAGCCGCTGCGCTGGTGGCTTGAAGAGGGTTGATTCCCTTTGAAAAGATCGCAGCCTGCGGCAGCTCCTACATGGATTGTCGTACACCCTGTAGGAGCTGCCGAAGGCTGCGATCTTTTGCTTTAATTCTTAGCCTGCAACGCCTCCAGCTTCGCCATCACCCCCGCCGCTGTCTGTTCGCCCATCAACTGCTCGCGCACCTTGCCCTTGTTATCGATGATGTAGGTCACCGGTAGCGCTTCACTGCGCGGCAACTCGAACACCTCGGAAGGGTCCTGCGCCAGCACGGTGAATTTGATACCCAGTTTTTCACTGGCGCTTTTCAGCTCTTCGCCCTGCACATTGTCGAAATTGACCCCGAACACACCGATCTTCTTGTCCTTGAGCTGATCGGCCAACGCGTTCAGTTCCGGGATCTCGGTACGGCACGGTCCGCACCATTCAGCCCAATAGTTGAGCACCAGCCATTTGCCGTCCAGGCGCTCGGCGGCGACTTTCTGCCCACTCTGATCGGTCCCGTAGTCGTTACCGCAGCCCCCCAGCATCAACGCCCCGATGATCGTCAATGCCGCTGCCAGTCGCCTTGTCATGTCGTGTTCCTTGTCAAAAATTGAATGCGCCTGCGACCCATCGCCTCCCAAGGTTCTGGATTACGCGCTGCACAGTTAGAATAGCCGCCACCTTACGCAAGATGCGACCCGCTCATGACCGATCTGACGCTTTATCACAACCCGCGCTGCTCGAAATCCCGCGGTGCGCTCGAATTGCTCGAAGCCCGTGGCCTGGCCCCGACCGTGGTTCGCTACCTGGAAACCCCGCTCGACGCCGTGCAAATCGAGCGTTTGCTGGGCAAGCTCGGGATCAGTGCCCGACAACTGCTGCGCACTGGCGAGGACGAGTACAAAACCCTCAACCTCGCCGACAGCAGCCTGAGCGAAGCGCAATTGATCGCTGCCATCGCCGCCCACCCGAAACTGATGGAGCGTCCGATTCTCGAAGTCGGCGACAAAGCCGTCATCGGTCGTCCACCGGAGCAGATTTTGGAACTGTTGCCATGAGTGCCCCGTACATTCTGGTGCTGTATTACAGCCGCAGCGGCTCGACCAATGAAATGGCCCGGCAAATTGCCCGCGGTGTCGAACAGGCTGGCCTGGAAGCGCGGTTGCGCACCGTGCCGGCGATTTCCACCGAGTGCGAAGCGGTCGCGCCGGACATTCCGGACGAAGGCGCGCTCTACGCCAGCCTCGACGACCTGAAAAACTGCGCAGGCCTCGCCCTGGGCAGCCCGACCCGTTTCGGCAACATGGCCGCGCCGCTCAAGTACTTCCTTGATGGCACCAGCAACCTGTGGCTGACCGGCGCGCTGGTGGGTAAACCGGCCGGCGTGTTCACCTCCACGGCAAGCCTGCACGGCGGCCAGGAAACCACCCTGCTGTCGATGATGCTGCCGCTGTTGCACCACGGCATGCTGATCACCGGTCTGCCGTACAGCGAGTCCGCGTTGCTGGAAACCCAGGGCGGCGGTACGCCTTATGGCGCCAGCCACCACGCCGGCGCCGATGGCAAAAGCGGTCTGGATGCCCATGAAATCGCGCTGTGTCGCGCGCTCGGGATGCGCCTGGCCAAGACCGCCCAGAAACTGGAGGGCTGACGGTGGCCAAAAAGCCCAAGGTCCTGCCCGCCATCGAATGGCTCGAACCGCGCGTCAAGGCGATGCGCGTCATCAGCCTGCTGTGCTTCTTCGGCCTGGTGGGGTTGCTCTGCGTTTACTACCTGATGGTCGCCGACCTGCACGGTGCGCGGCCGTGGGTGATTTTGCTGATTGAGCTGGTGCCGTTGCTATTGCTCGCACCGGGGATGATTGTCGGCAACGCCCGCGGCCACTCATGGATGTGCTTTGTGGTGAACCTGTATTTCATCAAGGGCGCACTGGCCGCTTATGACCCGAACCGGCAGGTTTTCGGTGTACTGGAGATGGCGGCGAGCCTGGCGGTTTTTTGCTCGGCGCTGTTGTATGTGCGGTGGCGGTATCAGTTGAATCGCAAGTTGGCTGGCGAGGGCGAAATCTCCGTCGCCTGAATAAAAAAGATCGCAGCCTTCGGCAGCTGCTACATGGATCGGGATGCACCTGTAGGAGCTGCCGAAGGCTGCGATCTTTTAGGCCTTACCCATTTATCAATGATTGACGCTATAAGCCAGCATCATCGAAATCTGGCTCATCGCCCGCCCGCCACTTTGTTCGTGCCACTGGTTGAACACATCCTGTACCAACGCCAGGTCACGCAGGCTGGTCGGCACTTTGTCGATGATGTTCTGGGCGTTTAATGCCGCGACCACGTCGTAGCTCGGCACAAACGTATCCTTACCCACCATGCGCAGGAAGCGCGGAGCGGATAGGCCACCCAACTGATGGCCGCGCTTTTTCAGGAAGGTCCACAAACCGACGATATCGGTGACCGGCCAATCGGCGATCATCGCGCCGAAGCTGCCCTTCTCATGCGCAACATCCAGCACAAACTGCGCATTGCGCGGCACGCTCTTGAGCTTGCCCAGGTGGCGGATGATCCGCGCATCCTGCATCAGGCGCTCCAGGTGTTCAGCGCTCATCAGCACGACTTTTTCCGGATCGAACTTGAAGAACACTTCTTCGAAGGCCGGCCACTTGGCGTCGACCAGACTGTGCTTGAGCCCGGCGCGGAAAACCCGCAAGGCCATGGTCGAGAGGTAACGGTCGTCGCTGATCTTGCGCAATTGGGCCGCAGACTTGGGAACGGGCAGATGGGCTTCCAGTTCAGCTGCCGAACCGAAACGGTTCAAGCAGTACTCATTCAGCCACTTGTAGTCGCGCATGCCCTCTCCTGGGGATTGAAAAATGAACTGCCAACTTGTGACAAAACCTGTGGGAGCCAGCCTGCTGGGGATGAAGGGGTGTCAGTCAACAATAATGTGCCTGACACACCGCCATCGCCAGCAGGCTGGCTCCTACAGTGATTACGGTTAGAGGTTGACCACGTTGACGAAACGCGAAGCCGCGGTCTCGTCGATCTTGAGGTTGGTGAAGTCGAACAGGTTGCGGTCGGCCAGTTGCGAAGGGATCACGTTTTGCAGGCTGCGGAAAATGCTTTCGGTGCGCCCCGGTGTCTTGCGGTCCCATTCCTGAAGCATGTCCTTGACCACCTGACGCTGCAGGTTTTCCTGGGAACCACAGAGGTTGCACGGGATGATCGGGAATTGCTTGAGGTCCGAGTAGGCCTGAATGTCTTTCTCGTTGCAGTAGGCCAACGGGCGGATCACCACGTTGCGCCCGTCATCGGCGCGCAGTTTGGGCGGCATGGCCTTGAGCGAACCGTTGAAGAACATATTGAGGAAGAATGTTTCGACGATGTCGTCGCGGTGATGCCCCAAGGCCATTTTGGTCGCGCCGATCTCGTCAGCGAAGGTGTACAGCGTGCCGCGACGCAGGCGCGAGCACAGCGAGCACGTCGTCTTGCCTTCCGGGATCAGCTCCTTGACTACCGAGTAGGTGTCTTTTTCGACGATGTGATACTCGATGCCCAGTTCTTTGAGGTAGGCCGGCAACACGTGCTCGGGGAAACCTGGTTGTTTCTGGTCCATGTTCACGGCCACGATCTCGAACTTGATCGGCGCGACCTTCTGCAAGTGCATCAGCACATCAAGCATGGTGTAGCTGTCCTTGCCGCCAGACAGGCAGACCATGACCTTGTCGCCATCTTCAATCATGTTGAAATCGGCAACAGCCTCACCGGCCTGGCGGCGAAGGCGCTTTTGCAGTTTGTTCTGGTTGACCGTAAGAGTGCCCATGACGCGAAATCCGTGAGGTGTGACGAAAGGCGGGCATTTTACGCAAAAACCCTTCATGGGCGAAGCATCCTGACGGACCGCCTACCGTAGGAGCTGCCGCAGGCTGCGATCTTTTGCCTTTTAATCGCCACAGATCAACAGATCGCAGCGTTCGGAAGCGCCTACAGATGCAACTGCGATTAAGCGGCAGGTTTACAGCGCAATTTGCTCTAAGCCCCCTCTCCTTGTGCGGTTAACTCCTTCCTATACTGCGACATAAGGTCGCATTCGAATTCCAGACCTATTACTTACTCGGCCGCATTGGCCCGTAGGCGCTCCACTGGGGGGCGACGGTAAAAAAAAGAGGAGTGACTGGCATGATCCATCACGTAGTGGGGCTCTTCACCCACCCTGACCAAGAATGGAAAGAAATCCGTGGCGACCAGGAGGAAAGCATCAGCCACATGTACCTGACCCACACCCTGATTCTGGCGGCGATCCCTGCCGTGTCGGCCTTTATCGGCACCACGCAGGTCGGCTGGGTGATCGGTAATCGCGCGCCAGTGATGTTGACGATGGAAAGTGCGCTATGGATGACGATCATGTCGTACCTGGCGATGCTCGGCGGCGTGGCGGTAATGGGCGCGTTCATCCACTGGATGGCCCGCACCTATGATGCCAATCCCAGCCTGGCACGCTGCGTAGCATTTGCGACCTACACCGCGACACCGCTGTTCATTGGCGGCCTGGCGGCGCTGTATCCGCACATGTGGCTGGGGATGATCGTCGGTACTGCCGCGATCTGCTACACGGTCTACCTGTTGTATGTCGGGCTACCGACGTTCATGAACATTCCATCTGACGAGGGCTTTCTGTTTTCCAGTTCGGTACTTGCCGTTGGCCTGGTCGTGCTGGTGGCCATCATGGCGTTCACTGTAATTGTCTGGGGACTCGGCGTGGGGCCGGTCTATACGAATTAGCAACACATCATCCAATAACCAGATCTGCCGACACAGGCCGCCGCAAGGCGGCCTTTTGATGCTTCTGCCAGGAGAAACGCAACGACCATTCGGCGACTTGGCGATTCGCAAGGCCCGAGGGTTGCGGCATACTCGACGTCTCTGGAGATCCATCAAGCATGCCCGAGCAACTCAATACCCGCGTCGAAGACTGTTTCCAACAAGCTGAATCCTTTTTTAAACGACCTTTCAAACGCCCCGTGGTGAGCCTCAAGCTGCGCGGGCAAAAAGCCGGTGTCGCGCATTTGCACGAGAACATGCTGCGTTTCAACCCGCAGCTGTACCGGGAAAACACCGAAGACTTCCTCAAGCAGACCGTGGCCCACGAAGTCGCGCACTTGATCGCCCATCAACTGTTCGGCGACCGCATCCAGCCCCATGGCGAAGAGTGGCAACTGATCATGCGCGGCGTGTACGAACTGCCGCCCAATCGCTGCCACACCTACGACGTCAAACGCCGCAGCGTGACCCGCTACATCTATAAATGCCCGTGCCCCGACAGTGATTTTCCCTTTTCGTCACAGCGTCATGGCCTGGTGCGGCAGGGGCGGCGGTATTTGTGCCGGCGGTGTCGCAATACCTTGGTGTTCAGTGGCGAGATGCG
>Ga0247819_10000558_pt1 | contig 22021 bp, 20 predicted proteins | sample 13C_Xylose_Day6_FD_193428 | JGI IMG/M metagenome (GOLD analysis project Ga0247819, IMG submission 193428) | Soil microbial communities from agricultural site in Penn Yan, New York, United States - 13C_Xylose_Day6 | ecosystem: Environmental > Terrestrial > Soil > Agricultural land | place: USA...
GTACCGATGCTGGTTCCATTACCCCCGGCACCGGCCGAATTGTGGTCCGGATCCGGAACGAGATCGAGGGGAAGCCAGGTGGGGACCAACGCGAGATGCCCGCCGGCAGCGGTCGCGACCGTGTTCTGATTGGTGTTCGCATTCGGCGCCGCTTCCGACAAGGGACGATTTTCCGTCATTGCCGTTTCTCCAATCCACGGTTCAGCCCAGGCCCTGCGATATCGCGCAGGACATGGGTCCGCATTAAACCGCTATTCTGAAGCCAGATGCTGGAAAAGAAGAGCCTGCAATTCGTCTACATCCAATTGGGCAGGACCCGGCCGTTTGGGCGTAGGGCGGCAGGCTCGTTGCGCCAACTTGGCACAACCTATGGTGTGTACGTCGTGTGGTCATCATTTGTGCATTGAAAAAGAGAGAGCGTATGCAATAGTGTCAACCAACACTTGCGGCGGCCGATGCGCTGCCAACATATGAGACCAGCAGACAGGCAGATAGAAACCCACGCACCAGCAGGCAAGACAGGTGACGCAACAGTGCGTCCGAACGGGGAGGGGAAATGGCAGTGAAGAGTGTCATCCGTTTGCATCGATCGATCTGCTTCCTGGCGACTGCGTGTTTGTTGATACCGGAGCCCTACACTTACAACTTTAGCGCCTTTGCGCAGGAGCAGGCGGCCACCGATCCTTCGGCTGCCCAGCAGGCCGACGCGGACACGCCGGAGCCGCTCAGCGAAGAAGAGCTCGAAATCCTTGTCGCCCGCATCGCGCTTTATCCAGACGAACTGGTCGCGCTCATCGCGTCGGCTTCGCTCTTTCCGCTGCAGATCGTCGAAGCTGAGCGTTATCTTGATAACCTCAAGAAGAACAAGGACCTGAAGCCCAAGGACACGTGGGATGGCAGCGTCATTTCACTTCTGAACTATCCCGATATCGTCAAGATGATGAGCGAGGATATCGATTGGACGCAGTCCCTTTCCGATGCAATGGCCTACCAGCAAAAGGATGTGCTGATCGCCATTCAGCAGCTGCGCGACAAGGCGGTCGCTTCAGGCGTGCTCAAGACCGACGACAAGATGAAGGTCGTTCAGGAGAACGACAACGTCATCATTCAGGCGGCCAATCCGGAAAAGATCTATGTGCCGCAATACGAGCCGGAGATGCTCTACGCGCCAAACTATGCGCCCCAACCGTTGTCCTACTATCCCGAGCCCTATCCGAACTACTACTATCCAACGGCGACGTTCTTTGCCGGTGTGGTCACCGGCGCGGTGTTCGGTGCGATGGTCGATTGGGACGACTGGGGTGTTTGGGGTGGGCGCTACAATGGCGACATCGACGTCGACTGCAACAAGTGCTTCAACAACGTCGATATCAACGGCAAGGTCAAGTTCAACGACATCGACTGGAAGAATGTCGACCGCAGCAAGATCAATATCGACAAGGACCAGTTCGCCAAGTTCGACCGTTCGAACATGAAGAACAGCATCGAAGCCAACGGCAATAACAACATCCGCGACAAGGCCAAGATCACCAGAAGCGATGCGAGTGCCAACCTGCGCCAGAAGGTAGACACGGGCTCCTTCAAGGATCTGAAGGATGTTCGCAGCAACAAGATCGATGGTGCGAAGAACCGGCCGGCTAATGCAAGGCCGAACGCTGGATCCGCGGCGGCGCAGCGGCCCGGGAACATCTCGAAACCCGGCGGCGGTTCCGGCGGCAAGGCCAACCGACCGGCGAGCAAGCCGCGTCCGGCAGGAAAAGCCGACAATCGTCCGCGCAAGCCATCAGGTCTGGGCGAAGTGCGGCCGGGCAAGGTGACGCAAGTGCAATCGCGGCGCGGCGGCCAGGCGATGGGTGGCGGCGCCCGCAGTGGGGGCGTGCCGCATCGGTCCGTTGGACACGGCGGCGGCGGTGGGGCTCGCCATGGTGGTGGCGGTGGACGCGGTGGTGGCGGACGTCGTGGTTGAGCGCGAGAAACGGGAGGGTATGGTCATGACCAGGTATCATCGTCAGAGCATGATTTTCCGTTCGGGTGTCGGGCTGCTGCTGCTCGGCCTGTCGGGCTACGCCGGAGCGACGTTGGCGGCAGAGAGCCAGCCGGCCGAACTTGCAGACTATATCTCGCAGACCGATCCTCCCACCTTCGACGATTCGGACAAGGCGGCTTCAGCCTTCAAGGATGCAATGAGTTCGAGCGATTTCGGCAAACTTGCCGCGCTGCTGGGCCTTGATGCCGAAAAGCTGAAAACAGGCGAAGGTGTGATGAACACCTACGAACAGATCAAGGCGGGTGCCGCCAAAAAGGTGATCCTGACCGACGCGGGCGAAAACAAGATTGTCGAGATCGGCGATCAGCTCTGGCCCTTGCCCTTCCCGATCGTCAAGGGGGAAGACGGCAAGTGGGCGTTCGACACCTATGCCGGGATCGAAGAGATCATCAATCGCCGCGTTGGTGAGAATGAGCTTGAGGCGATCAACACGGCGCGAGCCTATGTGGACGCGCAGGAAGAATACACTCAAGAAGATCACGACGGCGATGGCGTGTTCGAATATGCCCAGAAGCTGATTTCGAGCGAAGGCAAGACCGATGGCCTCTACTGGCCGGCAGAGCAGGGGGATGGTGACAGCCCTGCAGGCGATCTTTCGCAGGCTCAATTGGACAAGGCCAAGGCCGACGAAGGCTATTATGGCTACCGCTTCAAGATCCTGACGCGGCAGGGCGGAAACATCGCCGGCGGCTCCTACGATTATGTCATCAACGGCAACATGATCGCAGGGTTTGGGCTGGTGGCCTGGCCGGTGAAATACGGTGAGACCGGCGTTCATACCTTTGTCGTCAACCGGAACGGCATCGTCTATCAGGCGGATCTCGGCGCGGACACCGCTGCGATGGCGCGCGATATCAAGCAGTTCAATCCCAACGACAACTGGACCATCACCGAGGATTGAGCGCCATTGAGTATTGAAGAAAAGGTTCGCAAGAGCGCCGAACAGGGAACGGCAACATCGCCGCGCCGCGATCTTTCGCCGGGCGAGTATCTCGCCGCGCATGGCGGGCCGTTTTTCGAATTGCAACGCCGGCTCGGGTTACTACGCGAACATGCGCTGAAGACCGGAAGGCGCGCGCTGTTGTTCGTAGCGCTTGCCTGGTTGGTGCCGTTGCTGCTTGGGCTGCCGCGCAGCTTTCTTTCCGTCGACGCGCCAGGCTCCTATCTCGGTGATCTGGGCGTCTGGGGCCGGTTTGCCATCGGCGTCGGCGCGTTTGTGCTGGCCGAACAGCAGGTCGAGCGCGGATTGCACATCAAGCTCGGGCAGTTCCTGAAGGCGCCGATCGTCGCGCCGGGCTCGGTGCAGGCATTTGGCGACGCCGTGACGGTTGCGCTTGCCCGCCGCGACTCGCGGCTAGCGGAGGCGGTCTGTCTTGGCTTGGCGCTTCTTGCCGCCATCTTTGCCTACCTCAACATGCGCACGTCGGGTGTCGCATCCTGGGCGGTCGACGTCTCCGCGGAGGGGCGGCGGATCACGGCGGCCGGCTGGTGGACGATCGTCGTCAGCCAGCCGCTGTTCGTGTTCCTGTTGCTGCGCGGGCTGTGGCGACACCTCGTCTGGGCGCAGCTTCTGCGCCGGATCGCTCGACTGGAACTTCGGCTTGTCGCGACGCATCCAGACGGCAATGGCGGGCTCTCTTTTCTTGCGAGCTATCCCAACGCCTATGTTCTCTTCATCTTCGGTATCAGTGCCGCGATAGGTGCTGCGATCGCCAAGCATCTGCTGCAGGAAAGCCTGACAACCACCACCTTCAGCACGATCGCAACCGGCTGGCTGGTGATCGTGCTGGCGCTCTTTGCCTACCCGCTGTCGGCTTTCTCGAAGCCGCTTGGACAGTTGAAGGAGCGCAGCCTGTTGATGCTGGGGACGCAGGCGACCCGCTATCACCGCTCAAACGAGCGGAAGATACTGGGCACCAATGTGGTGGCGGCAAGCACCGACGAGGTTCAGCAGCAGGCCGATGACATCGCCGACCCGACGAAACAGTTTGAAACGACGCGCAAGCTGTCGGCGATGCTGTTGAGCCGCACGGCAGTCGTGCCGGTGGCGGCAGCTGCCCTCCTGCCGATCGCCGCTGCCGGCGTCACCATTCTTCCCTATAAGGAAGTGTTCTCCGTCCTCAAGAAGTTGCTGTTGCTCTGAGCGGTGCAAACTTCCCGGTCATGGCGCGGCACCAAAGAAGGTGAGGCGGCTGAAGAGCACGTAGTGCGATTCCGATACCATCAGCGCGACGAAGACCAGTACCAGAAGCGGCGGCAGCAGGATCGCGTAGATCAACGCCAGACGTTCCCAGGCCATATGCATGAAGACGGCAACGATGAGCCCCGCCTTGAGCATCATGAAGATGAGGATCAGCGACCATCTGAGATAGCCCTGCAGGCCGACGTAATCGACCAGGTAAGAGAAGGTGCTGAGCACGAAAAGTAGGCCCCAGACCAGCAGATAGAGACCGATCGGGTGCTGTTGGTGCTCTTTGACCGCGATATGTGCCGGTGCGTCAGTCATGGCTGTTCCTCACCAGAGATAGAAGAATGCGAAGATGAAGACCCAGACGAGGTCCACGAAGTGCCAGTAAAGGCCGGTGATTTCGACGATCTCGTATTGCCCCTTGCGGCTGGTGAAAAAGCCGCGCTTGCCGGTTTCGAAGTCGCCGCGCCAGACCTTGCGCGCGATGATCAAGAGGAAGATGACGCCGATCGTCACGTGCGTTCCGTGGAAGCCGGTGATCATGAAGAAGGTGGAGCCGAACTGCGGCGCACCCCACGGGTTGCCCCAGGGCCGAACGCCTTCGGAGATCAGCTTGGTCCATTCGAAGGCCTGCATGCCGACGAACGTGGCGCCGAAGAGTGCCGTCAGCATCATCAGGATCGCCGTCTTGCGCCGGTCGTGGCGATAGCCGAAGTTGACCGCCATGGCCATGGTGCCGCTCGATGAAATCAGCACGAAGGTCATGATGGCGATCAGGATCAGGGGGACGTCCGAACCGCCGATATGCAGCGCGAAGACCTCGCTCGGGTTCGGCCAGGGGACCGCGGTCGACATGCGCGCCGACATGTAGGCGACGAGGAAGCAGCCGAAGACGAAGGTATCGCTCAGGAGAAAGATCCACATCATGGCCTTTCCCCAGGAGACATTCTTGAAGGCGCGCTGATCCGATGCCCAATCGGCGGCAAAGCCGGCGAGACCCGAAGGCCGGGGCAAGGGCTCTGTGACAGGTGCATGTGTCGGCGCGGACATGGGCGGCTCCTAGGTCAAGATTTGCCGGCAGAGGTCGATGAAGTCGTTGGCCCAGCCGGAAAACAGCGCAAACAGCACGAGCCAGACAGCGAGCATGAAATGCCAGTAGGTGGCGCAGAGCGTGATTGACAGGGTCGCCCTTTCATCGATCGGCCCCTTGCGCGTGGCGAGAATGGTGCGGGCAAGCGCGATCAGGCCGCCGACGATGTGCAGGCCGTGCATGCCGGTGATCATGTAGAAGAAGCTGTTGGCCGCATTGCCGGTGAGGAGGTATCCGGCATCGGTGAGCTCGCGCCAGGCGAAGACCTGGCCGACGAGGAAGCCGAGGCCCAAGGTAAGGGCGGCGATGAGCGCCGTGCGGCTTGCTTCGTCACGGTGGCGTTCGGCCGATACCTTGGCGGCATGAAGCATCAGGCTTCCGGCAGCGAGCACCGCCGTGTTCAGCCATAGGAGAGTCGGCATCGGCGTCGACCACCAGTCGGTCGATGCCATGCGCATGAAGTAGGCGCTGATGAACAGGGTGAACAGCGCGCCGACGACGGCGAGAAAGACGCCGAGGCCAATTTTGGCCGGTTCGATCGGGTGGCGGCCCTGCGGGCGCGGGTCGTGGTGGTGGCCGACCTCCAGCCAGGGCTTCGACATCATCCGCTGCTGCGACAGCCACCATCCCGCGATCGCCGCGATGACGGCGAGGAAGATCAGTGTCACGCTCATGTCGCGGTCTCCCGCGTCAGGTTGTCGGGGCCGGGCTGGTTCTGTGGGATGAAATCCTCCGGTGCGCCGGGCACGCTATAGTCATAGGCCCAGCGATAGACCACCGGCAGATCCTTGCCCCAGTTGCCATGGCGTGGCGGCGTTTCCGGCGTCTGCCATTCGAGCGTCGTTGCCCGCCATGGATTGCCGCCGGCCTCGCGGCCGTGGCGAATGCTCCAGACGAGATTGAAGAGGAAGACGATCTGCGCCGCGCCGACGATGAGCGCAACGATGGTGATGAACTCGTTGAGCGTGTGGGCCGAGGCCGGGACAAAGGCGGTTTCGCCCATCTCGTAGTAGCGCCGGGGCACGCCGATCAGGCCGAGATAGTGCATCGGGAAGAAGATGAGGTATGCGCCGACGAAGGTGACCCAGAAATGAAGCTGGCCCATCGCCTCGTTGAGCATGCGGCCGGTGACCTTCGGATACCAGTGATAGATGGCGCCGAAGATGACGAGGATCGGCGCGACACCCATGACCATGTGGAAATGGGCAACGACGAACATCGTATCGGAAAGCGGCACGTCGACGACGACGTTGCCGAGGAAGAGGCCGGTCAGCCCGCCATTGACGAAGGTAACGATGAAACCGAGCGCAAACAGCATCGGCAGGTTGAGATGGATATCGCCGCGCCACAGCGTCAGCACCCAGTTGTAGACCTTGAGCGCGGTCGGCACGGCAATGATCAGCGTGGTTGTGGCGAAGAAGAAACCGAAATAGGGGTTCATGCCGCTGACATACATGTGGTGCGCCCAGACGACGAAGGAAAGCGCGCCGATGATGACGATCGCCCAGACCATCATGCGGTAGCCGAAGATGTTCTTTCGGGCATGGGTACTGATGAGATCGGAGACGATGCCGAACGCGGGAAGGGCGACGATGTAGACTTCGGGGTGGCCGAAGAACCAGAAGAGATGCTGGAACAGGATCGGGCTGCCACCGCCATGCTGCAGCTGTTCGCCCATTTCGACGATCGCCGGCATGAAGAAGCTGGTGCCGAGCACCCGGTCGAACATCATCATGACGCAGGCGACGAAGAGGGCGGGGAAGGCGAGCAGCGCCATCACCGTCGCGGTGAAGATGCCCCAGATCGTCAGCGGCATACGCATCAGCGTCATGCCGCGTGCGCGGCCCTGGAGCACCGTCACCACATAGTTGAGCCCGCCCATGGTGAAACCGATGATGAAAAGGATGAGCGAGGAGAGCATCAGCACGATGCCCCAGTCCTTGCCTCCGGGTGTGCCTGAAAGCACGGCTTGCGGCGGATACAGCGTCCAGCCGGCGCCGGTCGGTCCGCCGGGGGCAAAGAAGCTGGCGACCAGCACGAGCACGGCGAGAAGGTAGAGCCAGTAGCTCAGCATGTTGGCGTAGGGAAACACCATGTCGCGTGCGCCGAGCATCAGCGGGATCAGGTAGTTGCCGAAGCCGCCGAGAAACAGCGCGGTCAGCAGGTAGATCACCATGATCATGCCGTGCATGGTGATGAACTGGTAGTAACGCTCCGCATCGATGAAGGCGAAGGCGCCGGGAAAGCCAAGCTGCAGGCGCATCAGCCAGGAGAGAACCAACGCAACCATGCCGATGGCGATGGCGGTCGAGGCATATTGCACGGCGATGATCTTGGCGTCCTGGCTGAAGACATAGCGCGTCCACCAACTGTGGGGATGGTAGAGTTCAACATCCTCCACCTCGGCGTGTCCGAGCGCGCCATCTGTGCCTGACCGGATGTCGACCATCTATACTCTCCCAATTGCCGTCGGGGCGCCTCCTACCGCGCCGGGGCGGCATTTTCTGCCTGTGCCGTTTCCTTCGTCTGCGCTGCTGCCATCAACTGCGAAAAGGTCTGCTGGCTCGCGAGCCAGGTCTGATAGTCCTCCGCGCTGTCGACGACGACGGTACCGCGCATCTGCGGGTGGCCGACGCCGCAGAGCTCCGCGCAGAGCACTTCGAAGGTGCCGGTGCGCGTGGGGGTCAGCCAGAAATAGGTCACCATGCCGGGCACCATGTCCATCTTGGCGCGGAACTCCGGCACGTAGAAATCATGCAGCACATCGACGGAGCGCAGCAGCACCTTGACCGGCTTGCCGATCTCGAGGTGCAGCTCGCCGCCTTCTATGACGACGTCATCCAGGGCGGCCGTGTCGTTGCGGTTGAGGCCAAGCGAATTTTCCGGCGAGACGTCGCGTGTCTCGGAGGTGCCGAGCTTGCCGTCGACGCCGGGCAGGCGGTAGCTCCACAACCATTGTTGGCCGACGATTTCGACCTCGCTAGCACCGTCGGGAACGGTGACGAACTGATGCCAGACGAACAGGCCAGGCGTCAGCATGGCGGCGACGCCGAGCGTCGTGCCGGCGGCAAGCCAGCTTTCGAGCTTCTTGTTCTCAGGTTCATAGGCCGCCTTGTTTCCCGGGCGGTGCCGAAAACGCAGGACGCAGTAGGCCATGAACAGGACGACGGCGACGAAGACGACGCCGGTGATCCAGAAGGTGATGATGAGTGTATTGTCTATGTAGTTCCAGTTGGACGCGATCGGCGTCCACCACCATGGGCTCAACAAATGGAACAACACCGATCCGGCGGCCAGCAAAACCAGAATAACCACCACGGCCATTTCTTGTCCCTCCTCGCCGCTCGCGGCTGTGGGCATGAATACGCAATCCGTAGAGTTCTAAATGCAATTATTGCACGAACGGAAAATACTCGCAATTGACCGTTCGGTTGAGCGCCTGCCGGCAACTCAACCCATTTCGTCTACTGCGAATATTGCTTGAGATAGGCGAGCAGGTTGGAGATATCGCCTTCGTCCTTCAGGCCGGGAAAGACCATCTTTGTGCCCTTCACTTTCGCCTTCGGATTGTGGAGATAATCGCGCAGCGTCGCCTCGTCCCAGACAAGCCCACCCTTGCCGGCATCGATCATCGCCGGCGAATACTTGAAGTCCGGATGCGTGCCGGCTGTTCTGCCCAGCACATGATTGAGCGAAGGACCGACCTTGTTGGTGTCGCTGTCGGCGACATGACAGATGGCGCATTTCTTGAAGACGGTCGCGCCGGCCCCCGCATCGCCCTCTTGCGCGAGGGCGGCGACGGGACAGAGCAGCGTTGTCGAAAAGGCAAGGGCAACAACAAAATTTCGCATGACACTTCCTCAATATCGCCGGGCGCGGGGCAAGGAAGGCTATCGTCAATTCATCGTATTGGCGGTACTTGCTTCTCTCAATTGGGCGCCACGGGCGGTTGATACTTGCGACGGCATGACGGTACGCCTCGTCCGGAAGATGTCAATCTCCGGTCTTGGGCGATATCGCTCGCGCCGCGTCACTTTCCGCCAGCCGCTACGGCCGGCGCGGCAATCAGACCCGATTGCCGGCGGCGTCGAAGAAATGCAGTCGCTCGGGCGGCAGTCGTACCGGGATTTCGCCGGCTGCATTGAGGAAAGTGCGGTCGTTGGTAAAGGCCTTGAAGCTGGCCTTGCCGAAGGACAAATGCAGGATGATGCCGAAGCCGGTTGGTTCGACCAGGTCGACCGTTGCCTTCAGCGCATCCGGCGCCGTGGTGCCGAGCTCGACATGTTCCGGCCGAATGCCGAGCGTCGTGCTGGCCCCGTCAATCAGTTCCGCATGCACTTGCGCCGGAATGGTTACGCCGCCCGCAGTCTCGAAACGTGGCGCTTCGCCGTTTCGGTAGGTGCCTTCGAAGAAGTTCATGCCGGGCGAGCCGATGAAGCCGGCAACGAAGAGGTTTGCCGGACGGTCGTAGAGATCGAGCGGGCTGCCGACCTGCTGCACGAAACCGCCGTTCATGGCGACGATCCGGTCGGCAAGTGTCATCGCCTCGATCTGGTCGTGGGTGACGTAGATCGAGGTGGCGCCCAGATCCTTGTGCAGCTTCTTGATCTCGGCGCGCATCTGTTCGCGCAGGCGCGCGTCGAGGTTTGACAGCGGCTCGTCGAAGAGAAAGGCCTTGGGTTCGCGCACGATGGCGCGGCCCATGGCGACGCGCTGGCGCTGGCCGCCGGAAAGGGCGCGCGGGCGACGCTCGAGCAGCGGGTCGAGACCGAGCTTCGACGCAGCACCGGAGACGACGCTGGCGATCTTTTCCTTGGCCGTCTTCCGGAGCCTTAGGCTGTAGCTCATGTTGTTGGCGACCGACATATGCGGATAGAGCGCATAGGACTGGAACACCATGGCGATGTCGCGGTCCTTCGGGGCCAGTTCGTTGACGCGTTTTCCGGCGATGCGGATTTCGCCTGACGTCACGCTTTCAAGGCCGGCGATCATGCGCAGCAGGGTGGACTTGCCGCAGCCGGACGGGCCGACCAGCACGACGAATTCGCCGTCGCCGATCTTCAGGTCCACATCGTGCAGGACCGGGTGGATGCCGTAGGATTTACGGATGTTGGCGATATCGATGGAAGCCATGGTGGTATCCTCAGCCTTTGACCGCGCCGGCCGTCAGGCCCTGGACGAGATAGCGTTGAATGAGCAGGAAGAAGAGGCAGGCCGGGATCAGCGCCAGCACGCCGGCGGCCATCATCTGGCCGAAGTCGACCGAGAATTTCGACACGAAGGACAGCAGCCCGACCGGAAAAGTCGCCTGGTCGTTGCCCGAGATCAGCATCAGCGAAAACAGAAGCTCGCTCCAGGCAGCGGTGAAGACGAAGCCGAGGGTTGCGGCAATGCCCGGAAGCGTCAGCGGCAGGATGATCTGGCGGAAGGCCACGAACTGGGTTGCGCCGTCGATCATCGCCGCCTCTTCGAGATCCTTCGGAATACCGTCGAAGAAGGACTGCATCAGGAAGGTGGCAAACGGCACGTTGAAAGCGGTGTAGACGATGACGAGGCCGGTCAGGCTGTTGGTGAGGCCGAGCGGCGACAGGATCTTGAAGATCGGTGCGACGAGCATGACGAGCGGGAACATCTGCGTCAGCAGCATCAGCGCCACCAGCCAGTACTTTCCGCGGAAGTTGAAGCGCGACAGCGCGTATCCCGAGAGCGAGGCAAGGATGGTGACGATGATCGCCGTCGAGCCCGAAACGATCAGGCTGTTTTTGAAGAACACCGGGAAGGCGCTGTGGCGCAGCACGAAATCGAAATGCTCGAGGCTGGCGCGCGAAGGCCACATCCGAATGCCTTCGGAGTAGAGCAGGTCGTTGGGCGTGACTGCGACCTTCAGCAGCCAGTAGAGCGGGAAGAGCGCGAAGGCGATATAGGCGAGGATCGCCAGTCGATGTGCGGCTACGAGAAGGATGGGTTTGGCGCGCATGGTCTCAATCCTTGCTCAGCAGCCATTGGCGCAGGATGACAATCAGCATGGAGTAGGCGAGCAGCAGTGCCAGAAGCACCAGCGCGATCGCCGAAGCGTAGCCGAAGTCGAGCCGCTTGAAGGCCTGGGTGAAGATGTAGCTGGCGACGATCTGGGTGCGATCGGCCGGACCGCCATTGGTCATGACGATGATCAGGTCGGCGAAATTCGAGATCCAAACGGTGCGCAGGAGAATGGTGATGGCGATCGTCGGCGCCAGGAAGGGCAGGGTGATCGACAGGAACCGCTGCACCGGGCCGGCGCCGTCGATGCTGGCGGCTTCATAGAGATCACGCGGGATCGCCTGGAGGGCGGCAAGCAGGGTGATGGCGAAGAACGGGATGCCCCACCAGACATTGGCGATGATCGGCCCCCACATCGCCAGATGCGGATCGGAAAGGATGTTGGACGGCTCGCTCATGATGCCGAGCGCGTAGAACCAGTGTGGCAACGGTCCGACGACCGGATTGAACAGCCAGGACCAGTTGAGACCGGCCAGGAAGCTCGGCACCGCCCAGGGCAGGAAGACGAGCGCCTGCGCCAGGCCTCGGCCGTAAAACGGCTTGTCGAGCAGCAAAGCGAGGATCAGCCCGAGGAAAAACTGCAGGAAGACCGAGGCGCCCGTCCACCACAGCGTGTTGCGCAGCGCCCGGTAGAAAGCCTGGTCCTGCGACAGCGCCCGGAAGTGGTCGAGGCCGATGAAGGCGCCGGAGAATGGATTGAGCAGCTGAATATCGCGGAAGGCGTAGGAGACGCCGAGCGCCAACGGCACCAGCATGACGGTGACGATCAGGATCAGCGCCGGCGCGCTATAGAGATAGGGCGCAGCACCATCGGTGATACGCTTCATCAGCGGCCGGCGTGCGGGCAGGCCGTCATGGCGGGCGGCATAGGCCATCGGTCGAAATTTCCCCTGTGCGGCCGCCGGTTTTTTGGCGTGCCCTGTTCTCAACATATCGAGTGACCGGCGGCGGTGAGGTCCGCCGCCGGTCGAAGGCTCACTTCTTGGCGAGGTGCTTCTGCTGCGCCTTGGTGAGGTACTCGGCCCACTGGTTGGCGAGATCCGTCGGCGTGATGTCGCCGAGTAGGGCTTCCTGCGTCGTCTTGATCGCCAGCGAATCCTTGAAGAAGGCGAATTCTTCGAGGTAGGTCGGCATGACCGTCAAAACGACGTCCTTGTCGGCAAGCTCGTCGAACCAGCCCTTGAACTGCGGGCTCGCATAGAACGGATCCTTTTCCGCCGCCTTGTGGACGGGCAAGGCACCGGTGCGCTTGTTCCACTCGATGTTGCCTTCGGGCCCTTCGAGCGTTTCGATCAGCTTCCAGGAGAGGTCCTTGTTCTGGCTCGCCGCAAGCATCGACCAGCCGGCAAAGCCGATGGTGGTGAAGGCCTTGCCGCTCGGTCCCTTCGGCATGGTGGTGACGCCGAAATCTTCCGACTTCATCCGCTCGGCAATGGCGATCAGCGCGTCCGGGTCCTGGTCGAGGAAGGCGCAGGTGCCGCTATAGAAGCCGGCGACGATTTCGTTGAAGCCCCAGTTGACGCTGTCCTTCGGCGCCAGCCCCTTCTTGTAGAGGTCGATCACCCAGGTGAGACCGTTGACCCAGCCTTCGCTGTTCATGGTCGACGTGCCGTCCTCATTGAAGAATTTGTTGCTGCCGGCCATGGTCGCGCCGAACATCACCCAGCCGTTGAGGCCACCAGGACCGCCGCGCAGGCAGTAGCCGGATTTGCCCGGCAGCTTGGAGACGGCTTCCGATGCCTTGACGAAATCGTCCATGGTCTTCGGCGGTTCGCTGACGCCGGCCTCCGACAAGAGCTTCTTGTTGTAGAACATGGCGCGCAGATAGAAGCCGTAGGGCAGCATGTAGGCGGTGTTCTTGATGTCGCGGCCGAGCTCGAGCGTACGCTCGGTCAGGCCCGGCGTGTGCTCCCACTTTTCGAGATAGGGCTCGAGGCTTTCAAGCATGCCGTTGTTGGCATAGAGCGAAAGCCAGGTGTCGGGCATTTCCATCACGTCGGGCAGCTCGCCGGCCGAAACCATGGTCGCGAACTTCTGGAAGGCTTCGCCCCAGGGCAGTGAGATGATCTCGACCGTGGTGCCCGGATTTGCGGCTTCAAACTTGGCGACGATCGATTTCAGCGTTTCGGTGCGCTCGGGGCTGGTGATGACCTCGACCAGCTTCAGCTTGGTATCGGCCAGTGCACTTCCTGCCATCAGGGTGGCAAGCAGAGTGGCGGTAATCAGTTTCCTCATATTTGTTCCCTTTGTTTTTTGATGGTTGATCCACATGCAATGAGCGGGATGCGGCATCCCGCTCCTGTCAGCCTGACGAAGCGGCAGACATCGCCGCTTCAAGATCGCTCCAGAGGGCCTCCGTTCCCTCCAGGCCGACATGGAGCCGTACGGACCGCGGTGAGATGCCGAAGGCGGCCGCGGAATTGGGCTGGGCTTTCTGTGACAGCACGACTTCGCCCGGCACGATCAGGCTTTCGTGTCCGCCCCAGGAAACGCCGAGCTTGAACAGGTCGAGGTGGTCGGCGAAGCGTCTGACATCGACGCCGTCGCGGAAGATGAAAGAGAAGAGACCCGATGTGCCGGACAGGCCCGGCGGCAAGGTGTTGCCAAGGCCGGGATGGCAGACGGTCTCGACCAGCGGATGGGCCTGCAGGCGCTGCGCTACCGTCAGCGCCGAACGCTCGTGCGCCTTCATGCGGATCGGCAGGGTGCGAAGACCGCGGATCAGGAGCCAGGCATCGAAGGGCGAGAGCTTGCCGCCGAGATAGGGGTAGGCTTCCGAACGGATGCGGCCAATCAGGTCCTTCGAGCCGGCGACGACGCCTGCGACCACGTCGCTGTGCCCGCCGAGATATTTCGAGGCCGAATGGATGACCAGATCGACGCCGAGCGAAATCGGCTGCTGGAAGATCGGGCTCGCCCAGCTGTTGTCGATGGCGGTGAGGATGCCCTGCTGTTTTGCGAGTTTTGCCAGTGCTGCCACGTCATGGGTGTCCATGACCCAGCTTGTCGGGCTTTCCATGTAGAAGAGCTTGGCGCCGGGCAGAGCCCTGGCGACGGCCTCCTCATCGCGGCCGTCGACATAGGTCACCTCGACCTTCATGCGCTTCAGATGGGTGCCGAAGAGCCGGAAAGCGTCGGGATAGACATGGTTGACGGCGACGATGCGGTCGCCGGGCTCGACGAAGGACATCACGGTGGAGGAGATTGCCGCCATGCCGCTGGCAAAGCCGATCGCGTCCTCTGCCCCTTCCAGTTTCGCCAGCATCTCCTCGAACATGCGCACCGTCGGGTTGAGGCCGCGGGTGTAGATCGGCCGCACGCGTTCGCCCTTGTAGGTCGCGACCATGTCGTCATAGTCCTTGAAGGTGAACAGCGAGGTCTGGACGATCGGCGGCACGACGGCGTCAAAGGCATTGCCCTCGTCGTGCGCGACGATCAAAGAGGCGTGGTCGAACGGATCGAAGCCGTTGTTCATTTGGACATTTCCTTGATGTCTTCCTCGACGATTGCGAGGATTTTCAGCGTTTCTTCGCGCGCGGTATCGGGATCCTTTGCCGCGATCGCGTTGAAGAGGGTGCGGTGGAATGGGAAGGAACGGCGGGCGAAATCCGAACGGTCGAAGGGCTCTTCCCAGAAGCGTTCGAAGGCTTCCCGCATCTGTTCGAGCAACTGCCGGAACAAGGGATTGTGGGTGGCGTCGTATATCGCCAGGTGGAAGGCGAGGTCTTCCGGGCCTGAGGTGCCCTTGGCGATGTGCACCCGCTCCATCTCATTGAGCTTCACTTCGATGATCTCAAGGTCTGCGTCGGTGCGTCGGCGCGCTGCGACCATATTGGCTTCGACTTCAATGCCGCGGCGGACCTCGAGCGTCATCAAAAGCACGTCGCGAAGATGCCCGGCGTCGAGCGTCAGCGGCATATGCACGGTGCCGGCCGAGATGGCGCGCAGCAGATAGGTGCCGCTGCCCTTGCGCGCTTCGACGACGCCGAGCGCCTGGAAATGGCGGATGACTTCGCGCACGGTCGAGCGCCCGACGGCAAGCGCCATCATCAGTTCGCGCTCCGCCGGTAGGCGATCGCCGGCTTTCAGGCCAGATTGTTGGATGTAATCGGCGAGCGCGGCAATGACCTGTTGCGCCCGGTCGGCGGGCGGCAGTGGCAGAAGCGCTGCTCTTGCTTGTTCAGTCATTCAGCCTCCCCCTCGGCGCCAAATTGGTCTGACATCTGATCAATATGACCAAGGCACGGGAAGTCGTCAAGCAGGAACTTATAAACACGCGTCGGTTGACCCGGCACTCCGCACGGAGTGATATGGCGAAGCAAGGAGTTCGAAGATGAAGAAAACAGGACGTCTGCTCGTGGCCCTGGCGGCGATCGCAATCGCTGCCGGCACTGCTACGAGCGGTGCCGAGGCGCAGATGCGCACGGGCAAGGGCGAGTATTACCAGGGCATCAAGCGCGCGCCCTATGGCAGCTATCTCTGGATCTGGCCGCCAGAGTGGAGGCGGGAACCGGTCTATCAGCAACGGCCGCAGAACCAGCCTGCCAGCGGCAAATCCGACGGCCGCAAGAAGACTTACGCGCAATAGCCTACTGCATGTTTCCTTAAACCGTATTCGATTTAAGGATAAAAACATGCAGTAATTCAAAGTGCTACAGCGACCTTTGCGCGTCTAATAAGACGCGCGGCGCTGTAGCGGCCAGTGTGTGGCAGGGACAAAGAAAAGTGGCGCCCGAGGGCGCCCCAAAATTCCGTATCAGATTTGCGCGATATGGGCGTCGCGCGGCAGCGACGACAGCACTTCCGGCCCGTCCGCGCGCAGGATGACGATATCCTCGAGCCGGATGCCGAAGCGACCGGGCAGGTAGATGCCGGGTTCGATCGAGAAGACCATGCCTTCCTCCAGAACCGTTTCCGACGTTGCCGTGATGTAGGGTGGCTCGTGGCCGTCGATGCCCATGCCGTGACCTGTGCGGTGGACGAAATATTCGCCGTAGCCGGCGTCCGCGATCACCTTGCGTGCTGCATCGTCCACGGTCTTGGCGAGAACGCCTGGACGAGCCGCCTTGAGCGCTGCCTGAACGGCCCGCTCGACGATCGTGTGGATCTGGCCGTAACCTTCCGGTGCGCGGCCGACGATCGCCATGCGGGTGATGTCGCTCGGGAAGCCCTGCTTGCGGCCGCCGATGTCGATAACGACGGCGTCGCCTTCGGCAATGACCCGTTCGCTGGCGGAATGATGTGGGAAAGCGCCGTTGCCGCCGGCGCCGACAATCCAGAAGGCCGGTGCCGCACCTTCGGATAAGAAGTGCGAGCGGATTTCTGCGGCCAGTTCCTTCTCGGTCATGCCGGGGCGGATCTTGGCGAAGGCCGCCTGCATGGCGCGATCGGCGATGCCGGCATTCATCTTCAGCAGCTCGTATTCGCTCCTGTCCTTGCGCATGCGCAGGGCACCGAGCGTCTCAGGTGTAAAGTCGCGGGCAGTGTCCTCGGGCAGATTGTCGATGAGCAGCAGCGCGAAATCGGCGCGCATGGTCTCGTCGATCACCACGCGGCCGGGCTTTTCCGCGCCGATCCCGGCAAGCGCCAAAGTCAGAGCCTCAACTGGTCCTTCGGCATCGGACCAGTTGTAGAAATCGATATCCGTATGTTCGCGGGTGCCCTCGGCATTGAGCGCCGGCATCAGGAAGGCTTCCTTCTGCGGGCCGATCAGCAGCAGGCAGGGGCGTTCGTCGGGATGCGGATGATAGCCGATCAACCAATCCATGTGCGATCCGGGGGCGAGTGCCACCAGCCCGCTGCCGGTTTCGTTCATCTTGGTCCGCAGGGCGGCAAGGCGTGCTTTCGTCTGTTCTTTCATGGCGTTTCCAGTTCTGGTTCCGGCAGGGTTGTGGGTGAGGTGAGGGGCCGCGCGTCGCTCTCGTGTTCGGGCGTCGATCGACGCGCGGCGGTCGCTAGACGCAGGCGTCCAGACGAAAGGCTGGTGATCTGATGGGCGCAATTGCTGACGCGTTTGCGCATGCAGCAATTCAAAGCGCTACAGCGACCTTTACGCGTCTAATTAGACGCGCGGCGCTGTAGGGCGATCCTATCCGGCGCCCTTGCCGGGGCTTGCCGAGGCACTGCGACGGTCCTCGGCGCGTGTTACCGCGAATGCGCCTTCCGGCGTCTCCATTGCCTGCGCGTCGCCGAAGACATCCATCGTGCAGGTGTGCAGGATCACCGTCGGTTCGCTGGTGTGGTTCCAGGTGAGGTGGGTCAGACCCGACAGGAAATGTGCGGAATCGCCCGTTTCCAGCACCGTCTCTTCGCCATCAATCTCGATCGTCAGTGCGCCCTGGAGAACGAAGAACATCTCTTCGCCCTCGTGGGTCATGGCTTCGCTGCGGTGGCCGGGCGGTGTGTGCACCACGGTGCTGCGCAGAACGCTGCCGGGAAAGGAAGCCGACAGGCGTTCATAGGATATGTTGTTGTCGGGCGACCCAGCGAGCGCATAGGCGCGGCGCTGATCGTGGCGGGTAAATGGCGTTGCCACCCTCGGCGAATTGAGGAATGTCCCGACCTCGACCTTCAGCACCCGACAGACCGCGACCAGCGACGTCAGCGACGGCACGGTGATGCCGCGCTCGATCTGGGAGATGAAGCCCACAGAGAAATCGGCCCGATCGGCAACTTCCTTGAGCGTCAGCTTCAGGGCCTTGCGCCGCTCGCGCAGCCGATCGCCGAGCGAAGGAAGCTCCGATGCCGGATCACCCGGCCGAGACTGCGAATCCACTGTGAAATCCCCCTCATCCCACATCCTCCCCCAAGGGAAGATCTCCTGCGTGGGTACAGACATACACGCCCGGAAATCGCTAGGATTTCAGGGCTATGCACTTGTATTTCCTGAACTTTGCTGCGGCGATCGCGGCTTGTCAATGAAAATTTTAGCCACACTAAAATTTCAGTTGATGGCGTTGGTTTAATGTCAGGCTGCAAGCTTCAGCAGGCGCGCGACGGCCTGCTGGTCGAAGCCGCCGATACCCTCGCGAATATCGGCTGCAATGGCATCGGCAACGGCATCCTCGTCGCGGCGGCGCAAGGCGTCGATCGCCTCGCGATGGCGGTCGACGACATAGAGTTCGCTCACATGCTCCATGGCGATGCCGAGGATCGGACCCAGTTGCAGCCAGACGCTTTCGATCAGCGGCATGACGATCTGGTCCGGATTGGCGGTGTAGATCGTCCGGTGGAAGGCCTGGTTGGCGATCAGCGCCGCCACCTGGTCGCCGCGTTGGATTTCGTCCTCGATGCTGTCGTCGATCGCTGAGATTCGTTCGATCTGCCGCTCCGAAAGATGGGCGACGGCTCGGCGCGCGGCATGGCTCTCGAGCGCGATGCGAAGCGATATCAGCTCTTCGAAACGGGCGGGCGTGATGCGCGGCACGACGATGCGGCGGTTTTCAAGGAATTGCAGAGCGCCGATGGAAGTGAGCTGCCGCAGGGCCTCGCGCACCGGCGTCGGGCTGCTCTCCAGCGCTTCGGCAAGCCCCCTGATCGTGACCGAAGTGCCGGGGCGGAAGCTGCCGACCATGATCGCCTGGCGAAGCCTGGCAAAGGCATAGTCATGCGTGGTCATGCCCTCTGGCCGGTCGAGAAGAGGCAGCGATGGGGTCTTCAAATCAGCAGGCTCCTTCTGCCACGCGGGAATGATCGCGGGCTGATAACATCCGTCGAGGTTGACTCCAACTTCTAAATTATGTCAACTTTCTGCAAATGTGATCACAAAATGAGATTTGCGATATGTCCCTCGACGCGGAAGACCCGAGCGCCTTCAAGGCCTGGCTGGAGCAGAACGGCCCTATCGAAAGCATCCAGGCCGTGGTCTGCGACCTGAACGGTATCATGCGCGGCAAGCGTGTACCCGTGGAGCAGGCCTCCAAGGTGCTGGGGGGCGGCATCCGCATGCCGCTGTCGATCGTCGGCGTCGACGTCTGGGGCGAAGACATCATCAACAGCGAGCAGGTGTTTGCTAGCGGCGATAGGGACGGTATCTGCGCCGTTACCGGGCGCGGCGCGTTGCCGGTCAACTGGACCTCGCGGCCAAGTGCTCTGGTGCCGCTGTGGCTGCTGCTCGAGGACGGCAAGCCGTTCCTCGCCGATCCGCGCCAGGCGCTGGCGGCGATCGTACGCGAGTATCAGGAGTTGGGGTTGCGCCCCGTGGTCGCGACCGAAATGGAATTCTATCTGATCGACCCTGAGCCCGACAGCGCCGTGCCTCCGATTTCGCCCTATACCGGCAAGCGGCTCGATTCCGATGCGATCCTGTCGATCGACGAACTCGACGATTTCGGCGAGTTCTTCTCCGACGTCTACAAGGAATGTGCCCGCCAGAACGTGCCGGCGGATGCGGCGATCGCCGAGAATGGCATCGGCCAGTTCGAGATCAACCTGCTGCACACCGACGATCCCTTGAAGGCGGCTGATGACGCGATCTTCTTCAAGCGCATCGTCAAGGGCGTCGCCCGCAAGCACGGGCTGGCGGCGACCTTCATGGCCAAGCCCTATGGCACCCGCTCGGGCAACGGCATGCACATCCATTTCAGCCTGCTCGACGCTGATGGCAACAATGTCTTCAACGACGGCAGCGACGAAGGGTCGGCGGTCCTCAAGAATGCCGTCGCGGGCCTTTTGCGCGGCATGCCGGAAACGACGCTTATGTTTGCGCCGCATTTCAATTCCTACCGTCGACTGCGGCCGGATACGCACGCGCCGACGGCCGTGTGCTGGGGCTATGAAAACCGGACATCGGCGATCCGCATCCCCGGCGGCAATCCGGCAGCGCGCCGCATCGAGCACCGGGTGGCCGGCGCTGACGCTAACCCCTATCTCGTCATCGCCGCGATCCTCGGCGCGGCTCTCGTCGGTATCCGCAACAAATGGAAACCCTCGGCGCCGGTGACGGGCCGGGCCTATACGGCGGAGAAACTGCCCAAAATTCCCGCCGATTGGGGGCAGGCGGTCGATGCCTTCGAGGCAGGGCCGATTGCCGCCGAGATCTTCGATCCGACGCTGCGCTCGATGCTGATCGCCTGCAAGAGGCAGGAGATCGCCGGCTTTGCCGAGCAGGTGACGGACTATGAATTCAGCGCTTACCTGGAAATCGTGTGATGTCGAGAAACCAAAAATCCTATGCCGGCGACGGCAGCTATCCCACGAGCTACTACGCCTCCTCCCGCAACATCATCCGCACGCCGGTTTCGCTCAAAGGGCGCGTCGAGACGGATGTCTGTGTCGTCGGCGCCGGCTATTCCGGTCTGTCGACGGCAATCCATCTCGCCGAGAAAGGCTACAAGGTCGTCGTCGTCGAGGGCGCGCAGGTCGGCTGGGGCGCATCGGGGCGCAATGGCGGCCAGGTCGTCAACGGTCTCAACGCCAGCCTTGCGACCATCCAGCGCCGCTACGGCGAGGACGCAGCCCGCTTCGTCGGCGGGCTGGTGCAGGAGGGCGGCAAGATCATCCGCCGGCTCGTCAGCCAGTATCAGATCGACTGCAATCTGAAGCCGGGCAACATCTATGCGGCCTACACCCCGGCGCACATGAAGGAACTGGAAGCCAAGCAGGCGCTCTGGCGCAAGTACGGCATGGACGATCATCAGCTTCTCGACCGCGACGCGCTCAGCAAGCTGGTGAATTCCGACGCCTATTGCGGCGGCATGCTGGATACGACGGGCGGCCACATGCATCCGCTCAATCTGGTGCTCGGCGAAGCGCGCGCCTTGGAAAGCCTTGGCGGCACGATCTACGAACAGTCACCGGTCACGCGGGTCGACCATGAGGCGGCAAGGCCGACGGTCTATACCGCCGGTGGCGAAGTCACGGCGCGGATCGTTGTTCTCTGCGGCAATGCCTATCTCGGCGATGCGGTGCCGAAGCTCGTCTCGCGCGTGATGCCTGTTTCCACCCAGATGATCACCACCGCGCCGCTCGGCGAGGAGCTCGCCCATTCGCTGATCCCCAGCGACATGTGCGTCGAGGACGTGCGATACATCCTCGATTATTTCAGACTGTCGGCGGACAAGCGCATGATCTTCGGCGGCGGTACGGTCTATGGCGGCACCGACCCGGCGGACGTCGTGGCCAAGCTCAAGCCCAATCTGGAAAAGGTCTTCCCGAAGCTGAAAGGCGTGAAGATCGACTATGCCTGGAGCGGCAACTTCGCGCTCTCGTTTACCCGCGTGCCGCAGATGGGCCGCATCGGTGCCAATATCTATTTCGCTCACGGCTATAGCGGCCATGGCGTGACGGGATCGCATCTTTTCGGGCGCACGCTTGCCGAGGCGATCGACGGTGACGCAACGCGCTTCGACATGTTCGAGAAACTGCCCTGGTACCCGTTCCCGGGCGGGCGAATGTTCCGTGCGCAGTATTCGACGATCGGCTCCTGGTGGTATTCGTTCAAGGATGTCGTTGGCTGGTAGGGCGGGAACGCACCACTCGGGCCACCTTTCCGCACGGCAATGCGACCCGTCTGAAAAGCCGGAAAACCCGCCGGTGCCGTGTTCCTGCGGCGCCGGACGGCTCGCCGAATGCGGTTGTCGCCTGCCGCGTTCGGGCATAAAATCGACCGGGCAGGAAGACGGGCAGGAATGCCGCCAAGTGCCGTCGTTCTGGGGCG